>VFSW01011647.1_pt1 | contig 12327 bp, 13 predicted proteins | sample 5358111 | NCBI WGS metagenome assembly VFSW01 (sample SAMN11554181, study PRJNA540505) | mine drainage metagenome | isolation source: sediment from site ElyBrook_90M | place: USA: Ely Copper Mine, Vershire, VT | collected 2017
TAATATCACTCGCCATGCGTTAATATTGCACGGGAGCGACAGGGTGCGCAAGGCGAAAATTAGCCGCCGCTGATGGCGGTGGGAATGATGATGTCGGCGTTGGGATGGCGGGGCATCGCGTTGAACGGACGCCAGACAATGCGTCGCGTGTTAGGGTTCGCCGGTTAATCGTTTCACGCTCAGAGTCTGCCGCTCAGGCGATGGGGCGAACAGAACGGAAATCAGGGATTGGGCTTCGGTTTGCAGGCGGGCGAGGTGTTCGGTGCTGAGCATGCTTTCGGCGTAGATTTTATAGACATCTTCGGTGCCGGAGGGGCGCGCGGCGAACCAGCCATGGGCGGTGGTGATTTTCAGGCCGCCGAGCGGGGCGTTGTTGCCGGGGGCGCGGGTGAGTTTGGCGGTGATGGGTTCACCGGCGAGGCTGGTGGCGGTGATGGCGTCCGGGGTCAGTTGGGCGAGGGTGGATTTTTGCGCGGCGGTGGCTGGGGCGTCGATGCGTTGATAGTAGGACATGCCGAGGTTTTTAGTGAGGTTGGTGTAGAAGATGGCGGGGTCGCTGCCCGTGCGGGCGGTGAGTTCGGCGGCGAGCAGGCCGAGGATTAGCCCGTCTTTATCGGTGGTCCAGACTGTGCCGTTGCGCCGCAGGAATGAGGCGCCGGCACTTTCCTCACCGCCGAAGGCGAGGCTGCCATCGATCAGGCCCTGGCTGAACCATTTGAAACCGACCGGCACTTCCAGGATCGTGCGGCCTTGGGCGGCGACCACTTTGTCGATCATGGCGCTGGAGACGGCGGTTTTGCCGATGGCGCTGCGGGCGGACCAGCCGGGGCGGTGGGTGCAGAGATAGCCGATCGCGGCGGCGAGATATTGGTTCGGCGGCATCAACCCGCCGCTCGGGGTGACGATGCCGTGGCGATCGGCGTCGGGGTCGTTGGCGAAGGCGATGTCGAATTGATGTTGCAGGGCGATCAGCTTGGTCATTGCGTAGGGTGAGGAGCAATCCATGCGGATTTTACCGTCCCAATCAACGGTCATGAAGCCGAAGGTTGGGTCGATTTGTTGGTTAACCACTGTCGCGGCGAGGCGGTAACGTTCGATGATCGGGGCCCAATAGGCGATTGCGGCGCCGCCTAGCGGGTCGATGCCGATGCGCACGCCGGCGGTGCGGATGGCATCCATATCGATCACGGTGGCGAGATCGGTCACATAGGGGGTGATATAGTCATGGCGATGGATGCAGGCGCTGGCGAGGGCGCGGGCGAAGGGGATGCGTTTGACGGCGCGATTGCCGGTGGCGAGAGAGTCATTGGCGGCGCGTTCGATGGCGCGGGTGATTTCGGTATCGGCGGGGCCGCCATGCGGCGGGTTGTATTTGAAGCCGCCATCCTCGGGCGGATTATGCGATGGGGTGATGACGATGCCATCGGCGCGGCCGCTGTTGAGGGCAGGCGGGCGGCCTTGATTATAGGCGAGGATGGCGTGGGAGATGACCGGGGTTGGGGTATAGCCGGTTTGGTGATCGATCATGGTTTCGACGCCATTGGCGGCGAGCACTTCGAGGGCGGTGCAAAAAGCGGCTTCGGACAAGGCATGGGTATCCATGCCGAGAAAGAGCGGGCCGGTGATGCCGATGCGGGCGCGGTGATCGCAGACGGCTTGGGTGATGGCGAGGATATGGGCTTCATTGAAGCTGGTGGCGAGCGCATTGCCGCGATGGCCGGAGGTGCCGAAGGCGACGCGCTGGGATGGCTCTGCGGGGTCGGGTATTCGGGCGAAATAGGCGGTGATCAGGCGGGGAATGTTGGTGAGCAAGGCGGGCGGCACGGGTTGACCGGCCAGCGCGCTGAGCGAATGGGACATGAGAGGCTCCGTGGTTCGCGGATGGATGAGTATAGGCGGGATATGGGGAGCGTCTAGTGTCCTGCCCCTGTAATTCATGAGATGAATTTCGGGGATAAGCAGGCCGCTATGATCGCCATCGAACCGATCGAGACACGATATGATGTCATAAAATCGCCAAAACGACTATTCGGGGTGTGATCAATGCTATAACGGTCGAGCCGGGGTCGCCCGTCCATCAGCCGGGCTTGCACAATTCCCAATCTGGCTCGGTGTCGTCGTTAATCGTTCGGGTTTTTGACCGGGATCAATCTGTCTTTCATGCCGAAGCCGATACGAAACAGCGCCATAGGTTGAAACACCGAACGGCACCATGAAGGTCAAAATCAACTTAACAATATCGATCGGCTGGCGCCCCCAAAGCGCGTCGCCCTGATTGATCAGATTGAGCACCGAGCCCACGATCAGAGCAACAGCCAATGACCGCTTGGCAACCCCATCCGCCAAACAATAGCGACCATATCGGCCCAAGCGCATGATCACCGGCGTCAACCACGCCATCGCATTCATCCCAACATTCCCGCAGACGCCAGGCGCGGTCGAAACCGCACCACCACCAGCCGACCCATCGCACTCCCCGCCATGGTGAACAGGGCAACGCTGCCCATTTGCCAAACCAGCAAGGTGGCAAAGCTCCCCGCGCCGTGAAACAAGCGCAGCGCAACCTCCGCCGCCGCCGCCGCCGCCATCGTCCCACAGAGGCAGGCATGGGTGGTTCGAAATAGCGGGCTGCGTCGCAGCAAAACCACCATCATAATCGCGGGCACCAGGCCAGTAATCGCGATCGCGGGAACACACATCCAATCGGCATGGAGCCGCAGCGCCGCCCCCTGCACGCTCATCGACAGCACCGCGCATTGCCGCCCCAGCACCAGCAGCCAAACCAGCACCACCACCACCGGCAATCCCAATTTCCAGCCCGGCTGATCCGGTCGGCCCGCACAAAACGCCGCATAGGCCGAAACCACAGCCGTCAGGCCTGCCAACGCCTCATCAACGGCAAAATTAGGCCGCAGCATCAATGCGGCGAGGTCCGGTCGCGGCCCCATCACGCCGATCGCCAACGCCAAGACCGGCACCGCCACCATCACCCAGCATAAGGTGGCCTGTCCTGGCGTTAGCGCACGCCGCACCGGGGTCAACGCATCGGCCAAAGCCTCGATCAGCGTTTCATTGCGCATCGTCCACCCCCATCGCCCGCCGCAACCGCTTGATTGCGCGAAACGTGCCGACCTTCAGCGCCGTAATACTCAGCCCCGATTGGGCCGCGCCCTCGTGCAAACTCAATTCCTTCAGTTTGAGCATATCCAAAATCTCCTGGTCGCGCGGCGACAAAAGCTGAATCGCCGCCCGTATCGTCGCATGATCGAGCGTAGCCTCCTGTTCTGGATACGTCGTGAGTGCCAAAGAGGTTACCGGCACATCATCCAAATTCGTCTGCCGCACCGCATGACGGCGATGCCGGCGGCGAAAATCTGCTCCGCGTAGTTTCAAAATACCAAATAAAAACGGCGCGACCGGGCGCGGCGGCTCATATAAATCAAGGCTTCGGTGTAGGGCCAGCAACGTATCCTGGACAATATCCTCAATATCGGCAGCACTCGATTGCGGCCAGCGCCCGCGCGCCCGGCGCCGCAACCAAGGCAAGGCAGCCGCCAACAAGGCGGCATAAGCCCGCCGGTCCCCACGCTGGGCCGCCGCCAACCACACTGCCCACTCTGCCTCGTCCTCGGCCATTTTCCTTTACCCCGCCGATCATTTTAGCCGCATCAGCCGAGAGCATGATCCGTTCACATTGGCTCATGGACAATGCTCGTGCTCATTGTTTTGACGAGCAACTTTATTCGATGAGATATTGCTTTAGTGGCCTACTTATCCCTGAAATTCATCTCATGAATTTCAGGGGCAGGACACTAGCATCGGCGGCGCAACATCATCGATCAGCGAGCAGGCCGGGCAATACCTCCAAACTTTTCAGCATCACGGTCGGCTGCCCTGGCAGCCGCTCGGCGGGCTGGCCAGCGCGATTGCACCAAGCAACCTGAAAGCCAAACGCCGCCGCTCCATACGCGTCCCACCCATTGGATGAAACAAAACAAATCGCCTCGCGCGCTACCCCTAACTGATCGACAGCAAACTGATAAACGCGCGCTGAGGGTTTGAAAATACCAATCGACTCAACCGAAAACACATGATCGAGCGACGGTCCGATATGCGCATGACGAATCGCCGCATCAAGCATCGACGGCGTTCCGTTCGACAGAATCGCCGTCACCAATCCCTGTGACCGCAATGTCGCGAGCATCTGCGGTACCTCCGGATAGGCTGAGACGGTGCGATATAAATCCAGCAATGTTTGGCGATACCCACCATCGGTTAGGCCGGTGCTATCGAGCGCGAAATCTAACGCCTCGCCGGTCACCTGCTCGAAATCGGCATAGCGGTCCTGCATGCTGCGCAGCAACGTATATTGTATTTGCTTGTCGCGCCATAGAACTGTCAAGGCTGCGCGTTTCGTATCCGGAATATCAGCGCATCGCGCCACCGCCGAGCCGAAATCGAACAAAGTGCCATAAGCGTCAAAAACGCATGCTTTAATGCCGGTTAAACGAGTCATCGATGGGTCCCCCGCACGGGATAAGCCTTGCTGATCACGAATTCGAGGCCGCCCAGCAATACATCCAGATCAGGTCGGGCAAAGGGAGCGTTAGAAATATCAACAATCTGCAACGCTCCATCCGGATTAACGACAAACAAACCCGGCTCAGGGAAATTATGATCGGTTTCCGAAGCCGCGCGCGGCGTTGAAATATACAAACCCAGCGCACGCATCATCGCATCATCAAGCCCATAGAGCAGCGGGAAATTGGGGTGCACCTTGTCAAATGTTATGCGCGCCTGCGCCTCATGATCGGCGGATATGGCGGCAACATGCACGCCAAGCTTCTCAAAAGCATCAAACCGTTGCTTGATTTTCCCTAAATAGCCCGTGCAAATCGGGCAATGTTGTCCCCGATATACAATCAATGCCTGCCAAGCACCGGTGCCGCCAAACTGATACTCGGTGCCATCAAGGCGTTTGAAGGTGAGCGGCGCCACCTGCTGACCCGGATGCAACTTTGTCGTGGTTTCCATCATCGATGACCTTTCCCCTGTCAGTGAAAAATTATAGTGATCACAATTTACATCAAGCCAAGGCCGCATGGCGTAGCGGCGCTAACGCGCTATCGGCGAGCCGTTCGAGCCGCGCACGATCGGGGGCAAGACGGGCGAACACCCGGATTGCCAGCACAATTGCCAGCAAATTTTCGGCCATGGCGACCGGATCAAGCGGCTCAAGCCCGCCGCCCCGCAATCGGAGCGCCGCCAATCGCTCGCGAAAAAAAGCCTCAACCTCGCTCAGCCGCGCCCAGGCCAACGCCCGTGCTTGAGCGGACATCGCGCCACCATCGAGCACCGAATTGACCAAAAAACAGCCCAGCCGATCCGGATCATCTGTCGATAATGCCACAATCTCGGCAAAAAATCGGCTAATTGCGGCCAACGGGTCCGCATCCGCCGCCAGATCCGCCAATCGCGCCGTCAACCCTTCATCGGCATAATGCTCAAGCGATGCCGCGAATAAGCCATCCTTGTCGCCAAACCGATGATAAAGTGCTGCCGCACTCAGCCCGGTTGCCCGCGTCAGATCCCGCAACGACGCATCGGCATAGCCGTGTCGCCAAAACACCCCAACCGCCCGATCAAGCACCGTTGCGTCGGTTAACGATCGCGGTCGCGACATTTATCATTCTCGCTAGCTTGCATCATTCCAAAGCATATAATAGAGTGATCGATATAAATCAACAGCTACGCGTGTTGTAGCCGCCGCAAAACCCCAGGAGCGCCCATGTCGCCGCCCAACACCTCGCCTCATTTGATCTATTTCGCCGATCCGATGTGCTCATGGTGCTATGGTTTCGCGCCGGTCATGCAAGCCATCCGCAACGAATTTGGCCCCCGCCTGCCTTGCCGCGTGGTGCTGGGCGGTTTGCGTCCGGGCACCACCACGATCATGGATACTGACGCGAAAACCCGCACGCGCGCGCATTGGGACCATGTGCACGAGGCATCTGGCCAAAAGTTCGATTTCACTTTCTTTGAACGCAACGATTTCATCTACGACACCGAACCCGCCTGCCGCGCCGTCGTGCTCGCCCGCCGCCAATCGCCAGATGCAGCGCTCGACCTGCTCGATCGCCTGCATCTCGGCTTCTACGCGCAAAACCGCGACGTCACCCAAGCCGACATCCTCGCCGACCTCGCCGCCGATATCGGCTTGGACCGCGCGGCCTTCAAAGCCGATTTGGCCGATCCTTCGCTCCAGCAGGAAACATGGCAGGATTTCCAAATCAGCCAACAAACCGGCGTCACCGGCTTCCCAACCCTGATCGCTGGCACCGACCCGGCGCAGGAATACGCCCTGGTCACCGCAGGCTTTCAGGTCCAACAGCGGATTATCCCCGCCCTGGCTCATTGGCTGAGCCAGCAAGCCTAGCCGGGCGATCTAGCCTAGTGTCCTGCGCCGGATATTCCCCGCAGCGGAGGCGCCGTTAGAGGTGATTGGCGCGATTCCGCTTTTGGCGAATTTTCCGTCCGGCTGCCATTTGGCGGAAATTGAAATCGATCCGCAGACTGGTGTTACGACGTTAGTGCGCTACACGGCGGTTGATGACGCCGGATTGGTGCTGAACCCGGTGGTGGCAGAGGGGCAAATCCATGGTGGTCTCGCCCAAGGTTTGGGCGAAGTGTTTGGCGAGGCGATGATTTGTGATGCGGCGGGCACCACAGGCGCGCTGGCGGCGGCGACCAATGCGATTGCTGATGCGCTGGCGCAGGCGGGGCGGCTCGATTGACTACGTAGATTCCGAGGCTCACGGCTGTTGCGGAATGGTCGCATACTGGTTCTGGTGCTGCATCATCTGATCCTGCGCCCGGAGAGATCGATGACATTTGTTCAATCAGAATTAGGCCCGGTATCGGCCATGCGGCCTGATCAGCTGGTGAGTTTGGGGACGGCGGTAGGGTCGGTGGGGTGCGGCACCTGTGCCTCGCGCGATGTGGGGTTGTGCGACGCGCTTCCGGGAGCGGATATGCACCAGCTTGCCGATGCCGCGCATTGGCTGAGCATCCCCAAGGGTGGATTATTGATGACCGAGGGGCAGCCGAGCCGACATTTTTTCAGTGTTAATCATGGTTATGCCAAGCTGTATAAGGATTTGTCGGACGGGCGCCGGCAGGTGATTGGTTTTGTGACGGCGGGTCAATTTATCGGGCTCGGGGCGCAGGCTCGTTATAGTTTTACCGCTGAGGCGCTGGATGAGGTGCATGTGTGCCGGTTTGAGCAACGCAGGTTTGATGATTTGCTCATGCGGTTTCCGGCGTTAGAGCAAAAAATGCTGGCGGCTGCGTGTCATGATTTGGCGTTGGCGCAGGCGCAAATGTTGTTGTTGGGGCGGAAAACGGCCTTGGAGCGGCTGGCAAGTTTTTTGTTAGAGTGGGATGATCGATCGATGGTCGAGGGGGCGGCGGTGGCGATGTTGCCGATGGGGCGGCGGGATATTGCTGATTATTTGGGCTTAACCATCGAGACGGTATCGCGTTGTTTGACGGTGTTACGCAAGCGGCGATTGATTAAGATTGTTGCCGATTATGATGTGGTGATTATCGATCATGCGGCGCTGCGCACGATTGGCGCTGGTGAATAGGCGGGCTGATTGATTGACCTCGATCAACGCGCAAGGCTGTGCGTCGGCTTATCGGTTGATCCATGCATGTTGAGGATGTTGGATGAAGGCCCCTGCCCTGCCCGCAACGACCGCGCCGCACACTCAAGAGGGGCTGAGCACGGCTGAGGTGCTGGCGCTGCGGGCGAAGTTTGGCGCGAATGCGATGCCGGATGAAGCCGAGAAGCTGCTTGGACGAATTGTAGGTAAGTTTTGGGCGCCGGTGCCTTGGATGTTAGAGGCGGCGATCATTTTGCAGATCGTGCTCGGTGATGACATTGAGGCGGCGGTGATTGCGGCCTTGCTGATTTTTAACGCGATATTGGGACTGGCACAGGAGGGGCGCGCGCAGGCGACGCTGGATGCACTCAAATCGCGATTGGCGTTGAATGCGTCGGCACGGCGCGATGGGGCATGGGTCCAGGTGCCAGCTGCGGATTTGGTGCCGGGCGATGTGATCAAGCTGTCGCTTGGGGGCGTGGTGGCGGCGGATGTGAAACTCACCGGCGGTCAGGTGCTGCTCGATCAATCGATGTTGACCGGGGAATCCGTGCCGATTGAGGCGGGAGCTGGGGTGCAGACCTATGCCGGGGCGCTGGTGCGGCGCGGCGAGGCAGTGGCTGAGGTGACTGCGACCGGGGTGCGGACCAAATTTGGCCGCACGGCGGAGTTGGTGCGCACTGCCCATGCGGTGAGCTCGCAACAGGTGGCGGTGCTGCGGGTGGTGCGCAATCTGGCCATGTTCAACGGGCTGGTGACGTTGTTTTTGATTTCCTATGCCATTTGGCTACATCTGGTGATTTCCGAAATTGTGCTTCTGGTGCTGGCGGCGATTCTGGCGTCGATCCCGGTGGCGTTGCCGGCGACTTTTACCCTTGCGGCGGCGATTGGGGCGCGGGCATTGGCCAAGCGCAATGTGTTGCCGACGCGGCTTTCGGCGGTCGATGAGGCGGCGAGTATTGATGTGCTCTGTGCTGACAAAACCGGCACATTAACGCGCAATGAACTGAACGTGACGACGGTGACGCCGATGGCGGGTTATGATGCCGCGCATGTGCTCGGGCTTGCGGCGCTTGCGAGCTCCGAGGGGGGGCAAGACCCGGTGGATGGTGCCATTCGGGCGGCGGCGTTAGCGTCGGTGATCGCTGATGCGCCCCGGTTGACGCAGTTTGTGCCGTTTGATCCGGCTACTAAAATGTCGGCAGCCTTGGTGGTGGCGGGGGATGGTTCAGCTTCGCGCGTGGTGAAAGGGGCTTACGCGGTGGTGCGGGCGCTCGCCGCGCCAGACCCGACCGCTGGAGCGGCGGCAGATGCTTTGCTGGCCAAGGGTTTTCGGGTTTTGGCGGTGGCGGCGGGGCCGACCGGTGCGATGAAATTGGTGGGGCTGATTGCGTTGAGCGATCCGCCGCGCACCGATTCTGTGCGGCTGATTGCCGAGTTGAAGACGTTGGGGATTACCACCGTGATGGTGACCGGTGATGCGCCGGCGACGGCGGCGATTGTGGCGCGGTTAGTGGGGTTGGATGGGTTGGTTTGCCCGCAAAATGCGATTCCCGATCAGGTGCAGCCGGATCGTTTTTCGGTGTTTGCGGGGGTTTTGCCTGAGGATAAATATCGGCTGGTGAAATCGTTTCAGCGGGGCGGCCATATTGTGGGCATGTGTGGTGATGGTGCGAATGACGCGCCCGCTTTGCGCCAGGCGCAGATGGGGATTGCGGTTTCGAGTGCCACGGATGTGGCGAAATCGGCGGCGGGGATGGTGCTAACGGATGCGGGCTTGGAGGGGATTGTGGCGGCGGTGAAAGAGGGGCGCATTACCTTTCAACGTATCCATACCTACACGCTGAACACGATTATTCGTAAGTTGGCGACGGTGTTGTTCCTCGCGGTTGGGTTGATTGTGACCGGTCATGCGATCCTAACACCGTTGCTGATGGTAATTTTTTTGGTGGCGGGCGATTTTTTATCGATGTCGTTATCGACCGATCATGTGCATCCCTCGCCGATGCCGAATGTTTGGCGGATTGGAGCGTTGACCAAGGCCGGAATTATTGTTGGCCTTGGGTTGCTTGGGTTTTGCACGGCGACGCTGCTGGTGGGCACGATGTGGCTGCATTTGCCGCTTGATGCGTTACGGAGTTTTGCGTTTCTGGCCTTGGTTTTTGGTAGTCAGAGTTTGATTTATGCGATTCGCGGGCGGGGGCGGTTTTGGCACGCGGCGCCGAGCCTATGGGTGCTGGGATCAAGCGGTGCAGCGGTGGTGATTGTGGCGGTGATGGCGCGAACGGGATTTGCGATGACGGGCTTACCGCTGATGCTGGTGCTCGGCGTGCTTGGTGCCGCGGTGGTTTTTGCGTTGGTGGTGGATTGGGTAAAAATTCCGGTGTTTCGTTGGCTGGAGATTGTCTAGTGTCCCGCTTCTGAAATCCGTTGGATTTCGGAATCAGAGTGGATACTAGAAAATTCAATGATTTAGTGGCCTGCTTATCCCTGAAATTCATCTCATGAATTTCAGGGGCAGGACACTAGAAAATGGGGCAATGGTGGCGTTGGCGATGCGACGATGTGGTGCGGATAATCCGGTGCGGGTGCTGGCGCTGGTACCGCCTGATCAGAGCCGATTTGTCGGATCTAGCGGCATCGCGTATGGTTTTTCACCGATCAGGAGGCGTTGATGGCTGTATCGTCAGGATTAAATACTGCGCTGATTATTGGAGCCTCGCGGGGCCTTGGGCTTGCGCTGGCCCAGGAATATCTGGCGCGGGGCTGGCATGTGATTGGAACGGTGCGTAGCGCGGCTGGCACTGGCTTACATGCGTGCGCGGCGGCGGCGGGTGATCGACTGGAGATTGAGATCGCTGATATCAATAAACCGGAGCAGATGGCTGCGTTACGCGGCAAACTTTCGCACCGGGTTATTGATTTGTTGTTTGTCAATGCGGGTATCTCGAACGGTGCCGCCGAAACGATCGCAACGGTTGCTACCGATCAATTTACCGATGTGTTAGTGACTAATGCGCTTAGCCCGATGCGGGCGATTGAGGTATTTGAAAGTTTGGTTCCGCAAACAGGAACGATTGCAGTTATGTCCTCGGGTCTTGGAAGTGTTGCGAACAATTTGAGCGGTGGTTGGGAAGTGTATCGGGCAAGCAAGGCGGCGCTGAACACCCTGATGCGCAGTTTTGCCGCGCGCCATGTTGGCGATGCGCGGAGCATGGCGATCATCGCGCCAGGTTGGGTGCGCACCGATATGGGCGGGCCGAAGGCGACACTCGCGATTGAGGAGAGTATTCCCCGCATTGTCGATGTTCTTGCTGCGCATTCTGGCAAGGCGGGGTTACGCTATCTCGATTATCGCGGTGAGACCGTGCCGTGGTGATCGCCGACCTGGGCTGAGGAACGCGTCGGGCTGAAGCAGGATCGACCGATTAGGAAAAACCCACGACGGCATGCGGCACATAATGGGCTTCCAAGAGGGCCATCTCATCCGCGCTGAGCGTTAGTCTTGTCGCGGCGATCGCGTCATCGAGATGTGCCAATTTGGTGGCGCCGATAATGGGCGCGGTGATGCCTGGTTTGCCGAGCACCCAAGCGAGCGCAATTTGCGCGCGTGGCACGCCGCGTTCGGCGGCAATGGAGGCCACGACATCGACAATCTTGCGATCAGCATCAGCGGTTTTTTGATAAAGGCTCTTGCCGAATTCATCGGTTTCCGAGCGCGCGCTGCCCTCATCCCAATCGCGGGTTAAACGACCGCGGGCCAGCGGACTCCACGGCACCACGCCGATCCCCTCGGCGCGGCAGAGCGGCAACATCTCGCGTTCTTCCTCGCGATAGAGCAAATTCACATAATTCTGCATGCTCACAAAACGGGTCCAGCCATGTCGCTCGGCCACCGCCAGCGCTTTGGCGAATTGCCAGGCAAACATTGAGGATGCGCCGATATAGCGAACCTTGCCGGCCTTCACGACATCATGCAGCGCTTCCAGCGTTTCTTCGATCGGGGTGTGATAATCCCAGCGATGGATCTGATAGAGATCGACATAATCAGTGCCGATTCGCTTCAGGCTGGCGTCAATCTCCTGCATGATCGCCCGGCGCGACAAGCCTGCGCCGTTTGGCCCTTTATGCATCCGGCCATGAACCTTGGTCGCGATCACCACGTCCTCGCGCCGGGCAAAATCCTTCAATGCACGACCGACGATTTCTTCGCTGGTGCCATCGGAATATACGTTCGCAGTATCGAACACTGTGATTCCCGCCTCTAGCGCCCGGCGGATGAACGGGCGGCTTTGCTCCTCGTTGAGGGTCCAAGCATGGCTGCCGCGATCGGCGACGCCGTAGCTCATGCAGCCGAGCCAAATGCGGGAAACATCGAGGCCTGTGCGGCCGAGTTTAATATAATCCATGATCGGTTCCAATCAGCGGTGGCAGGACCCGGATACCGTTGGGCCTGCGGGGATAGGGAATAGGACCTGACCAATATGACCTATCTCAGCGCAAAATCCAATCCCGACCCCTCGCGTTTGCACCAAACGCTCATGGCATTTTATTCGGAGCGAATCTTGAGGCTGAGATCACAATTAGACGCTAAGGCGATTCGGGTCGCGCTTGCCAGCCGATTGATACGCCGTATGATCCCACCATTACGGCTTCGCTGTTG
>VFSW01011648.1_pt1 | contig 12326 bp, 13 predicted proteins | sample 5358111 | NCBI WGS metagenome assembly VFSW01 (sample SAMN11554181, study PRJNA540505) | mine drainage metagenome | isolation source: sediment from site ElyBrook_90M | place: USA: Ely Copper Mine, Vershire, VT | collected 2017
GTCGAACATTGTCTTTTTCACTTCCGGGTTGCGGTAATTCAGATCGGGTTGGATCAGCAGGAAGCTGGCCCAATAATATTGCCCGCGTTCCTTTGCGTAATGCCAGCCGCTTCCGCCGGTCAGGCTTTGCCAGTTGTTGGGTTTATCCCGCCAGAGATACCAGTCCGCTTTGGGATTGTCGCGCGAAGACCGCGACTCTTTGAACCAGGCATGTTCGCTGGATGTGTGGTTCATGACCATGTCAAAGACGATCTTCATACCGCGTTTGTGGATTTCATCAATGAGTTGCAGCGCATCGGTCAGCGTGCCGTATTCGGGAGCGATGTCAGTGTAGTCTGAGATATCGTAGCCGAAGTCCGCTTGCGGGGAGGCGAAGAGCGGAGAGATCCAGATCGATTCGAATCCCAGCTCTCGGATGTAATCCAATTTTTGAATGATGCCTTGGATGTCGCCGATGCCGTCGCCGTTGCTATCATGGAACGAACGCGGATAGATTTGGTAGATGGTTGTTTTGTGATACCAGGGGATTTGTTTCATGTGATTATGCCTTAGGTTTATTTTATGCCGAAAGTTGGAAAATGCTCAGGCTAGTACATTTGTCCCTCTCCGCCGAAACATGGATGGATTATGATTGTCAGTGAAAAGGAGAACGATATGTCACGCATTTACAAGTTTACCCTTCTATCAGTTTTAGTTGTTGCAACGCTTGCCTGCGGCTTTATCACGAATCCGATTAACCAGGCTCAAGGACTGGCTTCCACCGCTGAGGCAATTGCATCCTCCATGCCCATTGAAACGCTACAGGCGGCTGCATCTGCCATGCCATCGGGCGTGCCCAACATTCCCGGCCTGGGAAATGTCGGGGATTATCTTAACCCAAGCGGCACGCCTATCAGTACCTGGAATGATATTCCGATCATGAAGCAGGCCAGCGCAGGCCAGGAGTTCAATAAGAATACTTATAGTTTCAAGGCCAGTGGTATTGCTGAAACCGACGTTCAAACTTTTTACACGGATCAACTCAAGGCGCTTGGCTGGGCCTCCACGTTCGGTTTTCAAGGCGGCGGGCAGGGCGGCGTGATGCTGTTCACGAAGGATAGCAAAACGCTGACCATTACAGTTGCGCCGGATCAAAGCAATAACATTGTTGTGATCCTGCTGCTCGAGTAGAATTTTCAAAACAAGTTCGCAAATGAAGACCTGACAGATTAACCAAAATCTGTCAGGTCTTTTATAATGGTATGAATGAAAACCCAGATCATTACGCTTGAATCCCACGACGATTTGATCTCTGTCCGCGACCGCATGTCGTGGGCCAAGTCGCCGCGCATTTTGCTGGTCTGGCCGAAGTATGAAAAGGTTACGCTCCGTCCGGTGGATTTGCGCGTGCTTCAACATCACGCGAATTACCTCGGCGCAGATTTGGGACTCGTCACGCTGCGCTCGGATGTAAAACGCGACGCACAGGGATTCAATATCCCGGTCTTTGATTCAACCGCTTCGGCTCAACGCGACCCGTGGCCGGAGCGCCGTTTAAAGAATCGACGCGGCCCTCGAGCCGAGCATCCCAATCTGCGCGCGATGCAGGCTGAGGCGCAGGTCAAGGAAGCGGGCTGGCGCTCCAATATCTTCGCGCGGACGGGATTCTTTGCGTTGGGTGTATTGGCCGTTTTAGCGCTGGCCCTTTTGTTCGTCCCGCGAGCGGCGATTACGTTGACTCCAATTTCACAACAACAATCACTGACCATTCCAGTCACGGCCAGCGATTCCATTCAGTCGGTTCTTATCACTGGAAGCATCCCTGCTCATGACATCAGCGTCACGATTACGAATTCGCAATCTGCGGTGATCGCGTCTGAAGCCTTGATTGCAAAGTTCAAGGCTAAAGGCATCGCACATTTCAAGAACCTGACCCAATCGGTTGTGCAAATTCCAGCTGGGACGGTGGTGTATAGTACAGGCCAACCTGCTGTCCGGTTTGTGACGATGAATGATACGCACCTGGAGGCGAAAGCGAATTCTTTTGTCGAGGTGCCGATCCAGGCTGTGGGAGCCGGCCAGGTCGGAAACGTACCGGCCAACTCGATCACCGGAATCGAAGGCGGCTTGAGCTTGTCGGTTTCAGTGATCAACCTTGCCCCCACAACTGGAGGCGCAGACCAGACTGCCATCGCGGCCACAGATGATGACCGTAAAAATCTTCGAGACGCTCTGGTAGCTGCGTTGAACGCTCAGGCGCAAAAAGAAATGCAATCGCAGGTTGGCGCAAAGGATGTTTTGCTGGTCAACACCTTGAAGATGGGGCAGGTCTTGGAAGAAATGTATGATCCGCCCGCCGGGGAATCCGGGCCGTCGTTGAAGTTGACGATGCGCGTTGAATACAGCGCGCAATATGTGAAGGCGGATGACCTGACTCAACTAGCCGAGTCGGCTTTGAGCGCATCGGTGCCGGATGGTTTTGTTGCGTCGCCATCCACGCTGACTTTTCAGCCGTTGGCCGCGCCGGTGTTTGACCAGTCGGGCATGTCGCATTTTGATCTGCAAGTCGGACAGGTTCTCGTGCGCCGCATCCAGCCGCTGCAGGTTGTTTTGCTGGCGCGCGGACTTTCACCACAGATCGCAGCGCAAACATTGCTGGCAAAATTACCACTTATGAAATCACCTGAGATTGGTTTGAGTCCCTCGTGGTGGCCGTGGATGCCGCTGATACCATTCAGGATTGATGTGAAATAATTGGAGCGCAAAGTCTCAGACTTTGCACCGACGACTCCAGTCGTCGGACTCCTTTTGGAGATAAATGCGAATCCTCGCAATAGATCACGGTGAAAAAAGAATCGGGCTGGCCATTTCTGATCTGACCGGCACGATTGCCAGCCCGTTGAAAGTCGTTGAGCATGTCTCGCGTCCCATCGACGCGGCGCAGGTTGCCAATCTTGCCGCGGAAAATAATGTTGAACTCATTGTCATCGGACAATCCTTCGACGAAGAAGGTTTTCCGAATCTGGCTGGTCGGCGCGCCGGGCGCTTTGCCGATGCGCTCAAAGAGCAGACGCAAATTTCAATCGTAATGTGGGACGAATCTTTCAGCACACAGGATGCGCGCCGCACCCGCATCGAACTGGGCGTCTCGCGCAAAAAACGCGCCGGTCATCTCGATGAACTGGCGGCGCAAATGATCCTGCAATCTTATCTTGAAGCCAATCGCGATTCAGGAATCGTAAAGCTGGAATCGTAAAGCGGAATATGCGTCGTTATATTCCCTTTGTTTTTATTGTCATCGTCGTTGCGTGTCTTGCAAGCCTGTTCGTCGTGCCTTCGATGGCAGAGCGGTCTTATGGCCCTCCCGCCGCGTCCCTGGATGCTGTACAGATCTTTCAATATTCTTTAAAGCTTCTATGGGACGACGGACTTTTGATCCGTCAGCTCAATCCATCTGCGCCGGAACAAAAATTTACTGTCCAACAAAATGAGTCAATTGATTCGATTGCAAATCATTTGGTCGAAGCGGGGCTGATCGAGGATGCATCTGTGTTCCGCGATTATCTCGTTTACACCGGCCTGGACACTTCCATTCAGGCGGGCGATTATCAACTCAGCCCGGCCATGTCCATTGTGGATATCGCCCACAAAATGCAGGATGCGACTCCCGCCGATGTAACCTTTGTAATTCTGCCCGGCTGGCGGATCGAAGAGATCGCCGCCTCGCTCCCGACCTCCGGACTTAATTTCACGCCAGATGCGTTTATCGCCACTGCAACCGTTTCGCATCCCGGCTTTGACTTTTTGGGGGACGCACCATCAATGGAGGGATTTCTCTACCCTGATACTTACATTGTCCCGCGTGGCGTGACGGTCGATCACTTTGTTGCAGGACTCATCCGTAACTTCGGATTACACCTGACAAACGACCTGCGTGATGGCTTCAGCCGTCAGGGATTGAGCGTTTATCAGGCTGTGACGCTCGCCTCCATCGTTCAGCGCGAAGCGGTGCATGATGAAGAAGCACCGACAATTGCATCCGTCTTTCTCAACCGTTTGAAAATCAAAATGAATCTTGGCGCCGATCCGACTGTTCAATATGCGCTTGGCTTCAACAGCGGTCAGCAAACATGGTGGACGAACCCATTGAGCCTGGATGATTTGAAAATTAATTCGCCGTTCAACACTTATCTTTCTGGCGGCCTGCCGCCCACGCCGATTGACAACCCGGGTTTGAATTCATTGCGCGCGGTGGCTTTCCCCGCCGATACTTCCTATTATTATTTCCGCGCCAAATGCGATGGCTCCGGTTATCACATCTTTGCCGAAACACTCGACCAGCAAATCCAAAACGCATGTCCATGAAAAAACGCTCCCGATTATTTCGGGAGCGTTTTGCTTATTTTGCATCTGCGATATTTTCTTTTTTCCTAAATATCGTTTGAATGGCTGCGCCGAGCGCCGTCCATAAAACCAGCGGCGTGAAGACAAACCAACCGAGATAAGGCGTGAGACAGGCCAACAACAACAAGATGCCGCCGCGTACGTGCGTTGTGATTGGCGATTTTGTTTCACCGATGCGGCTGCCAAGCAGGGACGTGACCGCCACAAGGCCGAACAAAGTGAATGCGACGACTGCCAGCGCGACGAGTCCGATCAGGAAAACGAAGATGCCTGCCACAATTCCGCCAACGCGGGCAGGCAATGCCAATACGATGCCGACGACTCCCGCAAACAGGAAGTTAACCAATCCCAGCAACAGGGAACGGCCCAGGCTGGTTTCAAGAATGGCGCGCGTCCGTTCCACAGGCGCAGGTATGAGCAGGTTGATAATGGCGAGGATGGAGATCAAGCCCGCCCCGCCAAACAAAATGACCAAAAGCAAACCGACGATGTTGTTCATGTTTTCTCCTTGTTTATATTTGTGATTACTTGCTTGCGCGAAACGAATCCCATAAATCCAGCGCGGGTTTGGGTGTTCCGTCTGAGTTGGCAAGCCCAATCGTGGCAAACATGCCAAGTGTGTTCACGTCGCCTGAACTGATTCCCTGCGACTTCATAAATTTGGAATATGAATCAATGTTGAAGTCTTCGAGGACCAGGTAAACCCAGAATGCCAGCCGTGAACCGATCTGGCCGTGAAGCGCGTTCAAGTATGCGATCTGATCCTGAGGCGTGCCGGAAAATTGCCCGGCTGCCTTTGACGAGTATCCGCCTTCGGCAACGGCCAGCGGCTTCGAGGTCCGCGCGAGAAGCGGGGCGTAATAATCTGCTGGGATGTCCGCGCCGGATTTGAAGACCGCCACCGGGTATGAGGAGATGACCCATAAATCCAAATTTGGTTCGAAGGCTTCGATTTGATTCCAGTTCGTCCTGTACTCCTGACGACCGTTCGCAATCTGCGGCATCAGGTTATTTAATTCCTCCCATTGAAAGGTGACGAAAATTTTTGTGTCTGGCGCTTCGGCTTTGACCGCTGTATAAATTTCATTGTAGAGACTGATGAAATTTGGCGCGTCATCTGGATGGGTATCCATGTAGGTATTGATCTCGGATGCCAGCCCCAGATAGCGCGGGTGGAATTGGCGCACGATCCATAAAGTGAAATTCTTATATGCGGCGCGCACGTTTGGATTTTTGAAGCTGGCTTCCCAGCCGAAAGGCAGGCTGCTGAATTCGCGGCGGTTGAGACCGTTCAATGCATCCACTACAAAAACATATTCAAGATTGTTCTGACGCGCCAGCGTGACCTGGTTGATGATGTCGGTGCGTTTTTGCGAAGCGCCATCCACGCTGTTGACGAAATCCTGCCAGGGCGTGTTCTGTTGAAATAAAACAAAATCTGCGTGAGCGCCGATGTCTTTATAAATTTTCAAAACGCTTTCGAGCGAGACCTCGGGCTGGGTGGGGAAGAAGCCATAACCGGTCCGACCCGAATCGAACACAGAGTTTGCAGGCGTTGGGATCGGTGTGGTCGGCGCGGATGGCTGCGATGATTGTCCGCAGGCCAAGGTGGCGAGGGCAAGAATAAAAATGGCGATAAGAATGCGTTTCACTTTTGGACTCCTGGGCGATTACGTAGTAAAGATAAATTTCCAACCAACCAAAGCAGGAACGCGCTTATAACAATAAAGGCAAGGTTGAAGGTTGAAAGGTTTAAAGTTGAAAGCGGGAATGTTGGAATGTTGGAAAGTTGGAAAGTTGGAAGGTTTAAGATGGAGGATGGAAAATGGAGGATGTTAAATGGTAAATTGGAAAGTCGGAAAGTGTGAAATTGGAAAGCAGGCATGCTGAACTGCAAAGTCGGCATGTCGAATTGCGGAAAATGTAAACCGGTAATAATGGACGTAATGAATTTTGCGGCTTGCGTTGAAAGCCAGAACAATATGCCGAGGGCCGTGCCGAGTTGAGCGGCAAAGAATGGTGTCCAGATATGCGATTGTTGTGGCAGGCGTGCAAGAATGGAAGGTGAAAGGTCGCGGCGTAGTTTTACTTCCGGCAAAGACTCGATGTGTTCGAACAGGATTTTTAATTCATCGAGGCGCGCGGAACAATCTTCGCAGGTTTGCAGATGCGAATCGAATTTATGTTTCATTGTTTCGTCAATGGCGTTGTCGAGATATTCGTTGAGTTGGAAGTCGGTTAAATGATTCATGGTTTTATCGGCGGGAAGTGAATTTCAGGATGGTTGGGAAATAAAAAGTGAATGAATACGGCCCACGGAATGCTGAAAAGAAATGGCATGATGAAGGCCAGCAATCCATGCCAGAATTTTGGCGGTCGTGCACCGCGATCAGATGGTATGGTGTAAGCCGGAAGATAAATCATCAATCCGTAGACAAAAATCCACAAGCCAAACTCGCTCAAGTGCTGCAAACCAAACGTCCCGGTTTCGGCCAGCAGGCCGTTGAGGCCGGTCAGAAGGAAAACCCAAAATGGGCTGAAATCATAGCGTTTGAGAATCCATGCCCAGGCGATAAACCAGGGAATGAAAACGATCACGCTGTGATGCAAAATCACGTCGAGATAATCCGCAGAAGCAGTGATGTAGGCTTCGCCAACTTTTACTCCGAAGAGCGGAGCGAGATTTGTCATCGTGGTTGTGATGGCTTCTTCGAGCATTGCCAGCAAAGTTGCGAATAAAACAAATTTGATTTGCCAGTTCAGGGGAATTTGTAAAACAAAATTCTTTATCGGTTCGCGGAAAAAATACATCAGTGATCCGCATAAAAAAATCCACAAGACGATCAGACCCGTGCCCATGCTGATTTCCGCATGGGCAATGCGATTTGCCCATGTCACGGCCAGCACGAGGGAGGTTGTCAGCGTGAGCCACAACCCGAGCAGAAGAATAAATGTCGTCTTGATGGTACGAATGTTCATGTCAGGTCTTTCAATCTTTCAGACAGAATTTTTCTGGCACGGAATAAATCGCTTTTCACATCACTCATTGGCCGCTTCAATTCTTTTGCGATTTCTTCGTAACTCAATTCCTGAAAATGCCTGAGCTCGATGACGATGCGATAACGCGGCGGTAATTGACTCAACTCGATGCGGATGCGTTCATCGCGGGCGCGGTTAACGGTCAGCGCTTCGGGGCCGGGATTTGGGTCGGGCGCGGGAGCCGCTTCATCGTCCAGGCTGGAAGCGGGTTTGATTCCCTCGAGGCGGTTGAGGCACACGTTGACAGCGATCCGCTTAAGCCACGGCGCAAGCGGGCGGTCCGCATCGAACTTGTCAAAGAACTGAAAGGCGCGGATGAATGTTTCCTGCGCGGCGTCTTCCGAGTCGCGGACATTTCCGAGCAGGCGATAAGCGGCGTTGAAAACGGCCTGCTGGTGGCGGCGCACAATTTCGGCAAAGGCATCACGATCACCTTGCCGGGCGCGCAAGGCAAGGTCGCGCTCGTCTGTGGAAGACATTTCTAAATTGTAGTACAGGGGGAGATTGAAAAAAGTTGCAGGCGGTGGAGCGTTAAACGGGTGTTGCGATGATGAACAAAACGGCTATCAGGAAAAACAGGCTGGTTAATGCGCTGGAGGCCCAAACCACAAAAGATAAAATGCGCTGTTTTTCCCAACGGTAAAAATATAAACCGGCGATCCAGCCCGTCAGCGCTGACAAAATGCTGATAAGCGGCACAATGATGAGCTGCACCGAAGGAACAGCGGAGACGCTTCGGTCAGGCGAAAAGCCGAGAGCCACGCGCGAAAAGGATGGGATCAGCAGGCTGACCCATACGAAAAGGCCGAGATTTAGGAACAATGTGGCCAGCCAGAAATAACGGGCCAGTCCACTATCCCAGGCTTGGGCAACGATGAATGACGGGTATACGGATTTTGCCTGAGCAGGAATCAAGCTTCCGAGTTCTGTTGAGCGCGCAAAGGTTTGGGTGAATTCGCTCGGATTTGTGGGAGAGATGGCGTACACGCGCTTTGCAGTGGCGACCAGTAACAGGTTCCTGGTATCAGAAGCAATGAATTCAACCACACCCAGATCGGGATGGCGGCGCAGGCCAAGCACGGCGCCGGGCATGGTCATTGGAGGAAGTCCGAGCGGCTGGGCGAGGTCAAGGGCGGAGCGAACCCATTCGATGTCTGTCAGCGGGATGTCTTCGTCGCGCAGCCCCCAGCGTATTTCGAGGCTGTCGCGGTCGAGGATATATTCTGCGCGGGTGAGCGCATATATGCGGTATCCGAGGATGGGGGTCGGCGCGAAGGCGATCAACCCGGCCAAAAGGTACACAACGAAGTTGGGGCCCACGTCTGCGCGGGCCAGATTAATGAATCCCCACGCGGATACAGCAAGCAGGATGGCGAGCAAGATCCCGTGGAATAAAAGCCCTCTTCGTTTGTCGGGTGGAAAGAATCCAGTGTTCACGCGTTTATTGCCTTGTCATGGATTGCAATGTTTTGATTTTGGAAACCACCTCGTTGATGGATACCAATTGATTTTCTGTGGCCGTACGCGGTTTTAATTCTACCATCCCGGCACGCAGATTTTTTTCGCCCACCGTTACACGGATTGGGCATCCGATCAAATCTGCATCGTTAAACTTTACCCCGGCGCGTTCATTTCGGTCATCGAATAGCACCGCAATATTTTCTTTTTGCAGAGTCGCATAAAGTTCTTCTGCGGATGCAAGCGTATCAAGTTCCTTGCCTGATAAGTGCATGAGATATACATCAAAAGGCGCAACTGCTTTTGGAAAGATTAATCCTTTCTCGTCGTGATGAGTTTCAGCCAACGCAGACAGGACTGCTTCGAAATTTATTTCACTGTATGCAACCAATAAGGATGAGTTGAGAGCGGAGAGCGGTTTTCCACAATTGGGACAGGCGTCACCTGTTTTTGCCTGCGCAAGATCCGACACCAATTCGGCTGTGTAGTCGCGCCCGCAATTGGTGTTCATCAGATGGTATCCGGCCTCATTCGCGCCCGCCACGAGATTTATGGATTGCGGGACCAAGTCATCCACGATGATGAGCGCATTTTGCAAACCAACTGGCGAAGCAAATCCCGCCACCGCACCGGACCGGGAGATTTCTTCGGTTGTCGCTGGCCGGACTTCGCCAATGAGCTTTGTCAATTTTGCCTGGCTCATTTGCCTGTCACCGCGCACAACGACAAAAACAAACTTGCAATCCGAACGCCTCGTTAACATGAGCGCTTTGGGGGTCTTCTCTTTTGGAACGCTTTTAAAATTCCCTAGCGACTGAATCGTGTTGCAGTCGGGTGTCAAGACTTTTTCAATGGGGAGAAGTTCTTCAGCAGGCAGGGTGGTCTTTGCAAATTGCGCCAATTCAAGACGCGACGCATATCCGCAGGCTGGGCAATGAATAATTTCTGTTGATCCGGTTGAGATCGGGAAATAAGTTTCATCATCGTTGCCGATCATTGGAAGTGATAAATGTGAGAAGAAATCGCTGCCTGTTTCATTGGCAAGTTTTCTTAAACGAGATAAAGCCTGTTCGCCAAGCGGAGTTGGCATGTTCTCGCGCGTGATGTAACTCGCGCGCACGAGCAGGGAAAAGCCCTCTGTCCGCGCATTGGAGGGAGCGTCACGTTGAGTCTGAATTTGAAGGTCTCTATAATTCATTATGCCCTAATCTTAAACCAATTCGCGCCGATTAGCAAAAAATTCGCGGAGGAAATTTCCTCCGCGAACTATTCAAAGAAGAATTTCGATTGAGAATTTAACTTTCGTCCAGGGTTGTGGCAAGCGGGAGCTCGATCATAATCGTCAGCCCTTCACCTGATTTGCTTTCAGCCCAGATGCGCCCGTTGTGCTTTTCAACAAGGGATTTTGCGATGGCGAATCCAAGACCTGAACCGCCTTTATCTCTGGCGCGTGATGTCTCGGTCCGATAAAACCGCTCGAAGATGCGATCCAATTCTTCAGTTGCAACACCCGGCCCGGTATCCCGCACGCTCATCTGAATAACGTCTTCAACCAAATTTGCGGACAAGGTGATGTGTCCATTTTGGGGCGTATAGCGCAAGGCATTCTCTATGATGTTGCTGAATACTTCCTTCATTCGCTCAGGGTCGATTTCAATCTCAGGCAAGTCAGCCGCAGCCTTTACCTGAATGGATATTTTTTTCTGCCGGGCCTGGTGGCTGTATATCTTTTGTGTGTCGTGCAGGAGTTTGTGAGGCGAATAAAGTCTAAGAGAAAGTTTGAGTTCGCCCGCATCCGCCATTGAGAGGATGCGCAGATCATCCACCAAATGCTCCAAACGTTCGGCTTCCTCTCGAATAATCTCAAAGGTCTCAACTGAGGGGGGCAGGACCTCATCGTGGACGGCTTCCGCGTGACCGAGGATAATGCTGATTGGAGTCCGCAATTCGTGGGCAATGTCTGCGGTCATCTGTCGGCGCAGGTTAAGCGAACGGGCCAGGTCGGCGCTCATTCGGTTGAATGAGGCGGCTAGTTGTCCCATTTCATCGCGCGAACGCACAGGGACCTCATGAGCGAGTTGCCCGCCTGAGACGACCTGCGTGGCGGCAGTCAATTCCAGGATTGGCCGGGTGATGTTCCGGGAAAAAATGATAGCCAATAATAACGCGAGCACCATGGCAATTAAGCCGCTCAGTAAAATCTGAAGGTTGATGCGGTTGAGAAAATTGGAACCCTGGGGGCTGACGCGATATGCGCTGCGGCTGATGAGGAGCGTGCCGACAGTATTTCCATTTACCTGGATTGGGACGCCACTGGCAAGGTCTGATACGGGAACAGCATTGCCAACTTGATAACCTTCTCCAGCCAAAACAATATGGCTGGTCGTATCTACCAGAGTAAACGGGCCGTGATTGAATTGGGATCTGGGTTCAGGGGGCGGTTGTGGATTCAGTTCGAGAGTTGTGATCCCCTGCCAGGAACCGTTTTTCTGATAATAGCCGGATAGCGTTGTTACGACCGATGGACGGTTCTGGTCGAGCAGGAACGAGCGGAATTCCTCGGCGCTTCTCCAACGCGTGAAGAGCACCACGAGCAGCGTACTTAGCAGGCTGATGGTCAGAAATGCCAATACTAATTTTGTCGTGATTGATCTCATACCGCTTACTCTCTGGCAAACCTGTAGCCGACGCCATATACTGTTTCGATATAACGCGGTGAACGAGGATCGTTCTCAATCTTTGCCCGCAGATTTTTTACATGCAAGTCGATGGTTCTTTCATAGCCTTCGTAACGAACTCCTTGAATGATGTCTAGCAAATCGAGACGGGAAAAAACGCGCCCCGGTGCGGACATGAGCGCGGCTAGCAGGTCAAATTCAGAGGGAGTTAAATTAACATATCTATCTTTAATCAGGACCGTGCGCATATCGCGGTCGAGTGTGATGTCGGACGCGGTCAATATTTTGGCATGGGGTTCAACCTGCCCGGCGCGGCGCAGAACGGCGCGCACGCGCGCCATCAATGCGCGCGGCCGGAAGGGCTTGGTGACGTAATCGTCTGCGCCAAGTTCCAGGCCGATTACCTGCTCCTCCTCTTCCACTCTGGCAGTCAATACGATGATAGGCGTTTTGCTTTCGCGCCGGTAGATTTCCATGAACTCATAACCGTCCATTTCCGGCATCATGATATCCAGGATGATCAAATCGGGGCTTTCTTTCCGGGCAACGGTTAAGGCTTCCTTGCCCGTATATGCCGTTGCAACGCGATACCCCTCTTGCGATAAATAACTCTCGACAAGAGAGACAAGGCGTTTTTCGTCATCAACTACCATGATGGTTTGTGTCACTGGTTACGCTCGCTCATTAGTATATCAACAACTTTTCAGTAAGAGTCAAAAGAAAAGATTGTGAACATCTTCATGCCGCCATAGTTGAGTATGACGGCAT
>VFSW01011649.1_pt1 | contig 12326 bp, 9 predicted proteins | sample 5358111 | NCBI WGS metagenome assembly VFSW01 (sample SAMN11554181, study PRJNA540505) | mine drainage metagenome | isolation source: sediment from site ElyBrook_90M | place: USA: Ely Copper Mine, Vershire, VT | collected 2017
TACTGGCTTTTGGCTCTCGTTCTTCCGTTTTCAAGGAGCGACAACACACACGACCAAGGTCGGAGGTGTGAAGTACACCATCTCGGGATTTCTCCGTCGAATCTGTGGCCGGATTTCCCCGGCTACAGGGATGCCCACCTTATCAGCGCCGTCTGCCTGGGTGCAAATCACACCCGGCCGCGGTCTCTGCGGTGGGATAACCATGGTAGCAGTCGACCCGGTCCCATGGCGACATTTGGACCAGCTTTGCGAAAACTTTCTCAACCCACGAGAACACTCGAGGTCGAACCGCGGTCCAAGGCTTATAGCGACTCGTGAGTGCGATCTAAGGAGTACTCGACGAAGGCGCTGAGCGTGCCAATCAAACGCATCTCATCGATGGTGCGGGCCCGTGAGTTCAGTAAGGCATCAGTACAAACGAGAAAGGCCAGACAACGAGCACGACTGATCGCTACGTTGAGCCGATTGCGAGAAAAGAGAAATTCCGGACCACGCGGCATATCAGCACCCGATGAGGTAGTCATCGTGAAAAAGACGACGGGCGCCTCACGCCCTTGAAACTTGTCAACCGTGCCTACTTGCACGTCCTCGAGACCATTGATCCCCGAGAATTGGCGCTCGATCAAACGAACTTGATCGTTGTAGGGCGCCACGACCATGAAGTCCTCTGCGCCAAATACGTGCCCATCACCTCGATGATCGGTCCAACTGCTTCCTAACATCTTGAGGATCTGATCACCTACCACGTCGCACTCCTCCACCGACTCCGTGGAGCGCTCCTCGTGTTCGACTCGCAGCCAGCGAAGACCTGTACCGAAATCCGTCCCTTGGCGCGCGCACGAAGCGTGACTCGTGAGTCGACCTTCGTAGATCTGATTCGAGATGAAACGACAAACGTCTGGATGCATTCTTCGCGTCTCTGAGATGAAGACCCCTTGATCTGAGGGGATCGTTGCGTATTGGCCAAGAACGTGCTCGAGCACGCTCGCCCCAGAACCGTCGGGATGTTCGGCTTGGGCGACTTGACTGAGCTGTAATGGATCGCCCAGGAGCACCATGTTTCTTGCTCCATTGGTCGAGGCCACGGCGTCGGCCAGAGCCAACTGACCGGCCTCGTCGACGATCAAGACGTCCACGGGGTACGCACGGATTCCGGGCCTCGCCCATAACCAGGTCGTTCCAGCGATCAGGTTGAACCGATCGTTTTCGACCTGTTCGCCCCCGCTCTTGAGGTACTTGACGCCACTCAGTGCACCTTCGGTCGGCTTGGATACGCCGAAGCGTAGAGCCCGCAGTGCTGCGAGTTCGCCACGTTGTTCGAAGAGTTCGTGGGTTGCACGAAACAGGTTGTCAATGGCGTTGTGACTCATCGCCGTGATACCGACGCGCCGGCCCAACTTAATCAACTGGTAGATGATGTGCGAACCGCTATAGGTCTTTCCCGTCCCGGGTGGACCCTGGATGGCGACGAAGCTGTCTTGGAGGTCGCCAACCCAGGAAAGCGTGTCGTCAAGGTCATCGCTAAAGACACCGTTCATCGGTCCACGGCCCACGGCGAAGCGTGGCCGTTGGCGAGCAAGTAACGCCATAGCGACCGGACTAACCGGGTCATCACGATTAGGTCGAATGAGCTGCTCGGCGAGGTGGACGAGTACGCCGGGCTTCTCGCCCGGGCTCACGTAGTCGTCATAGGTCATGGTCGAGGGCACGACACCTGCCAATTCGTCGCGTTCCCTCCAGCGCATCTTGAGGCGACGGGCCGACACCTTGATCTCTGGTACGTAGCAATATCCTCGCTCCACTCCCACTCCAGTGAAGAGCATGTTGCGCCGATCAGAAAACGATGGGTCGAGCGTCTGCGCGGGCCACGTCAACACGGCGTTGGTAACCACTTGGCCACGACTTTCGGACTGCTCAAATCCTTCCAGGCTGAGATTCGCGATGAAATCTCGATCGCCGTAGAGCTCCGCGAAGTCCGAGGCGGCCCGCGCGAACTTCGGCGTCACGTTGGCTGCGCGCTCCCTACGCCAATAGTTCAAAAGATCACCCAGGAGGTGTTCTGGGCTATCGCGTCCGAACTGTTTGAGACCTTCGATGAGTTCGTCGGTCTCGAAGGACGCCAATGCCCGTTCCACTTGTGCCTCACGCCACGGTAGGTCCGAAGGCCTTTGATCCACGAGCCAGTCACGAAGCGCCAACGTGGCCGCAACGTCGTCCTCGTTGTAGCGTGCTATCTCGTCCAGCAGCTGTTCATTATGCGTCGACATGTACTCTTCGTATTCGACTACCGCACCGGCACCCTGTTCGATGCCGCCACGTCGCACGAATCCACTGAGGCGCTCGAGGTATTTCAACCCGTACGATTCAGTCCCTACTTGCACCGCGTTCTTAGCCACCACATACAGGTCTACGAAGAGGCCGCTGTCACTCAGTTGGCCAAAGAGGCCCTCGGCATCGGTTCCACGGGTCAATCGTTCGAGCGATGAACGTTCTGTGTGGTTGTAGTGGTACACGTGCATACCCGCGTATGCCTGTCTTCTTCGGGCAAAGAACTCGACCAACTCTTTGATCATGATCCCTTGTTGATCAAGATCGTGAGCCCAACGAGCGTCGTACGTCCACTCACCAGAAGCGTCGCGATAGTAGAGCCCGCTCAAGAAGAACAGGCCGTCTTGCGGAGTCCAGAAGGGATGGCCCTCAAAATCAAAGAAGACGTCGCCGAAGTCGGGCGCCGGCAGAAGATCGAACCCGTGTCCATAAACCGGATCGTCGCCCGGTTCGATCAACTTGAACGGCGGCGTCTCATCGGGTCGAGCCCGTGATTCGACCTGCAAGGCCGCTTGACGACGCAACCGGCCCAGATTCTCTTCGTGGACTTTGGGCACTGGCTCGAGCCGCTTGGACAACTCGACGACGGTGCGAATCCCTCCTGCTTCGAGATTGCTGCGGTCATCGCCACGGATGTTGGCGACGTAGACCAAGGAATCTTCAGACCTCATGCGCTCTTGACAAGTCTGATTGAACTCGCAGTAGTCACAGTGCTCGCAGGGCTCGGGCCACGTATCCACCCCGACTTCGTCGAGATCGAGCAAGGAAGCCAGTTGTCGACGAAGTCGCCTCCAATAAGGTCTGAACTGGTCAACGATGAGTGACTCTTGTTGCGAGGAACCGAGCCAAAGGTGCATCAGGCGCGGGGGCAAGCCCGTGAGCTCTTCGAGTGCGTCGGCGTAGAAGCAAAGTTGGAGAACGTGACCAGGCTTGCCTTCGGAACGAGTGAGTTTGGCATCGATTGGTTCGTAGCGACAAAAACCAGCCACAGGCGATTCCACTTTCACCAGAAAATCGGCGATTCCCCTGATCCCGCTGTGAACGAATGGCATTTGATAGATGACGTCAAAGTTCTGGTCCATCGGATTGCCGACGCGCTGGACCCACTGCTCAAATGACTCGTCGGGATTACGTCCAGGGACTTGGTAGACGTATTGACCGTCATTCTCGAACTCTTCGAGACAGCTTCTCTCATGGGCCGCTCCCTTCTGAATGAGTAGTTCAGCGAGCGAATTGATCTGTTGAACACCGACTTCCAACTGCCCGGCGTCGACCTGACTACGCAGCGTGAGAAAGTGTGCGCACTCCAACCACGCGGTGATCTTCGATGGAGTGATGAGGCGTTCAGGCATTCACACCCACTGTAGGCAATGTCTCGTAAAAGGAAATGGACATTCGGACATCATCGCTCGGGTCTGTCACACGACCCGAAATCCTCCGGTGCCGCACCACTCTCCGTGGCCGCTGCGCTCCGAGACCGGTGACCTCCTGCGCGTCAATCAGATGCGCGAAGCGAGCGCACGACGAACTTCCATGAGCCGCTCGGCTTGACGAAGCATCGCGTGAGGACCGGACGCACCGGGAGAACGTCGCCGGGTCAGGGCGGCCCCCGGCTCGAAGAGATGGGCGTACCTCGATAACTCCGGATCGTTCTGGACCACGATGGCGAAGCTGACATCGTTCGCGACCGATTGTCCAACGAGCTTCCCCACCATTTCATGTGCTTGACGAAAGGGAACTCCCTCCTCAACGAGACTTTCGGCGAGGTCGATGGCGACGAGGAAGGGGTCATCGGCTGCGAGACTTGCAGTCCTCTCGTCGAAGGCGAGCGAGCGATAGGCACCAGTCATGGCCTTCAGGGTCATGAGAACTTGTCGTACCGAGTCGAACAGCGGCTCCTTATCCTCTTGGAGGTCCCGGTTGTAGGCCAGCGGAAGTCCCTTCAAGGTGACCAGCAGCCCGGTGAGGTTTCCGATGAGTCGACCGCTCTTGGCCCGCGCCAGTTCAGCCACATCACTGTTCTTCTTCTGGGGCAGCATCGAAGATCCGGTGGTGAAGTCATCGCCCAGTTTGGCGAAGGCGAACTCCGACGAGGTCCACAACACGAGTTCCTCACCCATGCGAGAAAGGTGGACGCCAATCAGCGCAATATCGAACAGCGTCTCAGCCACGAAATCACGATCACTCACCGCATCCATTGAATTCGCGAATGTCGTAATGAAACCCAATTCCGTACTGGCAAAGGATGGGTCAATGGGGAGCGAAGTGCCCGCCAATGCACCCGCGCCGAGCGGAGAAACGTTGCAACGGCTGCGAGCCTCGAGGAGTCGCTCGAGGTCTCGTAGCAGTGACCAGGTGTGAGCGTTCAAATGATGACTCAGTAACACCGGCTGGGCCCGTTGGAGATGTGTGTAGCCAGGTAAATATGACGAGGCATTGGACTCACCGAGGCTGACGAGCGTGTCGACCATTTCAACGGTGGCCGCAGCAATCCTGGTGAGAGCGTCGCGAGTGAACAGACGCAGAGTCGTTGCGACCTGGTCATTTCGGCTCCGTGCCGTGTGAATCTTCGCACCCACGTCGCCCGCCAGCTCCGTAGCGCGCCGTTCGATCGCCATATGGACGTCCTCGTCACTCGGCGCCCGTTCGAACGTACCGCTCGAGAACTCCTCGCGAATACGTTCGAGCGTATCGACGAGCGTCTGGCCTTCGAGGTCACTCAGCAAACCGCAGTGCACCAGGCCACGAACGTGAGCCATTGAACCATCGATATCGTACGAATAGAGGACCCGGTCGAAGGAGAAACTCTCCGAGAGATCCCACAACGCTTCGTTCATCGACGTAGCAAATCGTCCACTCCAAAGGGTCATGACTGGCGTGGGGTGGCGTTCTTGGCGCCCTGTCTGGCGGCCCAGGTCTTTACGCCGAGGCCGTAGATCCTCACGTAGCCCTCCGAGTCAGCGTGGCGGAAGGTGTCGGCGGCGTCATAGGTAGCCAGACCGTGGTCGTAGAGTGCTTTGGGACTTCGCCGACCCACCACGCGCATCAGTCCCGGTGCTTCGAACAACAGTCGGACGTCTCCGCTCAATGGTCGCTGCGTATCAGCCATGAATGCGTCCAGCGCCTCTTTGAGCGGCGAGAACCACATGCCGTCATAGACCAGTTCCGCCCATCGGGTCTCGAGGCGAGCCTTTTCGTGATGGACATCTCGTTCGAGCACCAGGTCCTCGAGATCGGCGTGCGCTGCGATCAGCGCGAGTGCGGCAGGACACTCGTAGACTTCTCGACTCTTGATACCGACTCGACGATTCTCCACCATGTCGATGCGGCCAAAGCCGGTGGCGCCGGCTCGGACATTGAGCTCACCGATCAGGTCAGCGAGCGCAAGGTTGACGCCGTCGATGGCGACAGGCAGGCCCTCATGAAAGCTAATCGTCAGTTCCACCGGCTCAGAGTTGGTGATCCGAGTCAGCGTGTACGGCTCTTCGGGTGGTGTTGCCCAAGGGTCCTCGATGGCTCCGCACTCGATGGCGCGTCCCCAGAGATTCTCGTCAATCGAGTAGATCTTCTCTTTGGTGGCCCTGATCGGGATGTCCCACTTCTGTGCGTAGTCCACCGAATCGGCGCGGGTCATACCCCAGTTGCGCGCTGGCGCGAGCACCTCGAGGTCGGGTGCCAACGCGTGCGTGCCGACTTCGAATCGTACCTGGTCGTTGCCCTTACCCGTGCAGCCGTGAGCCACGGCTTGGGCATTGAACTTGCGGGCTTGATCGACGAGGTGTCGCACGATCACCGGCCTCGAAAGGGCCGAGACCAGCGGATACTTACCTTCGTATCGAGCGTTGGCGAAGATCGCGCTGGCGCAGAACTCCTCAGCCATCTCGCGGCGCGCGTCGACCACCACACACTCGATCGCCCCCGCCGCGACCGCTCGAGCCTTGATCTCGGAGAAATTCTCCGAGCCGTCGGTGTCTTGGCCCACGTTCACCAGCACGCAGACCACTTCGACTCCCCATTCCTCGATCATCCATCGAACGGCGACCGAGGTGTCGAGACCGCCGCTGTACGCCAGTACCACTCGCTTTGCCATGACTACTTTCCCTTCACTTTCGACGCCGGTTCGACGATTCCCGCCAGCTTGCGGAACTCACTGGCGAGCACCGCTCCCCTGCTGCGTTCGCCCGCGATCACCAAGATTGTGTCATCTCCTGCGACACTGCCGAGCACGCTCTCGAGAGCGCTACGATCGAGCGCCGACGCGACGACGTGAGCACAGCCCGGCGGTGTTCGCACGACGACCAGGTTCCCCGAACTCTCCACCGAGACAACCCATTCGCCCATCATCCGGCGCAGGTGGTCGAGCGGGGCGGGGGCGATTCGCGACGCCGTAGCCATCACGATCCTCCGAGCGCCCTTCTCGTCTCGTACCTTGATGGTGCCCAGTTCTTGGAGGTCGCGAGTGACCGTCGCCTGAGTCGCGGAGATCCCCTCGGCCTGTAATTTTCCGACGATCTGTGCCGCAGTCGAGATCGCCTCTCGCTCTATCAACTCACCGATTCGGTGTTGACGCTGAGTCTTAGTCATTTCGAGTCCTCCTTGATCCAGCGCAGCACGCCCAGCATGGCCGTACGTCGGTGGTACACCTGTCGCCAGACGAGCGACTGGTCGCCGTCGAGCACCCCGTCCGATATTTCGTCTCCGCGGTGCGCCGGCAGGCAGTGCATCACGACCGCCTCGGGCTTGGCGAGGCTCATCAATTTCGCATCGACCCGAAACGGCTGTAAGTCAATACGTCGCTGCGGGGCCTCGTCCTCAAAGCCCATCGAGACCCAGGCATCGGTGTAGACAACGTCAGCACCTTCGACGCCATCGCGAGCGTCGTCGCATTGGCGTAACAGTCCCCCACCCACCACGCGGGTCGGATCCTCGAATCCACCGGGACGGAGTTGGTAGCCCACCGGAGCGGCGACGGTCACGTCCACCCCGAGTCGCACCAAGGCGCTCGCCAGGGAACGTGTGACGTTCGTGGCATCCCCGACGTAACTGACCTGCAGTCCTCGCAGCCCGTGAACGTCGCCATTGGCGAAGTGCTCGGCAATACTGAGCACGTCAGCTACCGCCTGGGTCGGGTGAGCGGCATCGCTCAATAAGTTGATCAACGACATCCGCTCTGAAGTGGCGACACGAATGCGCTCAAACACGTCATGGCGACGCACTCTCATCGCCGCCACTGAGTACATCTCAGCAAGGGTGCGGCCCACGTCTTCGGCGCTCTCGCGAGCATCGAGGCCGATCTCCTCGCCGCTGAAGATGGTCACGAATCCACCGAGTTCATGAACCGCACTCGAACTCGACGCCCGCGTCCTCAGACTCGGCCTTTCAAAGACCAGCGCTACTCCTTGGCCCTTGAGGGTCTCATCGTCGAACGCCGAGACCGCCAACTCGTAGAGTGAGAAGAGGTCCTGGTCAGCGATCTGTTCGATCGTCGTGAAATGTCGTGTCATTGACGCACCTCCGTCGTAGGGATCGATCCGCTGAGCGCCTCGCTCAGAGCGTGTGATCGCAAACCATTCGCGAGGAGCACCGCAGACGCTCCACCGTCAAGTGCGTCGAGGGCCGCCACCATCTTGGGGCGCATGCCGTCGCGAGCGGCACCGGAGTCAATCAGTTGACGCACCTGGTCGCTGGTGGCACTCACGATGGAGCTGGTGGGATCGTCTACATCCATTCGCAGTTGATCGACGTCACTCAACAGGACCAGCGTCGACGCGCCGATAGCGCCGGCCAGGGCTCCGGCGACACTGTCGGCATTGCAGTTGAGGAGTCGACCATCGACATCGACTGCCACCGAACTCATCACGGGGGTGAGCGACGCGCGCCACAACGACTCGATGAATGATGTTCGAACCCGCGGAGCGCTCCCCGCACGTTGCCAGGGCTCGCCCAGGGCGCTCGAGAGTAGAACGGTGTCGTCCGCACCGCAGACACCCACACTGGCCAGCCCCGCATGGTTCAAGGCAGCGACGATGCGAACATTGACCTCACCAAGGGCCATAGCCACGAGTTCCATGGTCGCTTCGTCAGTGATTCGCAGTCCCTCATGAAAGTGGCTCTCGACTCGCGTGCTCTTCAAAAGACGCTCGATCTGGGGACCGCCGCCGTGCACGACAATGACGTTGGTGCCACGTTCTCGCAGTTCGATCACGTCAGAAGCTAAATCCCTCAGCACCACGGAGTTGGGATCGAGCGTGTCGAGGGTGTGCCCACCTAACTTGACCACGAGCGAATTCACGGAGTGACTCCACTCAACGGGAGCCCGAGAACCTCGTCACGACCCGACGCCACGTTCCAGGCCTGGATTGCTTGACCCGCGGCTCCCTTGATCAGATTGTCCAGTGAGCTCATGGCGATGACCCAACCCGTTCGCTGATCCACACGAACACTGACGAAGCAGAGGTTGCTACCCACCGGATCCTTCATCGTCGGTGGCTCCTCCACGACCACGACGAACGGGTCGCTCGCGTACGTGGTGCGCAGGACTTCCAGAGCGACTTCAGTGTTGAGATTTGGATCGAGGCTTCTGGCGTATGCACTCACCAACATGCCGCGAGCTACGGGGACCAAATGCGGGGTGAAGAGTAACTGTGCCGAGACCTCCTGTTCGATCTCAGGTGTGTGGCGATGAAAAGAGATGCCGTAGGCTTCGGCGTTGCTCGCCAGTCTCGAAAAGTGCAGTCGGTCCGAAGTGGCCCGCCCCGCTCCAGATACCCCGCTCAGGGCGTTGACCACGATACGTGAGGACTCGACCAGTGCGTGATCGAGTAACGGGCCGAGCGCCAGTGACGCCGCGGTCGGATAGCAACCTGGAGCCGCGATGAGTTGGGCGCCGGGCAACTCGCGGCGATGGCGCTCCACCAGGCCGTAGACCGATTTGCCCAGGAGCTCTGGACTCGAATGGGCCTGGCCGTACCAGTGAAGGTAGGACTGCGGGTCCTTCAGGCGATAGTCCGCGCCCAGATCGACGACCTGGACACCACTCTGGAGCAGTGCAGGCACGTAACGCTGACTCTCCCCATGGGGCAAGGCCAAGAAGACGACGTCTAGCTGTTCGACAAGCACCGAACTCGTCGGGGCGAAGACCATATCGGGATAGACCGCAGCGAGGGCCGGCACCATATCGCCAATGCGACGCCCCGAACTGGACTCGCCGGTCGCCAAGACGACGTCGAGCTCGGGGTGCGACGACATCAGTCGAAGCAACTCAGCTCCGGCGTACCCAGACGCTCCGACGACTCCCACTCGCATACTGCCATTTTATGCATATCGTCAATGAATTATGCAAATCATCATCCGCCCTCGGGCTAAACTCGACGTCATGACACGACGAGGCGGGACCCTGTTCTTGGCAATGGCGGTCATCTGGGGAATCCCGTATCTGCTGATCCGCGTCGCCGTGCGTCAGCTCGACCCGGGGGTCCTGGTCTTCGTGCGGACAGCTCCAGCGGCACTCATCCTCCTGCCCATCGTCGTGATGCGCGATCAGTTTCGCGCTCTGTGGCACCACATTGGCTGGATCAGCGTCTTTGGCGTCGTCGAATTCGGGATTCCGTGGTACTTCATGGCGAACTCTGAGCGTCACATCACCAGTTCGCTCACGAGCCTGCTGGTCTGTTGCGTCCCGCTGTTCTCAGTGCTCGTCCAACGGCTTCGAAAGACCGACGAGCACGTTTCGCCACGGCGATATTTCGGCCTCGGCGTGGGAGCGTTCGGTGTGCTCCTGCTCGTCGGTCTCGATCTCCGGGGCGGATCAACCACCTGGATTGCCCTGATGATGGTCGTCGTGGTTGGCTACAGCGTCGGTCCGATGATCCTCGCGACCAAACTTGCTCACGTACCGGGAATCGCGGTCGTCGCAGGTGCCACCAGTGTGGTGGCGCTCGCGTGGGTTCCGTGGACCATCGAACACTGGCCGTCACGCATATCAGGCGAGACCTGGAGCTCGGCGTTGGTCCTCTCGGTTGTCTGCACGGCAATCGCGTTCCTCGTGTTCTTCGAGCTGGTCAAGGAGATCGGTTCGACGCGATCGGTCGTGGTGACCTACGTGAACACCGGCATCGCCGTCATCTTGGGCATCGTTGGTCTGCACGAACACCTGACCCTCGGCATCGCCGTTGGCTTTCCCCTCGTACTCGTTGGCTCGATCTACGCCACGAGCGAACCCCGAGACCGACGTGCCTACGCTGAGAATTCAGCCGCGACCTGAACCGAGCCGTCGACCAGCAGCCAGAGACGTTCGAACGTACGCGCCAAGGTCACCACATCGCCTTCGACGATCGAACCGTGGTGCGTGAGCTGAACGCTGGACAAGGGTGTGGGAGCGACCTGACTGACTGCTTGCCAGAGCGCCGCGTTGTTGACGTGGCCTACGACGTCCAAATCAGCTCGACGAAGTGGCCAGGATTCGAAGGTGGCACCCTCCGCAACGACCGGCGCGGCGATTCGACCCGACACCTTTCGACCTCGAATCGATTCGCCATAGACTTCATAGAAGCTCTCGCGAATCCGCACCGGGTGCCCCCCGGGATCGACCGGCACCCACAGTGCTGCCGCTTCGACCATCAAGGTCCCGTCCACTTCAAAATTGGTGCGACGTTCCGCCCACGCCGCCCCAACTCCCCCACACCACGTGGTTACCCTCATCCGTTCTTTGTAGTTGGGCCAGCGCCCACCCTGGGCCAGGCGAATCGAGGTACGTCGAACCACCCACACGTCGCTCGAGTCGACACCGGTATCCTCCCAGTCGTCGGTGGCGACGTCTTGAAGGTGACGAGCAACGCCATCGGGTCTGATGACTCCGTCGGGACCGACGTCGCCCAGTCGCACGATGTAGTCAACACCGAAGCACCGACCCAGTTCGGGTGGGGACACGAACTCGATCATCTCGTACAACTCCCTTAGTCTCTAGCGAGACCTCTACTCAGCGAAGATTCGCACCAGTGCTCTGGGCGACCTCGATCAAATGTTCACGCACCTTGGACACCTCGGACTCGCTAAGGGTTCGATCAGGCGAGCTGAATCGAACGCGGTAGGCAAGACTACGCGTGCCGTGCTCCAAAGTGGCGCCTCGATAGACATCGAACAGCTGGACCGACTCCACCAGCGGCGAAGCGGTCCGCAAGGCATTGGCGAGATCCTGGGCATTCAGTGACTCGGGGGCCACGAGTGCCAGATCCACCACGGCACTGGGATATCGACTTGGAATCTGAGCTACTTGACTGCGACGGATGACACGATCCTGGTCCGCCAAGGCGTCGAGGTCGATGTCGACGAGTCCGAGTCGCCGTCCCCCAAGGGCACCCGACAACGTCGCGATCAATTCGTCGTCCACTTCTCCCACGTGGCCAATCAGCGCCCCAGTAGAACGGTCCGTCAACTCGGCGCAGCGCGTCTGGTGAAATCCGGGCACCGGTTCCTTCAATGAGCGAACTACGACGTCGGCGAGTCCGAGGCGACCGGCGAGGACGGACCATAGGGCCACCGCGCTGAGGGCATCATCAAGTTCGCGTCCGAGGATCACCGTGAGGCGTTCGTTCTCGTTGGGCAAGATCAGGGTGACCGCTCCTTGTACGCCACCCTTGGAAGGTCGTGGGATCTTCGCATCGTCGGGGTGGGTGAACACCACTCCCATCTCACTGAGTACAACGTCGCCCGTTCCGCGTTCGACGTTGCGCACCCAAGCACGCACGAGTCCCGTAATCATCGTTGCGCGCAGCACCGATTCCTCGGCGGTCAAAGGATTGGTGATTCGTACTCTTCTCAATTGGGGATGAAGGAGTTCGAAATCAACGTCACTACCGAGCGAGGGCGTCCATGCCTCCGTGGCCCCAAGGTCCACGACGACTGCACGCACCAGACGTCCAAGCAACTTTCGTTCGCTAAGGCCCCCGGGTTGAGGCCACGTCGGCGTATGACGCGGCAGGCGCCGGTAACTATAAAGG
>VFSW01011650.1_pt1 | contig 12326 bp, 9 predicted proteins | sample 5358111 | NCBI WGS metagenome assembly VFSW01 (sample SAMN11554181, study PRJNA540505) | mine drainage metagenome | isolation source: sediment from site ElyBrook_90M | place: USA: Ely Copper Mine, Vershire, VT | collected 2017
CGCATCGGCATCGCCCGCGCGCTGATCCTCCGGCCCGAGCTGGGGGTCGCCGACGAGCCCGTCTCGGCGCTCGATGTTTCGGTGGGCGCGCAGATTCTAGAGTTGCTCGATCGCTTGCGGCGCGACTTTTCGCTTACCCTGATTCTGATCTCGCACAGCCTGCCGGTGGTCGCGCAACTAGCCTCGCGCGTCGCCGTGATGCAGGCCGGACGGTTCGTCGAAGCCGGCCCCGTAGAACAAGTGCTGCACGCGCCGCAGCACCCCTACACGCAAGCCCTGATGGCCGCCGTCCCCCGGATTCCGGAGTAAGATCGTGCGCTCACGTGTTCTGTCGAGTCCGCCCGAGTAATGTAACAAGCTCCAAGCTCGTGGATCGTTACCTGGTATTGCATCCCGCAAATAAATGCCAATAGCTCGGGAACAGCGGACGATGGCCAGCTATTTCCCGGACGCAGGCGAGCAGCCTCGCGGGGTCTTGCCTTGCACAACGGCGCGCGGGCCAGTAAGCTAGCGGTTCTTACGTTCGAGCGAACACACACATGGACACGATTCAGATCACACTGCCGGACGGCGCGACGCGCCAGGTAGCTCGGGGAACCACCGCGGCGCAGATCGCCAGCCAGATTTCGCCGCGTCTGGCGAAGGAAGCGCTGGTGGCGCGCGCCGATGGCGAACTCGTGGATTTGTCGCAGCCACTGGAGCGCGACGTCAAGCTTTCGATCCTCACGGCGAAAGAGCCGGACGCCGTGCAGGTGTTCCGCCATTCGGCGGCGCACCTGATGGCCGCCGCGGTGCTCGAGTTGTACCCCAACGTGAAGCTGGGCGTCGGCCCGCCCACCGACAGCGGCTTCTTTTACGAATTCCTGCGCCCGGAGCCGTTCACTCCCGAAGACCTCGAAACCATCGAGGCCAAGATGCGCGAACTGGCGGCCAAGGACATCCCCAACGAGCGCAAGATGCTCCCCAAGCCCGAGGCCATCGAGCTGTATCGCCAGAGCCGGCAGGAATTCAAATGCGAACTGGTGGAGGAGAAGGCCGTCGAGCCGATGGTGTCGTTTTACACCACGGGGAAATTCATCGACTTCTGCCGCGGGCCGCACATCCCTTCCACCGGCCGGATCAAGGCGTTCAAATTGATGAGCGTGGCGGGCGCGTACTGGAAGGGCCAGGAAGGCAATCCGCAGATGCAGCGGATTTACGGCGCCTGCTTCATCGAACCCAAGGAGCTCGAGGAATACCTGCACAAGCTCGAAGAGGCGAAGCGCCGCGACCATCGCAAGCTGGGCGCGGAACTCGATCTGTTCAGCATCGAGGAGGAAGCCGGGCCGGGGCTGATCTTCTGGCATCCCAAGGGCGGCGCGATCCGCCGGCAGATGGAGGATTGGCTGCGCGCCGAGCTGACGCGGCACGGCTACGACCTGGTCTACACGCCGCACGTGATGCGGCTGGACTTGTGGAAGACCAGCGGCCACGCGAATTTTTACCGCGAGAACATGTTTGCCCCGATGGAAGTGGAAAACGCCGAATACCAGCTCAAGCCCATGAACTGCCCGGGCCACATCCTGATCTACAAATCGCGCCTGCGGAGCTATCGCGAGCTGCCCATCCGCCTGGCCGAGCTGGGCACGGTCTATCGCTTCGAGCGCTCGGGGGTGCTGCACGGGCTGATGCGCGTGCGCGGGTTCACGCAGGACGACGCGCACATCTTCTGCATGCCGGAGCAGATCGAGCGCGAGGTGCAGGACTGCATCGAGTTTGCTTGGGAAGTGCTGCGCGTCTTCGGCTTCGACCGCTACGAAGTGGAGCTTTCCGGAGGCGATCCGGCGCGCCCGCAGGATTACGCGGGGACCGCCGAGGAGTGGAAGCGCGCCGAGGATGCGCTCACCAGCACGCTGCAGCGCATGAACGTGCCGTACAAATACATGCCGGGCGAAGCCGCCTTCTATGGGCCGAAGATTGACGTCAAGCTGGTGGACGCGATTGGCCGCCCGTGGCAGCTCACAACCGTGCAATTCGATTTCAACCTGCCGGGGCGCTTCAAACTGGAGTACGTCGGCGAAGACGGCTCGCGCCACCAGCCGCTGATGGTTCACCGGGCGCTGTGGGGATCGGTGGAGCGCTTTTTCGGCGTGCTGATCGAGCATTACGCGGGGGCGTTTCCCGCGTGGCTGGCCCCCGTGCAGGTTGCCGTGCTGCCGGTGAGCGGAAAATTCGAGGAGTACGCCAAGAAGGTGACCCAGCAATTGAAGGATGCCGGATTCCGCGTGCGCCACGACGACCGCAACGAGAAGCTGCAGGCCAAAATCCGCGACGCGCAGATGGAAAAGATCCCCTACATGCTGATCCTCGGCGGCAAGGAGGCCGAGGCCGGCACCGTATCGGTCCGTCATCGCGCCAAGGGCGATCTGGGACCGCGTCCGGCCGAAGAGTTCATCGCCGATTTGCGCCTGGAGGTGGATTCACGCGCTTAGCGGTAAGAAGGGGGTGGATATGAAACTTTCGCACGTGTGTATCGCAAGGTTCGCGCTGGTCTTCAGTTTGGCGGTGCTCCACGGAACTGTCTCCTACGCTCGGCCACCTCAACAGGCAATCCCATTTCACGCTTGGGATGCGTCGCTGGTCAAGCCGTGCGACCGCGCCTGTCTGGTTGGGATCATGGACGGCTACATGAACGCCATCTTCCAGCACAATCCCAAGGCCGTGCCGCCGCTGGCGCTGGACGTCCGCATGACGGAAAACACCGGGCAAATGGATGTTGGCGAGGGGCTGTTGTGGCGGGCAAAGGTCGAGCCGACCAGCTTCAAGATCTACGTGGCCGATCCGGTCGAGGGGCAAGTGGCCGAGCAGGCGCGATTGAAGATTCAGGGTCAGGACGCGCTGGTGGCGGTGCGCCTGAAAATCGACCGCGGCCAGATTTTGGAGATCGAGCAGCTCTGGGATCGCAACATCAATGCGGCCGCCATCCCCCTGTTGACGACGCCTCGGCCTGCGCTGGTGAACGACATTCCTGTTTCGCAGAGGGACTCGCGAGAGATGTTGATCGCGGCGGCCAATTCGTATTTCGACGCGCTGGAGGGCGATAACGGCAAGATCGGGGCGTTTGCGGATGATTGCGTGCGGCATGAGAACGGCTATCAGACGGTGAATAATCCGCCGCCGGGAGGGCGGATGATGCCCGCCCCGATGCTGCCGAATCCGAATACGGAGCAGGGCAAGGCGCAGCTCAAGTTCAGCATGATGACCTGCGCGCAGCAGATCGACAGCAAGACCTTCGCCTACATGAAGCACATCCGGCCGCGGCGGGCGTTGATTGTCGACCAACAGAAGGGATTGGTGGCGACGTTCCCGTTGTTCGTCCACGACGGGACGCGGCGCGGCGCTCCGGCGGACGCGCCCCCGGGCATGCTGCAGAATCTGGTGACCATGGAGACCTTCGGAATCCGCGGCGGCCTGATTCACGAAGTGGAAGCATCCCCGTGCGTCACGATACCTTATCGGCTGGGCAACGGGTGGACGCCGGGCTCGGGGCGCTGAGCGCGGCAACAGACGGGAAGGAGAAGATCGATGCGAGCAAGGTTTCTCGCCCTGGGCGCAACAGTCTGTTTGGCGATGGCCATCATGGCCGGGTATTTCAGCCCGGCGGTGGCCGCCACAGGCCCGATTCCCGTTGATTGCAACCGCGCATGTCTCGAAGGGTTGGCCACGCAATATCTCGCGGCGGTCGTGGCGCACGATCAGAAGCGGCTGCCTCTCGCGGCGGACGTGAAGTACACCGAGAACGACCAGGTGATGGATGTGGGCGACGGCTTTTGGGGCACGGCTACGGCCGTCGGCGGCTACAAGCACTGCTTCTCGGATCCCGTCACCGAACAGATCGGCTGCATGGTTACCATGCATGAGGGCGAGCACGGCCTGATCATGGGCATGCGTCTGAGGGTGCAGCTGGGCCGGATCACGGAAATCGAGACGACCTACTACCGGCAGGGCGGGGGCGGCCCGTCGAACATCGCGGGGCTCGACACGAGCCAGCCGGAGCCGCTTTGGTTCGACACCATTCCAGCCGGGCAGCGCGTTTCGCGCCAGCAGTTGATCGCCACCGCCAACATGTATTTCGCTGGCCTGGAAAACAACAACGGGAAGGGTGTCTATCCGTTCAGCGACGATTGCGACCGCATGGAAAATGGCATCCACACGACGAACAATCCGACCCTGTCACCGAACGCCCCGTTCAATGCCTTTGCGCTGGGTTGCAAGGCGCAGTTCGAGAGCGGCTATTACGCCATCGTCACGCGCATTCACCACCGCCGGTTCCCGATCGTGGATGAAGAGCGCGGCATTGTGTGGGCCTATGTGATCTTCGATCAAAACGGCACCGTCCAGACGATCAAGCTGACCAACGGCAACACCGTCTCGATGAAGAATTTTAATAGGCCCTCGAGTCTCGAGGTCACCGAGGCGTTCAAAATCGAAAACGGGAAAATTCGTCGAATCGAAATGGTGGGGTCCGGCATGCCCTACCATCTGAATCCCGCCTGGGACGGTGGGGTCAGCGACCGGTAAGCTGGAGTCGAGGGGGAATCCGCCATGATAAGAAAAACTCTGCGGGTCGTGGCATTGACGGCCGCCGGACTTTTCGGCTGCCTGCTGGGCGCGGGCGCGGTGCGGGCGCAAGCTGCCGCGCAAACGCAAGCCCCCGCAAAGCCGCCGGCGCCGGAAACGGTCACCGCTTCGGGGACCGAATCCGGCATCGCCGTGTTCCAGCAGCGTTGCATGAGCTGCCACGGCAACCCGAATGTTGACCGCGCGCCTGCTCCCGCCGTGATCCGGGAAATGCCTCCGGAGCGAATCTATGAGGCGCTGACCACCGGCTTGATGAAAGGCGAGGGAGCCAGCCTCACGGAAGACCAGAGGCGCATGCTGGCCACGTTTTTGAGCGGGCGACCGCTGGGCAGCTTGCAGCAGGGCGACGCCAAGGAGATGCCCAACCACTGCGCGACGAATCCCGCGCTGGCTGATCCCTCCGCGGGACCGGCGTGGAACGGTTGGGGCGCGGACATGGCCAATACGCGCTTTCAGAGCGCCCCGGCCGCCGGCCTGACCGCCGAGCAAGTGCCGCGCCTGAAGCTTAAATGGGCGTTCGGTTATCCCACGGGGTTGTCCGCGTTCGGGCCGGTGGCGGTCGTTTCCGGACGCGTGTTCGTGGGCACGGATATCGGCTACGTGTATTCGTTGAACGCGCAGACCGGGTGCGTCTACTGGTCTTATCGGACCAAGGGCTCGGTGCGCACCGCGATCACCGTGAGTCGCGTCAAGGGGCGCGGCCGGACGAAATACGCGGCCTATTTCGGCGATGCCCATGCCAATGTGTACGCGGTGGATGCGCAGAGCGGCCGTCCGTTGTGGAGCGCGAAGGTGGACGATCACTTTGTCGCGCGCATCACCGGAGCGCCCAAGGTTTATGACGGCCGGGTGTACGTCCCGGTCTCCTCCTCCGAGGAATATTCGGGTTCGTCGATCGATTATCCGTGCTGCACGTCGCGCGGAAGCGTCGTCGCGCTCGATGCCAACACCGGCGCGAAGATTTGGAAGACCTACGTGGTGGACGAACCCAAGCCCACGCGGAAAAATTCCAAGGGCGTGCAGCTATATGCGCCCGCCGGCGGCTCGGTGTGGGATTCCCCGACCATTGACGTCCAGCGCGGCGCGATTTACTTCGGCACTGGCGATGCGGAAACCGAGCCGGCGCCGGAGACCAGCGACGCCGTGATGGCGTTGGATTTGAAGACCGGCAAGGTTCTCTGGGTGTACCAGACCGAGGCGAACGACGCGTTTCTGGGAGGATGCAACGGAGCGACGCGGACGGACAACTGCCCGTCGGTGAACGGTCCGGACCAGGACATCGGCAATTCGCCGATCCTGCGGGCATTGCCCGGGGGCAAAAGCGTCGTCGTCGTGGGAACCAAGAATGGGAGAGTCTTCGCTCTGGATCCCGCCCGCAAAGGCGCGCTGGTGTGGAAAGTCAGCGTGGCCCCGCCGCCGGAAGACCCACGGAACCGGCTGGCGGCGCTGCTGAACGGCATCGTCTGGGGCGGCGCGGCCGATGAGGGCACTTTGTACTACGGCCTGCAGGCCGGCGGCGTGGTGGCGCTGGACCTGGCGACGGGAGCTCGCCGGTGGTACGCGACATTTGCGAAGCCGGCGGGCGCGCGCGGGTCGAACTCCGCCGCGGCCTCGGCCATACCCGGCGGTGTCTTTGCGGCGGGATCGGACGGAAAACTGCACGCCATCGCGACCGCCGATGGCCGCATTCTTTGGGAATACGACACCGTGCGGAACTTCGAGACGGTCAACAAAGTCCCGGCGAAGGGCGGCGCCATCAACTCGGTGGGCCCCAGCGTGGCGGGCGGAATGGTGTTCGTGGGCTCGGGTTACGCTGTCACGGGAACGAATTCGGGCAACGTGCTCCTGGCGTTCTCGGTGCAATAGCCGGCGGCAGGCGCTTGCAGGTCCCCCCCCCGGGGGCGGGACCCGGGCAACCATGGTTGCACAAGGCCTGGGCGACGAATCCGGGGTTGCGGGCTCGGAAGGCGTGCTATACTTTTTATCCCGTCCCTCCGTGCGTGGTGATGCGCGGTCTGAAGGACGGCCCAGCGGGCGGCGAAGAGCGATTTCGTGGGCCCCGGAGGTGGATTTATCGCAGAGCGAGGCGGGAGCGGGAGCGCATACCGGGTCAACGAGCGCATACGCGCACGGGAAGTCCGGGTGATTGACGATGCAGGGACTCAGCTCGGCGTCATGACCCTGTTCGACGCCATGAAGATGGCGCGGGAGGGCGGCGTCGATGTGGTGGAAATTTCACCGACGGCCGTGCCGCCGGTCTGCAAGCTGACCGATTACGGCAAGTTTCTCTACGAGGCCAAGAAGAAGGGCCACGAGGCCAAGAAGCATCAGAAGAGTTCGCACATCAAGGAAGTGAAGTTCCGGCCTTCCACCGCCGAGCACGATTATCAGGTGCGCAAGAACCAGATCATCCGGTTCCTCGGCGAGGGGCACAAAGTGAAGGCCATGATTTTCCATCGCGGCCGCGAAATGGCGCACCAGGACGTGGGCCGCACGAAGATGGACCGGCTGCTCAAGGAAGTGGGCGAGCACGCCCTGGTGGAGTTCGGGCCGCGGATGGAGGCGAATATCCTCCTCGCCCTGCTCGCACCGAAAAAAGGCGCTGCGGCGCCGGCGCGTCCCGCCCAGCCAGCGGCGGGCAGCCAGGCGTAAAATTTTTTTCGGCACAGCCGCTTGCGGCTGTGCTGTCGAGGGAATTGTGAAGAAGAACAAGAAGATGAAGCTGAAGACGCATCGCGGCGCCGCCAAGCGCTTCAAGATTACGTCCACCGGGAAAGTCATGCGGTGGCACTCGGGCAAGCGCCACCTGCTGGGCACGAAGTCGCCACGCCGCCAGCGCAAGCTCGCGGGCAAGATCCGGGTGAATAAGGCCGATCTGCCGAACATTCGCCTGGCGCTTCCCTACGGCATTTAGTTTTTCAAACCGCGCCAGGCAGAGCGTCACGGGTGCCTGCCGGCCGGTGGTCCTGGCGCCATGCGCCGGGGCGTAACCAGCAGTTCCACGAGACAAACCCGTCCTGCTGCCTGCGCGAATGCGCGGGCGGCCAGGCCGCGCTTGTCTCTCGCTATCCAAACTTGAATGGGAACGCGCCGTCGAGGCGCGCACGAGGAGACGAGAACCATGGCTCGAGTCAAACGCGGTACCAAGCGCCGGGCCCGGCGCAAGAAGCTGCTCAAACACGCCAAGGGCTTCTTCCTGACCAAGAGCAAGCTGTACCGGTCGGCCAAGGAGGCGGTGAACCGCTCGCTGCGGTATAGTTACCGCGACCGCCGCACCCGCAAGCGCGATTTCCGCACCTTGTGGATTCAGCGCATCGGGGCTGCCGCGCGCAACAACGGCACCACCTACAGCCAGCTGATGCACGGCCTCAAGCTGGGGGCCGTCGAGATTGACCGGAAAATGCTGGCGGAGATGGCCGTGCACGACGCCGAAGGCTTTTCGGCGCTGGTGGCTTCGGCCAAGCAGCACATCGCCAGCGCGCCCGCTGCCCCGCCGAAATCCGCGGCGTAGCGGCTAGCGTCGTTCGTGGATCGCAACGAATCTGTAGCGGCGGCCTTTAGGCCGGCGCGGTTTTCTTGGATGGGCGGGTTTCAGACCCGCCCACGCGGCTGAACACGACCTTTCGATGACAACCGCCGATCGAACCGAACAAACTCTGGCGCAGCTGGGCGTTGATTCCCCCGAGCAAGTTGCATCTTTGTTCGATGGCATACGCGGATTCTTCGACTCTACAGTCAGCACCGGCGATCTGGATTGGAAAGCAGCGCGCGATTCGTGGCTCGGGCGCAAGTCCGGCATCCTCTCCAACATCACGGACCGCTGGCTCAAGCCCGCTCCCCCCGAACTCAAGCGCGCGGTGGGCCAGGAGCTGAACAAGCTCAAGGCGCACGTCGAAGCCGTCCTCGAGCAGAAGCGCCTCGAGATCGAGGCCGGCGCCGAACGAGCCGCGCTGGCCCGCGAACGCATGGACCTTTCCCTCCCCGGCATCGAACGCGCCACCGGCACGCGCCACCTGATCCGCCAGACGTTCGAAGAGCTCGAGCGCATCTTCCTGGCCATCGGCTTCAGCGTGGTCCAGGGCCCGGAAATCGAATCGCCCTACTACAATTTCGAAGCGCTCAATATCCCCGAGCATCATCCCGCGCGCGACAATATGGACACCTTCTACATCGAGGGGACGCGCGGCGGGCGCCTGCTGCGCACGCACACCTCGCCCATGCAGATTCGCACGATGGAGAAGCAGCCGCCGCCGGTGCGCATCATCGTCCCCGGAAAAGTCTATCGCCGCGACAATCCCGACGCGACCCACGGCTACATGTTCCACCAGATCGAGGGGCTGGCCGTTGATACGGACATCACCTTCTGCGATTTCAAGGGCACGGTCGAATATTTCGTGCGCGAATTTCTGGGGCCCAAGGCCAAGACGCGCCTGCGGCCCAGCTACTTCCCGTTCACCGAACCCTCCGCCGAAGTGGACGCGACCTGCCACGTCTGCGGCGGGTCGGGCTGCCGCGTGTGCAAGTTTTCCGGCTGGATCGAGCTGTTCGGCGCGGGAATGGTGGACCCGGCGGTTTACGGCTTCGTGAAATACGACGCGAAAAAACTCTCGGGGTTCGCCTTCGGCATGGGCGTGGACCGCCTGGCGATGATGAAGTACGGCGTTAGCGAACTCCCGCTGCTCTATCAGAACGACGCGCGCTTTCTGCGGCAGTTTCCGTAGGGTAGAGCGGCTTTACAGGGTACGGGAAAAACAATTGCCGTGTCATCCCGAGCGAAGCGAGGGATCTACTTTGCGCACTGGGCTGGAGAAAAGCGGATTCCTCACCCCGGTCGAGCCGAAACTGGGGTTCGGAATGACATGACGGGGAGTTTTTCCGCAAACTGTCTTCGTCGCGACATAAGAATGGCAAAGAAGTGACTCACCTGCTAAGAAAGGCCTGCTGAGGAGTGACGGATTCCATGGTGGCAACAGACCCGATAAATCGCTTCTCGAATCGCGCGGAGAATTACGCGCGCTACCGGCCGGGATACCCGCGCGCGATTGTGGACGTGCTGCGCGCGGAATGCGGCCTGGCGGCGGAATCCGTGGTCGCCGATGTCGGCTCGGGAACGGGCCTGCTGGCGCAGGTTTTTCTTGAAAACGGCAACGTGGTCTATGGCGTCGAGCCGAACGCCGCCATGCGGCAGGCGGGCGAGCAAATGCTGAAGGATTATCCGCGCTTCCGCAGCGTGGCGGGATCGGCCGAGGCTACGACGCTTGCGGACGCGAGCATGGACTTTGTCGTCGCGGGCCAGGCGTTTCACTGGTTCGAGCCCAATGCCACAAGCTCCGAATTCGCGCGCGTGCTCCGGCCGCGGGGCTGGGTCGCGATCGTCTGGAACGAGCGCAAGAAGGATGCGACGCCGTTCCACCGCGATTACGAAAAACTGCTGCAGACGTACGGAACCGATTACCACCAGGTGGCGGCCAGCTATCCGGAGCGGCGGCGCATGGAAGAGTTTTTCGGGCGCGGCGCCTGCCGGCACAAATCGTTCGCCACGGAGCAGAAGTTCGATTTCCAGGGGCTGCGCGGGCGGTTGCTGAGCGCGTCGTACGCGCCGGCCCAGGGCCATCCGAATCACGAGCCGATGATCGCCGGACTGAAAGAGTTGTTCGACGAGCACGCTGAAGGCGGCCGTGTGCGGTTCGAGTATGAGACGCACATCTACTACGGGCATGTGAAGCACGACGGCCGCAAGGACTCGCCTCTGCCATGAAGATTCTCTACAACTGGCTGAAAGAATTCGCCGAAGTTCCGGCGCCCGCCGCGGAGATGGGCCTGCGGCTGTCGCTGGCGGGCAACGCCATTGACTCGGTCGAGGAGTCCGCCGCCGGGCCGGTGCTCGACGCGGAAGTCACGGCGAATCGCCCGGATTGCCTGGGGCATTACGGAATGGCCCGCGAAGCCGCCGCCATCTATCGCGTGCCGCTCAAGCCACTGCAGCCGATGCTCAAGGAATCAGCCGAAAAGGCATCGGACGCAACCCGCGTCGAGATCGCATGCCCGGAGCTGTGCGGCCGCTACACGGCGCGGATTTTGCGCGGCGTCAAGGTGCAGCCTTCGCCCGACTGGTTGCGCCAGCGCCTGGAAGCCATCGGGCAGAATTCGATCAATAACGTCGTGGACGTGACCAACTACGTGATGTTCGAGCTGGGCCAGCCGCTGCACGCGTTCGATCTGGACAAGCTTGCGGAACGCCGCATCGTCGTGCGGCGCGCGCGGCCGGGCGAGACCATCCACACGCTCGACGGCGCCAAGCGCCCGCTCGGCCCCGAGATGTGCGTGATCGCAGACGCCGCGCGAGCCGTGGCCATTGCCGGCGTGATGGGCGGCACCGAGAGCGAGATTGGATTCAGCAGCCGCAATATCCTGCTGGAATCGGCGTGGTTCGATCCCATCTCGGTGCGGCGCACGTCGAAGGCGCTGGGCCTGCGCACGGAAGCCTCGTACCGCTTCGAGCGCGGCGCCGATCCGGAAATGGCGGAGATGGCCTCGCGCCGGGCGGCGGAGTTGATTCAGCAGTTGGGCGGCTGCGAACTTCTGGCCGGCGTCGTGGACGCCTACCCGCGCCGCGAGTCCCCGCAAGTGCTCCTACTGGCGCGGAAGGAATTTCTGCGCGTGATGGGCGCGGACGTTCCCGACCGCGACGTCGAGGGCATCCTGAGCGCTCTCGGATTTCATCCCGTCCGCAACGACGCCGAACGCGGCGCGCCGGATTCCCCGGCCGCCGTGTGGGAGTGCCGCCAGCCATCGTGGCGGCGCGACGTGGCTCGCGAAGTCGATTTGGTCGAGGAAGTGGCGCGGCATTACGGGTACGACAAATTTCCCCCGCGGCTGCCTCCGGCCAAGCAGCCCGCGCACCGGCTGCCGCACGCCGGGGCATTAAACTTGGTATGCGAGCGCGTGGTGGCGCTGGGATATCAGGAGATCGTCGAAATCCCGCTGGTTGATGCGCAGCGCGACGCGCTGTTCCGGCCCGAACATTGCACTCCCGCGGCGATCAGCAACCCGCTGGCGGAAGACGCCTCGGTGATGCGCTCGAGTGGAATCGTCAGCATGCTGGGCGCGCTGGAATGGAACTTGAATCACGGCCAGCGCAATCTGCGTCTGTTTGAAATCGGCAAGACCTACCAGATCAGCGCCCCGGGGGGCGAGCCGGTGGAAACGCCGGTGCTCACGCTCGGGGCCACGGGCCTGGCGCGCGAAAAGACGATTTACGAAGCACTGCGCGAGTTCGGCTTCGCGGATTTGAAAGGCGATCTGGACAGCCTGGGCGATCTAGCCGGAGGGCTCGCGTGGGAGGCGGGCGGTCCGGCATGGCTCGCGGCAGGCCGCGCGGCGCGCATTTCGCTCGCGCAGACTGGCGGCGAGAAAGAGGTTCGCGCGCTCGGCGTGGCGGGCCAGCTCGCCCGCAAGATCGCCGAACACCTCAAGCTGCGCCAGGAGGTGTTCGTCGCCGAGTTGCGGCTCGATCCGTTCCTGGAAGGCATGGAAGCGGCGCGCGCAGCCCGGCATTTTGCGCCGATCCCCCGCTACCCGGCGGTGGAAAGGGATTTTTCGCTGGTGCTGGCCGACGGCGTCACCTTCGCCGAAGTGAGCGCAGCGATTCGCGCGCTGGGCATCGCCGAACTCCGGCGCATCGAGGCCGCCGATCTATTCCGCGG
>VFSW01011651.1_pt1 | contig 12326 bp, 18 predicted proteins | sample 5358111 | NCBI WGS metagenome assembly VFSW01 (sample SAMN11554181, study PRJNA540505) | mine drainage metagenome | isolation source: sediment from site ElyBrook_90M | place: USA: Ely Copper Mine, Vershire, VT | collected 2017
CAGCGTCTTCGACCAGCGCGCGCTGCCGTTCTCGCCACTCGTCGTCGGATGGTCGCACCCAACCCGGCTTCCAGTAGTGGAGATCGAGGTGAATCACCGGCAATCCGGTCCTGGCCGCGAGCGCGCGGGCGAACGTGCTTTTCCCGGAACCCATCATCCCCGCGACGAGGACGCGGTGGCCGATTTTCACAGACGCACAATTCATATATGAAGTATTCCAGCGGAGCCCATCAGACCGTCCCGTTAAAGAGAAGACTGAGCAAGGTCTCTGTACTTGTGTTGCATTCCCATGGATTCATCCACGAGTCGGAGAAGGGGGCGTTTCCGACCCACAGATCAGAATCCACATGGCTGAGCCCTATCGCACGTGCGAAGTTGCAATCCTGTCACGTGGCGCCGACCATCAGAAGGGTGTAGCACCCTAAACGACGCCCTTAGCTCGATTGCCCCTATGGGGCGGACGTCGTTGCTACGAGAGCATCAATCTGTCCAATCGCCTGGGTCATTCCCTCGGACATACCCATACCGAGCATTAGTTCCATTTGTTCGAGATCAACGAAACGCGAGACCACGGTCATCTTCGTTCGATTTCCGATCGACTCAAACGTCACGCTACCCGACATCGGAGGCGTTTCAGGTGCTGGCTCGCCATCGGGTCCGGCGAGACCATTGGCAAAGTCGATTCGGCTCGGCCTTTCGATCGCTCGCATTTGCCAATAGCCTCTTGAGGTCTCTCCATCAGGACCAGTCATGTGGTAACGAGACTCACCGCCGACCACAAAGTCGTGGCGAGTAAAAGTAGCGGGCCAGAATGGCGGACCCCACCACTGCTGGAGTTTTTCTGGGTCCTTCCACACTCCCCACACCTGTTCGGGCGTGGCGTCGAACTCGGCGATGAGGGTCAAAGTGAGGCTCTCGGGGTCGCTGATGGTACTGATCACAGTCACGGCTATCCTCCTCTATTTGCTGCTATTTGCTGTTTGTAGGACTTGGGCAATTCGGTCGGCTCGGTCCGTCCACAGAGTCTTGTATTGATCGAGGAGTCCAATCGCCTGGGCAATCGTTGGCCCGTTGGCGTGCACGATTTGTTCCCTACCGCGGCGCTCTTTGGTGACGAGAACCGCCCGCTCAAGGACCGCCACGTGCTTCTGGATGGCGGCGAAACTGAAAGAATACCGAGTCGCAAGGATCGACACCGAGTAGCCGTCGTCGATGGTGAGTCGAAGTATGTCGCGCCGGGTCGGGTCCGCCAGCGCATGGAAGAGGCTGTCAATCTGGCTCGATGTGAATTCGCTATCTACAACCATATGGTTGTAGATTAGCACAAACCGTTTCTTGCATCAACGTAGGGGGACCTGTCGACTAATGAGGTCCACCAAACGCTGGCAACGCCATCTGCTCGACGTCATTGTGCTCGCCAAGCATCACGGCTTTCGACTTTCCGAGAAGTTGATTCAGCGTTGATCTCCATTGACATGGCGATCACGCGTGCGGAGTCGCCCAGAGGGTCATAGACCGATTGAGACCGTAATCCTGCGTCTAGGGATTTTGACTGATAGATAAGGAGGTGTCATACATCTTCGGTGCCCACGATGGCGCAGGTCCGCGGTGCACCACGATACGTAGTGCGTGCGTCTCCTTGGACGGGTCCGCCTCATCATGGTCCCGCACAAAGCTCTCTGGTCGGCCCACAATGTGAGCGTCGATGCCCGTGGCCCAGAGGGGTCGCGGCCCTAAATGTTGCAATTGTTCGGCCGGCTAACTCTTGCCAGCACTGCGAGGGCCGTTCAAGACAAACAAGTCGCCGACTGTTAGTTGAGTATGACGACCGACCGGTTCGAAGAACATTCGCCTTCCAGATCCAACCGTCGCCCCTGCAAGGTCGTGCATCCGTCACTCGGGGCTCGGGACCGGCCCGGGGAAGATCCTCGTTCTTGAACCAGCGCCACCAGGTAACCTCCGAGGGATGCACGTGGTGCTGTGTGTACTTTTATGGGCGAGGCCAGGACAGAACGACGCACTCGTTGCCTACGAAGACGAGGTGCTGAAATTCATTCCTGATCACTCGGGGGTGGTCCTAGAACGCGTGCGTAGCGAGGGTAGAGATGGCGACCCCCTAGAGGTTCAAATCCTCGACTTCCCATCCAGGGCTCACCTGGAAGGATTTATGTCGGATGGTCGACGCCTGTCACTGGCGCCGCATCGAGATGCCGCGATCGAACGGACAGAGGTCATTGAAGTACGCCCCGTGTCGGGCCACTTACAATAAGACAACGAAGCCCGACCCTCGCGCGGCGAGCGTCGGACGCATTCGCCCACGAGTCCCCTCTGGTCATGGCGCCACTCCCCCGTTCAGTCGAGGAGCGCGCGAGCCCCAGGACGACTTGAATTAGCAGTGTTCACACTGAAACCACCCGTCAATCACCGTGAGTGCTTGGCGACCGCGAGGTCAGTTCGACACGCGATAGCGAAGACTCACGACGCCATTTTCGAATTGATGCTCATCGAGCAAATCCAATCGAACTCGAGCGCTACTGAGGAATGCGGGCTTTCCACGACCGACGATGACCGGATAAACCAAGAGCTGGCACTCATCGATTACGCCAGCCTCAAACGCTTGGGCTGCGAGATTCGAACCGCCGATGGTCAGAGCACTTGGGGAGGCCGACTTCAAGAGTCGGACAAAAGCGGGATCGAAGTTGGGTTCGAGTCGCGTGTTAGTGGTCGAGATAGCGCGCAATGTCGTGGAGAATACGATCTTGTCGGCGGACCGCCAAATGTTCGCGAAGTCAGCTCGAAGTTCGGAGTGGGCGGACAAGGTGGGGTCGATCTCCCATACCGCCAACGTCTCGTACATGCGCCGTCCATAGAGGTAGGTCCCGACGGGTCGCACTAGATCGGTGATGAAGGCAAAGACTTCGTCGTTCGGCTCGGCCCAATTGAACTCGCCCCGAGCATCCTCGACGTAGCCATCGAGAGACACGTTCGCAACGTAGATCAACTTGGCCATGTCACTCCTCACCCGCCAGCGTGACTGTACATGAGGGTGGCGAGCGATGCGAAGTGTCACGGTTCGTCCCGTCCCAGGGGAATAGCCCCACGCCTCAATCGATCTCGAAGATTCTGGTCACGCCCATTGCGCGGCCATGTGGGACCAAAAGGTAGTCCGGCAGTCAATCCACCGAGCTCTCGCTCAATGAACCCGCACAGGTAGTCCCCCGTTGTCAAGATTGACACCGGGTTCACGATGCCCGAGGGTGCACGGAAATTTCGGTCCCGCGAGCGAGGAGACATGGAGAGTCGTACGGTCAGGGCACTATCGCCGAAGGTGGGCGTTGACATCCCCCTCCCCCTCGTGTAATAATCAACTAGTTGGTTAATCAAAGGAGTAGTTGAATACAAATGTCGCACGACTCGTTGAGTCTCACCTTCGCCGCACTTGCCGATCCCACCAGACGGAACATCCTCGCTCGACTCGCCGTGAGCGAGGCCAATGTCAGCGAGTTGGCCGAACCGTTCGAAATGAGTTTGCAGGCGGTGTCGAAGCACCTCAAAGTTCTCGAAGCGGCAGGACTAATCTCTCGGGGGCGACATGCTCAATACCGACCGTGCCAATTCGAACCAGCAGCTCTCGAAGCCGCCACCGACTGGATTGTGAGGAACCGGGAGCTCTGGGTTGCGCGCTTTGACCAACTCGAAGTGCACTTGACGCGCCTAGCGAATGAATACGAACAGGAGAAGAAGAAATGAGCGATGCACCAAACGACCTGGGAGAGCTGACCATCACCCGAATATTCGCGGCGCGGCCCGAGACCCTCTTCGAATGCCTGACGACACCGGAACACCTGACTCATTTTTGGGGACCGACCGGCACGAGTACTCCACTGGAGAGAATCGTCATCGAACCCCGACCTGGTGGTCGCTTCGAAACGGTGATGGTCAATGATGAGTCGGGCGACGAATATCCAATGCTCGGAGTTTTCGTGGAATGTGAGTCGCCTCGCACACTCTCGTTCACCGAAGCCGGGGCGGAAGGCGGCATGAAGACATCGATCACTTTCAACGACTTAGGCGATGGTCGCACCGAAATGGTGACCCACCAGACTCGGGTCCCGGCGATGATGAGAAGTCCGGATGCACAAGCCGGACTCCAAACCATGTTCGACAAGTTAGACCGTCATTTGTCGTCGCTGTAGAGACCTCTCGGCCAAGCGATCGGCGCGTCGCATCCCCGACATCATCTGGCTCGACATCCTTCAGCCGGAGAACGAAGAATTTGCGTCCGGCGATATGGGGACCGACGTGGCGTGGACGACGTACCCGCCGCCCCCGGAATGCTACCGTCATGTCGATCGCTGACTGGTGGCTGGAGGTGAGACCCGTGATTGCCGAATCACAAGTGGGTGCTCCCTCGCCGTTCGCTCTCACCCGATCGGGCTGGGCGGTCGGGAGTGCTCCTCAGTCAATTCTTGAAGGGCGACTCCCATGACCGCGGCCTCTTTCCCCGTGAGGATCCGAATCTTCCGGCGGACCCCGCGTTGCGGGCGTTCACTCCCGGACTTCGGCCATCACCGAAGATGAACGTTGACCTGCGGGGTAGGTGGTGTGTCAACCGACGCCATCGACCGCAACGTTGCCCGCCAGAGTCCACCCGACGAGCGCGTGCGCGTGACCGTGACCCATTGAGTATTCCGACTTGAGGTATCCCACGATCGCCATGTGCTTGTCGAGGCCACAGGAAGAGATGATCGTCTGCCACTGCGAAATCGTACGGCCATACTTTCTCTCGATTGAAGGAAAATACGACGAAGGACCTTGCTTCGGCCATGGTGCAGAATATTCGGCCGTGGTGGTCCCTCCCCGTTCGCCCCGCCATAGACACGATCATTATCTCATCACGTAAGGTTTTCAATCCGATTCTCTCACTGCGAATCCTCGCTTCAGCGATCGAGATGACTCACATCGGTTCTCGAATAGGCGGGCAACAGCCTTCCGTGCCGACCCGAACGACCCGAGCGACCCGAGGATCGTGAGATGGCGCGACCGGCATCCACGAATCTCATCACGGATAGGGCAGCGTCGACGACGGAATGTTGAAAGTAATTGCGCGACCCCAACCGGTCCACGTTTCGTCGAATACGTAATTCCCATACGTTTCGCGCACGGAGAGGGGCAGGGTCGGCCCCGTCACGCTCACCCACATTGTCTCCGTTCCGGTCGAACTGTACGCGGTCGTGGGGATGTCTCCCATGATTTCGCGCGCAAGTTCTCCATTCTTAGTGACGATCGGACCAATCTCAAGATGGACCTTCATGTCGAATTGGCTGAAGTCGGATTGCAGGGTGGTTCCAAAGGCGTTGTAGGCGTATCCCGGGTTGGATGGCGTCTCCAGCATCCACTGGTTGGCGTAGCGCGGAATGTCGGTGGTAATGCGGTAGTCAAGTAGCCCCTGAGCGTTGGCCTTCTCGTAGAGTCGACCTAGTGAGTCGAGAGCGATCAAATCGTCCTGTCCCCCGTTCGCGAAACTAGTCACTTGTTGACCACTCGTCGTCCCGATGGTGTCGGCCATTCTCTCAACGATCACGCCATACTCCCTGGAGACATTGGTCTCGTGGACCCATCGGGCGTTCTCGGCGTTCTTCATCGCGGTCGCGAGCAGTGTCAACGCACTCCCTGGAGTCGTCGCTGCCGACTGAACCGTCGGCCACGTGAGCGTCCAGATGATGGCCGTCGCCATCAAGAGCACACTCGTCACCCTTCGCACCATGTCTCCTCCGAAGCTTGAGCGTGACGTCACCACTTCGCCGGCGTAGTTCTCGGCGTGACGCGAACGACACAGGCAACAATCGCCACGCCATCCGCTCGTCTCTTAGCACGTGGATGACGCCGCCAATTCCCAGTACGTTAGCGTAAGGATCGAGTCCAAACCCTGACCTCCTCGAATGAGACCACGAAAGTCGCGTGGCGTCGACCTCGCCGTGGATGGGCGTCAAGGTTCAGGGATGCCTGTCTATGATTCACGGGTGCCAGAATTGCAACGTCTGCGCGCCGACCACGCCCCGGCGGTCTTGACCTTCGAACGAGAGAATCGCTCCTACTTCACCGCGTCCATCGGCGACGGCGGCGACGAGTACTTCGTACTGTTCAGCGAACACTTCGGTGTCCTGCTCAATGAACAGGACCGGGGTGGCGCCCATTTTCACGTCCTCCTCGACGATGAGGGCGCGGTGCTAGGACGCTTCAATCTCTACGATCTAGACCACGCCACGGCCGTACTTGGATACCGGGTAGCGCAACGCGTCGCGGGTCGCGGTGTGGCGACCGCAGCGGTGCACGATCTGTGTCGACTCGCGGTCACGCACTACGGCGTACGAATACTCCGGGCCGCGACGAGTCACGACAATGTCGCGTCACGCCGCGTCCTCGCCAAGAACGGATTCATCCCCGTGGGCTCCGCCCAACCCGGGGGCCGTGCTCGTACCTGGTACCAGCGAATCCTCGTCCGCGACCACTAGTAAGAGCTGGCCAGTACGGCAATCCGTCCACGCGAGTTTTCAACGCATCGCGGAACTCACCCGAGTCCGTAGTATCGCCCAGTCCACTCGAAGACGTAGGCGGGTGACCCGTCAGGGAGAACCCGGACGAGAGAAGTCCATGCGTAGCGATGCTGGTGACCATCAGACATCGTGACACTCACCTCGTCGCCCTCCATTGCAGGCCATGACTTTCCGTCGAGGGGACCGCCATCGAAAACGATGGTATTGGGTTCGGCGCCGGGAGACTGAAGTGTGGGCACGGTGTCAAATTAGTGGAGGAATTCGCGCGCACCGGATGTCATCGTCACGCCCAAGAAATCTAGGCCGATGAATCCAAGTCCTGCACGTCGACCGCGATGCGGGGTTGGTATCTTCGCTCGCCACCCGATTTCGCTGGTTGGCTGCGATCACCGGTCGATGAAAGCCACTTCACGAGAAGGGTGCGTGGTCCCATTCGGCCTGCCCGATCGACCGGCCCAGCGGATCGCGGTCGACCCGAACAACTAGTTCGATCCTGCGGGCACCGCGATGCACCGCGAACGCGGTGAACACGGCGATCGGCTGGTAGCAGATGTGACCGCGGATACCCTTCACCATCTCGTGTGAGTTCGTGAGCGTATTGGCCACGTAAGTGCGCCGCCCGAACGGCGTGGACGCACCCGGGCCGACTCTTCGCGACCTGAACATTTCAAGATGGACGGAAGTGCTATTTCGATCGGTCGCGCCAGGATGAAGAAAACCGCGAACCTCTCGCGATCGGATCGATTACGCGACCCGTAGCGACGCCAACAGGACGCGACTCCCGCGGTCGAACGGCGTGCGTCGGTCGTCAATCATTGACACTCGTCGATCGAAAGCCAAACTCTCGTCACGCTCTCGCCGCCGATCGAAGGTTAGTGAACCCCGACAGATCCCGCACGTTGTGGCGTTGAGGAAATCCACGTACGAGCACTCACCAGGAGTGAATTCGTAATCCTCCCACCGACGAAATCCCTCGGAAATCTCCTGGGGCGTCGACGACTTCGGTTCGGAATCCTCTCGGCCGGCCTCCGCTGCCTGAAGGCACTGCGCGCAGACCTTGACCTCGACGATGACACTCATGTGTTTCCGCCTCTCACGATCCCCTTACAGCAACTATAGAGAAAACTCCCAAAGATTTGTGTCACCCAAGAGGTCGATGGATGCCCACGCGCATCATGCGTTGGCTGGTAGTCAACCCTGATGATGGCTACTGCCACCGAAGAAACCGATCGTTCGCGCGGGACCATCGCCTGTTGATTCTCTCAGTTTCGCAACGTGCGCCGGTACCACACCATCTCGAATGGGCATGCCACTCGAGCGATGGAGCAATGCATCAGCGTCGTAACCCTCAGCGTCCTCGACGTCGGTGATTCTCCTTCGTTCTGCGAAGCCATTGGCTGGCGGGACGCCCATCAGCCCGACGCCGAAATCTGCTTCCCTCAGGTGATTCCTCGTGGTGGGATTGTGGAGCGCACCGGGCGGACACGGTCCTGGGACGTCGATGTGGCGTACGTCGTGCGGAGCGCGCGAAGTCGGGCCACCCTGATCGCAGCTGACATCGCGGGCGCCACGATTATTCGATTCCCGGCCATCGCCCCCACAGGAAGACACCTCGGGTGTTTTCACGGATTCTGACGGTGTCGTGTGAGAAGTCGCGCGCACTCCCCGATAGCCTCTCGAAGGCGACCGTTCAGTCGAAATCCAGAAGTCGCCACACCTTCGACGATCCGAGACCGCACGAGTGACGTCGCACGCCTACGAGGCCGCCCGTCAATCTTTTCGGCGTGCGCGTCGCCCGCTTTGCGGCTCGGTGACGCGCGACGCTTTCACCACTCGATGCTGGCACCCGACTGGCCGGTTCGACGTTGCGAGGTACTACCGTGGCCACGGGGAGTCGTCATTGGAGCGGCGAGAGAATTGGAGAGCGCGTGACACACGATCTGAGGGCGGAGACGGTGACGATTGAAGCTCACCACGGCGACACAATCGAAGCGTACCTGGCGGTGCCGACGGACATGAAGAGCTTCGGAGGGATCGTGGTGATCCACCACCTCCCCGGGTACGACGAGGCCACCAAGGAGATCACTCGCAAGTTCGCCGCCAACGGCTTCGCCGCGCTGATGCCCAATCTCTATCACCGTGAAGCGCCCGGTGCCGCGCCCGATGACGCGGCGGCACTTGCGCGGGCCAAAGGTGGCGTGCCCGACGAACGACTCGTCGGCGACGTAGCCGGCGCCATGGCTCACTTGCGGGCCGTACCCAACGCCAACGGCAAAGTCGCGGTCATTGGATTCTGCTCGGGCGGGCGCCAGTCCCTCCTCGCCGGATGTCGCCTGAACCTCGATGGCGTCATCGACTGCTACGGAGCGTTCACCGTCGTCGACTCACCCGAGGGCTCCGCGCTTCGCGCGACCGCAGTGGTGGGCGAAGTCGGCAATCTGAAAGGTCCCGTGCTCGGCCTCTTCGGCGCCGACGATCAGTACCCCTCCCCCGACCAGAACGAGATGCTAGCGAACGCGCTGACTTCGGCCGGAAGGAACTTCACGTTCCGTACGTACGAGGGCGCGGGACACGCCTTCTTCAACGTCGATCGTCCGAGCTTTCGACCTGAAGCGGCGAGGGAGGGGTGGCGCGAGATCTTCGCGTTCTTGAACGCGGTGGTGGCGTGATGTGCACCTACGAAACCGAGACTGTCGTGCTTCGCGCCAGCGGCAAGACCGCGCAGGGTTGGACGACGATGAACCACGCCACCGTCTATTTCGACCACCCGATCCATTTCTCCTCGTGGCACGCCCTGATGATTGACGTGCGCCACCACGACGCCCCTCCTGAGGTCCGGGTGGCGCTCGAACTCGATGCGAACTCCGCGCGCGAACTGGCCAACACCATCTTGCGCGTACTCGACAAGGTTCCCGGTGACCTGCTCGACGACTCCCCGTTGTGACGAGCGGATACGCGCCACACTTTCGCGCAACAACGGGATGAGCCGCGTCCAAGGCGAGGGTCATCATGAAGTACCTCGAACCGCGCGCATCATGCGTGGGTCGTGGTGGGGTACGCGCCACGCGGGTCGTATTCGCCGCAGAATGTCGGCCACAGTCTGCTTACGCGCACTGGCGCGGCCCATCGAGGGTCCAACCGGCGGTCGCGTAATTAGTTGCTTGCCAGCAAGCAACTAACGTTTACAATGGGTTCATGACCACCACACCCACTTCCCGGGTAGGGACAGAAGCGATCGACCGTCTGCGCACCGTGCTGGCTAGGGTCAACCGGCAACTCCGCCAGACGTCCAGCAATGAGTATATGTCACCTCGCCAGGGCGAGAGTTTTGGTGCCATCGTTCGCGATGGTCCGCTTCTATTCAGCGATCTCGCAGCTAACGAGGGGATCAACACGACGATGCTCTCGCGTATCGTCGCCAAACTGGAGGAACGCGGACTGATCGAGCGCACCGCCGACGCCCGTGATGGTCGCGTCATCCACCTCTGCGCCAGCCCACGAGGGGTTGAATTGCACGCCACGATGCGACACGAGCGGACCATAGCCCTGGGCGCGGCGGTCGCTCAACTTACTGTGAGCCAACAACGCGCCCTCGGGGACGCGCTTCCCGCCTTGGAGGATCTGGTTGATTTGTTGCGCCGAAGCGCTCGATGAGCATGCCGAGCACCGCCCGGCGCACCTTCTCCTCCCTGGCGAATCCCAATTACCGCAAGTACTTCTTTGGTCAGACGACCTCGTTAGTGGGCACCTGGATGCAGAGCACCGCCCAGTCTTGGCTGGTCCTCGTGCTGACGCACTCGGCCACCGACATTGGTTGGGTGGTGGCGTTACAGACGCTGCCGGTGCTGCTGCTAGGACCGTACGGGGGCGTCATCGCCGACCGCGTGGACAAGCGCAAATTTATGATCGTGCTCCAAGTGTTCATGGGTTTGCAAGCGGCCACTCTGGCTCTCCTCTCACTCACCCATCACGCCTCGTTCGCCGCCGTCTGCGTCTTAGCAGTGGTCTTAGGGCTCAACAACTCTTTCGAGAATCCTTCACGACAGGCCTTCATCATGGAGATGGTGGGCCCCAAGAATCTGAGGAACGCGGTCAGCCTCAATTCGACGATGAACAACGTGGCGCGTGCCGTAGGACCCGCCGCTGCTGGCCTCCTCATCGCTACGGTCGGCGAGGGCTGGTGCTTCGCGATCAACGCCCTGAGTTTCGTCGCCGTCGTCGGGTCCCTCTTGGCCATGGACGAGGGCCGATTAGTGCCCGCCGAGCGCACCGCGCGCGCCAAGGGGCAACTCCTCGAGGGCTTCCGCTACGTCCGTCGAAGCCCGCAACTTGCATTACCTCTGCTCATGATGGCCCTGGTCGGCACCCTCGCCTATGAGTTCCAAGTGACGCTGCCGGTCATGGCGCAACGCGTGTTCCACGGGAACTCCGCGATCTACGGTTACATGACCGCGGCGATGGGCATCGGCGCGGTCCTCGGTGGCCTCGTCACCGCCGCGCGCGGCAAGACGGGGCTTCGCGCCCTGATCAACGCCTCGCTCATCTTCGGCATCACCATCGCCTTCGCCGCGTTCGTTCCGCTGCTGGCGCTCGACCTGGCCGCACTCGCCCTCGTCGGTTACGGATCAATCTCCTTCTTGTCGATGGCCAATTCGACCTTGCAGTTACGCACCGATCCACAAATGCGCGGCCGGGTCATGGCCCTGTGGGCCGTAGCGTTCATGGGCTCCACACCCATCGGTGGACCCTTGATTGGTTGGATGACCTCGATGTTCGGTGCTCGCGTCGGTCTCGCCATCGGAGCGGGTTCGTGCATCGCCGCGGCGGCGATTGGTGCGCTGGGACTACGGCGCGTACAACGTCGTCGCGCCGCACTGGGCGGCCCCGACTCGTGAGAACGCGCACATCGAGCGAGCTCGTGAGTCGACACGCGAGACGCAGAATCACGCCACCACCCGCGATTGGATCCGTCAGCGACAATTGCCCCACCCGCGATCAGAGCCGGAAATCACAGGTTCTGTTGGCCCCAAGGTCGTCGCGTCGATCATTCACCCTTCCGCTTCGGCACGGTGCTAGACCATATCGTTATGGTCACCAGTAACCCTGACGGAGAGGGCGAGCCACTCGATGAAGTGCGTGCCGCCACCATCGAACGTCGAACAGGTGAGGACCGGCGCGTCGCTGACGTAGGCCCGCCTGATGGCGTCGAACGGCGCAAGGGGGAACGACGCCGAGGCAACACCGAACCAATTCCACCTGCTGCGACCTACTAACGCCTAGAGAGTCGTCTGGGCATGACCACGCGCTCCCCGAGGGAGTTCATCGCATGGCCCGACGGGGCCCCGTTGCCGACGCCGTCATCCACCGATTGGCGACGTCCGCTTCGTCACCGCGTCGCGCCCACGTTGCGTTCACCACGAACGCACGACCGCCTACCGACCGGCGGCGTCCTCGGTCGCGATCAGGTGTCGGGCGGCACGGGCTTCGTCCACTCGAGACACCGGAGTGCTCTGGGGGGCGTGGTGCAGTCCCTCGGGATCAGTCTGGGCCCGCCGCGCAATGCGCTCGATGGACGACGCGAGCGACTCCAGGGTCTGCAGACTCTCGGTCTCGGTGGGCTCGAACATGAGTGCCTCATCCACGATCAGCGGGAAGTACACGGTCGGCGAGTGGAACCCTTCTTCGAGGAGTCCCTTGGCCACGTCCAGTCCCTTGACGCCGTACTCATTCTTGAGCCCCGTCGCCGTGAGCACGCACTCGTGCATGCAC
>VFSW01011652.1_pt1 | contig 12325 bp, 13 predicted proteins | sample 5358111 | NCBI WGS metagenome assembly VFSW01 (sample SAMN11554181, study PRJNA540505) | mine drainage metagenome | isolation source: sediment from site ElyBrook_90M | place: USA: Ely Copper Mine, Vershire, VT | collected 2017
TTCTCCTTGTTTTGGGGTGGTTTTTTGGGGTGGTTTTTTTTTTTTTTTTTTTTTTGGGTGTTTTTGTTTCTTGCACAAACAAATTTTTGGGGTCGCCCCCCCAAAAACCAAAAAACCCAAAACCCCAAAACTCAAAACCTCCTCCCACAGTCGCCCTAGGCCGCGGAAACCGCGATGGCCCGAAAATTCAGCTGGCCGAAGTCCTCATACAACTCTTCACCGAATTCGAGGATGGTTTCATCCTCTTCATCGTGGAACCAATTAAGCGTGACGTCATTGCCTTTGCTGATGCAATCGTTGAGCATGCCAAACAGGGTGTAGAGAATCTTGGTGCTGCTGCTGTTGAAGTATTTCAGCTCCACATTGATTTCCACATGCGTTGCATCTAGCAAGGCGAGGTAGAGCCTGAGCTGGCGCAAGGCATCGCCGTAGAAGGCGGTGGCGTTTTCAGGGTAGGACTCGCCCCGAATGCCCAGCGTGTTGCTGGAAAACCTGAAATCAATTTCAGGAGAAGTGGCGGTGGCCGGAACGTAAAAATCATCCATATGATTTCCCTTTCTTAGATAACGGCTTTCAGATAGAAAAAAACGCGAGTGTCGTCAGGAAGCTTTTCAAAGGCATAGTGGATTGGTCGCTTGGCATCCCGTGCCAAGGTCAATAAGCCAAGCCCGGCCCCCTTGCTGGCAGGATCGCTTTCCGACCGTAATTTTTCCCGATATGCCTGCTTGATTTCATCCGCAGACATGACCAGAACCCGATCAATTTTCTCCTTCAATGCGGGGACCTCGTCCCGCAGGACAGGGTTGCCGCACGCGACAAAATAGGAGTCTCCTTGTTGCCCCAAGGACACCGCGCCAGAACGCAGCTCATTGTCGTTCGCGGTTCGATCCGTCAACGGATCAGCGGAGTAATGAACGATGTTCTGCGACATTTCGACGAAAGTCGAAAACACTTTGCGCAGCGTGATGGCTTGTGTGGCCTGGAATTTCAGGCGGTGACGCACGGCATCCGCCATTGCCGACACGATGTTCTGCGAAAAGTAGCCACTATAAAAAAACAGGACGCCCTCCCTGCTGGCATCATCTTGAAATGCACTGAACTGCTTCAACTCCATCTGCCTATTCCTGGTGAACATGTTGTTAAACCCTGAAGCCAAAAAGCGTGACATCATCCCGTCGGGAATGAGCGCCCTGATAGGAGTAGAAAACCCGCTTCAAGGCATTGCGCTGCTCGCTCATGGGCAAGTGCCGATGCGTGCGCAGCAGTTCCTTGAGCCGCCGCCTGCCGAAGGCGATTTGGCGCTCGCCACCAATCTGGTCGGTAATGCCGTCCGTCGCAATGTAAGCGCAATCATTCTTCTCCAGGGCGACTTCCCTGTTGTTCCAGCAAAAATCCATGGGCGTCCCGGCATAACCCACTCCTTTGCGGTCGCCCTCGATGATGTCGATGTCCTCTGCATTATTCCTGCTGACCAGAACAGGGGTTCTGGCCCCGGCAAAGGTCATGACGTTGGTTTGCGTGTCAAACCAACAAAAGGCTGCGTCCATGCCATCGTCAGATTTCATGTCGTTCTCTGCGCCGGCAGCCCCGTCTCCCGACTCCGGTTCGCCGTGTTCCGTCACCTGCCCCAGTGAGACTTTCACCATCCTGTTGATGGTGGCCATGACTGCCGCAGGATCCTGGCGATTTTCATGGGTCAGGACATGGTCCAGCGCAGAAGCCATGATCAACGTCATGAAGGCTCCCGGCACGCCATGTCCCGTGCAATCAAAGACGGCCACAAAAAAACCGTCGTCAAATCGCGAGAAATAGTAATAGTCCCCTCCCACAACATCGCGTGGCTCCCAAAGCACGAAATGGTCTTGCAGGGTGGCCGTCATGTCGCCACGGGAGGAGCGCAGATAGGATCGCTGTATCACGCTGGCGTAATTGATGCTCTCCATCACGATGCGGTTTTTCTGGGCCTGCATTGTTGAAATCATGCGGACCAGGTCGATACCGACACCCATCCCGGCGTAGTGTCCGTTTTCCACCATGATGAAACCGTCGGTCAGCGCCTTTTTCCCCGTATCCACCACGAGAAAGCTCAGGTCCTGGATGCTCGTGCTGGTTTCGACGATGAGGGGCGCATCATCCATGAAGGCGGTACAACTTTTTTTATCGAAAATTTCGCGGCGAAACGGGCGTGCCAGGCTATCCATGAAATAGCCCCGATTGATCAACCCAAGGGGGCGCCCCGCTTCAACGACAGGCAACCCAACCAGCTGCGGGTGTGCCGTAAAGATCTGGAATGCCTCGTTATTGGTCTGGGATGGAGAAAGGACGGGAGAATCAAGTCGGATGTCTCGCGCGGTTGGCTCTGCGACTGCCTTGAATGCTACGTCCAGGGCAGGGTGACGGGGATTGACCAGCATGCCTTATCTCCTGAAAGAGATGTCAGCCGTTAAATTTACTTCAGCAATCTTACGGTTTGATTGCAACGATCAGGGGTTGAAGGTGTGGCGGTGTATGAAATTGGGGACAGACCCCAAATTGGGGTCTGTCCCCAATTTCATTTGCCCCCAATGGCTATTCCACGGTCACGCTTTTGGCGAGATTGCGCGGCTTGTCCACATCGGTGCCGCGTCGACAGGCGGTGTGGTAGGCCAGCAGCTGAAGCGGCACCACATGCATCACGGGGCTCAGGATGCCTTCGTGATCCGGCATGCGAATGACATGAAATCCTTCGGCCGAACTGAAATGGCTGTCATTGTCTGCCAGCACATACAGCTCGCCGCCGCGTGCCTTCACTTCCTGCAGGTTTGACTTGAGCTTTCCCAGCAAGGCATCGTTGGGGGCCACTGCCACCACCGGCATCTCGGCATCCACCAGTGCCAACGGCCCATGCTTGAGTTCGCCCGCCGGGTAGGCCTCGGCATGAATGTATGAAATCTCCTTGAGCTTCAGGGAACCTTCCAGCGCAATGGGGTAATGCACCCCGCGCCCCAAAAAGAGTGCATGCTGTTTTTTGGCGAAGCGATCGGCCCAGAGCATCAACTGGGGTTCCAGATTGAGCACGTGCTGCACCTTGTTGGGCAGACGGCGCAACGCATCCATATATTCGGCCTCGGCTTCAGGGGCAAGAACGCCGCGCACGCGCGCCAGGGTCACCGTCAATGCAAACAGGGCGACCAATTGCGTGGTGAACGCCTTGGTGGACGCCACGCCAATCTCCATCCCGGCGCGCGTCAGGAACGACAGGGTGGACTGGCGCACCAGTGCGCTTTCCGGCACGTTGCAGATGGCCAGCGAATGGCGATGGCCTTGCGCCTGCGCATGCTTCAAGGCCGCCTGGGTGTCGGCAGTTTCACCCGACTGCGAAATGGTGACGATGAGCGTGCGCGGATTGGGCACGGAATCGCGATAGCGGTATTCGCTTGCCACTTCGGCCGTACAGGGCACACGGGCAATCTGCTCCATCCAGTAGCGCGCCACCATCGCCGCGTGATAGCTGGTGCCGCAGGCCAGAATGGTGATGCTGTCCAGTTCGGAAAATACCGCATGTGCCGCATCGCCGAACAGCTGCGGCACGAAGCCCAACCCCAGCACGTTTTCCACGGTATTGGCGATGGCTCGCGGTTGCTCGGCGATTTCCTTCTGCATGTAATGGGCGTAGAGGCCCAATTCGGCAGACCCGGCCGAAAGGTGGCTGATATGCGTGGCGCGGGAGACGGGACGACCCTGGACGTCGGTGATCGTATAACCCGAGAGCGTGATGTCGACGACGTCGCCCTCTTCCAGATAGAGCATGCGCTGCGTCTGCGCGATCAATGCCGCAGCATCCGAGGCCAGATAGTATTCGCCTTCCCCCAATCCGATCAGCAACGGGCTGCCCAGACGGGCCGCCAGCAGGCGATGGGGTTCGTGCACGCACACCACGGCGATGGCATAGGCGCCCTGCAATTGCGCCAGCGCCTCGCGCAGGGCGCGCGCCAGATCGTGATGGCTGGCATAGCAGGAATGCACCAGATGCGCGATCACCTCGGTGTCGGTTTCCGACTCGAACACGTAGCATTGTTGTTGCAGCTGGCGACGCAGGGTCTCGTAATTTTCAATGATGCCGTTATGAACCACGGCGATGCCGTCACGGCTGAGGTGGGGATGGGCGTTGCGAATGTTGGGAGCACCGTGGGTTGCCCAACGGGTATGGGCGATGCCCAGTTCGCCTGAGACCTGCTCGGCCTCTGCCTGGGCTTCGAGCTGTGCCACGCGGCCAATGCTGCGCACGCGCTGCATGCCACCATTGACGATGGCAAGCCCTGCCGAATCGTAGCCCCGGTATTCCAGGCGCTTTAACCCTTCGATCAGGATGGGAACCACGTTGCGTCGGGCTACGGCGCCCACGATACCGCACATATTGCGACTTCCCTGCGTTGAAAACGCCCATTGTATACGGGACAGACCCCAATTTGGGGTCTGTCCCCTATTTCAGATCCGACAGCAGCGACTGGCGCAGGGCAGCTGGTACGGCAGACAGTTCGACCTGGTAAGCGGGATGGTCCACGCCCGCACTGAGCGGAGCGCCTGCGCGCAGGTCCGCGATCATTTGCGGCGTCAGTTCGTAGCGCAGAAAGTGTACGGTGGAGGTTTTGGTTTCGTTCTGCCGCTCCAGGTCTTCATCGGCGACGGGAAAGACGCGCGCGTGTCCTGCCACCTGCATCCAGATCCTGGTTTCCACATTCATCAGGCGCCCCAGCATGCGCGCCCGCTCCACCAGATCCTCGTACTCGATCAGGAGGGTGGCCTTCCAGTTGCTGCCATCCGGAATCAGGGGGTTGTAGGTGTCGAGCTCTTCCTGGATACCCGACTCTTCAAAAATGCGCTCGATGCGCAGCATCTCCTGCACCTGATAGCGCATGGTGAGCTCGTCTTCGAACAGCAGCGTGACATGATCACCCAGATGCAGGGTACGCGCCTTTTTGTGGGCAATGACGCCGGTGCGAAACTGTTTTCGTTCGCGCGCATAGGCTTCCAGGGTCATCAAACTTTCGCGTGTGATGGCAGGCATGATGTCATTCCAGTCCGTAGGCAATGCGTAGCAGCGAGATGGGGTGTTCCTTCTCGCGTTCTTCCTTCATGCCCTGCAGGATGTGCCGCGAGGCAATGGGGCAGTCAGAACTGACGTAGTCCGGTTCGTCTTCCTTCATCCGGTTGAATACCGGACGACCAATCTTCATGGACATCTCGAAATGTTCGGACTTGACCCCCCAGGTGCCGTCATGGCCCGCGCAGCGCTCCACGGTGTTGACCGTGGTGTCGGGAATCATCTGCAGCAGCTCCTTGGTCTTCAGCCCAATGTTCTGCACCCTGAGGTGACAGGGCACATGGTAGGACACATGGCCCAGCGGTTTCACGAAGTTGGTCTTGAGCAGGCCGTCGGCATGACGCAGCGAGAGGTATTCGAAAGGGTCAAACATGGCTTCCGCCACCGCCGCAACATCTGCATCGTCCGGATACATCAGGGGCAACTCCTGCTTGTACATCAGTGTGCAGGAAGGAATGGGCGTCATGATGGCGTAACCGGCACGCGCCACTTCAGCCAGCAGTGGAATGTTCCTTTCCTTGAGCGCCGCCACGCTCTCGAGATCGCCCAGCTCCAGCTTGGGCATTCCGCAGCAGGCTTCCTTTTCCAGGAGGCGCGCGGGAATCTCATTGTGTGCCAGCACCTTGACGAGGTCGTGGCCGATGCCGGGCTCGTTGTAATTGATGTAGCAGGTGGAATAGATCACCACCTTGCCGGGGGTGCGCTGGCCATCGCGCACCGGGAAACCATCATTGGGCGTGGCGTGCTTGCGGAACGTGGCCGAGGTATAGGTGGGCAGGATGCGCTCGCGGTGAATGCCGAGCGTCGTATCCATTACGGCACGCGTCACCCCGTTGTGATTCACGGCATTGACCATCTGCACCACCACCGGAATCGAGGCCAGCCTGCCCAGGGCATCCGTGCTGCTGAGCAGCTTGTCGCGGAAATTGGGCTTGCCCTCCTTGAACTGCACGGCCTTGGCGCGCAGCATGGTGTGGGGAAAATCCAGGTTGAAGGCGTGCGGGGGCGTGTAGGGACACTTGGTCATGTAACACATGTCGCACAGGTAGCACTGGTCCACCACGTCCCACAATACGGATTTTGGAACGCTGTGCAGTTCGCCACTGGCGGACTCGTCCACCGCGTCAAACAGCATGGGGAATGCATTACACAAGTTGAAGCAGCGGCGGCATCCATGACAGATGTCAAAGATCCGCTCCATTTCGGCTTCGGTCTTGGCGTGGTCGTAAAAGTCGGGGTTTTTCCAGTCGAGAGGATGCCGCGTCGGGGCTTCCAGATTGCCTTCTCTAGACATGGCGAGGCATCTCCTTGAGGCAACGCGTGCGTAGGGACCGCGGTATTGCCATTGCTCTGCAAACACCCTCCGGACCCGCACGGGCCCGGAAGGCGTCATGCCGGATTAATCGACCAGGGCAGCGAGCGCCTGGCTGAAACGGTTGGCGTGGGAGCGTTCGGCCTTGGCCAAAGTCTCGAACCAGTCAGCGATTTCATCAAAACCTTCGGCGCGGGCGGTCTTGGCCATCCCGGGGTACATGTCGGTGTACTCATGGGTTTCGCCTTCGATGGCGGCCTTCAGGTTCTGGCGGCTGGTGCCAATGGGCAGGCCCGTTGCGGGATCACCCACGGTTTCCATGTACTCCAGATGGCCGTGTGCATGGCCCGTTTCGCCTTCGGCGGTGGAGCGGAAAACGGCGGCCACGTCATTCTGGCCTTCAACATCGGCCTTGGCTGCGAAATAAAGGTAACGGCGGTTGGCCTGGGATTCGCCAGCAAATGCCGCTTTCAGGTTTTCGTGAGTCTGGGTTCCTGCTAGTTTCATGATGCGCTCCTCGTGTTAGGTGGCAAGCGGTTTTTAGACCTTGTCTAAACAGGATGAGTCTACAAACAGCACCTGCCCGGTGTCAAGAACTGTGTTGCCCGGAAGGATGTGATTCCTTCGAAAAGGACGATCGACTGGGCTCGGGGCGCAGAAAGGTGGAAAGCTCCTTCAAGGCCAACTGATAGACTTCGCGCTTGAACTCGATCACGCTGTCCAGCGGAATCCAGTAATCATGCCAGCGCCAGGCATCAAACTCAGGCTGGGAGGAAGCCCGCAGGGACACGTCGGAATCGCGTCCCACGAGGCGCAGCAGGTACCAGATCTGCTTCTGACCCCGATAATTGCCGCGCCAATCGCGGCGCAGCCATTGCTCCGGCACATCATAGCGCAGCCAGTTGCGTGTTCTGCCGAGGATCTTCACATGCTCGGGCTTCAGGCCGGTCTCTTCCGTCAACTCACGGTACATGGCCTGTTCGGGCGTCTCGCCATGCTTGATGCCGCCTTGCGGAAACTGCCAGGCATGCTCGCGAACGCGTTTGGCCCAGAACACCTCATTCTTGGCGTTGCACAGGATGATGCCGACATTGGCACGATAGCCATCCCTGTCAATCATGACAAACCACCAGACAAAATCTCATTGCACCACATTGTTTCATATTTTATCAGGGCAGGCCCAGCAATTTGTGCGTCTGGACGCTCAGACGCCAGCGCGGATGCCTGTGGCAGTAGGCCACGGCCTCGGCGGTGTACTGCGCCTGGTACGGTCCATCCATGGGCTGCAGCAGAAAATGGCGAAAATCGAGCGCCTCAACATCTTCTGGGGACAGACCCCGCTGGGGGAACACCAGTTTCAATTCGTCACCCGAGCGCTGCACCAGGGGCGCCCCCGCCTTGGGACTGACGCAAACCCAGTCCAGCCCTGCCGGCGCCACCTGCGTACCGTTGGTTTCCACGGCCACCTCGAAGCCACGGGCATGCAGCGCCGCGATCAGGGCGTCATCCACCTGCAACAGCGGCTCGCCACCGGTGAGCACGACGAGCCGGTGGGAGGCTGTGCTGGAAGTGATTGAAGCCATTGGGGACAGACCCCCAGAGGGGGTATGTCCCCAATGGCTTTCCACGGCCAGCGCTAACGACTCGGCCGTCTCAAACCGACCCCCGCCCTTCCCGTCCGTACCCACAAAATCGGTATCGCAAAAGTTGCACAGGGCGTTGGCCCGGTCCACCTCGCGCCCGCTCCACAGGTTGCACCCGGTAAACCTGCAAAACACCGCGACGCGCCCAGCATTGATGCCTTCCCCTTGCAGGGTCAGGAAGATTTCCTTGACGGTATAGGCCATCTCAGACCGCCACCCCCGCACGCGCGGCGTCGCCCCATTCCAGCAAAGTGCCCGTAGCCGGGGTGTCAAAGAGTGACAGCCGGTCCAATGCAGGCATCAGGGGAGCGGCCTGGTCGTGGATCCAGCGCACGATTGCGGCGTTGTCACCCGCCGGCAGGATTTCATGCAAGGGGTAATGATCGAGCTGTTTGGACACGGGTTCGAACAACGCCTTCACATCACCAAAATCCACGGTCCAACCCATGACGGCATCCAGTGGACCGGAAAGCCCCAGACGCAAGACATAGGTATGCCCATGCAGCTGGCTGCGGGGATCGTCCGCCGGGGTCGCGGAAATGAGCGTGGCACTGTCAAAGCTGCGATCCTTCCAGATGTGATAATCCCGGCCATCGAAAGTCGCCCCGCAACTGGCCGTTTCAAACACCGTCACGGCCGAGAGGGTGGGTACGGCATGGATCATATGCCCCCATATCCAGCTGGAGAGCATCTCGGAAGTAGGGTTTTCGAGCCCTTCCATGTCGTTGAGGCACGCCAGATGCAAACGCTGGCGCAGCGTGGCCCAGGACCGTTCGAGGACGGTGGGAACAGTGAGTTTTGGGGACTGTCCCCAAAACTCACTGTTCCCGTCCCCTGCCCACAACATCACCTCGAAACCATGTCCATGCATGCGGCCGCATTTGTGCCCTGCGGGCACATTGGGCAACCGGTGCGCCGATTCAAAGCGGTCACGCTGCCAGAAATGCAGCTGCCCCTGCCCGTCCAGAGTGGCGCCGCGGGCCGGGCCCGCCCATAAATGGAGGCGCAGCACGGTAGGCAACGCCAGGCGGCGGGCAATCCAGTGCAGGATCTGACCATCTGCAGGATCGGCCATCAGCGCGTTGAGGTCCTGATAGTCGAGCGCTGCAACAGTCTCCTGCAATCTCTGTTGCAAGGCATGCGCCTCGGCCCCGGCAAACCCACCCCAGCCAGGGGCCAAGGGAGCCCGCAGTTCCACGCGAAAGCTATGGCCGTGCTGGCGACGGTGGCGCAGGTCTGCGCCCGGACCGGACAGGCGCCGCGCCGCTTCAAAGCCGGCCCCAGCCCAGTAAGAGAGTCGTTGCGTCATGAAGTCATCCCATAGCGCTGGTACAGGGGGTCGGGCACACCCACTTCGCCAAATCCGCGCGCGCGCAACTGGCAGGAATCACAGTGGCCGCAAGGCCGACCATCCGGCGCGGGATCATAGCAACTGCTGGTCTGGCCGTAATCCACCCCCAAACGCATGCCCTCGCGAATGATCCCGGCCTTGTTCATCTGCATGAGCGGCGTGTGGATCTGAAGGCGGTGATGCCCTTCCACCCCGGCACGCGTGGCGAGGTTGGCCATGGCTTCGTAGCTGCGGATGTATTCCGGACGACAATCGGGGTAGCCGCTGTAATCCAGGGCATTGACCCCAATGAAAATGTCCTGGGCCCCCAGCACTTCTGCCCAGGCCAGGGCAAAGGAAAGAAAAATCGTATTGCGCGCCGGAACATACGTGACAGGGATGCCGCCCAAGGGGTCGTCCAGGGGCCGATCCTTGGGGACTTCCATGGCGGAAGTCAGTGCCGACCCCCCGATTGCGCGCAGATCAAAGGACACCACAGTGTGCTGCAAGACCTCGGCCTTTTGCGCAATGTCGCGCGCGCGCTCGAGTTCCAGCACATGGCGCTGGCCATAGTTGAAGCTCATGGCATACACGGCATAGCCTTGCCGTTTGGCCATGGCCAACACGGTGGCGGAATCCAGTCCGCCGCTGAGCAGCACGACGGCGGGTTTGGTGGGGTTGTTCATCACTGCGGGAGGCCAAGTTTCGTTCGGGTTGATACGCAAATATAACGCATCGCCGCATGAACGGGCACAACAAACTACTTTCCAGCGCGGCCATTCCCTGATTTGGCGCCTTGCACGCTGGGACGCGCCGGAATGCCCATCCCAATGGTATCCTGACTGATCACGATCCATGCCCGGTTTCCACAAGAAACCAAACCGGAGAATTCACATGCATGATCTCGCTGATTTCAACATCCTCATTCTTCCTGGGTGGCACGGTTCGGACGCAGAGCATTGGCAAACTGCCTGGGAAGCCGCCTTTCCCAGCATGCGCCGGGTTATGCAAACGGATTGGGAATCTCCCCGCTATGTTGACTGGTCACAACGGCTCACTGCAGCCGTCGAGACCTGCAATAAACCGACGGTGCTGGTGGGGCACAGTCTGGGCACAACCCTTGCCGTGCGCTGGGCGGCAACGCATCCTGACAGCAAGGTTGCCGGAGCCTTTCTGGTGGCGCCTACGGATATCGATCGCTTTGCCGGAAGCCCCGGTTACACCATCCATGGGTTTGACCCCATCCTCTTGGATCCACTCCCCTTCCCCGCCACCGTTGTGGCGAGCCGCAATGATGATCGTGTCAGTTTTGAGCGGGCCGGTCTTTTTGCTTCATCCTGGGGTGCACGTCTTGTTAATGCAGGCCATTTGGGACACATGGGCAGCGCAGCACATCTTGGGCTGTGGCCACAAGGGCTGGTCTGGTTCGGACAATTCCTTGCCACCCTCGATCCTGTCTGACGCCATGACGTAACAGTTGTCAGTGTTCCAGTACCCGCTTGAGATCAATTCATGGCAAACGCACGCAACAAGTTCATGTCGTGGCGTTACGCTGTTACTATTCCCGTTTTTCCTTCCACATCAATGCACAAGCCACAGGACGTCCTGGTAAATCCGATGACAATGACTAAAGACATGCTCTTTTTAGGGCGGCAACCGATCCTGGACCGTGACCAAAGCGTCGTCGCCTACGAACTACTGTTCAGATCAGGAACCACAAACAACGCTGAAACCACGGACGACATCCCGGCAATTTCCACCGTCATCAATCATGCCTTTACCGAACTGGGGATTGAGAGCGCTCTCGGCCCGTACGGCGGGTTCATCAACATGAACGATTCCCTCCTCATGAGCGACGTCGTTGAAATCCTGCCTGCAAGTAAAATTGTCATTGAAATTCCTGAAACAGTGCAGGTCAGTGAACAGATGATGGCGCGCTGCGCCGAGTTGAAGCAAATGGGATTCACGCTCGCCCTGGATGACTTTACGCATGACGACCCCGAAGCCAGGGTTCTTCTTGATCTTGTAGATATCGTGAAAATTGACCTAGTCACGGTTGATCACTCGACACTGGAAGCGCTGGTCGCCCAGGTCAAGGAATGGCCTGTACAGGTGCTTGCCGAGAATGTGGACAGCGTCGAGGTGCTCAATCTGTGCATGAGTCTGGGCTTCGATCTGTTTCAGGGTTACTTCTTTGCCAAGCCTCACATCATTTCCGGAAAACAGCTTTCACAATCCAAGCCGATCTTGTTGAAACTGCTGGGCCAGGTCACAACCGATGCGGACATAGATGACATTGTCGCGACACTTCAACAGTACCCTTCGCTAAGCATCAACCTCTTACGGCTTACAAATTCTGTGGCTTGTGGCATTCAACACAAGGTCACCTCGCTGGCTTCCGCCATCACCATTCTTGGCAGACGCCAGCTTCAGAAGTGGATACTGATTCTTCTCTACTCTGAAAACCCAAGCAACAGCAACACGTCCAATCCGCTGCTTCAACTCGCGGCAAGACGCGGTAAATTAATGGAAATCCTGTCTTCTGCCAAACGCGACAAGGCGTTTGAAGAAACCGCTTTCATGATCGGCATCCTGTCGCTGATGGATGTCCTGCTGGGTTTGCCCATGGACGAAATTCTGACTTCCATTTCAGTCAGCACCGAAGTTGGCGATGCCCTCACCAAGCGTGACGGAACCCTGGGCAAACTGCTGACCACGGTTGAAAATCTTGAGCGCTGCAGCATGGAGAACATTGACACCTGCCTTAGTCAGTGTGCTTACATTTCACCTCATGACATCAGCCTGGCTCAGGCCGAGTCGCTGCAATGGGTAAACGCGATCACGGCCTGATTTGCGACTTATGCTGGCAAAGAAAAAGGCCACCGAGATGGTGGCCTAAGTTCTTGATTCATTGGCGCGCCCGGCAGGATTCGAACCCACGACCCCTTGGTTCGTAG
>VFSW01011653.1_pt1 | contig 12325 bp, 10 predicted proteins | sample 5358111 | NCBI WGS metagenome assembly VFSW01 (sample SAMN11554181, study PRJNA540505) | mine drainage metagenome | isolation source: sediment from site ElyBrook_90M | place: USA: Ely Copper Mine, Vershire, VT | collected 2017
ATGGATTCGTGGCAGGAGCTGGCCAATCCGCGCGACCTGACCAAGATCTTCACCACGCCCGAGTACGCGGCCTGGCGCTCGTTGCGCGAATCGGAAGACTCGAAGTACATCGGCCTGGCGATGCCGCGCTTCCTGGCGCGGCTGCCCTATGGGGCCAAGACGAATCCGGTGGAAGCCTTCAACTTCGAGGAAGACACCGGCTCGGCCGACCACGGGAAGTACACCTGGGCGAACGCCGCCTACGCGATGGCGACCAACATCAACCGCTCGTTCAAGGAATACGGCTGGTGCTCGCGCATCCGCGGCATCGAATCGGGCGGGGCAGTGGCCAACCTGCCCACCCACACCTTCCCCACCGATGACGGCGGCGTGGACATGAAGTGCCCGACCGAGATCGCCATCGAGGACCGGCGCGAGGCCGAACTGGCCAAGAACGGCTTCATGCCCCTGGTGCACCGCAAGAACAGCGACTTCGCGGCCTTCATCGGCGCGCAGTCGCTGCACAAGCCGGCCGAATACGACGACCCCGACGCCACCGCCAACGCCAACCTGGCGGCGCGGCTGCCGTACCTGTTCGCCACCTGCCGCTTCGCCCACTTCCTGAAGTGCATCGTGCGCGACAAGATCGGTTCGTTCAAGGAGCGCGACGAGGTCGAGCGCTGGCTCGGCAACTGGGTCTCGCAATACGTGGACGGCGACCCCATCAACTCGTCCGAGGGCACGAAGGCGCGCAAGCCGCTGGCTGCCGCCGAAGTGGTGGTCGAGGAAGACCCGGCCAACCCCGGCTACTACAGCTCGAAGTTCTTCCTGCGGCCGCACTACCAGCTCGAGGGCCTGACCGTGTCGCTGCGGTTGGTCTCCAAGCTGCCGTCGGCCAAGGGAGCCTGAGGCGCGTCGGCGACAGCGTGACCGAGAGAGAGCTTTGCATCCCCTCCAGTCGGCTGCACGGCTGGGGCGCCTGAAGGAACGGGCGCTTTCTGCAGTATCCAGGGCCTGATCGGGCCCGCACATCAGGAGTCAGCTATGGCCGTGGACATGTTCATCAACATGGGCGACAAGATCAAGGGCGAGACCCAGGACGCCGCCCAGAAGAAGACCAACGACATCGACGTTCTCGCCTGGAGCTGGGGCATGTCGCAGTCGGGCACCACCCACATGGGCAAAGGCGGCGGCGCCGGCGTGGTGAACGTTCAAGACCTGTCGATCACCAAGTACGTCGACACCGCCAGCTCGGCCATCATGGTGGCGCTGGCCAAGGGCTCGCACACGCCGAAGATGAAGCTGCTGGTGCGCAAGGCCGGTGAAGGCCAGCAGCAGTACATCACGATCGAGATGGACGAGGTGATGATCACCTCGGTCAGCACGGGCGGCTCGGGTGGCGAGGACCGGCTCACCGAGAACGTCACGCTCAACTTCGCGAAGGTGAAGTTCGACTACTACGTGCAGGACGACAAGGGCGCCACCAAGTCGGCCGGCACCTTCCACTGGGACATCGCGGGCAAGGCGCCGATCTGACCGCGGGTCGCCCGGCGCCGCCGCAACGTCGGCGTGGCAGGGGTGGCAGTGCGGACGGCGATGCGGGCGGCCGGGCCGCCGCACCGCCCGTTTCATCCATCGGCGCGCAGGCGCCCGGGGCAAATTCAAGATGGCGGATTCCAGCGCGGCCCTGCAGGCCCTGAAGGACGGCGACGTCCAGCGTGCCCTGAAGCTGCTCACCGAGCAGGTGCGGGCGCATCCGCAAGATGCCAAGTTGCGCGTCTTCATGTTCCAGCTGCTGTGCGTGCTGGGGCAATGGGAGCGGGCGCTGAACCAGCTCAAGGTCTCGCTCGAGCTGGACGCCGGCACGCTGCCGATGGTGCAGACCTACCGCGAGGCCATTGCCTGCGAGACGCTGCGCCTGCAGGTTTTCGCCGGCAAGAAGGTGCCGATGCTCTTCGGCGAGCCCGAGACCTGGGTCGCACTGCTGATCGAGGCCCTGCTGCGCGAAGGCCGCGGCGATGCCGAGGCCGCGCGCCAGTTGCGTGAGCAGGGGCTGGAGCAGGCGCCGGCCACCGCCGGCCGGATCGACGGCGAGGCCTTCGCCTGGATCGCCGACGCCGACACCCGTCTGGGCCCCGTGATCGAGGCCGTGATCAACGGCCGCTACTACTGGTTGCCCTGGAGCCGCCTGTCGCAGGTCGACATCGACCCGCCGCAGGACCTGCGCGACGCGGTCTGGATGCCGGCGCACTTCCAGTTCACCAACGGCGGCGAGGTCGTCGGGCTGATCCCCACCCGCTATCCCGACACCGTGCTGGCTGCCGGCGACGCGCTGGCGCTGGCGCGCCGCACCGACTGGCACGAGGCCGCGCCCGGCAGCTACACGGGGCTCGGCCAGCGCCTGTACACCACCGACGTCGCCGACCACGCGCTGATGGACATCCGCTCGGTCGTGCTCGCCGCGCCCGAGGCCTGAGCGGCCCGTCGCCCCTCACGCACCCGCCGCCGTCATGGCCACCTTGCGATCGCAGGACCGCCTGCAGCCGGCCTTGCTGGACCGGCTGACCGACGACGACCCGGGCTCGCAGGTCGAGCCGATGGAGGCGCGCGCGATCCACCGCCATCGGCTGCGCGAGATGGTGCTGCGCGACCTGAGCTGGATCTTCAACTGCAGCGCACCCGGCGCAGCCTTCGACTGGGCCGGCTTGCGGCACGCGCGCAACTCGGTGCTCAATTACGGCATGGAGCCGCTGTCGGGCACCTCGGCGTCCAGCGTGGAGCCGCGCCTGCTGCAGCAGCGCGTCAAGCAGGTGATCCTTGACTTCGAGCCCCGCATCCTGCCCCAGTCGCTGTCGGTGGAGGTGATCGTCTCCGACGACCAGCTCGATCACCACAACCAGATCGGCTTTCGCATCGCCGGCCAGCTGTGGGCCCAGCCGGTGCCGCTGGAGCTGCTGCTGCACACCGACATCGACCTTGAGACCGGCCGGGTGTCGATCCAAGAACTCGATCGCTAGGCCGGCATGGATCCGCGCCTGCTTCGCTACTACAACGAAGAGCTGCGCCATCTGCGCGAGATGGGCGCCGAGTTCGCGCAGCAGTTTCCCAAGATCGCCTCGCGCCTGAGCCTCGAGGGGCTGGAGGTCACCGACCCCTACGTCGAGCGGCTGCTCGAGGGCTTTGCGTTCCTCGCCGGCCGCATCCAGCTCAAGATCGATGCCGAGTTCCCGCGCTTCACGCACCGGCTGCTGGGCATGCTGTACCCGCAGTTCCTGGCGCCCACGCCGTCGATGCTGATCGCCCGGGTCGAGCCCGAGCTGGGCGAGGCGGCGCTGGCTGGCGGCATCACGCTGCCGCGCGGCAGCATCATGAACAGCCAGGTCGGCAAGGCCGGCGCGACGGCCTGCGAATTCCGCACCGCGCATGCGCTGACCATGTGGCCGCTGGAGCTGACCGAGGCCGAGTACTTCACGCACGCGGCCGACCTGCCGGTGGCCGCGCTGCCGCAGTGGCGCAAGTACCGAGGCGGCCTGCGGCTGCGCCTGCGCACGACCGCGGGGCTCGATTTCTCGCAGCTCGCGCTCGAAGACCTGCGCCTGCACTGCACCGGCATCGACGACGTGGCCTACCGCCTGCACGAGCGCATCTGCGGCCATGCGCTGGGCGTGCTGCTGCTGCCGGTGCGCCGATCGGCGGGCTGGCACGAAGCGCTGGACGGCGACTGCATCGAGCCCGCCGGCTTCGACGACGACCAGGCGCTGCTGCCGCCGACGCTGCACGGCTTCGAGGGCTACCGGCTGCTGCAGGAGTACTTCGCGCTGCCGCAGCGCTTCCTGTTCTTCGATCTCGTCGGCGTCGGCCCGGTGCTGCGCCGCCGGGGCGGGCAGGAGGTCGACATCGTGATCCTGTTCGACCGCCCCGATGACGCATTGCTGCAGGCCGTCAGCGGCGACAACCTGGCGCTGCATTGCGTGCCGGCGATCAACCTGCTCGAACGTCGCTGCGACCGCATCCACGTCAGCGGCGACAGCAGCGATTTCCACGTCGTGCCCGACCGCACCCGGCCGATGGACTTCGAGGTGCATTCGCTGATCGAGGTGCTGGGCTACGGCGAGGGCGTCAACAGCGAATGGCGCTTCCTGCCGTTCTACAACGCCTTCCACACCGAAGACCGCTCCCACGCCGCCTACTACGCGGCGCAGCGCGAACCGCGCCTGATGTCGCAGCAGCAGCAGCGCGACGGGCCGCGCACGGCCTACATCGGCAGCGAGGTCTACCTCTCGCTGGTCGACGCCGCCGAGGCGCCGTTCTCCTCGCGCCTGCGCCAGGTCGCGGTGCGTGCGCTGTGCACCAACCGCGACCTGCCGCTGCTGATGCCGGTGGGCCAGGCCAAGGGCGACCTGAGTCTGGCGCAGACCGCGCCGGTCAAGCGCATCGCGGTCATCAAGGGTCCATCGCGCCCGGCCTCGCCGCTGCGCGAGGCCAACCTGGCCTGGAAGCTGATCAACCAGCTCTCGCTCAACCACCTCTCGCTCACCGACAGCGACGCCGAGCAGGGCGCCGCCGCGCTGCGCGAGATCGTGCGCCTGTACGCGCCGGCCGGCGACGCCAGCGCGCAGCGCCAGGTCGACGGCCTGCGCTCGGTGCAGCTGCAGCCGGTGGTGCGGCGGCTGCCGATGGCCGGGCCCATCACCTTCGGCCGCGGCGTGGAGGTGCGGCTCGAGGTCGACGACCTCTCCTTCGAAGGCGCCAGCGCCTTCCTGCTGGGCTGCGTGCTCGAGCGCTTCGTGGCGCGCCACGTCTCGATCAACGGCTTCACGCAGACGCGCGTGCATTCGCATGCGCGCGGCGACATCCTGGTGGGCAGACCGCGATGCGGCGTGCGCCCGATCCTGTGAGCAGTGCGACGCCGGCGCCGGCTCGGGGTCCCGACCCGCTGCTGGCGATCGCCGCCGAGCCGCACCGCTTCGATTTCTTCCATGCCCTGCGGCTGATCGAGGCCTACCACGCCGACAGGCCGCGCCTGGGCACGGCGCGGCGCCCGCAGGACGAGCCGGTGCGCCTGGGCCAGTCCGACGGCCTCGATTTCGCGCCCGCGGCCCTGTCGCGCGCCAGCCTGTCCGATCGCAGCGGACGGCCCCGCGTGGAAGTGCGCTTCTTCGGCCTGTTCGGCCCCAACGGGCCGCTGCCTCTGCACCTGACGGCCTACGCGCGCGAGCGCCGCCTGCACAAGGGCGACGAGACCTTCGGCCGCTTCGCCGACCTGTTCCACCATCGGCTGCTGCTGCTGTTCTACCGCGCCTGGGCGCAGGCCAGCCCCACCGTGAGCCTGGATCGCCCGCACGAGGACCGCTTCGCCGGCTACGTGGGCTCGCTGGCCGGCGTCGGCGGGCGCGAATGGCGCGGCCCCGACGCCGCCCCCGACCAGGCCCGGCTGGCCGTCGCCGGCGTGCTGTCGCGCCAGGTCCGCAATGCCGACGGACTGGCGCACCTGCTGTCCAGCTTCCTGGGCCTGCGCGCCCGCGTCGAGCAGTTCGTCGGCCGCTGGATGCCGCTGCCCGTGGCCGAGCGCACCCGCATCGGCCGGCCCGGTGCGATGCGGCGCGGGTCGACCGCGCAGCTGGGCGCCAGCGCCGTGCTGGGCGGCGCGGTGTTCGACCGCCAGCATCACTTCCGCATCCACCTGGGCCCGCTCGGGCTGACGGCATTCGAATCGCTGCTGCCCGTGGGGCACGCCCTGCCGGCGCTCAAGGCGCTGGTGCGGCAGCACGCCGGCCTCGAGTTCGGCTGGGACCTGCGCCTCGAGCTCGATCGCACCCAGGTGCCGCCGACGCGGCCCGGCCGCCAAGGCCGGCTCGGCTGGACCACCTGGATCGGCCGGCCGCCCGCCCATCGCGCGGTGGCGCTGACGCTGGTTCCGAATCCCCTGCACCCCTAGAAGGAAAGCACCATGGCCGAGATCAACCGCGTCACCCTGTTCGGCAAGCTCAACCAGCCCACCTACAAGGCCGTCGAGGGCGCCACGGTCTTCTGCAAGCTGCGCGGCAACCCGTATGTCGAGCTCGAGCACTGGCTGGCGCAGATGCTGCAGCAGCCCGACTCCGACTGGCATCGCGTCATTCAGCAGGCGCAACTGGACATGTCGGTGCTGGCCAAGGACCTCACGACCGCGCTCGACCGCCTGCCGCGCGGCGCCACCAGCATCAGCGGCATCGCCGAGAACATCGCCGACGCCATCGAGCGCGGCTGGGTCTACGGCACGCTGTTGTACGGCGACAGCGTGGTGCGCAGCGGCTACATGCTGGTGGGCATGCTCAAGACCAGGCACCTGCGCAACGCGCTGGTGGCCATCAGCCGCCAGTTCGAGAAGCTCAAGGTCGACGACCTGTCCGACCAGCTGCCAAAGATCATCGCCGGCTCGCCCGAGGACGGGCAGGGCGCCAGCGACGGCTCCTCGGGCGGATCATCGGCTGCGGGCGGCGCGGCGCCGGGCGAGGCCAGCGGCGCCATCGCGCCGGCGGCCATGGGCAAGCAGGAGGCGCTGAAGAAGTTCACGGTCGACCTCACCGAGCAGGCGAAGAGCGGCAAGATGGACCCCATCGTCGGCCGCGACGACGAGATCCGCCAGGTGGTCGACATCCTGATGCGGCGGCGCCAGAACAACCCGATCCTCGTGGGCGAGGCCGGCGTGGGCAAGACCGCGGTGGTCGAGGGCTTCGCCCAGCGCATCGCACGCGGCGACGTGCCGCCGAGCCTGAAGGCGGTGGAGCTGCGCGCGCTCGACGTCGGGCTGCTGCAGGCCGGCGCCAGCATGAAGGGCGAGTTCGAGCAGCGCCTGCGCAGCGTCATCGACGAGGTGCAGTCCAGCCCCCGGCCCATCATCCTGTTCATCGACGAGACCCACACGCTGGTGGGTGCCGGCGGCGCCGCCGGCCCCCGCGCCGCGGCCAACCGGCTGGAGCCGGGGCGGGCCCGGGGGACCCGGGGCCCCCGCCCCCCCCCCCCCCACCACCCGTACCCCCCCCCCCCCCCCCCCGGGGGGGGGGCCGGGCGGCGCCGCCGGCACCGGCGACGCGGCCAACCTGCTGAAGCCGGCGCTGGCGCGCGGCACCCTGCGCACCATCGGCGCGACGACCTTCGCCGAATACAAGAAGCACATCGAGAAGGACCCCGCGCTGACGCGGCGCTTCCAGACCGTGCAGGTCGACGAGCCCGACGAGCCCAAGGCCATCCTGATGATGCGCGGCGTGGCCTCGACGATGGAGAAACATCACCAGGTGCAGATCCTGGACGAGGCGCTGGAGGCCGCCGTCAAGCTGAGTCACCGCTACATCCCGGCGCGCCAGCTGCCCGACAAGAGCGTGAGCCTGCTCGACACCGCCTGCGCCCGCGTCGCGGTGAGCCTGCATGCCACTCCGGCCGAGGTGGACGACTGCCGCAAGCGCATCGAGGCGCTGGAGACCGAGCTCGGCATCATCGGCCGCGAGAAGGCGATCGGCATCGACACGGCCAAGCGCGAGGCCGATGCGACCGAGCTGCTGGCCGCCGAGCGCACGCGGCTGGCCGCGCTGGACGCACGCTGGGCGCAGGAGAAGACGCTGGTCGACGAGCTGCTGGCGCTGCGCGCCCAGCTGCGCGCCGGCATCCAGCCCGTCGAAGGCACGGGCAGTTCCCTCGAGGCCGCGGCGGCCGAGACGGCTGCCGCCCAGGGAATGACCGCCGGCGACCTGGAGGCCGAACGCGCGGCCCGGCTGACCCGGCTGCGGGCGGTGCAGCGCCAGCTGGCCGAACTGCAGGGCGAGACGCCGCTGATCCTGCCCACCGTGGACTACCAGGCCGTGGCTGCGGTGGTGGGCGACTGGACCGGCATCCCGGTGGGCCGGATGGCCCGCAACGAGATCGAGACCATCCTGAAGGTGGCGGACGCGCTGGCCCAGCGCGTGATCGGCCAGGACCATGCGATGGAGATGATCGCCAAGCGCATCCAGACCAGCCGCGCCGGCCTGGACAACCCGAGCAAGCCGATCGGCGTGTTCATGCTCGCCGGCACCAGCGGCGTGGGCAAGACCGAGACCGCGCTGGCGCTGGCCGAGGCCTTGTACGGCGGCGAGCAGAACCTCATCACGATCAACATGAGCGAGTACCAGGAGGCGCACACCGTCAGCACGCTGAAGGGCGCGCCCCCGGGCTACGTGGGCTATGGCGAAGGCGGCGTGCTGACCGAGGCCGTGCGCCGCAAGCCCTACAGCGTGGTGCTGCTCGACGAAGTGGAGAAGGCCCACCCCGACGTGCACGAGATGTTCTTCCAGGTCTTCGACAAGGGCTTCATGGAAGACGGCGAGGGCCGCTTCATCGATTTCAAGAACACGCTGATCCTGCTCACCACCAACGCCGGCACCGAGCTCATCGCCAGCCTGTGCAAGGACCCCGACCTGATGCCCGACCCCGAGGGTATGGCCAAGGCGCTGCGCGAGCCGCTGCTGAAGATCTTTCCACCCGCCTTGCTCGGCCGGCTGGTGGCGATTCCGTACTACCCGCTGTCGGCCGAGATGCTGGCGCAGATCGTGCGGCTGCAGCTGAACCGCATCAAGCAGCGGGTGCAGGCGCGCTACAAGATCCCGTTCGAGTACGGCGACGACGTCGTCCAGCTCGTGGTCAGCCGCTGCACCGAAAGCGAATCGGGCGGACGCATGATCGACGCCATCCTGACCAACACCATGCTGCCCGACATCAGCCGCGAGTTCTTGACGCGGATGATGCAGGGCGCCGAGATCACGCAGGTGCGCGTGGCGGTGGCCGAGGGCCAGTTCAGCTACGCATTCGGCTGAATCCGCACGGTCTGCAGTGCGACCTATCCTTTGAGGAGAAGCGACATGACGAAGCGTCCGAGCAGCGCCGGTGCCTTTGCCGAGCGGCTGGCGAGCCAACGGGCCGGGTCCCGCGGCGAGCCGCTTCCGGAGCCGACCCGCCGTGCCATGGAGCGGCTGCTCGGGGCCGATTTGGGCGACGTGCGCGTCTTCGTCGGGCCCGCGGCCGCGGCGCTGGGCGCCCAGGCCTTCGCGCTGGGCCATGAGTTGCACTTCGCGCCGGGGCGCTTCGAACCCGGCTCGGCGGCAGGCTGGGAGGTGCTGGCGCACGAGCTGACGCACGTGCTCCAGCAGCGTTGCGGTAGCGCCGGACGTGCCGACATCGCCAACGCGACGCTGCTGCATGACGAAGCCCTGGAAGCGCAGGCCCGGGCGATGGGCGCGGCCGCCGTGACGATGTTCCGGACCGGCACGGAGCCTCAGCCGGCGCGGCGGTGCTGGAGTCCTGAGCGGCGCCCGATGGCCGGCCACGCGGTGCAATGCCTGATGGACCTGGCCGAGTTCAAGCAAAGGAGCGACGCGCCGGGATTCAGGGACAAGATCAAGCGGATCGACGTCGAGCTGTCGCAGTTCCACCTGCTGGACAAGGCGGTGCCCCGGAGCTACCGGGCCCTGCTGGCGCAGCTGCGCAAGCTGTTCAAGGCCACCGTCGACTACGCGACGGCCCGGCCCGGCAGCAAGCGCCAGGCCGGTGTCGATCTGCTGGCGCGGCAGATCGCGATGGAGGAGACCGTCATCGCCTCCCTGGCCGACTTCGAAGGTGCCACCGACGTCTTCGACCAGTGGGAGTATCTCGAGGCCACGCAGGAGCGCTATCTGCAAATCAAGGGGCGCGATCACTTCACGCGCAAGGGCTTCTCGATGGAGCTCGACAACCTGATCCAGAACCATCGCCACAAGCTCGAGAACGCCCCGGGTGGGGCCAAGGCCATACTCAAGGACGTCGAAGAACTCAAGCGCATTGCCCTGCGCAGCGACCTGCCGGACTCGCTGGCAGCGGTCATCCACGAAGTCACCTCAGCGGGGAACATGCAGCAGCTGAGCATGGGCAGCGTGTACAGCGCGGGCGCGAAGTACAACACGACGCGCGGGGTGCAGCCCAAGTACACGCTCAACCACAACCTCAATCAGGGCTCGGGCCGGAAGCTGCGCATCGGCTCCCTGCTGCACGAATTGACACACGTGTCGGTCGCCGAGACCTACGGCAACACCGTGCTGATGCTGGCCATCGATCCGGCCGCCGACGACGCCGCCATCGTGAAGCTCGCGGCGCGGCGCAAAGCGCGGCTGCTCAGCCTGAAGGATGACATCGACCGCGCGAACGATCTGCCCGCAGACCTGCTCGGTGAACTGAAGTCGAAGGTCGAGTACCCGCTGTGTGGCAAGTTCGTCACCTACATCAGCAATTTCAAGGCGCAGTTCACGCCCGAGCTCTTTGAGCGCCTGAAGGCGCTGAACAGGCGCGGCGTGGATTGCGAGTTGATCGAGTACGACTCGGTGATCAACCAGATGGCGATGTGGTGTCACTTGTACGCGGTCGAGCGCAGCCATCCCGTGTACCGGCAACTGCTCACGCTGGTGCAGTTGGAGTTCGGTGTACGGTCGGCGCAGCGGACGCTCCGCCGGCGCGTGGTCAGCCCTGCGGGCGGCGCCGCGGTGCAGCGTCTGGGCGGTCGCCGGATGAGTGTCGGCTGAGGCTCGGCAGGGTGTCGCGGTCGTCCTGGCCCGGGTGCACATGTCGTTGCCTGCGGCACGCTGCCAGGCTGCGGGATGCCTGGGTGCTCCGCCGCGGGGGCGTTGCATGGCCTGTGTCGCCCTGAGGCGCGGCCCGACCTGGGTGGCCCCACATCGAGACGAGATCGGGAGTACGCAATGCAAGGAACCTACAACGCCTTGGTGAACTACAAGGGGGCCGAGTTCTCGGCCAACGTGTCGTCCGGCGCCTCCATCATGGAGAACTCGGTCACCGAGCGCCGCATGACGGTGGCGCTGGGCGAGCACCGCACCGAGACCACGACCACCGAGTACCGGTTCGCCGGCGTCAAGCTGTTCGAGCGCAGCAAGACGAGGCGTTGGCTGTCGCTGTACGCGGGGCCGGTGGCCGATGCGCAGGGCGACTCGGGCATGTGGATACCGTACCAGCCCAAGCAGGCCATCTACGGCTACGCCACCGATGGCGAGACCTGGGCCGCCTCGGGCCCGTTCAGCGGCTGCGATGTCGAGATCGGCACCCACGCCGGGCGCATCTATTTCGCGCACCTGTCGCGCGAGTCGGGCTCGAAGGCGGCCGAGAACTGGGACGCGGGCGTGATCGCCAATTCGCCCGACACGCAGGTGTGGCTGCGCGAGAAGGTGCCCTTGGCCTCGGACAGGTTCTACGCCTCGAGCTACATCTTCGTGGCCTGGTCGGCCGGCGCGGTGGGGCCGCGCGGCGTGCAGGTGACGCGGCTGGACATCAAGACCAAGAGCATGAGCGGCGATTCGGGCACGGTGTTCAACGTCGTCAAGCTCGTCGGCTGAGCGGCCTGTCGGACCACCCTCGCAGCCGGACCCGCGCATGCCCGCATCGCCGTTCATCACCGCCGGCGTCGACCCCGAGGCGCTGCCGCCCGGGCCGCGGCCCGGGGTGGCGGACGACGTCGCATCGGCGCAGCTGCGCCTGCTGGCACTGTCGCTGGCCGACGGGGCCGACCTGTCGCGGCTGGACGACCACCACGTCGCTGCCGGATTGGCGGCGGCCCGTGCCAGTGGCCGGCTGCGCCTGGTCGCCCAAGCGCCGCCCACGCTGATGCGGCTGGCGTTCTCGCCCGCAGGCGGCGAGGTGCCGGGTGCCGCATCGGCCGCCGGTCCACGGCGCGAAGCGGCCGTGGAAGCTGCAACGCCGCCCGAGAACACCTTCGCTGCCGATCTCGACGCCGAAGCCATGGCGGCTGCGCTGGTGCAGGCGGCACAGGACGGCGTGCCCTTCTGCGAGGAATGCGCCCGGGCCGCGGCCCGGGCCACCGCATGACCGTCCACCCGCGCGAGCGGATCAAGCAGGTGCTGTGGCCCGAGGGTGCGGCCTCGCGGCCTGCCGTCTGGGCCATCCTCGACTGCGCGCGTGACCCCCGGGTCTATCGCGCGCTGCTGGCGTCGCGGCTCGACTTCCTGTGCCTGTACAGCGGACGACTGCCCCGCCCGCTCGAGATGGTGGCGCCGCATCTCGTCGAGCTGCTGCCCGAGCACCGGCTCACGGCGACGCTGCTCGAAGAAGGCTGGGCACAGTGCTGGGGCGTGTTCCTGACGATCGACGACGCCGCCAACCTGCGGCACCACCTGCGCAAGCTGCTGACCGTGCGCGACCCCCAGGGCCGGCGCCTGCTGTTCCGGTTCTACGACCCGCGCGTGCTGCGTGCCTACCTGCCGACCTGCACGCCCGACGAGTGGCGGCAGTTCGTCGGGCCGATCACGGCCCTCTTCGTCGAGGCGCCCGCCGGTGA
>VFSW01011654.1_pt1 | contig 12322 bp, 10 predicted proteins | sample 5358111 | NCBI WGS metagenome assembly VFSW01 (sample SAMN11554181, study PRJNA540505) | mine drainage metagenome | isolation source: sediment from site ElyBrook_90M | place: USA: Ely Copper Mine, Vershire, VT | collected 2017
GTATCAAGGGGATCATTAATTTGTACGTTGGCGCCGGCCATTTCGGTAAGTAAATAGGTTCTTTTCGCGGCGAAGGGGAATTCGATTTGTAGGGCTTCTTTTTGGCCGCGCTCCATGGTCAACACCAGGGCAAAACCGGCCAGGATTTCGGCGCTGACCATGCGCGAGCGGTGGTTTATTACGTCGAGGCCGCGTTTGGCCATGGCTGCCATCATTTCGGGAGTGGTAGGCAGGTTTTCATTGGCCCACGTTCCGACCGACTCGACCCGCCACTCCTGCCAATCGGGCGCTGAACGGCGCAATTTTTCTTTAAAAATAGCCGCGGCGGCAACTGACCGGAACAGGTTGCCCTGGCAGACAAAAAGAACAGATGGCATGCCCTTACCCCTTATCTTTCCTTTATCTTTCTATTATCTTTCCATACTGACTACCTGGTGTTCCCAGCGATGCCAGCGTTCAAATTTCTCATCCAGCAGCTTTTTGCCTTCGCCGGGGCAGGGCAGACCAGTCAGTTCGAGATCGGCATCCATCATGATACGCACCAGGTCGTGGAAGCAGATTTTGGGCTTCCAATCCAGTTGCTGGCGGGCGCGGGAAGCGTCAGCCATTAAATAATCCACCTCAGTTGGGCGGAAATAGCGCGGGTCAATTTTGACGTATTCGTGCCAGTCCAATCCGATGTAGCCAAAAGCTTCGTCCAGGAACTCGCGGATGGTGTGCGACTCGCCGGTGCCAAGGACGTAATCACCCGGGTTCTCCTGCTGCAGGATCAGCCACATGGCTTCGACGTATTCAGGGGCGTACCCCCAATCGCGGCGTGAGTCCAGGTTGCCCAGGTAGAGGTAGCTTTGCTTTTGGGCCTTGATGGCGGCGGCAGCGCGCGTGATTTTTCGGGTAACGAAGGTTTCGCCACGCCGCGGTGATTCGTGATTGAAGAGGATGCCGTTGCTGGCAAACAGGTGGTAGCCTTCGCGATAATTACGCGCCATCCAATAAGCGTAAACTTTGGCGGCAGCATAAGGGCTGCGCGGCTCAAAGGGGGTCAATTCATTTTGGGGAGGTTTGGCGCTGCCGAACATTTCGCTGGACGAGGCCTGGTAGAAACGCGCCTTGATCCCACTTTTACGAATCGCCTCAAGGATGCGCACTGTGCCCAGGCCGGTTACGTCTCCGGTATATTCCGGCATGTCGAAGCTGACGCGTACGTGACTCTGGGCTGCCAGGTGGTACACTTCATCAGGTTGCAAATTGTAGATAATATCCAGTAAGGTTTCTTGCGAAGATACATCCCCATAATGAAGGTACAGGTGGACCTTTTCTCCATTAGAGTGCGGGTCGTGATAAATGTGGTCGATACGGCGAGTATTAAAGGTACTCGCCCGGCGGATCAGGCCGTGGACTTCGTAACCGTTAGCGAGCAACATTTCGGCAAGATATGAGCCATCCTGACCGGTGATGCCGGTGATAAGCGCTTTTTTCAATTTGCCTCCAATTGAATAAGAAACGTAGACAAAGGATAATTGTACCAGAAGTTTAATGGTAAAAGAATCTGGTAGAATCAAAGTCACCATTGATGCACGTGATGGCAGGAGTAAAAGAGTGTTTAAAGGTTCCCGTTCAATCCTCCGTTGGATATCCCTGCTGCTGATTTTTGCTGCAGCCTTATTATCGGTTTTCCAGTTGGTCGGTTTCAGTCGCATTCGATCCTTTTTCCCATCCGACATGCACATTGCGGGAGTCTCGGTGGGAGGGCTGGATCAACAACAGGCGGCTGACCGGCTTACTCAGGCGTATGGCGTACCGGTTGAACTGCGCTACGCGGACGCGATCATCCAGGTCAAGCCATCCCTGGTCGGTTTCAACCTCGACCTGGAAGGCATGCTGGCGGCGGCTGATTTACAGCGCCTGAGCCAGCCTTTTTGGCCGGCGTTTTGGGATTACCTGTGGAACCGGCCCAGCCAGGCTGGAGACGTGCCTTTGAGCGCCACGATTTCAGAAAGCCGGCTGCGCGCCTATTTGCGCGATGATGTGGCGGCGCGCTACGACGAGACGCCATCGGCTGCGATGCCGGTGCCCGGCAGCACAACCTTTCAACCTGGAAAACCGGGCACGGTGCTGGATATCGACCGGGCAGTCACACTCATCGAAGATGCCCTGCGCTCACCCTCGGCGCGGGTGGTAAACCTGTCCTTTGGAAAGGTCAACCCGGCGCGGCCTTCATTACAGAATTTGCAAATTTTACTCAAGCAGATCATCCAGATAGACGGGTTTGATGGGCTGGCAGAACTCTACATGATGGATTTGCAAACGCAACAAGAGATGCATTTTGCGGTGAATAACGGGGCCGAAGTACCGGGCGATATCGCTTTCAGCGCTGAAAGTACGATAAAAATCCCCATTATGGTCTCAATTATGCGCAGGGTGCCAGAACCAATGCCGAAAGATATCACCGACCAGATCGAGCTGATGATCGAGCAATCCTCAGACGATGCGCCAGACTACCTGATGCAGAATGTGATCGACAAGATTAGCGGACCGCTGATGGTCACACAGGATATGCAAAACCTCGGCTATAACAACACTTTCCTGGCAGGTTATTTCTACCTTGGAGCTCCGCTGCTCAAACGCATTACCACGCCATCTAACCAGCGCACCGATATCACCACCGATCCCGACTCTTACAACCAGACCACACCGACTGAGATGGGGATGCTGTTGAACGATATTTATCAGTGCTCGCAAACTGGCGGGGGCGCCCTGGCGGCGGTTTTTCCGGGTGAAATTACCCAGGAAAAATGCCGGACGATGATTACTTACCTGACGCGCAATAAAACTCCGGTGCTGATCCAGGCCGGCCTGCCAGACACAGCGCAGATCGCCCACAAGCACGGCTGGATCACTTCGAACGATGGTTTGATCCATACGATCTGCGATGCCGGGATCGTTTACTCCAACGGTGGGAATTACATTATGACGATTTACATGTATGATCCCACCCAGTTATTGTTCGACCCGGCCAACCAACTGGTGGCGCAGTTGTCGAACGCTGTTTATAATTATTTCAATTTAACCAATAGATAAAGAATTTTTTTGCCACAGATTGGCACAGATCAACACGGATGGGAAGAGATAAAGTGGCAGAAAATTAGCTGCCCTTGAATAAATGGCTGCGGAGTTTGGGAACAAGATCGGCCGGAGGAAGCTGGATAGCGCGGCAGATTTCGGCCTGGAGGGTTACCAGGGCGGGCACAATTTCCATGATCGGATGCAGTTTGTCATCCATCCTGTAACGGATCCGCAGAGCTTGCAAGCGTTCTTCGAAGGGGACCAGTTCGGAGCCTTCGACCAGCTTGTCGGCAAAGTAGACCAGCTTTTCTTCCCAACTCTGCGGAGCGTTTTCGGGATCGTAGGGACTGAAGAGCATGTGCCGCCGGGCAATTTGAGCCAGCTCGGGCTGCGCGTAGGTGGTCAAGAGCCGGGCGGCTGCTTCTCCGTGGTTGGCCGGATGGATTCCCGCCCCGGCAGGGGGGATTTTTGCCAGATCGTGGAGCAAGCCGCCGCGATGGGCCAGGACCGGGTCGACCATTGCGCCGTTCTGGCGCAGCCAGATCGCCATCAGGTAGGCCGCGGCAGCGACGCTGTATGAATGGAGCAGCAGGGTATGCGGGAGCGCCCGGGCGCGCATCCAGGCCTGGCAGGTATCCCAACCCGGAAAACGCAGGCGCAATAACGCCTCCGGCAGGCCGGTCATCTGGTAGAGATCAGTATCTTGCAGGGGGGCCAACCCGAGGCAGGCGCGCACGCCGGGGTTATACCAGAGGGTGCGCCAGCCGGCCTGATAGGCGCCCAGCACATCTACCTGGTAATCGTCGCCGACCATGAGCATGTGATGAGCCGGTTCGCCCAGGGCGGCCTGAAGGGCATGGAAATAGCCTACGTCAGGTTTACGCAGGCCACCTAACTGGTGGGCAGTGAACACTTTTTGGAAATACTGCCCGATGCCGCCGCGCTGCAGGGCCGCCATGACCTGGCCGGCGCTGGAATCGGCGGCGTTGGTGCCGACTACCAGGCGGTAACGCCCGGCCAACTGTTCCAAGGCCTGGGGTACCCCATCGACCACGGCGATTTCGGGCCAATCCACCATGGCGCCGGTGTAACCCTGGATGGTGTGCATCAGAGTGTCGCCCCAGTCGAAGACCAGGGTGGTGATTTCTTCTGGTTTTGCCATAAGTTCTGCCTGTTTTGTGTGAGATTTTAGTAGAAGCACTGGCGGTTACTCCGCCAGTGCTTCTACTAAAATCTCTTTTTCAGATTGACTGGCCGGCGGTGACAGCCGGTTTGGACAAGCGTGGGAAAATGACCGGCAAGAGCGGCAGGGCCAGCAGGTTGAGCAGGGCAATGACCACGAAGGTGGCGCGGTAGCCAATCGCGTCGACGGCCACCCCGCTCAAGCCCAGGCCAACCCCGGTACCCACGTTGGCGATGGCCATGAGGATGGCAAACATGGAAGCGGCGATACGTGGGTCGGTGCTGCGCATCGACATGGCGAAGTAAACCGTTTCGTAATATCCAAAGGCCAGCCCAAAGACGAAGACCAGCGGCCACGCCATGGCCGGGTTTACGATGGTAGCCAGGCCCAAAACGGCCAGCAAGGTGGCCACCAGGGCGGCGACCACCGAGCGGCGCTGCCCAAGGCGGTCGACCAGGAAGCCACCGGTCAGGCCGCCCAGGGCGGTGCCGATGCCCCATACGGTGGTGTAAAGGCCGGCGGCGGCGAGGCCGATATGGAAGGTGGTATCCAGGAAGGGGTTGACGATCTGGTTGGCGCCGTTGATCACCAACGAATACAGCGCACCCAACAAGCCCAGGGAGATGATGGTAGGCGCCCGGAAGGCTGAAAAAGCCTTCCATTCAAAATTGCGTCCGGCCGGGCGCGGGTTTTCCTTGACCCACAGGACGAGAGGGATGGGTAATAGCGTAAGCAGCGCCAGCCCCCAGAAAGCGGCTGTCCAGGAGGCGTGCATAACTACCTGGCCAAGGGCAGCCGAGATCAAAACTACGCCGAGGGCTCGCCCGCCTACCATGATGCCCTGGATGGCGCCCTGTTCTTGCGCTGCGGTAGTATCGAGGGCCAGCCCGTCGGTGGTGGTATCGTAAAGCGCCTGGCCCATCATCAAGATGAAGGCCATCAAAGCAAACAGCCAGAAATTCTTTCCGGGGTTGATGGAGGGCACCAGCAGGAGGCAGGCGAATTGCACCAGCAAGCCGATGAGAATGTAGGGTTTACGGAAGCCCATCCCGAAAAGGTTGAACTTATCGCTGATCATCCCCAGAAAGATCTTAAGCACGAAAGGAATGAGGGCGATGGCGCCAATCAGGCCAACCTGGCCCATTTTTAAGTCGAACGAAAGCAGGTAGAGTGAGTTGAGGGCGGTGAAATAGCTGAGAATGGCGCCTTCGGCGAAATAAATCAACCCAAACATGGCATAGCGGGGGAGCCTGGGCAGGTTCATGACGTTCCTTTCGGTTGTGAATAAGTGTCTATCTGAAAAATCGGGAGGACCCACTTTTTTATATTCAAAAAACCGCAGGTTTTTTGAATATAAAAAAGTGATTTCCTAAGAGGGTTGGCCGGGTAAATTAGAGACGAGTATAGACCCGGCTGAATTATCCGTCAATGTCTAATCTTTTGCCGGAACGTTCGATTAATCGATCTTGCCAAGCACTCTATAAAGGTCTATAATCAAACCTTGAGACTTTTCTAAGTAAAATTCAATTTTTGGGATGTTATAACAACCCAAAAATTGGCGATTGAGGTGTTGTATGCCGATTTATACTTATCGGTGTGAGAGCTGCGGAGTGCAGTTCGAACAGAGCCAAAAATTCACCGATTCACCCCTGGTGCGATGCCCGGAGTGTGGAAAAAAATCCCTGCGCAAGGTCTATACGCCGGTGGGGATTGTGTTCAAAGGTTCTGGTTTTTATTCAACCGATCACCGCTCGCCCTCAGGGGCGGCGCGTTATTCGAAAGACCTGGCAGATAGTAAAGCGGCGGAATCTAAATCTACCGATTCTAAACCAGCCGAGTCAAAAACGGCTGAGTCTAAAACGAGCGAGGCCTCTGCGGATAAAAAATCCACTGCCTCATCCACGTCTGACTCTGCGTCTACTCCCAAGGCTGACAAGAAAGATTAATCGTCTCCCCTTTCACCCTCCCCGCTGCTCGCTATGCAGACCGCAGCGGGTTTATGCACCGAATGGTTCCGTAAGCTCTTTCCCAGACCACCTGCGAGCTGCGTAGCGAGCAGGAAGGTTTTTAAATCATTTCAAAGGATTGGGGAGTTCATATGCGGGCTGAACAGATTGCCTCAACCGTTATCCGCCGCCTGGAAGATGGTTTGATATTACGCCGCAGCACCCCGGCTGACACCGAAAAGTTGGCCAATTTCAACGTGGAGATCCACAAAGATGTTGAGGTGGGTGTGTGGACACGCGATTTGATGTCGGGACAGCATCCTACCTTTGGGGTGGGTGATTTCACCATTGTGGAAAATCCCGAGACCGGTGAAATTGTCTCCTCGATGAATCTGATCGGCCAGACCTGGACTTACGCCGGGATTCCTTTCAAGGTGGGGCGGCCTGAACTGGTGGGTACGCTGCCGGCTTACCGGAAACGCGGCCTGGTGCGCCAGCAATTTGAGGTGATTCACGAATGGAGCAAACAGCGTGGGCAAATTGTCCAGGCCATCACCGGCATCCCCTATTATTACCGGCTTTTCGGATATGAAATGGCAATGGACCTGGATGGAGGTCGCATGGCCTACGCTTCGTCTCTGCCGCATGTGAAGGCAAACCAGCCGCCGGCCTTTCGCCTGCGCCCGGCTGCAGAGGCGGATATTCCCTTTATCGCCGAGTGTTATACCTATAACTGTCAACGGGATCTGGTCGCCTGTGTTTGGGACGAGAAAATGTGGCGGCACGAGCTGCTCGAAAAAAGCCCCAAAAATATCGACCGGCGCGACCTGCGCGTGATCGAAAGTGTAACAGGCGAGCCAACCGGGTTTATCGGGCTGGCGGCTAACCTGTCGGGAAGCATGTATGCTTGCGTGCATTACAGCCTGATAGCCGGTGCATCCTGGTGGGAGGTTACCCCGGTAGTGCTGCGTTACGTCTGGGAAGCCGGGCAGAGCATAGCCAATATTGCAGGGAAGACCTGCGATACGATTGGCATGCAGGTGAACGAGAACCACCCGGTTTTTAAGGTGGCAGGCCATCACCTGTGGCGCCGGCGTGAGGCGTACGCCTGGTACCTGCGTGTGGCTGATCTGAAGGGTTTTCTACGCCTGATCGCCCCGGTGTTGGAAAAAAGGTTGAGCGAATCGCTTTGCCCGGGTTTCTCCGGTACGTTGAATTTAAATTTTTACAGCGATGGATTACAGATGGGTTTCGATAAAGGGCGGCTGGGCTAGGTCGATGAATGGCAGTCGACCCCTGATAATTTAGATACAGCCGCCTTTCCCGGGTTGTCGTTTTTGCAGTTGCTGTTTGGATGGCGAAACTTGTCCGAGCTTCGCCATGCATTTCCCGATTGCTATTCAGCCGAAGACTATTCTACAGCAGCCGAAGATTTTACTCCGGTGTTGGAGACCCTTTTTCCACGCCAGAATTCTAATGTCTTCGCCATCGCATGAAGCCTGGGGCGTGCTTGTTTGCGGCGCAGCTCTAGCGGAAGGACCACATAAAAAGCGGTAGTGACGACCAGGGCGGCTGCCCAGAAATCGATGGCCAGGATGCGCAATAGAGCGGTCAGGTTACGGTTATCGGCGTAATGACTGAAGGCGATAATTACGGCACCCGCAAAGGCTGCCTGAAGTCGCCGGCCAGGCCACATCCGACGGTCCAGATCCCCCAAAAGTCGGCAAAAACGGCCAGCACCCACTTGCGGTTGCTGCGAGCGGCGATCAATTTCCACAGCGGACAGCCGGGAATAATATGACCAGGGCCATTTCCTGGGCACGGTTGAAAAATGCCGCGACACGTAAACCGGTTAGAAATTTTGAGATGGTGTGTGGGTTTTCAACCATGTTTACTTTCTTGTTCTTTTAATAAGGCATGTTTCTGAGCGTGTAATTCTAAAACATCTCGCTGGATTTTTTCCAGCTTTTTGCCACGCAAAGGATACCAGACCAGGATCAAAGCACCCAACAGCATGGCAATGCCGGGGACCAGGCCGGCAATGATGCGGATGCCGGTCACGGCTGTGATGGGTTGATTAAGGAAAGCCTGGCCGTTATTTTGCTCACGGGTAACAAAATGGGTAGCTTCGAGGATAAATGGAGACAGGGCGATGGCGATGGACTGGGCCGGTTTGGTGACCAGGGCATTGATCCCGAAAAATGCCCCTTCCCGGCGCACGCCCGAGCGCAGCTCATCCTCATCGGCCACCTGGGCAAACATGATGTTAGTCAGCGTTTGCGGGCCAGACAGCCCGAAGCCGGCCAGCGCCAGGCAGACGGGGATGAGGGGGATGGGAACGAGCATGACCAGCAGCAGCCCGACCCCGGCAATAACCAGCAGGAACTGCTGCGCGCCTGCTACCCCCAACCAGCGCCGGATAAGCGAGGTAACCGGCACACCAATAATGAGCGGGATGAAAAGGCAGGCCAGCAGGATCATGGTATTGATTTTGACCACGTAGTCGGCCAGGTAAAAGATCGCGCCAAGGATCAGCGATTGCATCAGGATCGACATGAAATTTTGCGCAACCAGGATCAGGAATGATTTACTGGTGAAGGTCATGCGCATGGCCGGCCAAAGCGGCAGGGGTTTATCTACCTGGGTGAACTCCGGGCGTTCTTTGACTTTGAAGGTGACGGCCAGGATCATCAAAGCGCCCAACACACCTACGGCGACCATGGCCATTTGCAGGGGAAAAACGGAAGGGGAAGCGCCGGCCTTGGGGCGAAACAAATCGGGGATGATAAAACCCAGCAAGGTGCCCAGCAGTCCGAACAGGCTGGAGGAAATTTGCAGGCCGTTGCGCTCGGAATCGGATTCGGTTACTTCAGGCAGCAGGGCGGAATAAACCAGCCCAATGATCGTGTAGCAGCCATCGTAGAGCAGCATGGTGACCAGCATCCACCAGAATATGGCCAGGTCGCCGGCTTTGCCGGGAGCCAACCACACCAACACGAAGGTCAGGGCCAGGAAGGGTGCAGTATAGCGCATATAGGGGATACGCCGGCCGTGTTTGGAGCGAGTGCTGTCGGTGATGTAGCCAAAAATAGGATCGTTGAAGGCATTCCAGATAGCATAGACGGTGGAGGCAATCAAGATCCAACGGGCTGCCAGCCCCAGGTAATCCTGGTAAAAGATGGGCAGCAGCGCTCCGTACACGCCGGAGATGATCGAGGTGCCAAAGCCGGCCAGGCCCCAGATAACTTTATAACTGAGGCTGAGTTTGACCGAATGGGGAGGAACAACTTTACCTGCCAGTGGGAGTGCCATAGATTCCTCGTGAATGATGATGGTTTTGGAACGGCTCAGGGTTTTTTGAAATATTCCCCGATCAACGCATCCAGGTTTTGCTGGGTGTGATCTCCCAGGACGTTAAAGAAATCTGCCCCGGAGACCCAGCCCTGGCGATAACGGGCGGCGTAATCTTTCAAGAAGGCCAGAAACACTTCGTCGCCTGTTTGGGTGCGCAGACCTTGCATGAATTGGGCGCCGCGCAAGTAAACGGCATTGACGTAGGGACGAAAGGCATCGTAGTCGAAAATAGTGGTGTTGACCCAGCCCTTGGGATCGAAGCGGTTTACGCGATAGTTCCACCACCAGTTCACTTCACCGGGATACTGGCGTTCGTAGAAGAGCAGCTCACTGTAAGTGCACAGCGTTTCGTCCAGCCAGGGTTCCATGGCCTGATCGTTGCCTACCAGGCCATACCACCACTGGTGGGCGGTCTCATGAGCGCTGAGGGTTACCAGGTAGGCTTCCGGACCCCCGGCGTAGTTTTTGAAATAATTCTGGTCGAGGAAAACCAACCCATCATATTCCATGCCGTCAAAGAAATTGGCTTCAACCAGGGTCAGGCTGGGATGAGGATAATCCCCGAAAAGGGCAGAATAAGTCTGGACTGCTTCGCCCATGGTCTTCAGGGCCGTTTTGCCGGCGGTCCGGTCGTCCGGAAAAACGCTGGCGAACAATTGGACATTGCCGGCTGCAGCGGTCAGAACTACAATTTCCTGGCTGGCCGACCAGGCAAAATTACGCGCGGCGGCCAACCGGTAGCGGTAGCCGGTTTGCGGGTCGCCTTGTGCCTGGGCGCTGGCAGAGATAACCAGATTGGATTTTACATCGACCGGCATGATCTCGACCTCAAAATCGGCGATATCGTAAGCCAGGTGTTCACCCAGACCGGTGGGAGTGTAGACCAGCCAGCCGACGCCGGATTGGTAATAGGGCAAGAACGGGTACCAGTCGCCCAGGTTGGTCTGGCGGCTATCCCAGCCGAGGATGGCGGTACGCTGGGGCAGATTGAGCTGGTAGTTCAAAACCAAAGTGACGCTGTTGCCCGGCGCCAGGGGGTGCGGCAGGTCGACTGTCAGGCTGGCGCCTTTCAAGACCGGGCTTGAGACGGCTGTCCCATCGACCCAGGTGAGTGAATCGAGCTTGAAAACACCCTGGGAGCGGTTTGGTTCGACCACCAGGACCAAATTGGGGATATCCGCCGGAGTGTGGTTGTAATAGGTGACGGTTTCATCTACCGCCAAATGGTGCATGGCATAATCGAAACGCACTTTCAAGGAATATTTCGAACGCGGGGCAGCCGGGGCGGTGGTGGCGGTCACCCCGGGTGTGGCGGTCTCGTCAATCGGCGGGGTAGAACTGGGCAGGAATGTAGCTGAAGGCGTCGCCTGGGGAAGCACTGCGGTAGCAGGCGTCTTAAGCGGTTTATCCACCGGCATCACACAGCCCACCAGCCAGGTAAGCGAGACGACAAAAACACAGACTCTTATCAGACTGCTTCCAAAACCGCTCCTACGGGGTGTTTTTGTGATTCCTGTCAAATTATTACCGCCGATCGAAATAAATACTCTTTCCGGTTACCGAGAGGGGGATGCCCATGACGAAATCCCAATCGACCAGCTTGATCTGGCGGGCGACCACGCCCGCCCGGTACATGATGCGGTTATCTATATTGAGCAAACCGGCCATCTTGACGGCCGAGCCGAGGGCGATGCCCATATCGAGGAGGCGGTACGCGCAAGTGGGACCGCGGAATTCGCCTTCCAGCGGCGTCTGGGCTGACAGCTCACTGCAGGTTGCATACCCGCAGGCGGCGCAGTCCAGGGTAGCCGGTTCGGCATCCTTGATCCCGATGAGAATAACCGCTTCAGAATTGAGCACATTCATGCCGTCCCGGTCGAAATTGCCCTTGTGAGATTTTTGACCAAAGGCGATCATGGCCTGGCCTAACTGCTGGACCTCAGCGCCTTGAAGCAATTTGACCTGGACGAAATTTTCACCGCGTGTTTTAGGCGCAGTAATGGCGGCCATCGCCATCAGTTGAGCGACTGTATCGATGCCTTCCATGGAAACCTCGCTTGTATGTATTTATACTTCAGGAAATGTTATTTAGAGATTTTAGCACATCACCCGTTATTTTACTTCGATCGTCACCCCAAATGAATTATTATACAGGGCAGGCAGGCCATTTTCCGCGGCGTGAAGGTACAACAAGGTGAGATGAGTTTTCCCTGCGCCAACGGCTTTGAACCTGAGCGTTACGATTCCACCGGCTGAATTGGGGGTGGTATCGGCTGTGTAGATAGGACGGCCTTGCTGAAGCAGGACGGCCGTGTCGAGGTCCTGCGGCGTCCATTCGAACCCCGGCATGGGGATAGTGGCCAACTGAATTTCAAAGGTGTCTCCAATGTGTAGATTGAATGATTTTCCATTCATGTCGCGGGTGATCACCAGGGCATTTTCTGGAGTATTGCCTGCGGTTGGACTGGTTGTGGCAGCGTTGACGGTGGGTGTGTTGATTGGCCCTTTTATTTGAACGCTTCCCGCGGTCGGGCTGACTGATTTTTCATTGGCGGTGGGAGTGATCACGGATGGTTTTACCGAGCAGGCTGCTAGTAGAAGGCAAGCTGCGGTTATAATGACCAAAGATTGAGTGACTTTTTCCATAAAATCACCTCCAAAAGATGTTGATTTAGTTTTACACCCAAAACGATGTCCATCCAATAAAAAAATCCCGATTCTTTGGGAATTGCTCTGGTGAACTCCCAGATTTGGGGACCTACTGTTAATTTAA
>VFSW01011655.1_pt1 | contig 12322 bp, 9 predicted proteins | sample 5358111 | NCBI WGS metagenome assembly VFSW01 (sample SAMN11554181, study PRJNA540505) | mine drainage metagenome | isolation source: sediment from site ElyBrook_90M | place: USA: Ely Copper Mine, Vershire, VT | collected 2017
TACGCCCCAAAGCTCGCTTGATCGAAATCTCCCAGAAACTTACGACGCTGAAAAACAGCTCATTTTCATCGTCCTGAAGCAATTTCATGGTCTTCGTTGAAAGCCGCTTCGAGTTCGCCGCAGACCACAGCATCACGTGCGTGTCCAGCAGGTATTTCATTTGTCATCGCCATAAAACATCTGTGCGATCTCGTCCTCGAACATCCGGTCGAAATCTTCCGGGACCCTGATATGCCCTGCCAAAAACCCAACCCGCTTTACCGGCTTCGCCTCCGGAGCGTCCACCGCCACCACCTTCACCAATGGCTTTCCCGCCTTCGCAATCACGAAAGGCTCTCCCTCCGCTGCTTTCTTCACCAACCGGGAGAGCTGCGTCTTCGCCTCGTGTATATTGACCGTCTCCATTGACCACTCTCCTCAGAACTTAGTCCACTAGACTTAGTCTACATCGGCATCGCGGTCGCCGCATCCGCCATAGGGCCGCCTCCCGCGCTACATCGTAAACACCATCCGCCCCCGCTCTCTGCGCGGCCCCATGCCGACTCCACCTCGCTCAGCGGAGCCGCTTCCGTCGCGATCTTCAGCCCGGGCGAAGCCGCCGCCTCGTACATCGCCCGTAACGCCTCCACAATCGCCGCCGCCGACAGGCTGCCCAGCACACGGCCTGCCCCCGTCGCGTTCGCAGTCCGATCTGCTTCCTGCTTAGCTCCTACTGCGGGAAGGGGACGAACATGTCCGCGCAGGAGTCGGGTTTGCCCTCCGAGGGCTTGCCGGTGATGGTGACGTCGGTGGCGGGGGTAGGGAGCTGGATGTTGCTGCCGCCCGCGCCGTAGGTGATGTCGGCATAGTCGAAGGTGTAGGTGTAGGGCGTGGGCGGGTTGGCGGCGTCGGTGAGCCAGACGCCATCGAGCGTGAGCTGCGCGCGGTGGTCGTGGTCGTAGCCGTCGAACAGGATGCGCCCGCCGCCGGAGATGCGCACGTTCTTGAGCGTGATGTCCTTGAAGGTGGGCGGCGAGGGGCCCTTGGTCGGGCCGTTGGCGGAGTATGCCATGGTGATGTCGAGGGGACGCGGCGAGTTGCGGATGCAGATGTTGTCGTAGACAACATCGTGGACCACGCCGCCGCGCGTGCCCATGCTCTTGATGCGGATGCCGGAGTCGGTGCCGTCGAGCGAGAGGTCGTAGACGCGCAGCTTGCTGACGCCGGCATTGGTCTCCGAGCCGATGGACATGCCGTGGCCCCAGTAGAAGTGGGTGTGGCTCACCGTCATCTGGGTGAGCTCGCCGGGACCGCCGCCCTTGATAGCGATGTTGTCATCGCCCTCGCGGAAGTAGCAATGGGTGATGGTGATGTTCTTGGAGCCGCCGCTGGGGTCGATGCCGTCGGTGTTGCGGGAGAGCGGATGGGCCGAGTTGGCGATGCGGCGGACGGTGTCGATCTTGACGCCCCACACGGTGAATCCGTCGCCGGCCCTGTAGGAGACGTGGAAGTTGGGGGAGTTCCTGAGCGTGATGCGGTAGAGGGTGAAGTTGTCGGCATGGCTGCAGACGATGAGGCGGGAGAGCGGTCCGCCGCCGCCGCCGCCGCCGCGGCCCTGCTGCGCCACGTCCCACGCGCTGACGTCCTTGCCGAGGAACTTCTCGCCGCCGCGGCCGTCGATGACGCCGTCCCCCATGATGCCCGCGCCGGAGGCATCGGTGACGCTGATGAGCGGCTTCCCGAGTAAGGCCGGGTCAAGGGTCTCAAAGAGCGTGGCGCCCTTGTCGACCACCAGGGTGACGCCCTCGCGAAGCTGCAGCGGGCCACTGAGAAAGGCGTTGGCGGCGCCGTGGGTGACGAGCGCTACGGCCTTGCCCTTGACGCAGGTGTCGATCGCCTTCTGGATACGGTCGGTGTCGAGCTTGGACTCGTCGGCGGGGGCCAGAGTGTTATAGGTGCCATCGTTGATTGAAGTAAGATGCGCGTCAAGCGTTGCGCAGTAGGGTGGGATCTTCGGCTCGGTGACGGTGCGCGAGTCCTGCGCCAGGACGGTGGAGCAGAGCGCAACCGCGAAAACAATGACGGACGAAAACAATCGCTGCATGGAGACTCCTTCTGTCTACTTCGCTTGCTTCTGTGGATTCCAGTGGTCCACTCCCGCTAGCAAGCGGGAGGTCTCATACTGTTCTGCTTCGGATGCGGTGAGCTGGTGCGACTTCGCCTCGCGCGCAGCGGAGTCTGCGCCGGGGCCGGTTGATTTGTACTCCGCATAGAACGCTGTGTCCAGGTTGTGCGTCTCGCCGGGGTGCCACTCGTGCCAGCCCGCCGGATCGATCTGCGCGCCCAGGACGCAGTTCAGGTATACGACCGACGCATAAGGACGCCATGGGCGGCCGAGATACACATGCGTGAGGCCCGGCTCGCCAGTCAGACGGCAGTGGTTGAAGACAAAGGCGCTCTGCTGGTCCTTGAGGTACTTGCCTTGCGCCGTGACGTAGCCGCCCGCGGCATGTTCCGTGTTGTGGATCTCGCAGTCGTCGAAGACGGCGTTGCCGTCTCCATAGATGAAGTCGACGTTGCCCGCGACCACGCAGTGGGTGAAGTAGCTGCGCGTGGGCGTCGGTATGCATGCGGCGCGGGGGGCAGCGGCGGAGGGCAGCGGCCCCGGCGGAAACGACGTTGCACTGGGAGGCGGAGTACGCAGGCTGCCTGCCTGTCCGCAGCCGCGCGCGCCAATGTACAGCGTGTCCTGGTTGGCGAGGATGTGGACGTTCGCCAGGATGTTGCGGTCTCCTTCCAGGTTCAGCGCCTGCGCCTGCGAGCCGGCGGAGACCTGTTCGTGCGTGCGGTTGAAGTCGTTCTGGAAGGTGATGTTGGTGGCGTGGAAGTCATCGCCCAGCACATGGACCGTGGCGTAGCTGGGCTTGCTGCCGCGCGTGCCCTGGCTGGTGTCGTCAACCACGGTTGTCTTGCCGGGATCGCTTCCCGCACCCTGTATCGTGACATGCGACTGATTGATGACGACCTGTTCGCGGTAGGTCCCGGGCGCGACCACGACGAGCCCGCCCGTCGCTGGCAGGTGGTCGATGGCGGCCTGCACGGTGGAGTAGTCGCCGGTGCCGTCGGCGGCGACGTGCAGTGTGGCGATGCGGGCGCGCTGGGCCTGCTGGCAATGCGCCGCCGGTGCCCCGGTCCAGGCGGCGATTGCGACAAAACATACAGCGGCAAAGCTTGCGCTCTTTGGTCTGACCATGACGCAGACGAGCATAATCCTCCGCTTGCGCATTGTGCAAACTTGCGATTGGTGCCTGTCGAGCGGCCGGTTTGGGACTTCCTTCTTGTTTTCGCGGATAACTCTGAAACTATCTCTCCTCCTGCTCCGTCACACCTGCGCAGTCGCAAATTTACAGGCCCGGTTACTTTGACATTGCTTTTTGCAGACCGTTAGTATGCTCGCCACCGCTTGGGTATGACCACGCTGCTCCGTGTAGGCGCGATGCCTTTGAGGGATCCGCGCTGTCGCTACTTCATAACATGCGGGCGGACTGGCTCCAGTTCAACGGCACGCAAGGAGTTTGCTATGAAATCGCTTCCCGGCTACTGCATGATCGCCGTCTGTATGTTTACCTCGATCTTGTCTGTCCGGGCGCAGCAGGGCGCAGCCGCGCCGCCGGCAGCAGCGCGACCCAGGGCATTCGCCCCGCCGCTCCGCTCGCCGGAGGTCAGCGCGGACCGGCATGTGACCTTCCGTCTGAGTGCGCCGCAGGCAACGTCCGTGGTACTCCGCGGCGGCGAGTTCCTCAAGGGCTCGCTGCCGCTGACCAGGGACCCGAACGGCGTATGGAGCGCGACCGTCGGCCCGCTGGCCCCGGACATCTACGATTACAACTTCACCATCGACGGGGTGAAGACGATCGACCCCGGCAACTACGACGTCAAGTTCGGCTCGACGGCGGGCACGATCGCGAGCATTCTGGACGTGCCGGGCGACAGTCCACGGTTCTTCGACGTGCAGCATGTGCCGCACGGGGAGATCCGCACCGACTGGTACGACTCCAAGTCGCTGGACCAGATCCGCCGCGTGACCATCTACACGCCGCCGGGATACGACGCCAGCGGCAAGACGAAGTATCCGGTGCTCTACCTCTTCCACGGCGCCAACGCCGATGAGACGGCGTGGACCAGGCTGGGACACGTCGGCGAGATCCTCGACAACCTGCTGGCAGCGGGCAAGACCAAGCCGTTCATCGTGGTGATGCCGTTCGGCTATCCCGCGCCGCCAAGCGCGCCCCCTGCGCCGGGTGCGGTCACGGCGCGTGGCTTCGCCTCGGTGACGCAGCAGTTCAGCAAGGACCTGCTGGGCGACCTGGTCCCCTATGTGCAGTCGCACTACCGCGTATATACGGACCGCGACCATCGCGCGGTCGCGGGTCTGTCGATGGGAGGGATTGAATCGCTCGAGATCGGGTTGAACCACCTCGACCAGTTCAGCTATGTCGGCGGCTTCAGCGCTGCGATCACGCCGGCGACGTTTGCCAAGGACTTTGCCGCGATCCAGGCCGACCCGATGGCGGCCAACCGGCAGTTGCATCTGCTGTGGATCGGATGCGGGACCGAGGACGGGCTGTTCGCCTCGAGCCAGAGCTTCTCCAGGTTCCTGGACGACGCCCAGGTGAAGCACACGTTCTACAAGGTCCCCGGCGTACACTCCTGGATCGTGTGGCAGCAGTTTCTGTACGAGTTTGCGCCGCAGTTGTTTCGCGCAGGCTGAGTCTTAATTGTTGTACGAACCGTATAAGTAAGGAACAGGACTCCAGAGATGAAGCTTTTTTGTTTGACCAAGGCGTTCTCCTTGAAGCGGCTTATGCAGATTTGCACGCTATCGCTGGCGTTGCACGCGATCGCGCTCGCACAGATCGACCTCACCCCCGACACCCAACACCCCGCGCTCTTCCTGGTCGGAGATTCCATCATGCACACGGGTACGGGCACCGGTGAGACAGGCCCGTGGGGCTGGGGTGCGGAGATCGTTCCGATGTTCGACGCGGCCAAGATCCATGTCTACAACGAGGGGCTGGGCGGGCGCAGCAGCCGCGGGTACATCCAGGAGGGAGCATGGGCCAAGATCATGGACCACCTGCAGCCGGGCGATTGGGTGATCGTCCAGTTCGGCCACAACGACGCCGCAAACTCACAGAACTATCCCGACCGCACCACGATCAAAGGCAACGGCGACGAGGCCCAGGAGATCGACTCGCCGGTGACCCACCAGAAGGAGACGGTCCACAGCTACGGCTGGTATCTGCGCCAGTACGTCCAGGATGCGAAGAGCAAAGGCGCAACCGTCATTCTCTGCTCGCCTCCGCCGCGCAATCTATGGGCGGATGGCAAGATCGTGCGCGGCCTGGATGGCTACGCCGGATGGGCGGAAGAGGCTGCGAAGCAGAGTGGTGCGTTGTTTATCGATCTGAACAAAATTTCGGCCGACAAGTACGACGCGCTGGGGCAGGATGCGACCAAGCCCCTGTTCAACGACTTTCAACACAGCCGCAAGGCCGGAGCGCGCCTGAACGCGGAGTCGGTAGTGGCGGGTATCAGGCAACTGAATATTCCGCTGGCGAAGGATTTGGTTGCGACAGCACCGCAAGCAGCCGCAAAGTAACTTGGGACCAGTTGGATAGAGATGGTGCAGGACCGGTTGAGGCGATGGCACACAGGAGAACGAGATGGGAATGAAACAGGGTTTTTACGGAGTGATTGCGCTGATGTCGTTTGCGGCAGTTGGTGTGATGGTGAACGGGCAGGCACCGCAGCCGGCCCAGCCCGCGGTGCGTGCACCGATTCTGCCGCTGCCCGACCCGAAGGAGATCCCGCTGCCCGCGATCAAGACCGGCATGAAGCCGATGCCGGGTGTGGATCAGCTCCCGAACCGTCCTGAGATGCCGGACGTGATGCTGCTGAACGACGGCAAGAAGGTGAAGACGGTAAAGCAGTGGGACGAGCGCCGCATGCAGATGATGAAGACCCTGGACTGGTACGCGGTGGGCGAGGCGCCTCCGCCGCCCGGCAACGTCAAGGGCAAGGAGATCAGCTCGCAGATGCTGTTGGATGGCAAGGTGAAGTACCGCCTGGTCCATCTGACCTTCGGCCCGAATGAGGGCCTCAGCCTGGATATCGGCATCTTCACGCCGGTTGGCGACAACCACGTTCCAACGCTGATCTCGCCCTCGGGCACACCCCCGGGAGCAACGCCTCTGCCGCGCCTGCCGCAGGGCGCGAATCAAGGCCACAATGAAGATGTGCTGCTGGTAACAGGCCCCGCTGCTCCCGGCGCTGGCGGTCCACGCTCTCCGGGCCCGAACGGAGCGGGTGGCGCTCCGGTTGCTGGCATGGGTGGCGGGCCCGGCCGCGCAACCGCGGCCGCCGGCCCTGGCGCAGCGGGGGCGGCCGCCGGGGCCGGTGCTACAGCGCCGCGCCGCGGGTGTGGCCCGCGCACCGCGGAGCAGATCGCCGAGACCAACCAGGCCATCCAGCACGGTTACGCCTTCGTCACCTTCAACAACGGCGACTGCGGCGAGGACACCACCCTGCGGCTTGCCGATGGCAGTTGGGCGTATCGCACCACGCGCTTCTTCCCCGCGTACCCGGACTACGACTGGGGCCTCTTGCGCGCATGGGCGTGGGGGGTTTCGCGCATCGTCGATTTCCTCCAGACCGATCCCTCGGTGGACAAGACCAAGTTCATGGTGACCGGAGTCTCGCGCACGGGCAAGTCGGCTTTGATCGCAGGCGCGTATGACGAGCGCATCGCCCTGGTCGCGCCCGTGGCCAGCTCGGGCGGCGGAACGCCTGCGTATCGTTTCAGCGGCTCCGTCCCGGACCGCGGCGGCAAGGAAGGCTTGACCGAGATGGTACGCAAGTACCCCAACTGGTTTTCAGACCATCTGCACCAGTTCTGGGGACAGCCCGACAAGCTGCCCTTCGATGAGAACTGGCTCATCGCGCTGTGCGCGCCGCGGCCGTTTATAGCGCTCGAAGGCGATCACGACCAGAACGTAAACCAGAATGGCGTCTATCGCTCGATCGTCGCCGCCAAGCCGGCCTACGACTTCCTCCACGCGGGCGACAAGATCGGCATCAGCTTTGCCGACAGGCCGCACGGCATGGTGCAGGGCGACTGGGACGCGCTGCTCGCCTTTGCCGACAAGTTCCTGATGGGCAAGCCGACCACGCGCACCTTCGACCAGTACCCGCCGGGCATGGGTCCCAACGCGAAGTAAGGCAATCGCAAACCAATCGCATTCACCCATGCGCAGGATGTTTTGAGAAAGGCACACCATGACGCACAGATTGTTGGCGCGCAGAGGTTTTCTGAAGAAGGCGGCACAAGGCGCTCTCGCGGCCCCCATGCTCGCGTCGCTGGGCGGCTTGGGACTCGCCCAGGAAGCGAAGAAAGCGGCCCCGGCTACGGCACTGAAGCGCACCCCGCCGCCACCCCCCGTCAAGCCCCGGGTCTCGCTCAACGTAAGCGACTACGGCGCAACCGGCGACGGCAAGACCAAGGACACGCTGGCGCTGCAGCAGACCATCGAGCGCTGCTCGGTGCTTGGCGGCGGCGAGGTGGTGGTCCCCGCGGGCAACTACCTGACCGGCGCGCTCTCGTTGCGCAGTAACGTCGTGCTGCGGATCGAGGACGGTGCCACGCTCAACGGCTCGCCAGACATGGCCGACTACCCGCTGGCGCAGGTGCGCTGGGAGGGCCACTGGATCGAAGGCTACATCGGCTTCATCAATGCGACGGATGCCGAGAACATCGGCATTGTCGGGCCGGGCAAGATCGTTGGCACGCCCACTGAACGGGGCCGCGTCGACCGGGCAACCGGGCTTCGTCTCCCGGCCCTGCTCGAATTCAACAACTGCAAGAACGTGCGTGTGGAGGACCTTGCCACGCAGCAATATGGCATGTGGTCCATCCATCCGGTGTACTGCGAGAACGTGACGTTCAAGAACGTAAGCGTGAACAGCGGCGCGGACGGCATCGACGTCGACTCGTGCACGCACGTCGTCATCGACGGCTGCGACTTCGACACCACCGACGACTGCATCTCCCTCAAGTCCGGCCGCGGCATTGAGGGGTATACCATCGCGCGGCCCACCGAAGACGTGCATATTTCGAACTGCACCTTCAAGGACCGGGTCTGGGCCTGCATCGGCATCGGCAGCGAGACCTCCGGCGGCATCCGCAACGTCCATGTGGACCACTGCAAGTGCCTGGGAGCGGGGACGTTCGCAATCTACATCAAGAGCCGTCCGGGGCGCGGCGCGTTCATCGAGGACATCTACATGAACGATCTCGATGTCTCCGGCGCGAAGCTGGGGTTCCTCCGCTTCAACATCCTCAACAGCGGCATTGCGGACACCCCAAACCTGGTCCCCGGCGATGAGGGCATCCCGACAGTCCGCAACTTTGAGTTCCGCAACATCAAGGTATCGGACGTGCCCGAACTGGTGCATGGTAGCGACATCCACCCGCACAAGCCCCTGGATGGTTTTGTGCTGCAGAACGTGACAGGGACCTGCAAGAAGGGAATCTTGCTGGCGAACATCAAGAACGCGCATCTCTCCGGCATCAAGGTGACGGGCTTTGAAGGCCCGCTTCTGAGCACATACAACGTGACCGGGACCGGCCTTGCCGGTGCGGCCAAACTGGCTGCGGCCAACATGCCGAAGGTGCTCGACCCAATCCTGCCGCCAGCGTCGCCGTACCAGCTTCACTGACCGCGAACGGATATAACACGTCCCTCCCGATTCATTAATCCGTGGCACTGGCCCATGGGCCAAAGGCCCGTTCTGGACTAGAGCAGTTAGCAAATGCCATAGACCATTGATGAATTGTCATTCTGAGCGCTGCGTGTTCCAGCATCCACGCGATCCACGTTCGCCGGCCATGCCCGCGCCCAGCCTTTGTCGGGCAAGCGCAAAAGAGGTAGCTTGGAAGCATGAGCGATCTGGAGAAGAGTTTTATAGCGATCGCCGACACGAAGACGAGCAAGCGTCGGCTGGTGCTGGTGGCCGCGGCGGCGGCTGTGCTGCTCATCTTCCTTGTGGCGAGTTATCTGACGCAAGGAGCGATGGCAGACCTGCCGTTTCTCAAAGGACAGCCGGGGCTGGTGGACCAGAGGCCCTGGCTGACCGCGTCGGCGCTGGCCGATACCGCCGTCTCCGCGGAGGAAAAGCAGTTTGCGCGCGAGGCGGAGCGCCTCGCGGACCATGAGGTGGACCAGGCCTTCGCCATGGCCATGCGCCAGGCGGACATGCAGACGCTTGTGCTCACCGGGCCTGCGCTGCAGATTCAGCAGAAGGTGAACTGGCTCGCCGGACAGGTGAAGCAGGACCAGGCCGCCGTGGACGCGTTAACCGCGCAGTTGGCCGCGGCGACAAAGAGCGGCGGTGCCGTGCCGCCGGCGCTCCAGGACAATCTGGATGTGGCCAAGGCGCAGTTGCAACTCGATTCGGACGAGATGGACGATGAGAGCGCCAGCCTGGCGCGCGCCAGCGGAGACAAACGGATTCAGATTCAGCAGGAGCTCGCCGCCCGCGAGGCCACCATGCAGAAGTACGACTCGCAGGCCAACAGCCCAGGCGTGTCCGCCGTGATCTCGGCAAAGCGCTATCGGACGCTGGCGGAGCGTCTAAACGCCTGGTCCAACCAGCGGAGCCGAAAAGATTCGCTGCAGCAGGCACTCGCTGGCACCGACGCCGACATCGCGGCGCTGACCGCGCAGTACGCCGCGTTGAATGCGCAATCGGACGCGGCGACGGCCCGGATCGAGAGTGCGGGCGCGGCAACGCCAGCCGCGGCAACCGGAACGGCGGCACCGGCAACGGGCGCATCCGCGAATGCTCTGCCGGCCGGCTCCGACGCAAAGCGCAAGCTGGCCAACATGGCGCATGTGCATCAGTTGGAGCAGATCCACGCCATCCTGGAGGACCGCCTGCAGACCGAGAAGGAGCTCTCCACGGTCTATGCCAAGTGGGTCGCGCAGGTCGGCCTGCAACACCGCATCGCACTCCACCTGGTCCTGCAGTCCATGGTCGAGATTGCGGCGCTGGTGCTGGGAGCGATGCTGGTCTGGTGGCTGGTGCAGGCGCTGCTGGATCGCGCAGTCGGCCGCGCCCGCGTGGACTACCGCAGCGTTCACACCCTGCGCACCATCGCCAACCTTGCAATCGAGCTGGTAACGTTCGTGCTCGTCCTGCTCATCGTCTTCGGCGCGCCCAGCCAGATGCCCACCATCCTGGGATTCGGCATCGCCGGGATCACCGTGGTCTTTCAGAACTTCATCCTCGCCTTCTTCGGCTGGTTTATGCTGATGGGCCGCAAAGGCATCCGCGTCAGCGACCTGGTCGAGATCAACGGCGTCGCCGGTGAGGTCGTCGAGGTCGGCATCTTCCGCACCACCCTGCTGGAGACCGGAAACTGGACCGACAAGGGACATCCCACCGGGCGTCACGTCCGGTTCCTCAACAGCTACGCCGTCACCGGACAGTTCTTCAACTTCTCCACCGCCGGACAGTGGATGTGGGACGAGGTCACCGTCAATGTGCCCGATGGCGAGGGAACGTACAAGACCATCGAGGCGATCCACAAGGCGGTGCTGCGGCAGACGGAGGACGATGTCAAGCTGGCCGAGACGGAGTGGAAGAGCGCGGCCAGCCAACAGGAGCTCGGACATCTCTCCGCCACGCCCTCGGTGGACATGCGCCCCGCCGCCACCGGCATCGACATCCTGGTGCGCTACGTCACCCGCGCCAAAGACCGCTCCGAGATGCGCAACAAACTCTACCAGTCCATCATCGAGCTGCTCCACAGACCGGCAGGTGCAGTCGCGACGGGAACGGCTGCGCAACCCCACTCATAGCGGTACTGCCGCGTTGTACAGGTCGCCTGCACCCGGCCTGGCCTGCACCCTCGTACCCCCCCACGCCCCTGCACCGGGGTCCTGGGCTACGCGTTGTTAAGGCCGGGCGCCCCGTGCCTGCGCGTTTGTCGCGCATGAACGGGCAGGCGGGCAATCTGGCTCCCCGCCGTCTGAGTACAGGCTACGCGGTGGCATTCTTCGCAGAGGCGAGTTTTTCTTCGGCGCCGCGCGTCATCAGATTGGCGTACACGTACTTCGCGCCGTCGTCGCCTGCCTCGTTCCACATCTTCTCGCCCAGCACAAGCTCCTGCCGCGCCTGCTCGGTGTCGATCTCGCTGGGATGCAGTGCTGTATCCGCCAGGATCGTCACCCGCTCGGGAAGCACCTCGACGAAGCCCCACGCGACGAAGAATATCTGGTCGCCCGAAGTCCCGCCGTGCAGCCGCACCTCGCCCGCGCCCAGCTCCGAGAGCAGCGGCGCGCCGCCGTACAGCGCCTCCATGTACCCCGAGCTCGAAGGCAGCTCCACCGACTCCGCCGTGGCGTCCAGCAGCAGCCGGTCCGGCGTCACCAGCCGCACCGTCATCAACCCCGAATTTGCAACCGCCTCAGCCATCTCGATCTTGCCTTTACTCACAACTCATAACTTACAACTTACAACTGTCCTTACGCCGTCTGCTTCATCTTCTCCGCCGCCGCCAGCACGTCCTCGATGCCGCCCTTCAGGTAGAACGCCTGCTCGGGGACCGCGTCGTGCTTGCCCTCGATGATCTCCTTGAAGCTGCGCACCGTGTCCGCAACCTTGACGTAGGCACCGGGGATTCCCGTGAACACCTCCGCCACATGGAAGGGCTGCGAGAGGAAGCGTTGCACCTTGCGCGCGCGCGCGACGGTCGTCTTGTCCTCTTCCGACAGTTCGTCGATGCCCAGGATCGCGATGATGTCCTGCAGGTCCTTGTACCGCTGCAGAATCCGCTTCACGCCCTGCGCCACGTCGTAGTGCTCCTGGCCAACGATGCGCGGCGAAAGAATCCGCGAGGTCGAGGCCAGCGGATCGACCGCCGGGTAGATCCCCAGCTCCGACAGAGGCCGAGAGAGCACCGTCGTCGCATCCAGATGGGCAAACGTCGTCGCCGGCGCCGGATCGGTCAGGTCGTCCGCCGGGACATACACCGCCTGCACCGAGGTCACCGAACCCTTCTTGGTCGACGTGATGCGCTCCTGCAACTCGCCCATCTCGGTCGCCAGGTTCGGCTGGTAGCCCACCGCCGAAGGCATGCGCCCAAGCAGCGTCGATACCTCCGAACCCGCCTGCGTGAACCGAAATATGTTGTCGATAAACAGCAGCGTGTCCGCGCCTTCTGCATCGCGGAAGTGCTCCGCCACGGTCAGCCCGGTCAGCGCAACCCGCAACCGCGCCC
>VFSW01011656.1_pt1 | contig 12320 bp, 9 predicted proteins | sample 5358111 | NCBI WGS metagenome assembly VFSW01 (sample SAMN11554181, study PRJNA540505) | mine drainage metagenome | isolation source: sediment from site ElyBrook_90M | place: USA: Ely Copper Mine, Vershire, VT | collected 2017
AAGGCAGCCATCTGCCCTTCAAATTCGACTTCATCCTGTTCCGCATCGATCAGGCGCTGGGCGTCTCAACCCAGATGATCGCGATTCCATTGCATGGGTCATTCAGGATTCCACTGTTCGTTGTGTATCAGTTGATGGTTCCCATGATGATCCTCTGGTTTGTGATTACGAAGTACCGCGTTCAAACTGGGTCCGTCGTCATGGCATACATCGCCGAACTGATTGCCGGGCCTATCCTCTACGCCGTCGTTCCTGCATGCGGGCCGCTGTACGCATTCGGGAAGCTATGGCTCCATCCGGCATCCGTCGCAGCAATTCCGGTCAAACTCGCCGGAATGCCGAACGCTTTTCCTTCTCTCCATATCGCAACCGCGATCGTGCTCGTTCTCTTTGCGCCGGGCATCTGGTATCGCGCTCTGGCTCTGGCATTTCTTGCCGGAACGGGATTGGCGACGCTTTCCACCGGAGAGCATTATGTAATTGATCTGTTCCCGGGAATGCTTTTCGGCTGTTATGCGGCCGCAGTGGGCTTCCGACACTATCGCAAAGCGCGAGCCTTCCTCCTCGCGGCTCTCGGCTGGTCCCTTCTGGTGCGCTATGCTTCGCCATTTCTCATCTCTCACCCCTATTTCCTTCGTGCGATTACGCTTATGACTGCCGGAGTCGTCGCGGCTCACATCATTCTGTCCTGGAAGTTCGAGCCAGTCCCGGGCATGGGGAACTCCGTAGATCCGGGTTATGCCCAAACGGAGTTAGCGCCGGAGACGGATCCCGGGTAGCTAATGAGGAAAGTCTCCTGAGAAATCACCCACCTGAGGCACATGGTTGGGAACATTTCTATGCCTGAATGGTGTCTAAATAGAAGAGAAAGCGAGCTTCGGGCCTGGAGAAATGCCCGCGGACGCGGCTCATGCAGTGCTCGGGTGCAACTCATGGCAATCGTTGATCGACGGCCTGAAGATGCAACCGGACGAGGCGAAGGCGAGCCAGTGGAGATGCAGGCTGGAGCGGATGCGAAGTGTGCGTCTGATGCGATAAGGTGGGAGGATACAATTCATTGCAGGCGGATCTCACCATGGGCAATCTTGCCAGTGCGCTGACGCTTGAACCGGAGGATGCAGCCCTCATTGCAGAGTTGCAGGCCGGTTCAGAAGATGCGTTCGGTTGGCTTATCGCACGCTACCACCAGCCGATCTACTCGCTCCTCGCAAGAGCCATTCAAGACCGGGCGGATGCCGCCGACCTCACACAGGAAGTATTTGTCAAGGTTTTTCGCGGGATCGGCTCCTTTCACGGCGAGTCCTCCCTGCGAACGTGGATCTATCGCATCGCGCTCCGCGAAGCATCCAATCAGCGACGCTGGTGGCTTCGCCACAAACAGCAGGAAGTCACCATCGAGGAAGAAGTGGGCTCGCGCCAATCCGGCGCCCCTGTCCTGCTGAAGGATCTGTTAGAGGATGAATCCGAATCCCCCTTCGATATGGCCGTCCACGCGGAGAATCGCTCCCTTGTCGAGGCGGCCCTTCGGCGTGTGCCCGACCCGTTTCGCACCGCGCTGATCCTGCGTGATATCGAGGGTTTTGTCTACGAGGAAGTCGCCGAGATTCAGGGCGTGAATCTGGGCACGGTGAAGTCCAGGCTGGCCCGCGGCCGGGCCTGCCTGAAGCAACAATTGACAGCGGTCAAACATGGTGGAAGATCCTGCAATCACCAGGAATTGAACATGGCCTTGGGAGAGGAGAGGGTATGAGCGACTGCCTGGCAGTGCAGACACGATTCTCAGAGTACCTCGACGGCCGTTTGACGGGGCGCGAGATGCGAAGGATTGCGGCCCATCTCGCTTCCTGTGCGCAATGCGATGTCGAGTGGAATGCGATGAAACAGGCGCAGGTCTCGCTGGCTTCGCTCCGGCCTTTACCGGCGCCGGATGACCTCATGCTGCGGATTAAGGTTGCCTTGAGCCAGGAACGGGCAAGGCAGCGCAAGCCCCTGTTCGAGAGCTGGAGATTGGCTTGGCAGAACACGGTAGGCCCGTTCGTTTTTCAGGCCACGGCAGGCTTCGCAAGCGCGGTGCTGCTGCTCGGGTCCGTTACGTTAATGGTTGGGATGTTTGCGCAGCCCGAGACTGCCCAGGCCAAGGGCGACGAGCCGCTTGGGAATGCAACCGCGCCTCAGCTCCTGTATTACCAGGGCGGCAGCGGCAGCAGCAATGATATCAACCAGTTCAGCTCGCCGGTTGTTGTCGAGGCCTATGTGAACGGCGAGGGTGAGGTCTACGACTACCGGATCGTCTCCGGTCCCTCAGATGCCGCCACTCGCTCCCGTGTGGAAGATCTGCTGCTTGCCGGGGTCTTTGCCCCTGCGCGGTTCTTCGGCCAGCCGGTCCGCGGCCTCGCCGTCCTTTCCTTTGCCGGGGTGGCAGTCCGGGGATAGAATCCGGCGGCGATCCCCGGGCCGGTTTGACCCCACCTCCGCGGATTACTAGACTTGCGGATAGGGTCATTGAATGCCGCTTCGATTCGTATCGATTTTCCGGCGCCCCGCCCCCAAGGCCGTGGCGAGTTATCTTCTGTCCATCTTTCTGGCCGTTGTGCCGGTCGCCAGGGCTGTTTCCCAAGCCTCTGAGAGCAGCTCTTCCAGCAGCAGCAAAACCGGCGAGCCCGGTCAGCCGCCGCAGGAGAAAGCTCCTGTCACACTGGATCCTGCTGGTCCTACGGTCTCGCTCATTGCATCCGAGCCCGTCTTTATCATGGCCGCCGGGCTGAACGCCTGCGGCTATGACGAAGGGCTCAAGACGAGCGAGCAGGCCCGCCAGCGCGTCCGCGACCAGGTCGATCAGGCTCTGGCGAAGAGTGAGGCTGCCCGCGCCCGGCGCGACCGGCTCTGCCTCTTCATCGCGCAGCACCGGATGACGGGGACGGAGAACGACATCTCCCAGTACATCTCGCTGGCCCTCTATCTCAGCCCGCCCCCTGAGCTTGAAACCACGGTCGAACTGACGCAGATGCCCCCAGACTCCACCGCGGTCGTCGAGGTCGTGCCGCTGCTGCGCGACTTCGCAGAATCGGTGGATCTGCACGGCATCTGGCTCACCACGCACCATATCTACGACGAGCAGATCGATCAGCTCCACGACCCCTTGTCGAAGATGATCGTCTCGACCAACTCCTACCTCAAGATGCCTGCCACCACGTACAACGGGCGGCGCTTCATCGTGGTAGTCGAAGACATGCTTTCGCCCGGCCTGGTCAACGCTCGCGTCTATGGCACCGAATATGTCGTGGTCGTTTCGCCTTCAGCCGCGGGCCAGATCCGCATGGCCGACGTGCGCCACACCTACCTTCACTACATCATCGAGCCGCTGCTCTACACGCGCGCCAATGCCATTGATCGAACCCAGCCCGTCCTGAAGGAGATTCGCGAGGCCCCTCTGCCCTTCGTCTACCGCTCCAACACGATCGCTCTGACGGTCGAGTGCCTCATCAAGGCGATCGAGGCGCGAACGATGGAAACGGGCGTGCCCGTATACAAAATTCCAGCAGGAGTCGACCGCTCCGATCTGCCCCGCTACGAACGCGAACTGCAGCAGTATCAGGAGAAGGTCGAGGCGGTGCGCGTTGCCACCGTCCAGCACGACATGAAGCAGGGCTACGTGCTTACGCAGTACTTCTACGAGCAGATGCTTCAATTCGAGAAACAGCCCGCGGGCCTCAGCGACACAATCGGCGAGATGGTCTACAGCATGGACGTGGACCAGCAGGTGCACCGCGCGCGGCAGCTTGAGTTTGACGCACAGGCCGACGATGATGTGCTGCAGCAGCCCCGGCATGTCGAGCTGACGGGACTCGACCTTGCCGAAGCAAAGTTACAGTCTGGCGATGTAGCCGGAGCCGCCAAGCTGGCTCAGCAGGTGCTCGCGGCGAACACCGCATCGGCGGACTCCGCCAACGATCAGGCCCGCGCTCACTTCATCCTGGCGCGCGTCGCCATCCTCAAGGGAAATCCGGCGCAGGCGATGGAAGACTTCCAGAAGACGCTCGCTTTGGGCAAGCAGCCGCGCTATCTTTCGTGGTCGCATATCTACCTCGGCCGCATGCTCGATCTGGACTGCAAACGCGATGAGGCGGTGGCCGAGTACAAGCAGGCGTTGGCGGTGCGCGATGGGCAGCAGGATACGCGGCTAGCCGCCGAGCGCGGAGTGCGCCAGGCGTATGAGCTGCGGGGGCATGTCTGCGAGGACGATGCCGACGACGGCTCCTCCGGCGCAGCACCAATGAAGGACGAAAGCAACAGCGGCGGCAAGCCACCCGGATCGCAGCAGTGAGGGTGCGGATAGATTCTCCGCGCGTCCAAGAGAAGAATGCGATCGCAGAGACCGGCTGTGAAATGTGGCATGCATCGCACCAGGGAGCTTCTTATCCTGCAGACGGAGGGGACCAGCAAACTGTGGAGGGCGGAAGATCTGAACTGGAAGCTGCGCTCGGGCATCGCTTCACCGCGCCTGCCCTGCTCATCCGTGCACTCACGCATCGCTCGCTCGCCAACCAGCAGGCGCAGGAGGCCTCCGCAAAGAGCCACGCCGCGCACGAGGATAACGAGCGGCTTGAATTCCTAGGCGACGCCGTTCTTGGACTGGTCGTGGGTGAACTGCTCTTTCACCTCCATCCCGAATGGCAGGAAGGCGAACTGACCAGGGTCCGCGCCCAACTTGTGAGCCGCCAGCACATGGCCGAGGTCGCCGATCAAATTCAATTGGGCACCCATCTCCTGCTGAGTCGCGGGGAAGACCGCAGCGGTCTGCGCCTCAAAAGCACCGTGTTGTCCAATGCAATGGAGGCCGTCATCGGTGCTCTCTATCTCGACGGGGGGCTTGAGCCCGTGCGATGCTTTGTCCGGTCTCACGTAATGGGTGAGGCTGCGGAGCAGCTTGCCGAAGAGCTTCGCTCCGGCCAGGCGCTGGGTAACTTCAAGTCCGCCCTCCAGGAGCAACTGCAGAGCGCGCACGCGGGCGCCCCAGTCTACCGGTTGAAGAGTGAGAGCGGCCCGGATCATCGGAAGCGATTCCTCGTCGAAGTGCATCTGCGCCCCTCCGGCGGTGAGCCTGCAAAACTGCTGGCGCGGGGAACAGGCCGAACAAAGAAGCACGCCGAGCAGGACGCGGCCAAGCGGGCGCTCGCGCAGTTGAGAGCATCGGAAGAAGCGCGCTCGAATCAGCCCGAATCGAAGGAGACGAAGTGAGTGCGGCTGAAGGGACGGAAGCCCCTCTCGGTCCGACTTCATCCCCGGGGCTTCCGCCGGCCACAGAGGCATTTGTATCCCTGCTGCGCACCCTCGTCGTGGCGCTGTTCCTGCTCACCTTCGTTTTGCAGCCCTTCCTGATTCCTTCCGAGAGCATGGAGAGAACCCTCCTTGTAGGCGACTTTCTTCTGGTGAACAAGCAGATCTTCGCCCCGGCCGGCGGCCCCGCGAACCCAGGCCGATGGCTCCTTCCCTATCGCGAGGTGGAGCGCGGCGACATTGTGGTCTTCCATCATTCCATGCCGTCTTACCTTATCAAGCGGGTGTTGGGCCTTCCGGGCGACAGGATTCGCATGGACGGCACGCATCTCCTTGTGAACGGCGTTGCGATCGACGAGCCCTACGCGGTCTTCGAGCCTGCTCCTGCCAATCTCTTCCGCGATAATTTTCCGGCGCGTCTTTACACAGATCCCAACGTCGATCCGGCCTGGTGGATGCAGATGCAGCAGCTCACGCACAATGGCGAACTGGTCGTGCCACCCGGCCAGTATTTTGTTCTGGGCGACAATCGCAATCACAGCAAAGACTCGCGCTACTGGGGTCTTGTACCCCGCGACGCCATTGTCGCCAGGCCGCTCGTCATCTATTTCTCCCTGCGACATCCCTCCACTACCGATGCGGCAGGGGGTGAGAATGATAGACTCGGACACGGTACGGGCCTTTCTGCGCGAATGAGCGCGCTGGCCCGCTGGAATCGTATCTTTCGGGTCGTTCATTGAGTGCGACCCCAGGCCAAACGCGTCAGTGCGGTCCGTTCAGAGTTAAGGGATGAAAGAAGGAACAGCGAAGAAGAGCTCATTCGACCCCGCCGCTGAGTCCGACGCGGCGAATGTCGCGCAGGAGCACGTGGAAGAGACGCCCTTTGAGGCTCTTGCAGGCATCTGCAATGTTCTGGTGATCGGTCTGTTCATTCTGACTTTTCTCGCGCAGAACTTTGTCATTCCTTCCGGATCCATGGAAAACACCCTGCTCGTGGGCGATCACTTGCTGGTGGACCGCATCACCCTCGCTCCTCCAACCGGATGGATGCCCCTGGTTCACTACCGCGAACCCCGCCGCGGCGATGTGGTGGTCTTTCTCAAGCCTGTTCCCGATCTGGACGCCAACGGCCAGCCGCAGTACCTGTTCCTCGTCAAGCGCCTTGTCGCCATTCCGGGCGATCACATTCATCTGCGCAACGGCATTGTCATCATCAACGGAGTGGCACAGGATGAGCCGCATGCGCAGCCCACCACCCCCGACAACTATCGCGAATATCTCGATGATTTTCCCTCCGTCCCCATGACTCCCGACATGGGCGCGACCGAGGCATGGTCGGTGGCTCTTCCGAATCTGATTCAGGGCGCGGACCTGGTCGTGCCGTCCGGCATGTACTTCATGATGGGCGACAATCGCCACAACAGCCTCGATTCCCGCTATTGGGGATTTGTGCCGCGCGCCAATATTGTGGGGCGCCCCTTGTTCAATTACTGGTCCTTCCAGACACCGGAAAGCGAGTACGAGCGGACAGGGCTGACGAGCAATGTGGCCTGGCTTGCCCACGTCGCTTTCCACTTCTTCACCGAGACGCGCTGGAGCCGCACCCTGCATGTCATCCGCTGAGTCGCTGGTCCGGCAAGACAGATTACGATAAATGAACATGACGGACCACGGGCAGCGAAGGTTGCGGAGCAGGAAGAGGGTCATTGGAACGGGCGCCGTTCTCTTGCTTCTTCTAGCCGGTCTGCTCGTTCCTCCGTGGGTCAGCGTCAGTCGCTATAAGGGAAGAATCTCGCGGCTCATCGCCACTTCGCTTGGCAGGCCCGTGCGGCTCTCTTCCGTGGAGTTGAGGCTCCTGCCACGCCCCGGGTTTGTGCTCACCGATTTGACGGTTGCCGAGGATCCCGCCTACGGCGCGGAGCCGGTCTTGCATGCCAACAGCGTGACGGCAGACATTCGCCTCTTGTCTTTGTGGCGAGGACGGTTCGAAATCAGCCAGATTAGTGTCGATGAGGCGAGCCTGAATCTTGTGCGGACCGGCTCGGGACACTGGAATGTCGAAGAGCTTTTCCGTACGGCTGCTCAGGCGCACGGTGCATCGCTCGCCGGAGGCCACCGCCTCCCTTATCTCGAGGCCAGTGCATCGCGCATCAATATCAAGGATGGATTGGTCAAGCTCCCGTATTCACTGGTGGATGCCGATATCGACCTCTGGCTCGACCAGCCCGGCGAGTGGCGCATCCGCCTGCGCGGGCAGCCGGCCCGAACGGATGTAAGTCTTGACCTCGCTGACACAGGCATTCTGCGCGTCGAAGGCAGCGTGCGGCAGGCCCCGCAGCTTCGTCAGATGCCTGTCCATCTTGAGATGGAATGGCGCGATGCGCAGCTCGGCCAGTTGAGCCGGCTCGTGCTCGGCTCCGATCCTGGGTGGCGCGGCGATCTGCGCGGCAACCTCCAGTTGGACGGCACGGCGGAATCAGCGACTGTGCAGACCCGGCTCCGGGCAGCCGGCGTACATCGTGCCGAGTTTGCGCCCGCAGCTCCGCTCGATTTCGACGCGAATTGCAGCTTCAACTACCACTACTCCGCGCGATCGCTGGAAAAGCTCGGATGTGACTCTGCCCTTGGCGATGGCCGCCTGCATCTTTCCGGGGCAGTGCATGCGGCGGAGTCGCGGCAATTCGAGGTCCAGTTGCAGCGCATTCCGGCGCAGGCAGCGCTCGACCTGCTGCGCACCGTGCGCAGCGGGATGGATGCGAGCCTGCAGGCCGCAGGGTCCATCAGTGGAGAACTGACCTACGCCACCGGAAGTGCCCCAAACCCCGATGCCGCCAAGGCATCGACATCCAAGCCGAGTCATCCTGCCCGCAAGACCTTTGCGAAGTTGCGGAACAAGCCTGCGGATCAATCCGCCGGATCGTCCGCGTCGGTTCTGACGGGCAGTTTGAATGTGGAAGGGCTCATGCTCACCGGCGCATCATTGAAACAACCCATCGAAGTGGGTAAGACTGTCCTGGAAGCCGACTCGACGACGCCCGAGCAGGCGGCCTTGACCGCGTCGCTCGCGTTACCTGCGGGTGAGGAAGAGTCACTCGCCGTCGGTCTCAGGCTCACCGGAGCAGGGTACGCCGCATCGCTGCGTGGACCAGCTTCGCTGGCCCGGCTAAAGGAGATGGCGCAGGCCGCCGGGGTAGGTCAGGCCGCAGTCCTCGACAATGTCGCCGGGGAGCCGGTGGCGCTGGATCTCCAGGCTTCCGGACCTTGGCTGCCCAAAGAGGAGATCGCTTCTGGATTCTTGAGGGACGCGGCAGAATCCGGAGCGGCCGTATCGAAGCCTGAAGCAACCAGCCCGGACAAAGATCAGCTCATTGGGACCGTGACTCTGCACAACGCCAACTGGAAGACAGCGCAACTCGCCAGTCCGGTGGAGATTCCCCTGGCAACTCTGCGCTTTGGCCCCGACGGATGGCTGGTGGATCCCCTGCAGTTCATCTATGGCCCACTGAAGGGTTCAGGCAACCTGCAGGTCAAGGCAAACTGCAACGTCCCAGAGCGCTGCCCGCCTGTGTTGCATCTCGACCTGGATGTATTGAATGCGGCCGAACTTCAAGCTGCGTTGCTGGGCGCGCGCCAGCAGGGAAGCGCCCTGGCCGAGTTGATTGCTCGATGGACTTCCACGAGCGCGACGCCGTGGCCCGATCTCGACGTGTCGGTGCAGGCCAATTCGCTTGCGCTGGGGCCGGTGCAATTGCAAAAGCCGACCGCGGTGGTTCACATGAAGCCTGCCCGCGCTGAGATCGAAAGCCTCGATGCGGGTGTGTTTGGCGGCAAGCTGCACGCATCCGGCACAGTCACACAGGGAGACAAGCTGCAGTACGCGATCGAGGGCAGGCTCGACGGCGCCACCGGGGCGGCGATCTGCCAGTTCCTCGGATTGCACTGCACTGGCGGACCATTCTCTGCGCAGGGCAAAGTCGCTGCAGCAGGCTTCACCGGCGCCGATCTAGCTTCTTCTGCAGAAGGCTCTTTCCATTTTGACTGGCGACGCGGCGGCGTCAGCAAGGGCGGCACGGTTCCTGCGCAGCTTGCCCGATTCGCGCAGTGGTCCGGGGATGCGGTGATTGCACAGGGCGGAGTGACGCTCGGCGCGAATACCGTTACTCCAGCCGCAAAATCCGCATCGGTGGCCGCGACGATTCCGCTTACCGATCCTCCGCGTATTCGCTTCAGCGACAGGCTGCCGCAGACAGTATCGACGCCGCGATAATGTCGTGTGATGCGCCTTCTACAATAGAACCATGCCCTTTTCTCCTTCCCCTGTCCAGGTTGCCTGCCAGGGTGTTCTCTTTGACATGGATGGCATCCTGATCTCTTCGCTGGGATCGGTTGAGCGCAGTTGGACCCGCTGGGCGAATTTGCGCGGCGTCGATCCCGCCTACGCGATCAGCGTGATTCATGGAAGGCGCGCCATTGACAGCGTCATCCGCCTGCGCCCGGAACTCGACGCAGAGGCCGAACTCAAAATCATCGAGGACTTTGAGGTAGAGGATAACGATGGCTTGCGCGTGCTGCCGGGCGTCCTCAACTTGCTTTCGGCCCTGCCGCCGTCTCGCTGGACCGTCGTCACCAGCGCCACCGAGCGGCTGGCGCGCGTGCGACTTGCGGCCGGCGGGGTGCCCGTGCCGGAGCGGCTGGTGACCGCCGAGCGCGTCACGCACGGCAAGCCTCACCCGGAGCCGTTCCTCGCCGGAGCTGGGCTGCTGGGGCTCGATCCGCGCGCATGTGTTGCGTTCGAGGACTCAGCCTCCGGTGCTCAGGCTGCGCGCGACGCCGGCTGCACCGTCATCGCCACAACCTTCTCTCATCCTGCATCCGAACTGCGCGCCGCCCACTTTCTTGTTCCTGACCTGACCGCCATCGAGGCAAAATCGGAGCCGGGCAAGTTGACCCTGTCGCTGATTCCGGTCGCATAGCAATCTCTACTGATTCGCCTCAATCATCCTGTCGTGCGTGTCCTGGATGGGGCGTGAATTGATTCGGAACAGACTTGAAAACACTTTCAGTTGATCGGTGCTGACGGTTATCGGCTGCTCCATCACAAACCATCGCACCCCTTCCGTACAGGGCGGAGTTGTCAGCGATCCCAGGTACGTCCAGTAGCCGCGGTCGCCGGGCAAAAGCCCGCCGGGGTTGATCATATCCGGATCGTTGGTCGTCGCGCCGGGCGTGAACGGCAGGTGCTCCCAGAGAGCCGCCACCGTCGCATTCGGCGCATCGCGGTTCTCCATCAGGCGCGACGCCACAATCGCCAGCTTGCCATCGCTGCTTCTGTGCAAGAGCTGGACATCCATGTCGGTCAGCCGTCCGTTGACTGCGTGCTCGGCGGGGTGGTGAAAGGTGAAGGACTCGAGTGCATACCGCGTGCCCCCGGCGATGATGTAGCTGCCGGGATGGACCTGCACTTCGATCGTCGAGCCCGTGTTCTTCAGCGTGACGCCGCCGGCGAGATAGTGAAACTCGATGGGCTGCAGCGCCTTGTTGCGATGCGCTCCGTGGATATCGATCGGCGACTGCTCGTGGCCGTCTGAGCACGCGCGATAAGCGGGGCTCAGCCTTCCCCATGACAACGGCCCGGACTTGCCCTGATAGGACCAGGGCACCGCAGACTGCGCTGCTCCAACTGTACTGAGGCACACAAGCACAGCAACCCAAACGGCACGCATCACACAACCTCACAATCTGGAAGAAGTTGATTCCGGAAGCATTCTATTGCATGGACGCAGCCGCGCATAAAAAGAAGCGGAACCCTCCACTGGAGACTTCCGCTTCAGATGTTCTGGTTGGATGAATGAACTACTTTGCTGCGACGACCGCTTTGGCCTGCTCGGCCAGTTTGGCGGCTTTATCAGTCGCTTCCCAGGTGAATTCTGGCTCGGTGCGGCCGAAGTGTCCATACGCCGCCGTCTTCTGGTAGATGGGCCGGCGCAGGTTCAGGCTCTCGATGATGCCTTTGGGCGTGAGCGAGAAGTTCTTGCGCACCAGCTCAGTCAATTGAGCCGGGCCCAGCTTGCCGGTGCCAAAAGTCTCCACCAGTACGCTCACCGGCTCGGCGACGCCGATTGCATACGCGAGCTGCACCTCTGCCTTGTCGGCCAGTCCGGCTGCAACGATGTTCTTGGCGATGTAGCGCGCCATGTATGCGGCCGAGCGATCCACCTTTGTCGGATCCTTGCCCGAGAAAGCGCCGCCGCCGTGACGGCCCATGCCGCCATAGGTGTCCACGATGATCTTGCGGCCTGTCAGGCCGGTGTCGCCCATCGGTCCGCCAATCACAAAGCGCCCCGTCGGATTGATGTGGTATTTGGTGTGCTCGTCGAGCCAGTTGGGCGGCAAGACTGCCTGAATCACGTGCTTGAGAATGTCGGCGTGCAGCTCCTCGTTCGTCACTGTCTCGGAGTGCTGGCTGCTGATGACTACTGCGTCAATACGAGAAGGCTTGCCGTTCTCATCGTACTCGACCGTAACCTGGCTCTTGCCGTCCGGGCGCAGATAGGGGAGCTTGCCGTTCTTGCGCACCGTGGTCAACTGCTGAGTGAGTTTGTGCGCCAGCGAGATGGGAGCAGGCATCAGCTCCGGCGTTTCATTCGTCGCATAGCCGAACATCATGCCCTGATCGCCCGCGCCACCCGTGTCCACGCCCTGGGCAATGTCACCGGACTGCTTATTGATCGTCGAAATGACGGCGCAAGTGTTCGAGTCGAAGCCATACAGCGCATTGTCATAGCCGATCGACGCCACCACTCCGCGAACCAGGCTTTGAAAGTCCACATAAGCCTTGGTGGTGATCTCGCCTGCGATGATGACGAGACCCGTAGCGGTCAGCGTCTCGGCAGCTACGCGGCTGTAAGGATCCTGGTCCAGGCATGCGTCCAGAATGGCATCCGAAACCTGGTCGGCAATCTTGTCCGGATGGCCTTCGGTGACGGATTCAGAGGTAAACAAGAAACGGTCGCTCAACTTCGTATTCCTCCCCATTGAAGGGA
>VFSW01011657.1_pt1 | contig 12320 bp, 17 predicted proteins | sample 5358111 | NCBI WGS metagenome assembly VFSW01 (sample SAMN11554181, study PRJNA540505) | mine drainage metagenome | isolation source: sediment from site ElyBrook_90M | place: USA: Ely Copper Mine, Vershire, VT | collected 2017
CTAGACGGTCAGGTTGTATTTGTCGGCGTATTCGGTCAGGCCCTGCCAGACCTGTTCGGCCTGGCTGGAAGAGCCTGAGCCTCCACCAATTTCCCCAATCGCGGCGGCAGCGTTCTTTTGGCTGGCTTGATCGACAAGGAACTTCAGGATAATGTCGATTTCGTTTTCGTTACCCATGCTGCTTTTTCCATGCCCTTTCGCCAATGCCGCACAACCATCGCAAGGTCATCAGGTCGGTTTGTAATTCATAAGGCAGGTCAATCCACGACCTCCCCAAAGTTTCTGTGATGCGCCACGCTCCAAAACCATCTGCTTGCGATTCCAGTAAAAGAAAAATCTTCCAGGCTGCTTCCAGATCATAAAATTGGAGTGTATCAGGATCAGGAAAGCTGTCTTCCGGGTCCTGCTTGCGTTTTTCAACTAATTCGATGATTCGGTCAACGACGGCCCAACCATCATTTTTTTTAGATCGTCCTCACTGGGAAACCAGGTTGGATTGAGCCGCTTGACTTCCGCGTACCAGGCATCCTCGGCGCCCCTGCTCATATCTCGAAACTGAGCGAGCGTCGGCGGCCATTCGCAAGCTTCCCCGTTCAGGGTCAGCTCGCCGGATGGAGTGGCGCAGATCAAATTCGGGTAAAAGAAATGGGCGTCCCCGGCTTCTTTTGGATCGTTATAGATTTTAGAGGCGGCTTCTTTCTGCATGTCCAGCCGCCTCAATTCGGCAGAGGTGGACGCCGGGCGCACAAATGCCCGCAATTTGGTGTATTCGTCTTCGTAGGTGATGATAGCCATTAGTATTCGTACCAGGCTAAAACAAGATCGCCCAATCCAGGCTTAGTAGTGGGCACGACTTTGGTAGTGGCGGCCTGCGTGCCGGTTTCATCCGATACCACAAAGGTAGAGGCATCCACCACCATGACCTTATGGATCTTGCTGGCCGAAACGGCCGGGCGGTCAGTGTGGAAGAGGAAATCAGTGGCCGTGCCGTCGCCTAACCAGGCGGCAATGTGGGGACGGCCAACCGTGAAGAAGGAATTTATCTCCGCTTCCAGACAACCATCATCATTGGCAGTCAGGGCCAGGCCGAAAATGTAATGATTGACCGGCGACTGCACGATGTTATACGTGTATTCGTTGGGGTTGTCATTCATCGAGGCCAGGTCGAGCTTGCAAACGCATGAAGGGATATGGTAAGAACCATAGCCGCGCACGCCGGAGATTTTGCCTTGCTGCCAGGTCATAATTGCCACAGTAGGCTCATTGCCCTGCTGGTCGGTGTAGTAATTGCTCGCCAGAGATTCCCCGATGGTGTGGACTTTTACGCCTTGCAGGGCGGCATTCACGGCATGATCCAACCGGGAAGCCTTGATGGTCAGACTGGATTGATCCAGGCTGGGTAGAATGTCTCGCGACTTGATGCGGTTGTTTCCAGGGTGAGACACATAGCGAGGTTTGGCGTTAGAAATATCCAGGCCCTTTGGGGCAGGAATTTCAATGCCCTCGTAAACCGTGGTCGAGGTTGCCTTCGGATAGCCTTGCGCCGTAAGGGCGTAGGCACGCGCCATTTCCAGACCAACTCCATAAAAAGTATCAGCAGGTGCAGCCATATTAACTCCTTATAACTCGAATTCGACAAAATGAAGTTCAAACTTGTACGGTGTCCCTTTGATCACCTCGTAATCGGTGGTAGAGGGACTGGCGAATTTCGCCATGTATTTCTCACGTAATAACAATGCCAGGGCCAGGGCCAGGTTGTCCAACACAACCTCGTGTTCGTCAGCAGCGCCTCTAGCCGCCCAAAAGCCGATAACCACCATAATAGGGGTAAGGCGTTCGTCGCTTCCGGTGGTGTTGTACTGGATTGCTCCGGCATCGACGCAGGCAAATGGAGTAATTCCGTTTGGCTTCTCATTGAGATACCCAAACACGTGCGCCACACTGCCGGTCTCATCGGCTAATGGGGTGAGCGTAATTGTGGTCGGATCGCCATGCAAATCGAGCGGCCCGGCGACCTTATAACTGAGCGTTTTAAGGTCGGAGACCAAAGCATTGCGCAAATCCGTGCGGTTAGGTAGGCTCATTAGAATCCTTTCCTTCTCGCCACCATCGTGATGTTTTTGAGCACTTCAGCCGGCAGTTTTTGCGTTTCGGCGTCAACCACATCTCTCAACAATTGCCAGCGGAATTTGTGTATCTTGGCCTGGCGCAGCCCGTAGGCATTGCCTACCACGTACTGAGCGTATGCTCTGCCCCGGCGGGCGGCATTATTGGTGATCTTGTACCCGTTGCTGTCGGCGGTGTCTTCAATGGCCCACGAGGCCCCAAGTAGGCCAGTACGCTGGTAGCGCCCTCTGGCGTGCCGGTAAATGGTGCCCAAAACAGGATGCGATTCTGCAACGCTCTGTCCTTCCGGCTCCGGCGGATATGGCTGCATGCGCCGCTTGATGCGTTCCATCACGGTACGGATTTGTTGCCGCCCGATTTTAGGCGTTTCCGCGGTCAAATCCTGGAAGCGTTTTTGAACCAACTTGGCATTGCGGGCCTGGATAGAGATTTGAGTCATGATATTACTGCGCCGATCCCAACACTTTCTCTAATTCTTCGTGGACAACATCTCGGATTATTGCTTTCAAGGATTGAGGATCAACCATTGCGCAAAATTCCTGCAATTGAGACAATATTCCGACATATTTCCCTTCTGAAGTTTCTAACATAAACCCGCCGCTATCCCTATTTGCTGAAAACGTAAAATAAACACGTTTTCCATGATCTGGTGAATCAGCCGTTACGTTTTGGCCTTGAACCCGCTTTACAATCAATTCATTGCTCATAGTTGCCTTTCAGTGATAATTCTCTGGACTTGTGTACACAACTCTTGATAATGAAGAGACCTGCCCTATGGCTTCACGTCCTCAAGAATGAGCTGGATAAAGCCTGTCCCGTCGCTGACCACGGTTTGCAGGGCTTCGTAAGTGATTTCCAGGTGCAGTTTTTGCAAAATTTCCTGATTTACCGGGTCGAGCGGCATGCACAGCAGGTTTGATAGTTTTGTCACCGGAGCGCCACTCACGCCGTTGACCTTGGCCGGGTTGCGCTTGGTTGAAGCCGTCAGGGTAGCCATCATGGAAAAGCCAAAACTTGAAGCGCCAGGCATTGACCACTTACCTGCATAGCTGATCGGGTAGTCCTTGCTGTTCACCGTCAGAAAATCCCCGGACTGGATGTCAAGCATTGAAGTATTCCTCCACGTCGTTCAAGGTAGGCTTTTCCTGGAAGTCCAAGCTGACCGCCCCGCCTTGCAAAGCGCCCACACCATAGCCGTATTCACGCTGTATTTTGGAAGTCAGGCGGGCAATGGCTTTCTCTACCTGGTCGGCAATCTGGCCCAGGTTCATGCGGCGCGGCCCGATGGATTGATCCACCAGGGTGAGGTTTCCGGAAATGTTTTCCAGGGTGCGCAGTTCCGTTACCGCTAAAAACGCACTCAGGTCATCACCGGAAACCCCGGCCACATCTGCATCGGCGATGTTGAGCGGGTCGATAACAGTAAGACCCAACATCCGCAGCGCTTCGCCAATCGGGTCATTCAGGTCAGCATTGGAGCCGGTGCAGGTCACGGCTAACCCGGCCGCGGTAAGCTTGGCTCCTAAGCGCCTGACGATGATCGCCTCCACATTTGCCCTGGTTGTCATGCTTACGCCTTGACCGCCGCAGTCTGCGCCTGGGGCAGCATGTAGCGCACAAACAGGGTCGAGCGTCCGGCAGTTCCGGTCGCCCCGGTGGTGGTCACCACGGCAGTGATGGTGCCGCCCGCTGCATAATACAAAGGTTTCGTTCCGGCATAAGCGCCCACCCCGGCGTCCTTACGCCAGTAAGACAAAGCCATGCTTGCAATCGGAGAAGCCTTGACGTCCACGGCAGCAAAGATTCCGTCGTCGTCCCCAGCGTCGCCGCACTTCATCGTGGCCGCCGTGTTGTTCGTCCACACCGCCGTGTTGAGCCATTGCACGTCCAGCACGAGCGCCCCGGCAGGAATGACCACTGCCCCGGTATAAGCGCCTGCTACGGCGGTTTCGGTAAAATCAACCGATTTGCAGATGGTCATCGAGTTGATGTCGGTCATCGAACGAGCCAGGTCTACCGCCGCCTTGGTCAATTTGGTAAAGGTCAGGTTGGTAACGGTGACATCCGTTGACGCCAGCGTGGTAATGGTCGCCGACACAGCCGTCACGGCGTTGAAAGCCGCGCTTTTCGCCACCGTCAGGATTTGCGCAACCAGATCCTTTACCCGATCCTTCGCATTGTTAGGCATAACGCCTCCTTCTAAATCAGGGAGGGCGTTCTGCCCTCCCTGCCAAAGATCAAAAGGTTCAGATTAGTGGCCGAAGCCGGTTGGCACGGCGTAGACGCCGTTGGCAACGAACTTGATCGCTACCCCGTTCAGGCGGTTGACCACGGCCAGGCCGAAGCGATGCGAGTAGTGGCTGTTTTCCAGCGGGTACTTCTCGTCCTTCGCCTTGAGCACCAACCCACGCGGGATATTGGTGTAAGCCGGATCGACACGCATACGCAGCGGCTTAGGAGCATCCAGGTGAATGCCGAACATATAATCTGCCGGCATATAGCGCCACTCGGAAACCCAGGAACCGCTGACACGCCCGATGATGCGTCCGGGCACGTTGGCGGGCAGGCCCACCAACTGAGCGGTGTTTGCGCCTGGCTGGGTGAATTTATCGTCAACCGGGTCAAAATCGGTCAAAGCCTTGACCTTGGCCGTCTGCGCCTGGTTGATGAACGTGATGATATTGGAGCCGCCCGTGGGAGCGCCGAAGTGCTCTTCCAGCTCATCTACGATTGTAACGAACGGGTTGTTCGTGTCGCTGATGGCACTGGACAGGTAAGTCGTGCCCAGCATGTGAGATTCCGTCGCCTCGGCGTCGGCCCCGAGCACAGGCGGGTACACTACCGCGTCAGCATTGGCGAACGGGGTAATGGTCAGAGCGCCGTGCAGCGGATCGTCGTAGGTGTAGTTGGCGTTGTCGAACATGCACTTGAGAATCTCAAGGCGGGTGGTGTTCAGATCCTGCGCCATGATCGTGTCCAGGTGGACGTTAAGGTCCTGAATGGACATATAGGCCAGGGTGATGTCATCCCCGCCTACAGCCGCCCCGAAGTCGTCCAGAGGCAGCGAAACGTCCCAGCTGCCCGTGGCTTTGATGTTGGCCGACTGCGCCAGACCACCCCGGCGCTGCAAGTAGCCGCCGCCCGGCAGTTTATAGCGAAACTTGAAGTCTTCGGTGGTACCGTCCACCAGAAGGCTGTAAGCCGCGTCCAGGTCTCGATTCCACTGAGCCAGAACCTGCCCTACGGCGTCGTACACAACCGACTGCCCCAGCGTCTGCACAAAGGCCCGCTCGGTATCGGCAATTCCTAAAGCGCCAAAAATAGCACTCATAACAAACCTCCTCAAGCAAAAATTACAGGAATACGATTCGAGTTAGATCAGGCCAGACTTAGGCCCAGGTGCGCACCCAATCGGCGTCGATGTAGAGCACTTTGGTGCCCGCTTTATCGGTCAAAGCCTGGACACGGCCTACGATAACCGAGGTACCACCTGCGCCGTCCTCAATAGCGCCGGCAGTGTTGGACACATACAGCGGCACATCGCAGTTCAAGCCGCTGACGGCAAAGCCGTAGACGTGGCCTTTCTTGAGCACGGACACCACACGCCCGGCAGCGGCTTTATTCAGGGCAATCCCACTGAACTGAAAATGCCCGGCATTGTCGGCGTCGGCTAAACCGGCCTTGCCGTTGGAATCCACGTACACGGCCTGGCCCGCAGTGATCGCTTCCACGGCAATGAAGTCGTAGATTTCAGCTTTTTCGAGAAACGCTGGCGCTACTTGCGTAGCGGTAGGGGCAATTACTCCCATGTCACATCTCCTTCTCTAAAGTTAGGTAAACAAGTATACAGAAATTACAATCTCACGATTTGCTGAGGAGGATCGGTTGGTTTCGCAGGGTCTTTCGGTTTCGGAGGAGCGCCAGGCGGCGTGCCTTTGGGTTTGGTTTTGTCGCCCTCTGCCATCCAGTGCGGCTTGGCTTTGGAGACGGCTTCCACGGCTTCTTTGATGCCCGTGTAAGTCCCGTCTTTTTCGACGATCTTGGAGCGGTCGATGACCAGGAAAACATCATCCTGCGCTTCCGGTCTAAATCCGGCCGCGGCAGCCGCATCTTTGATTGCCGACTTGAGTTCACGTTCCTTTAGCTTTACCAGAGCTTCATCCCGCTCTTGCTGGAACTTGGTCTTCTCATCGGTCAAGGTCTTGATCTGCGTCTGCGTTCTCTCTTCCGCTGTCTTCTTTTCCTCTTCGGCCTTTTTCCAGGCTTCGAGGGCTTTCTTGCCATTCTCGACCGAGTCGATGCCCAGGTCTTTCAAGACCTTTTCCTGGGTGGTGCGTTCCTTCTCGGTCAGGCGCCCGGCAATGATCGAGTCGAGCTGCTCTTGGGTGAAGGTCTTGGGTGCAGGCGTATTAGTACCAGTACCCCCTCCCCCACCGGCAGGGTCTGCATCAAAAAAGACAGGAAACCGAAACAGAAAGTTGTTGAACTTGCGAAACATGCGATTCTCCTTGTGCGCCTTTACCGTGGCTAACGTGTGGGTTGCGCCCATTTGGTTCCGTTGGGCTAAACGTGTTAAAAACAAAGCACCCCTCAAAGCCGGTCTTGCCGGTCTTCTTGGGGCGCTCAATGACGCTCTACAAAATTATTTTAGCGCAATTGTTCTGTGTTTACAAGACCCAATCCCGGCCTGAGCAACACCGCTTCACAATCTGGCTTGATCTCGGCCAGGCAGACGGTGGTTTTGCGTCCTTTCCTGACAATCTCGACCAGGCCCCTTTCGGGATCATATTTGAACAACAACTTGCCGGTATGCGGCTCCCTGATTTCTAAAAACACTGTCCCTCCTAATTGGCAAACGCATCGGCAGGATGACGAACCTTGTTGAGTCCGGCTGCCCGCTCGGATAGCACGATCTGAGCGCTGTCTCGCATGGCCGGGGTCAGGCCCTCGTCGTACTGGGGCAGATAAAGCACCGTACTTGTTCTACACCAGGGATGAAACGGCGGCCCGTCCAGTTCATCGGCATAGCGTGGATAACCAGTAAGCTTGAATGGTTTATTCAAGGGTTGAATTTGCCCGTGCACCCGCAAGCAGCAATCCGTAGTGCGCTCGTCCAGGGCGGCAATGGCCTGTTTCAAGAATTTGGTAGACAAACCTTGAGATAAGCCAATATTCATGCCCGCCAGCAACTCCATCGAAGTGGCGTCTAAAACCGCCAGGATGGTTTCCTCAAAACTGTACTGCCACAATTCAGTCACCCAAAACGCCCCAGCCGTGACAATGTTGGTCGGGTTCAGTTGACCCGGGTGCGCATCATCCCCCACGATTAAGGGCTCTTCACCGCCCAACTCGACCAGGCCATAGATCGAATTGACCTGCGCATCCAACAGGCTGAGCACCGCCGCAATGGCTGCCTCGTAAGACGTTGGATCGGGCGTGTAAGGCGCAGTCTGTTCAATCCCGTAAAAACTGAGTTGTTCCAGGGCGTTGCCTGCCCCGCCTGACCTGGCTTGATCCAATGTCTGCCGGGTGTACAGATCGACTGCATCCCGTAGCTGCGACATGGCTTCCTGCACCGCCAATTTCGGATTGGGATCGTTCAAGGCCGTGCGCAGGGCACGCCGAGCATTGCGATAGGCGACCATGATCTTGCCGTTCGGGTTGGAGTTGTTGCCGATGAAAAGCATCAACTCACGTAACCTGGAATCGGTCTGGCTGGCTGAGGCAATGCACTGCTCAAGCGGGTTTGGCATTGGCATCCTCTGGTGTTGTCTTCGCAACCTTTGAGGCGGCTACTTTGTCGGCCTGTGCCCCGAAGGGCTTGCCGCCGCCGTTGGCCTGCGTCCCGGCTGCATTCATGGCGCTGATATTCTTCAAGGCATCCATGCGAGCCTTGTACTCCGGGTTATCCTCAATCTCTTTAAGTTGCTCATCTGTCCAGCCCTGGCGCTTCAGAAACACTAACGGCCCTACCCCGACGTTCTTTGCCAGGGCCGCCACCTTCCACAAGACCTCTTCCATGTCCAGATCGTCCAGCGGGTCTTTGGCGAACACCGGGCGGTTACTGATGGAATGATCGAGCTGGCCCGATTCGTACGAGTCAAGGCTGAACCCGGCAAAGCCTTCGTAGGCGCGCATCCCGCCGATTGCAATTGCCATCTGCTGAGCACGTACTAAAGCGTCGTCATAATTGGCCCGGCGCTGCTGGACTTTGATCGAGGCCGGCTGTTGATGGATGCGCAAGGCCCGCCCTGAAATGTCGCCCTGGATATTGTTGATATCAACCGACAATTCCGGGTAATCCCTCTCGATTTCCTTGAGGATCGTGGCAATGTGAGCGGAGGTATCGGCGATCTGGAGCGGAGCCACCAGCGGTATAGCCGTTGCGCCCACCGGCCCATACAGCGCCGGGATTTCTTCCCGGCCCGGTTCAGGACGGTCGGGCGTAGCCGTTGCCCCGCTCATGGTAACGTCTTTCTTGGGGGCATTGACGCCGGCGAATAACCAGGGCGCATCCACGATCTTGCGGATTTGGTCGGATAATTTACTGCCCAGGTCATCAACTTCGTGGAACTTCGATCTGGCCGGGTGCAGCTCTGACCATCCCCAATCCAACCCTAAATTATTGTGTTGGATCAACACCATCGGCACGAAGCCGTAAGGCTCAGACCACTCCGGCGCTGTCTCATCCCAGGAAAACGGCGTCCCGTTGCGACAGGTCTTGTAATACACCATCGGGTCGCCGTCCTTACGACTGCATTCCTCGGTGTAGACCACCATGCGATTGAGGTTATCCGGGTCTTTGCGCTCGTACTGGATAAAGTACCCCTTGATGTTGCCAAATTCGTCCTTGGTCACGTCTTTGATCGTGCCGGGATGCACCTTGCGCAGGTAGACCTTTTTGCGGGCAGGATCATCCACGATGCGAATCGCCACGTCGCCCATGACCGAGCCATACAAGGTGATGATGTCTTTGTTGACCTGCCAGTTCGACCACTTCCATAGTTGGGCAATGGCCGTCCGCAGGGTTTCGCTGTCGGTCGCAATCGGCAGGGCCGAAGGCACACCTTTACCGTCCCCGGCCTTGGGGTCAAGTTCCCCGCCCCACAAATGCGTTTTCCAGAACTCCCCGATGCGGTAGGAGGGGTTATAGATATTGCGGATGTACTTGTACAGGCCATACGAAGCCCGGTACTGCCTGGCCCATTTGTGCACCAGGTCACGATAGACCGTGTTTTCGTAGAACCCCCAATAGATTTGATAACGCAGTCGCCGGGCGTCCGGGTCTGCAAAGTCGGTTTCGTCCAGAACGTCCACCGACATATATGCCTCTTTGAAAGCCGCTATTCCGCTCATAAAACCTCTCCGTAGCCTTTCAAGAAAATTCATTGCTAGCCTCGATAATTGGCAATCGGGTTGGCCCCGTATTCGCCTGCCGCAAATTCATCCGGGGCAAAGGTCAAGGCCAGCGCATCTGCCCGGTCTGGCGAACGGCCCAGCAGCGCCCGCATCGATTCCTTGTCCATCACCCGGATTTTGCCCCCCAGGGTGGAGTAGGTCGGGGTAGATAGTTCTTCGCACAGCAAATCATCCGGGGGCAGCATCGCCCCGGCATCCGTGCGCAGCCATTCCCGCACTGACCACCACAGTTGATCCCGTAAAATGGCGAACTCACCCTGCTCTGTTTTGTAGGTTGGGCTGGTCGCCACTTTGACCCCGTAGGCATTCTCGCAGCCCAGCCGGGTCATACGGGGAGCCACACCTGCCCCCACACCGGTAGCATCCACGTAAGAGGCCAGGGCGAAATATTCCCGGTAAATCGCCGCCCCTCGAATGGCCGTGGCGTCCGGATCGACCCCGCCCCAGATTTCAGGCGGTTTGACCCACCCGCCATAGCGCAGCATCGACACGTTGTTATCCTTGCCAAACTCGGCCACGTCCAGAGCATGAATGGGACGCACTCCCCAGGGTGGGACTTCACCATGCACGGTGATATAGGCAATATAGCGAGACCGGGCATTTTCGATCCAGGCCCGGCTAATCAACTGCGTTTCCGATTGAGGCGGGTACTGCCCCAGCACCATGTAAAACAGGGATGGTTCAGTGACCTTGCGCACGCCGGCCATCAAGGGAGGCAGGATCTGATCATCCTGTGTCACGGCAGTCTTTCCGACCAGGAAGGGCGGCACGTCGAAGCACTCTACATCACGCAGCTCACCCGGCACTAATGGTCTTGACCACTGGTTGATGCGTCGCACGACCGTTTCCTGGGTGACTGCGCCGGGGATCTGATCTTCCCCTGATATAACGTTGGGGTGATTAACTGCGGATAGCTCGACAATATTGGCGCGTTTCTCTCGTTCCATCTTCCATACCGGGCCGGATTGCGCCCTGGGATTGAAAAGTACCAGGAGCCGGGCAAAGCCGCCGGACATACACGACTCAATTCCTTTGTAGACTTCCATTGGAACAGCATCGCCTTCGTCCACAATAAAGAGCAGGTACGGGGCATGCTTACCTGCAAACTTGCCTTCTCGCATCTCCGGCGTGCCAGACAGGGGAATAGTCACCCCGACCAGGAAATTGCGTGGGCCGTGGCTGCACCACATCGACATGATCCGGTCACTGGCAAACAAGGACGTGTTTTGGCGCATGACCGACCCAATCTCGCCCCACAAGATACGGCGCAGGTTGTCTTCCGGAGGGGCAGCCGCAGTGTAAACTTGCGAGCCGGGAAAACACTTATAAAACCATAAGGCAATACGTGCCGCACCGTGGCTTTTCCCAACACCGTTGCCGCTCTTTGCCACGGTGATGACGTTGTCCCGTACCGATTCCATCATGCGGCAGACGTCCTCGGTGTAGCTTTCTTTCAAGACTTCTTTACCAAAACCCACAGGATCGGACTGGTAGCGCGCCAAATCGCCGACCGTATTGACATCGGTCTGCTCGCCGGCGGTGCGTTTGCGCCGCTCAAGCTCCGCTTTGGCTCGTAGTTGCCAGGACAGAGATTGGATCTTCGCCGCTGGCAATGCGCTCAAGTTGCTCATTGGTTAGTTTGGAGACATCAAAATTCAGGTTACGGGTTTGCTCTTTCACTTCTAGGCCCAGTAACCTGTTGCGCTTTTCCATGATCATCAGGTAAGCTTCAAGTGCATAAGCAGTGCCTTTCGACTTGACTTTCTCAAAGAAGATTTCTCCCAGTTCATCCAATCGTTCCAATTCAAGACGACGAACATCCTCGACCTTGTCGCCTAGTTTAGAGTTCAACCGGGCAAGCTCTTCGGTAACATCCTTATAAGCCAGACCCTCAGAATACTTTTCGAAACCCGGCTTTTTCTTCATCTCAACAGCAATTTTGCGATAGCTCAAGTGGGCCTTGCGCAAATCAAACGCCATCAGGCGCCGCTCAGCCTGCTTGATCTTGCCAGGCGAGGCGATATTTTTCGCCTTCTTGGGTGCTTCTGGCGGTGCATCAGGAGGTGCCAGGGAGGGATTATCGGTCATGATTCATCCAATACGCGTTCAAGTTTGTGGACTTGTGTACACAAAGTCACAGGAATTATTCTTTATCTTCGGGAGAGGTAAAACAATATTTGACATTGCTATATACTTAATTTATTTGGAGCAGCGGGTTAAGCTCACATGATTACTCTCAGCATTCGCCAGCCCTGGGCATGGTTGATCATCAACGGTTACAAGACCGTTGAAAATCGCAGTTGGGCCACAAAATACCGTGGCCCTTTGCAGATTCACGCCGGCAAGGCTATGGCCTGCTCGACTGAAGAACTCGCCGAACTGCGCCAGGCGCTGCTCGAACTTGATGTGGATATGCCTGTAAATCTGCCCACCGGAGGTATCGTCGGCAGCGTCGATCTGGTGGATTGCGTGACGACCTGTGCCGATGAGGATGATGCGAGTTGGCACGAGCCGGGCATGTACGGCTTTATCCTGCGCAACGCCAAAACCCAACCGTTTCGAGCCGTGGCCGGACGATTGGGTTTCTTTGACGCCTGATATTCTCTGACGTTGTGCACACAAAGCCATAGGATTTATTCGTCTTTTGGGTACTGGACAGGTTGAGTTTTGCGGTCTTTGCGGTTCGTGCGCTCGTCCATCATTGCAATGGCTCTGGTCGTTTCATTGGCGTGTTCGTCAAAGCGCTCTACCCGGCGCTGAAGCAACTTGGTAAT
>VFSW01011658.1_pt1 | contig 12319 bp, 6 predicted proteins | sample 5358111 | NCBI WGS metagenome assembly VFSW01 (sample SAMN11554181, study PRJNA540505) | mine drainage metagenome | isolation source: sediment from site ElyBrook_90M | place: USA: Ely Copper Mine, Vershire, VT | collected 2017
TCATGCTGATGGCGCCCAGGTCGTGCAGCACGTCCTCGGCGGCGATGGTCTCGCGCCGGATGCGGCTCTCGGCGAAGGCCAGGTCCTCGGCGATGCCCGGGTCGAGGTGGTGGCACACCATCAGCATGTCCAGGTGCTCGTCCACGGTGTTGGCCGTGTAGGGCATGGTCGGGTTGGTGCTGCTGGGCAGGAAGTTGGGCTCGCCCACCACGCGCAGGATGTCGGGCGCGTGGCCGCCGCCGGCGCCTTCGGTGTGGAAGGCGCACAGGGTGCGGCCCTTGGTGGCGGCGATGGTGGCCTCGACGAAGCCGCTCTCGTTGAGGGTGTCGCTGTGGATGCTGACCTGGGTGTCGGTGACCTCGGCCATGGTCAGGCAGTTGTCGATCGCGGCCGGGGTCGTGCCCCAGTCCTCGTGCAGCTTCAGGCCGATCGCGCCGGCGGCGATCTGCTGGCTCAGGGCCTCGGGCCGGCTGGCGTTGCCCTTGCCCAGGAAGCCCAGGTTCATGGGGAAGGCCTCGGCCGCCTGCAGCATGCGGTGGATGTTCTCGGGCCCCGGCGTGCAGGTGGTGGCCAGCGTGCCGGTGGCCGGGCCGGTGCCGCCGCCGAGCATGGTGGTGATGCCGCTCATCAGCGCCTCTTCGATCTGCTGCGGGCAGATGAAGTGGATGTGGCTGTCGATGCCACCGGCGGTGACGATCAGGCCTTCGCCGGCGATGATCTCGGTGCCCGGGCCGATGACGATGTCCACGCCCGGCTGCACGTCGGGGTTGCCGGCCTTGCCGATGGCCGCGATGCGGCAGCCCTTCAGCCCGATGTCGGCCTTGACGATGCCCCAGTGGTCGACGATGAGGGCGTTGGTGATGACGCAGTCGGCCGCCTCGTGGTGGCCCGGGCCGTTGACGACCTGGCTCTGCCCCATGCCGTCGCGGATGGTCTTGCCGCCGCCGAACTTGACTTCCTCCCCATGGCCGCCGGCGTTGAGGGTGTAGTCCCGCTCGACCTCGATGATCAGGCCCGTGTCGGCCAGCCGCACGCGGTCGCCGACCGTGGGGCCGAACATCTCGGCATAGGCGCGCCGGCCCAGGGTGGCCATCACACGCCCCCCATCGTCAGGCCGCGGAAGCCCCACACCTGGCGCCGGCCGGCGTAGGCCACCAGTTCCACCGTGCGCTGCTGGCCGGGCTCGAAGCGCACCGCGGTGCCGCTGGCGATGTTCAGCCGCATGCCGCGGGTGGCCTGGCGGTCGAAGTGCAGCGCGGCGTTGGTCTCGGCGAAGTGGTAGTGCGAGCCCACCTGGATCGGCCGGTCGCCGGTGTTGGCCACCACCAGCGTGAGCGTGGCGCGGCCCGGGTTGAGCCCATGCACGCCGTCGTCGATCAGCAGTTCGCCGGGGATCATCGAAGGCCTCTCATGCAATCGGTTGGTGCACGGTCACCAGTTTGGTGCCGTCGGGGAAGGTCGCCTCGACCTGGATCTCGCTCACGATCTCGGGCACGCCGTCCATCACCTCGTCGCGCGTGAGCACGGTCTTGCCCTCGCTCATGAGCTGGGCCACGGTCTTGCCGTCGCGCGCGCCTTCCAGCAGCGCCGCGGTGATGAACGCGATCGCCTCGGGCACGTTGAGCTTCAGGCCGCGCGCCTTGCGGCGCTCGGCCAGCAGCGCCGCGGTGAAGACCAGCAGCTTGTCCTTTTCGCGCGGGGTCAGGTCCATGGGCGGTGGGCGTGAGGAGTGGGCGGCAGCAGGTCGCGCGATCGTAAACCGGCGGTGGCGCGCTATCTGCATGGGCCTGCCTGCCCATGGACGCCCCGCTCAACCCCTCGCCACCCCAGCAGCGCGTGATCAAGGTGCGGCGCGACTACAACGCCTGGGTCGCGCGCGAGACGATGGAGGACTACGCGCTGCGCTTCACGCCGCGCGCCTTCCGCAAGTGGAGCGAGTGGCGCGTGGCCCACACCGCGCTGGGCGGCGCGGCCTCGTTCCTGGTGCTCGAGGCGGTGGGCGCCACGCTGCTGCTGCAGTTCGGCTTCGTCAACGCGGCGCTGGCGATCCTGGCCACGGCGGCCATCATCTTCGCCGCCGGGCTGCCGATCAGCCTGTATGCCGCGCGCCACGGCCTGGACATGGACCTGCTGACGCGCGGCGCCGGCTTCGGCTACATCGGCAGCACCATCACGAGCCTGATCTACGCCAGCTTCACCTTCATCTTCTTCGCGCTCGAGGCAGCCATCATGGCCTACGCGCTGGCGCTGGCGTTCGACATCCCGCCGGCCTGGGGCTACCTGCTGTGCGCGCTGGTGGTGATCCCGCTGGTGACGCACGGCGTCACCGCCATCAGCCAGCTGCAGGTGTGGACGCAGCCGCTGTGGCTGGTGCTGCTGGTGGTGCCGTACGTGTATGTCTTCCGCGCCCACCCGACGCTGGTGCACGACCTGCAGGGCTATGCCGGCCTGGACGCGGACGGCAGCGGCCGCGGCGCCGCCTTCGACGCGCGCCTGTTCGGCAGCGCGCTCACGGTGGGCGTGGCGCTCATCACGCAGATGGGCGAGCAGGCCGACTACCTGCGCTTCATGCCCGAGAAGACGGCCGCCAACCGCGGCCGCTGGTGGGCCGCGGTGCTGATCGGCGGGCCGGGCTGGGTGGTGCCGGGCGTGCTGAAGATGCTGGGCGGCGCGCTGCTGGCCTACCTGGCGCTAACGCTGTCGGTGCCGGCCGAGCGCGCCGTGGAGCCGAGCCAGATGTACCTGGCCGGCTACGCGCTGGTGTTTCCGCGCTACGGCTGGGCGGTGGCGGCCACGGCGCTGCTGGTGGTGGTCTCGCAGATCAAGATCAACGTCACGAATGCGTACGCCGGCTCGCTGGCCTGGAGCAACTTCTTCGCCCGCGTGACCCACAGCCACCCGGGGCGCGTGGTGTGGGTGGTGTTCAACGCGCTGATCGCGCTGATGCTGATGGAGCTGGAGGTCTTCAAGGCCATCGGCAACGTGCTGGCGCTGTTCAGCAACATCGCCATCAGCTGGATCATGGCCGTGGTGGCCGACCTGGTGGTCAACAAGCCGCTGGGCCTCAGCCCGAAGGGCAGCGAGGGCATCGAGTTCAAGCGCGCCCACCTCTACGACATCAACCCGGTGGGCGTGGGCGCCATGGGCGCGGCCTCGGTGCTGTCGATCACGGCCCACCTGGGCCTGTTCGGGCCGATGGCGCAGGCCTTCTCGGCCGTCATCGCGATGGCGGTGGCCTTCGTCACCGCGCCCCTCATCGCCTGGGCCACGCGGGGCCGCTACTACATCGCGCGCCGCCCCGAGCCCGACCCGGCCGGTGCCTACCTGGGTGCGAGCTCGGGCGTGAAGACCCTGCGCGCCTGCGTCATCTGCGAGCGCGCCTACGAGGGCGAGGACATGGCGCGCTGCCCGGCCTACGGCGGCCCGATCTGCTCGCTGTGCTGCGCCCTCGACGCCCGCTGCCACGACCTGTGCAAGCCGCCGCAGGCGCGCGCCGCGGTGCAGCTGACGCGGCTGCTGCAGCGGCTGACGCCGCGTGGCTGGTGGCCGCAGCTCGACACCGGCCTGGCGCGCTACCTGCTGCTGATGGCGCTGGTGGCGCCGGCGCTGGCCGGGCTGCTGGCGCTGCTGTACCGCGCCGAGCTGCAGCCGCTGGGCAGCGGGGCGGCGGCGTGGGCGCCGGCGCTGCGGGCTTCGTTCATCAAGGCCTACGGCGCGCTGCTGCTGGTGTGCGGGGTGGTCGGCTGGTGGCTGGTGCTGACGCAGATCAGCCGCCGCGTGGCGCAGGAAGAATCCAACCGCCAGACCGAGGCCCTGGTGCGCGAGATCGATTCGCACCGCCGCACCGACCTGGCCCTGCAGGCGGCCCAGCAGGCCGCCGAAGCCGCGCGCCGTGCCGCGGAAGCCGCCAACCAGGCCAAGACGCGCTACATCTCGGCCATCAGCCACGAGCTGCGCACGCCGCTCAACAGCATCCTGGGCTACGCCCAGCTGCTGGACGAAGACCCCACGCTGCCGCCGCACCGCAAGCAGGCCGTGGGCGTGATCCGCCGCGGTGGCGAACACCTGCTGGGGCTGATCGAAGGCACGCTGGACATCGCCCGCATCGAGGCCGGCAAGCTCGCGCTCGAGCCCAAGCCGATGCGGCTGCGCCAGAGCCTGCGCCAGATCGTGCAGCTGTTCGAGCTGCAGGCCTGCGCCAAGGGCCTGCGCTTCGAGCACGACATCGAAGCCGCGCCGCTGGCCGTGCGCGCCGACGAGCGCCGCCTGACGCAGATCCTGATCAACGTGCTGGGCAATGCCGTCAAGTTCACGCCCGCCGGCCGGGTGGGCTTTCGGGTCACCCATGTGCGCGACATGGCGGTGTTCGAGATCGAGGACAGCGGCCCCGGCATCGCGCCGGCCGACATCGAGCGCATCTTCGAGCCCTTCTCGCGCGGCGGGCACGCCGGCGCGGAGGCCCCCGGCGGCGCGGGCGGCGGCACCGGCCTGGGCCTGACCATCGCCAAGATGCTGACCGACCTGATGGGCGGCGAGATGACCGTCTCCAGCCGCTGGGCGCCGGCCGCCGCCGGCGAGCCCGGCGCCGGCACGCTGTTCCGCGTGCGCCTGTTCCTGCCCGAGCTGCAGGGCGTGCCGCTGGCGCCGCCGCCACCGCCGCGCGGCGCCTACCTGGGGCCGCGGCGGCGCGTGCTGGTGGTGGACAACGAGGAGGTCGACCGCACGCTGCTGGCGCGCCGGCTGCAGGCCCTGGGCTTCGACGCGCTGCAGGCCGGCTCGGGCGCGGCCGCGCTGGGGCTGCTGAAGGAAGGCGCGGTCGACGCCATCCTGATGGACCTGGCCATGCCCGGCATCGACGGCTGGGAGACCATCCGCGCCCTGCGCCGCCAGGGCCTGAGCACGGCGCCGGTGGCGGTGGTGTCGGCCAACGCCTTCGACAAGGGGCTGGACAACGACGTCGGCATCGGCGCCGCCGACTTCATCACCAAGCCGGTGCGCTTCGACGAGCTGCTGGACTGGCTGACGCGGCAGCTGGGCCTGCGGTGGCAGCCCGCCGCGCCGCCGCCGCCGGCCCCGCCCCGGGCCGCGCTGCCGCGCCCCCCGCGCGAGCAGCTGCAGGCGCTGCAGCAGGTGGTGCGCCTGGGCTACCCGCGCGGCGTGCAGCGCCTGCTGGCGCAGATCGAGCGCGAGCGCCCCGAGTGCGCGCCCTGGCTGGCGCCGCTGCGCGCGCTGGCACAGGCCTTCGAGTTCGACCGCATGACCCCGCTGATCGACGATGCGCTCGCCCGCTCCTGACCCGCGCGCCGTGCAGGCCGCCCGGCTGCCCGAGGCCGCGCGCTCGGCCGGCCTGGTGCTGATCGTCGACGACGTGCCCGACAACCTGGCCCTGCTGCACGACGCGCTGGACGCCGCCGGCTACACCGTGCTCGTGGCCACCGACGGCGCCAGCGCCCTGCAGCGCGCGGCCCAGGCCGAACCCGACATCGTGCTGCTCGACGCGGTGATGCCCGGCATCGACGGCTTCGAGGTGGCGCGGCGGCTGAAGGCCGGGCCCGAGACGGCGCACATCCCGATCGTGTTCATGACCGGCCTGACCGAGACCGAGCACGTGCTGGCGGCCTTCGAGGCCGGCGGCATCGACTACGTCACCAAGCCGATCCGCCCGCCCGAGGTGCTGGCGCGCATGGCCGCGCACATGCAGGCGGCGCGCCAGGCGCGGCAGGCGCGCAACGCGCTCGACGCCTTCGGCCACGCCACCATCGCGGTGCGGCTGCAGGCCGACGGCGCGCGCCTGGTGTGGCAGACGCCGCTGGCGCGGCGCTGGCTGCCGGGCTATTTCGACACCGTGCCGGGCGAGGTGCCGGCGCCGCTGCAGCAGTGGCTGCGCCGCGCCGCGGCCGACGAGCGCGAGTTGCGCCCCCTGGTCGCGACGCTGGACGGCGCGCGCCAGCTCGTCTGCGCGCTGCAGGGCCGCACGGTGGACGACGACTGGCTGGTGGTGCTGCGCGAGGTGAGCGACGCCGCCACCGTGCAGGCCACGATGCAGGCCTTCGGCCTGACGCTGCGCGAGAGCGAGGTGCTGTACTGGGTGGCCAAGGGCAAGACCAACCGCGACATCGGCGACATCCTGGGCAGCAGCCCGGCCACCGTGAAGAAGCACCTGGAGCGCGTGTACGAGAAGCTGGGCGTGGAGACGCGCACCGCCGCGGCGGCGGTGGCGATGCAGCGGGTGCGCGCCCTGAATCCGGCCTGAGACGGCTGGCGCGCCTGCACCCGCCGGCGTGCCCGGGGCCCGCTGCGTCTGCCCGGCACCCTGGCCCAGGCGGCGCCGGCCCGGGCCTCAGGAAGCCGCCGGCGCGGCCGAAAACCTGAGATCCGCGCACGGGGCTTACGCTTGATGCCGCCTGGCGTGGCGGCACGCCACCTCGCCCGACCCGATCCGACCGTTCACCACAGCCCGAGCCTGCCTTGACCCAGCGCGCGCGTCAGCCCCGTCGAGCCCGACCGCCCACGTGGCGGGCCGGCGGCGTCCCAGCCCGTCGCCGCCATGGCTGAAGTGCCCAGGCCCCGCCTGCACTGGCTGCCTGCGGCCGTGCTGGCGCTGAGCCTGGTGCTCACCAGCCTGCTCTGCGCATGGTCGGTGCGCAACAACACGCGCGAGGCAAGCGCCGAGCTCGATCGCGAGGCCTCGGCCTTCGCCACCGCGCTGGGCAGCCGCATCCAGTCGTACGTGGACACGCTGCCCGGCCTGCGCATGTTCGGCGTGCTGGAGCAATCGCTCTCGGATGCCGACTTCCTGCAATACGTGCAGGCGATCTCCCTGCAGCAGCGCTTTCCCGGGCTGGCGCTCACCTTCATGGCCGACCTGGTGTCCGGCGCGCAGCGTGCCGAGTACGTGCGGGCGGTGGCGGCCGACCGCAGCAGCGACGCCGCCGGGCACCCGGGGTTCGCCATCCGGCCGCCGGGCGAGCGGCCGCTCTACATGGTGCTGCGCCACACCTACCCGCTGGACCGGCCCGCCTTCGGCTATGACCTGTACGACCCGGCCCAGCACTACCGCGCCGCCGTCGACGCCGCCATCGCGAGCGGCGAGTACGTGGCGACGGGGCCGCTGCTGCTGGTGCGCGACCGCCACGCCCGGGGCCAGCCGCTGCTGACCAGCGTGGTCATCCGCGCCGCGGTCTATGCCCACGGCATGGTTCCGCCCACGCCCGCGGCGCGCGCGCAGGCCGCACGGGGCGTGGTGGGCATCTCGTTCCATACCAACGACCTGGTGCGCAGCGTGCTGCCCGACAAGCTCCTGCACGGCCGCCGCATCGTCATCACCGACCCGCAGGCGCGGGGCCAGGGCGCCAACGACCTGATTTTCGACAGCGCCTGGGCCGGGTCGGGGCCGGCGTCCGGGGTCGCGCGGCCTGCGCCGTGGCGCTCCGCGATCCGGGTCGCCGACCGCCGCTGGGACGTCGAGGTGCGCAGCTTCGGGCCGGCCTGGGCCATCGACCAGGGCACGGCGTGGCTGCTGGCGCTGGGCCTGGCGCTGTCGGCGGCGCTGACCGCGATGACGCGCATCCTGGTGCAGGCCAACCTCGTGGCCGAGGGCCGCATCCGCGTCGCCACCCGCGCGCTCGAGGCCGAGAAGGAGAACCTGCGGCGCAGCGAGGTGCGCTACCGCATGCTCTTCACCCACAGCCTGGACGGCGTGATGCGCACGCGGCCCGGCGGGGCGATCCTGGCCGCCAACCCTGCGGCCTGCGCGCTGTACGGCCGCAGCGAGGCCGAACTGCAGGCGACCGCGCGCAGCGAACTCTTCGACATGGGTGACCCGCGACTGGCGCGCCTGGAGGCGCAGCGCGGGGCCACGGGCAGCGCGCAGGGCGCCCTGCGCATGCGGCGCGCCGACGGCAGCACCTTCGAAGCCGAGATCACCACCAGCACCTATGCCGACCCCGACGCGGATGAACGCCTGGTGGCCAGCGTCATCGTGCGCGACGTCACCGAGCGCCAGCGCCTGGCCGAGCAACATCGGCGCCTGGCCGAGATCGTGGATGCGACGCCCGATTTCGTCGCCTCCACCGATCCCGAGGGCGGCACGATCCTCCTGAACCTGGCGGCGCGGCGCATGCGGGGCTACGGCGCGCACGACGAGGTCTCGGCCCTCACGATCGCCGACTACCACCCCGCCTGGGCGCGCCGGGGGGTGCGGGAGGACGGGGTGCCTACGGCATTGCGCTCGGGCTTCGGGCCCGGCCGCACGGCCGTGGCGGCCGCCGACGGGCGCGAGATCCCCATGCTGCAGGTGATCCTCTGCCACCGCAGCGCGCAGGGCGAGCTCACCCACCTGTCCACCATCGCGCGCGACCTGACCGAGCTGGAGCGCACCGAGGCCGAACGGCAAGCGCTCGAGCTGAGCCTGCGCCAGGCGCAGAAGATGGAATCGATCGGCACGCTGGCCGGCGGGGTGGCGCACGACTTCAACAACGTGCTGGCCGCCATCCTGGGCAACGTGACCATCGCCCGCCACGACATCGAGCCCGGTCATCCTGCGCAGCGCAGCCTGGCCCTGATCCACCAGGCGGCGGCGCGGGCGCGCACGCTGGTGCGGCAGATCCTGACCTTCAGCCGGCGCAGCCCGCTGGAGCTCACCGTGCAGGCCTTGCGCCCGCTCGTCGAAGAGGCGGTGGCCATGCTGCGCGCCACGCTGCCGGCCAGCGTCAGACTGCACGCGGTGCTGGCCGACACCCCGCTGTACGCCCGCGTCGACGGGGCCCAGGTGCAGCAACTGGTGCTGAATCTGTGCACCAACGCCTGGCAGGCGCTGCCCGGCCAGCAGGGCCAGGTGCGCATCGGCCTGGACCGCGTCGAGGGCGCCACGCCCTGGGTGCGCCTGCGCGTGGAGGACGATGGCGTCGGCATGAGCGAGGCCACGCAGGCCCGCATCTTCGAGCCCTTCTTCACCACCAAGGCGGTGGGCCAGGGCACGGGGCTCGGACTCGCCGTGGTGCACGGCATCGTCAGCGCCAGCGGGGGGCGCATCGAGGTCCAGAGCCGGCTGGGCGAGGGCACGCGGGTCGACATCCTGCTGCCGCTGGTGCCGGCCGGGGCGGCAACGGCCGCCGTCGCCGCCCGCGCGGCAGCCATGCCGGCCACCGCGTGCGGCAACGGCGAGCAGGTGCTGTACGTGGACGACGACGAGGTGGTCGCGCTCACCGTGAGCGCGCTGCTCCAGCGCGCCGGCTACGCCGTCACCTGCGTGCACAGCGCGCAGCAGGCGCTGGACCTGGTGCGCGCGCAGCCCAGGCGCTTCGCGCTCGTCGCCACCGACTACAACATGCCCGAGCTGTCCGGCGTCGCGCTGGCCGAGGCGCTGGCGCAGGTCGCGCCCGAACTGCCGGTGGTCATCTCCTCGGGCTACGTGACCGAGGCACTGAAGGCCCAGGCCGAGGCGGCCGGCGTGCGCGCGGTACTCCTCAAGGAAGATGCCTTCGAGCGCCTGGGCGGCATCGTGCAGGCGATCCTCGGCCACCGGCCCGAGGCCGCGGCCGGGCCGCGTTGAACGGCGGGCTGCAGCGAGCGAGCGCGGGCGACTCTTGGGCGCTACGTGGGCACCGGGGCGGCCGCGGATGGCGCGGATCGCCGGGCCTCGAAGGGCGGCTCGTCACCCCGGAAACATGGGCTCGGGCAGGGCTTCGAAGGCCGGGCGTGCGAAGAGGTAGCCTTGGAACAGGTCGATGCCCAGGGCGCGCAGCGAGCGGTATTCGCCTTCGGTCTCGACGCCTTCGGCGATGGGCGTGATGCCCAGGTCGCTGCAGACGCTGAGCACGCCGCGCACGATGGACTGCTTCGGCCGGCTGGCGTCGATGTCCTGGATGAGCTTGCGGTCGAGCTTGATGAGGCTGGGCTGGAACTCGGCCAGCAGGTTCAAGCCGGCATAGCCGGCGCCGAAATCGTCGATCGCCGGTCTGAAGCCGTGCCGGCGGTAGACGTCGAAGATCTTCGCCAGGTGCGAGGGCACCAGCACTTCCTCGCCTTCGGTCACCTCGAAGATCAGCCGATCCGCGGGCAGCTTGGCGCGACGTGCCGCGGCCAGGGTCGCGCGTACGCAGTTCTCGGGCTCGTACATCGCGCCCGGGATGAAATTGATCGACAGGCAGGCGCCGCGCTCGATGAGGCCCAGCTTGGCCGCGAGCTCGATGGCGGTGCGGCGGCAACTCTGGTCGAAGGCGTAGCGGTTGCGGCGCGTCACGCGCGCCAGCACCGTCGTGGCGGACTCGCCATCCAGGCCGCGCACCAGGGCCTCGTAGGCGAACACTTGGCGGCGCGAAGCGCTGACGATGGGCTGGAAGGCCATGGTGAACGGAAAGGGCTGGGCCGCGCCTTCTCCGCAGGCTTCGCAGCGCGACGCGGCGCCGTCGGCGTCGGCCAGTTCGGCAAAGGCCGACGGCGGGACGACCAGCACCGGCCGGGCCGGATCGTCGAACACCGCCCAGCGCTGGCTGGCCTGGCGCTTGGCCTTGTACAGCGCATGGTCGGATTGCTCGATCAGGCCGGCGGCGTCGGCCGTTCGCCCGTCCTTCCACGCGATCCCGATCGACACCGCCACGGGCACTTCCTCGCCACCCGGCAGGACCACCGGCCGCTGCAGGGCCTCCACGATGCGCTCGGCCAGGGCCTGCGCACCGCGCCGATCGGGGCCTCCCCGCATCACGATGGCGAATTCGTCGCCGCCCAGCCGGGCCAGCGTCTCGCCGTTGCGCATCAGCAGGCTCAGTCGTCGCGCCACTTCGCGCAGCACCGCGTCGCCGGCACCGTGGCCCAGGCTGTCGTTGACGCCCTTGAAGCCATCCAGGTCCATGGACAGCAGGGCCACCGACTGCCCGGCCTGCTCGGCCTGGCGAAACGCCAGCGCGATCGCGGACTGGAACTGGATGCGGTTGGCCAGGCCGGTCAGCGAATCCGTGGTCGCCATCTCCTTCAGCACCAGGGCGCGGTGGCGCGACTCGATGGCCGTCATCACCGAGACCGAAAGGTCGCGCAGCAGTTCGCGCTGGACGGCGCTGAACTCGCGCGGCTCGGTGGACAGCACGGCCAGCGTGCCCAGGGCCCGTCCGTGGGCGTCGCGCAGCGGGGCGCCGGCGTAGAAGCGGATGCCCGGCGCGCCGTGGACCAGGGGGTTGGCGTCGAAGCGGACGTCCTGCCGCAGGTCGTTGATGACCAGCAGCTCATCGGGCTGGACGATGGCATGCGCGCAGAAGGCGATCTGCCGGTCGAGCTGGGCCACGTCCAGGCCGTGGCGCGACTTGAACCACAGGCGGTCCCGGTCCATCAGCGCCACCAGGGCGATGGGGGCATTGAACAGCGAGGCTGCAATGCGCGTCGTGACGTCGAACTCCACTTCGGGCGCCGTGTCGAGGATCTGGTAGGCGTGAACGGCCGCGAGGCGCTCGGCCTCGTTGGCAGGTAGCGGGAATGGATGCATCGCGCGGCTCCAGACGTTGTGGGGCAGCCTTGAATCTTGCGCGAAATGTCGGCGCTGGATGTGGGCGCCGGACCGAAAGGCGCGTCGCCGACCGGTGATGGCGGATGGCGGCCAGGCGGGGCTAGGCGGCCGCGGCTTCGAGCTGGAAGCGCTCGGCGACGTGGGTCAGCGTGGCCGCCTGCTCGCGCAGGCTCTCGGCCGCGGCGGCGCCTTCTTCCACCAGCGCGGCGTTCTGCTGCGTGGCCTGGTCGAGCTGGGCGATGGCGACGTTGACCTGGGCGATGCCGGTGCTCTGCTCGCCGGTGGCGGCGCTGATCTCGCCGATGATGTCGGACACGCGCTGCACGCTGGCCACGATCTCGCCCATGGTGCTGCCGGCGTCGGCGACCAGGCGCGAGCCGCTCTCGACCTTCTCGACGCTGGCGCCGATGAGGCCCTTGATCTCGCGCGCGGCCTCGGCCGAGCGCTGGGCCAGGCTGCGCACCTCGCTGGCCACGACGGCGAAGCCGCGCCCCTGCTCGCCGGCGCGTGCCGCCTCGACGGCGGCGTTCAGCGCCAGGATGTTGGTCTGGAAGGCGATGCCGTCGATGGTGCCGATGATGTCGCCGATCCTGCGGCTGCTGGCGCTGATCTCGTCCATGGTGGAGACCACCTGCGAGACCACCGCGCCGCCGCGCTGGGCCACGGTGGTGGCCGAGGCGGCCAGCTGGTTGGCGGTGCGGGCCGAGTCGGCCGTCTGGCGCACGGTGCCGGTGAGCTGCTCCAGGCTGCTGGCGGCCTGCTGCAGGTTGCTCGCGGTCTGCTCGGTGCGGCTGGACAGGTCCTGGTTGCCGCTGGCGATCT
>VFSW01011659.1_pt1 | contig 12319 bp, 11 predicted proteins | sample 5358111 | NCBI WGS metagenome assembly VFSW01 (sample SAMN11554181, study PRJNA540505) | mine drainage metagenome | isolation source: sediment from site ElyBrook_90M | place: USA: Ely Copper Mine, Vershire, VT | collected 2017
CCGATGCAGATTGGCGGCGCGGCTTCGACCTGAAGGGGTGCGGCTACATCAACCTCACGCGCGCGATCTACACCCGCATGAAACAGCGCGGGTCCGGCGTCATTATTAATGACATCGGTAATTCGGGGGAGAACTGGGACTACAATTATGTCGCCGGCAGTACCGGAAATGCCGCGTTGATGTCATTCACCAGGGCGGTTGGCGGCGTCAGCCTTGACTACGGCGTCCGCGTGGTCGGCGTAAATCCGGGACCGATCGCCACCGATCGCATGGTGCGGATAATGAAGCGGCGCGCGCGCGACAATCTCGGCGACGAAGCGCGCTGGCAGCAATATCTCGCCGACTATCCCGGCGGACGCATGGGCACGGCGGAGGAAGTCGCCGACCTGATCGCGTTTCTTGCTTCGCCGCGCGCCGGCTACATTACCGGCACCATCGTCACCATCGACGGGGGCATCGCCGGCTACGGCTCAATCATCAAGGCGCGGCCGAAGCGGCAATGAGCAGCTTTGCCGAGCGCAACGCTCATTTCGATCGGCTGTTCGCCACCCGCGGACTGTTCTGGCTCGGCCAGAATACCAACCACCTGCCGATGCACCCGACGGTGCGCAAGGCGCTGACCGACGCAATCGATGCGGAAGAGTTTCACGCCTACGCGCCGCCCGGCGGATTCACGGCGCTGCTCGACGGCATCGTCGCCGATCTCGGGCTGCCGCATGGGACGACGGCGGCACTCGTCACCGACGGGGCCGTTGCGGCCCTGGCGACGGTTTGCCGCGCATACTGCCGGCCGCAAACCAATTTCGTGACCACCGATCCCGGCTGGAAGTGGCCGACGCAGTTCGCGCGGCAGGCCGGCGCCGAAGTTCGCGAAATCCCGATCTACGATCCGGCGGCGGCATACCGGCTGACGCCGCAGCAGCTGAGCGAGGCGATCGACCGCGACACCAGCATTGTTTATTTGATCGATCCCAATAACCCGCTCGGAGTTTGCTACACGCGCGAAGAGATCCAAGCGTTCTGCGATGTCGCGCGAAGCGTGAACGCCTACTTCCTGCATGATTGCACGTATCGGGATTTTGCCGACGAGCATACGCTCGCGGCGCGCTTTTATCCGGAGCGGGCAATCACGATTTACAGCTTCTCCAAATGGCTCGGCCTTGCCGGATTGCGCATCGGCGCCGTCGTTACCAATCACCAGATCATCGAGGAGCTTGCCGCTTATTCGACCGCGACGCTCGGCGCCAGCGTGCTCGCGCAGCGCGCCGCGCAGGCCGGACTTGCGGTAAAGTCGGAGTGGATGCCGGCGGTGCAACGGGTTCAGCGCCGCAACCAGACCGCGATCAAGCAAGCCGTAGACAAGATTCCCGGACTGACGGTTCCGATTTATCCGTCGCAGGGCAATTTCGTCATCGTGGAATGCGCCGAGCTTGGTCTGCGCCCCGAAGCGTTGGCCGCCGTTTTTGCCCAGCGCGGCATCATGATCCGCCAGGGCTCCTATCATACGCCGCGTTTCGGCTCGCGCTTTGTGAAGATCAGCACAACGGTGCCGACCGAATGGGTCGATGCCTTCTGCCGGCAACTGCCCGACGCGATCGAGGCAGCGCGCGGATTGAAGGAGATACCTGAGCAGTACTGACGAAGGCCGGCTAACGGCGCGACTCTGCTTCAAGAAGCACCGCCGCCGATTCCGTTCGCTTGTCGCGCAGCATCCAGCGGCCGCTGTCGACCTGGGTGAAGAAATCCTGCAGCGCGAAATTAAACAGCGCCGGTTCCTCCAGGTTGATGGTATGGCCGGTCTTTGGAAAAACCATCAGGCCGGCCGAGGGGATGGTGCGCTTGAGAAACGCGCCGGTACCGAGGCAGGAGCGGTCCTCGTCGCCGTGGATGACCAGCGTCGGCACGACCATTTTTTCCAGCTCCGCCACCAGTTCGAACGGCGAGGGGCGCCGGGCCTGCACGCCGCGCAGTGTCAGCGCCGCGCCCGCTGGCGAATGTTCGGACAGCTGGTCGATGAATTCCTTGAAGCCGCGCGGGTCTTTCAGCTCGAGCTGCTCGCGGCCCGGACCGGACCCGTAGATCGGCGCAAATTTCTTGGCGCCCTCGGCTTCCCAGCGCTTTGCCACGACCTCGACCTCCTGGCGAAACTGCGCGGTCTTGTCCGGCTCGGCGCCCATGCCGGCGGCACCGACCACAAGCGACAGTGCGCGTTCCGCATAGCGAATACCGAAATTAAGCGCAGCGAATCCGCCCATGGAGAGGCCGACAATATGCGCCTTGTCGATCGTGAGATGATCCAGAACGCCGACCGCATCGTCGACCGCGCGGCGCTGCGAATATTTGTCGATGGAATCCGGCACGTCGGACGGCGGGTAGCCGCGTGCATTGTAGGTGATGCAGCGATAGCGGCGGGCGAAGTAACGGACCTGCAGCTCCCAGGCGCGGTAGTCGCCGGAAAATTCGTGAATGAACAGGATCGGGCGGCCGGCGCCGCTATCCTCGTAGTAGAGCTTCACCCCGTCGTTGGTCGTCAGATAGGGCATGGACTGTTACGCTCCCGCGATCGCACCTTCCGCCTTCATGGCGGCAATCTCCTCTTGCGAATATCCGAACTCTGCGAGCACGGCTTCGGTGTGTTCGCCAAGCCGCGGCGGCGGCCGCTCGGGTGTGTCCGCATAGGTCGAGAAGCGGACGGGCTGCTTGACGAAGGCGCCATCCCCTACGCGGCGGATCATTCCACGCGCCTCGACCTGCGGATCGGCCGCAACCGCGGCGATGTCGTTGACGGGTCCGGCCGGCACCGCGCCGGCTTCCAGCACCGCCAGCCAGTCCGCGCAGCTGCGCTTCGATAACGCCGTTTGGAGTTCAGGTTCGAGGGCGGCATGATGCCGGGTGCGGGTATTGCTGTCCGCGAACAACGGATTGGTAATCAGATCGGCGCGCCCGATGATTTCGCAAAACCGCCGCCACTGCGCGTCGGTGTCGACGCAGACGACAATGGGATTGTCTTTGGTGGCGAAGGCCTGAAATGGCGTAATCAGCGGATGCCGCGATCCCAGCCGGTCCGGAAGATCGCCGGCATTCAGATAACGCGCGAGCGCATTCTCCAAGAGCGCGATTTGTGAATCGAACATTGCCACGTCAATCCGCGCGCCGCGTCCGGTGCTCGCGCGATCGGTGAGCGCGGCCAGAATGCCGATGACACCGAACAGGCTGGCGCCAATATCGCCAATCGAGGCGCCGACGCGCGCGGGCGGTCCATCCTCATTGCCGGTAATGCTCATCATGCCGGCCATGGCCTGGACGACGGCGTCGAATGCGGGCCGCTGCCGGTAGGGGCCAGTCTGTCCAAAGCCGGAAATCGAGGCATAAACAACGCGCGGATTGATGCGGGCGACGGTTTCGTAATCGAGCCCCAGGCGCGCCATGACGCCCGGGCGATTGTTCTCGACGAACACGTCGGCCCGTTCGGCAAGCCGAAGGAGGGCGGCGCGGCCGGCCGGCTGTTTGAGATTTAGCGCGATGCTGCGCTTGTTGCGATTGACGCTCGAGAAATAGACGCTCGCGCCGCCGATGAACGGGGCGATGCTGCGGGTAAAATCGCCTTCGCCCGGCATCTCGACCTTGGTGACCTCGGCGCCAAGCGCGCCAAGGAGCCAGGTGCAATATGGGCCTGCCAGCATGTGGGTGAGATCGAGCACCCGCAGGCCGCCGAGCGGGCCTGCGCGAAGCGCCGGCGCCGTTGCCGGTTCGCCCGACACTGAATCCGGCTCCATTTTATTCACCTGTGAACTCCGGCTTACGCTTGGCGAAAAAGGCATCGAGCCCCTCGCGGAAATCGGCGCTGCGAAAAATCTCGGCGTACCACGGCGCTCCCGACGTGACGTTATTGGCTGGAGCACTGAAGGTTTCGATGATCTGTTTGGTGGCCTTGATGGTCAGCGGCGCGTTGGCCGCGAGCGTTGCGGCAAGCGAGTCGACCGCCCCGTCGAGCTGCTGCGGCTCGACGACTTGATCGACCAGGCCGATGGCCTGCGCGTCCGGTGCTTCAATGAGTTGGCCGGTCATCAACAGCCACTTTGCCTTGGCGGTGCCGACCAGCTGCACCAGCCGAAGCGTGTCGGGGACAGTGGCAAGGAAGCCGAATTTCGCGACCGGAATGCCGAATTTCGCCGAGCGCACGGCAATGCGAAAATCGCAGGAGGCGGCAACGATAGTGCCGCTACCCACGGCGTGGCCCTGAATTCGGGCGATAACCGGTTGCGGCACTTCACGCAGCGCCGATTGCAACTGCTCGGCCGCGGCATCGTAGTTCAACGCCGACTCTGGAGACGCCAGCTGCTCGCGGAATTCGGTCACGTCGGCGCCGGAGACGAACACTCGGTCGCCGGCGCCGGTGAGAACGAACACCCGCATGGAGCGATCCTGCGACAGGTCACGCAGCGCCTGCGCAATCCGCCGGGTGATCGCGATGCTGAGCGCATTGCGCACCGCCGGCCGGTTCACGGTCAACCGCGCCACGGCTCCGTGCCGCTCGATGATCAGCTCATTGTCCATTGATGTCCCGGCTCATTTCCAACGTCATGCCGGGCAGCCCGCCGGGCCGACCTGGGTGGCGGCGAAGGCCGCTTGCACCTCGCTCTCGAGCATCAGACCGATGCGCCGCCGGATCTCGTTGAACTCGGCGGAGGTGACGTCGCGCGGCCGGGGCAGATTGACCGTGACGATCTCCTTGATCCGGCCGGGGCGGGCGGTCATCACAACAACGCGGTCGCCCAGCAAAATCGCCTCTTCGATATTGTGGGTGATGAATATCGCGGTCCGCCGCGCGGCGCTCCAGACCCGCAATAGCTCTTGCTGCATCAGGGTACGGGTCTGCGCATCCAGCGCCGCGAACGGCTCGTCCAGCAGCAGAATTTTCGGATCGTTGACCAGCGCCCGCGCGATCGCCACGCGCTGCCGCATGCCGCCGGAGAGTTCCTGCGGATAACGCCGTTCGAACCCGGAAAGCCCGACCGACGCGATCTGATCGCGCACCCGCGCGCGGCGCTGCGGCTTTGGCACGCGCCGTTCGCGCAATCCGAATTCGATGTTCTGCTCGACGGAGAGCCAGGGGAAAAGCGCGTACTCCTGAAAGACCACGCCGCGGTCGGGGCCGGGCTTAAGGATCGCCTCGCCGTCCAGGCGGACGTCGCCGCTGGTCGGATGATCGAAGCCAGCGATGATATTGAGGAGCGTCGTCTTCCCGCAGCCGCTCGGGCCGAGGACGGTCAAGAATTCATCGTCACCGATGTCGAGGTCGATGCCGTCGAGCGCGACGACCTCTTCCTGCCGCGAGATATCGGTGAAGTGCTTGCCAAGACCGCGCACGACAATGCGCGCGTGCTTCTGCACCAGCGCCGCTGGCGGCACGATCTGATTCATAGACCGCGGCTCCATCGCAGCGTCCAGCGGCCGATGAAGCGAATGATCAGATCGCTGATGAAGCCGAGCGCGCCGACGCTCAGCATTGCCGCGATGATGATATCGAGGCGCAGGAAGTAATAGGCGTCCCACATCGCGAACCCAAGTCCCGACTTCACCGCCATCATCTCGGCGACGATCACCAGCACCCAGGCAAGCCCAATGCCGAGCCGCAGCCCGGTAAAGATGAACGGCATGGCGGCGGGAATAACGACCCGCGGCAGCAGCATGTGCGAGCGGACACCGAGCATTCGCGCGGCGCGAACCAAAAGCTTCGGCGTTGCGGCGACGCCCGCCGCAGTGTTGACGACGATCGGAAAAAATGCGCCGAGCGCGATGAGGAAGAAGGCGGAGCCGTCGCGAATGCCGAAAAAGATCACCGCAAAGGGAACCCATGCCGTGATCGGAATCGGGCGAACGATCTGGATAACCGGATCGAGGAGGTCGGAAACGACCTTGAACCAGCCGATCAGGCAGCCGATGGTGACGCCCGCGGCTGCCGCCAAGACAAAGCCGATCAGCACCCGATAGGCGCTGTTGCCGGCGTGCAGAAACCAGGTGCCGGAGTAGGGACCCGCACCGGCCGGACCGAACATCCAGATCCACTGCGAGTGCAACACCGTCAATGGCGACGGCACAAACCGCGGATCCACCCAGTGCAGCGTTGACGCAACGTGCCATAGCACGAGGACGATGAGTGGCCCGATCACGCGCCTGCCGGCCAGATGCGCGCCCGCGAGAATGCGAGCGCTGTCCCATGAGGCTCGTCGCGCTGGAATTGAGGCGACAGACACTGCCGCGCCTTTCGCTCATTCTCCGCCGAGCTGATTTTTCGGCTTACCAGTCGCCTCTTCGAGAAGAGAGTAGTCGAATTGCTTGTCAACCGCCGGCGTCGCATCGACCTGGGTCAACTTGGCCGCATAGAGCATGCCCATCAGCGCTTTGGCCTCCTTGGCATAGAGTCTGTAATCGACTTTGCCGCGCGGAACCGCCTCTTTGACGACGTCAAGCGGAGAGCCGGTACCGTTCATGGCGACTTCGATGAATTTGTTGCGATCCTGACCAAGAGCGTCAGTCGCTTCGACCAGGGCGCGAACGACGCCGAGCACCGCCGCCCGGTGCGCCTGAAGAAACGCGGAGTTGACGGTCAAGAGGCCGTTGACGTTGCGGGTCGGATTGTCGCTGAGATCGAGCGAACTGTAGTAGCCGTCGCCGGCAACCGCGGCGCCGGCATTGTTCGGCTCCCAGGACGCAAAGCCGTCGATCTGATGATTTTTCAGCGCATCGAGCAGCGGCGGCCCGCCGGCGGCAAAGCTGACCGTTTGTATTTTCGACAGGTCGCCGCCGCCAAGCGTTACGCTCGCCTTGAACAGCAATTCAACGTAACTGTTCGGAGCCGTGCCGATCTTGCGGCCCTCGAGGTCTTTCCACGTCGAAGCCTTGACATCCTTGGCCAGCGTCAGGCTTTGGCCGCCGGTCGAGACGCCGGCGATCGCCCTATAGTCGCGGAAGCCCTTTTCCTCCAACAGGCCGACATTGACGTAGCCCATCACCGCCACATCGACCTGGTTGGTCATCAGCGCCAATTGCTGATCCGCGTAGCGCCGCATCGGCACCGGTTCGATCTCGACGCCGTATTTCCTGGCGTAGTCGGCAAGCACCATCATGTTGGCCTGATGGACTTGAACGGTGTAGGCGAGCCGCACTTTTTCGGCCGCCTGCGCCTGCGTAGCCCATGCCGCTGCAAGCAGCATGGCCGTCGCGATCGCCGCTCTTCGCATCGTCAGTCTCCCGCTCGGCCGCGCTGGTCGTTCGGATGGCTTCGATTACGGCACCAGCGCGGTAAGGATGCCGTAGGTGTCGGGGCGCCTGTCCCGGTAAAACTGCCAGGCGCGCCGCCGTTGGTCGATCAAATCGAGATCGCAGTCGATGATGAGGATTTCCTCGTCGGTGCCGGCTTGCGCCAGCATTTCGCCAGCCGGGTCAAAGGCGACGCTGTGACCGTAGTAGAAATAGTCGCCTTCCTGTCCGGTCCGGTTAAGCCCGGCGACGAAGTATTCGTTGAAGATCGCGTGCGCGCAAAGTTCTTTTTCCCAAACTTTGCGGGAGAGACTCTTGTCGGGCGTGGCGCTCGGAATCAGCACGATTTCCGCGCCGTTGAGTGCCAGCGCCCGCGCCCCTTCCGGATAATGGCGATCGTGGCAGATCAGGAGTCCGATCTTGCCGTACCGGGTATCGAACACGGGGTAGCCGAGATTGCCGGGCTTAAAGTACAGCTTCTCGTAGAAGATGGTATTCAGCGGAATGTGGTTTTTACGATAGACGCCGAGCAACGCGCCATCGGCGTCGATTATCGCAGCCGAGTTGTAATAGACGCTGCGGCCGACGCGTTCATAGATCGGCGCCACGATCACGACTTCGAGTTCACGCGCGAGGTGCTGCATCGCTTCGGTGATCGGACCCGGTATGGGCTCGGCCCTCTCGAAGTAGCGGGTGTTCAAGTCCGTAATAAAGAACAGCTCGTGAAAGACTTCGGGAAGCAGCAGGATTTGCGCTTGCTTGCCGGCGGCTTCGCGGATCATCTGTTCGGCGCGAGCCATGTTCTGTTCGCGCGCTCCCGAACAATTCATCTGTAGGAGAGCTAGACGAACCGCCATTTCATAATGCCTGCTACTACGCCGACAGCACAATATACAATTTAGCCGATCGGGTATACAAGTGAGTTGTGCTAGTGGGGAAATAAAGGCTGCAATTAAATTCTTAACACCGCAGTCCAAGAGCAGCGAGTCCGCAACTATGTCAATCATGACCAAGCCTGATACCCGGAACGGCGTTCGCAAAGCCGAGAGCAATGACGCACCTATTATCCGCTCTGACCGCGTGCGGCGGCAGATCGCCGATCAAATCATTTCCGGAGTGCTGCGGCCCGGCGAAGAACTGGATGAGAAAAAATTGGCCGAGGCGTTCAACGTCTCGCGTACGCCGGTGCGCGAAGCTCTCCGGCAGTTAGCCGCCGCTAATCTCGTTGAATGGCGCCCGCATCAGAGCGCCGTTGTTGCAAAAATCACGCCTTCGAAAATGGTCGAGATGTTCGAGGTAATGGCCGAGCTTGAAGGATTCTGCGGCCGCCTCGCCGCGCGCCGCATGACGCCTGCCGAGCAGGCCGCGCTGAGTTCCCTTCAAAAGGAATTCCGGCCTTACGTCGATGCCCGAGATCGCGAGGGCTATCACGAACTGAATAAATCGTTCCATGAAGCGATCTACGCCGGTGCGCACAACGACTATCTCAAGGAGCAAGCCAGCGCGCTCTATGGGCGGCTTGCGCCATACCGCGCCTATCAATTGAAGCGCCCCGACGCTCTGCGCCGCGCCTCCAACGAGCATGAAGCGATTGTTGAGGCGATCATAGCCGGCGACGGCGATGAGGCGCACCGGCTTCTGGTGAACCACGTCAGTCTGAGCAACGAACTTTTCTCCGACTTGGTGGCGGCATTGAGCAGCGCTGAATCGGCGCTGGCGCGTTAGTCGTTGCCAAATTGCGATTTGAAGCCGCTCGTTTAAGGCCGAAGTTTGTTGCCGGGCCGCTGCCGTGGCGAATTGGCGAAATGACTGCGGCACGACATGTCGCCCAAGCGGCAGATGCACCGATCCAGGCAGCTCAGCGCCGCTTGCGGGGTTGCCACGTTTTTGAGAAGAAGATAAATCTGTGGCGTCGGAGACGTCAAAATGGGGGACAGAGTAATCATGCGTCAGCTTTCCCGCCACAGTTCCGCTCTCGCCGCTACACTGTAGCCTGCTGAGAGGGCGAACGGTTTTCTGACAGCCAAATGTTTTTGACACGTACGCTCGCGGCGGCGGCGCTTTGTCTTGCGCCGTTGTCCCCGGTGCAGGCGGGGCCAACGGGCCTCGTGGTCGCTTCCGTCTACTGGGAGGGCAACCGCGTCGCGACCGGGAGCAAATTCAACCCGCACGGCATGACAGTCGCTCATCGCAATCTGCCGTTCGGCACCCGCCTCATGGTCAGTTACGGACGCAACGTGGTTGAGGTCGTTGTTAACGATCGCGGCCCCAATGTTCGCGGCCGGGAGATCGACCTTGCACTCGGTGCAGCTCAAGCGCTGCACTTCCCGGGCTTGGGTAAAGTCCGCGTCGCGTACTGGCCCCCGTTACCGCGGCCGCGGCCCGAGACGCCGTGATCCTATTCCCGGCTTTCAAAAACTGACTAACGTCAGTACGGAGTCGAATTGAGGCGGACGAAAGCGGGCGCTGACGTTAATTTCTGCATGCCTGTTGTGCTTAACGTTCGGCGCTCGCATGCTCATACAAAGCTAAGCTCTCACTGTCCGAGAGCCGCTCGTGCCGGCCGCTGCAATTGTCGTGTTTGCCGGCATGGTGGCGTTAGTCGCCGCGCATCCCCAGATATGTCTTTCAAAGACAACGACTGCCGAGCCGGCGGTTCCGGTGTAGGCATGGGCGGCTGGACTTCTGGGCCCGCGCGTTAGAGCTATCTATCGGCAGGGATTTCAGATATCGAGTTCGTTCGTACCGCGGGTGCCATCGGCAGCCGACGTATCGCTATCCGTGCGCCATGGGCCCGAGCGCCTTGGCCGTCGGGCCTATCAGCCGCTCGATCGAAAAGGAACGCCGCGTGCAGGTTCTCGTCCGTGACAACAATGTCGACCAAGCCCTCAAGGTGCTGAAGAAGAAGATGCAGCGCGAAGGCGTCTTCCGCGAAATGAAGCTCCGCGGCCATTACGAAAAGCCCTCAGAGAGAAGGGTCCGGGAGAAGGCGGAAGCTATCCGCCGGGCCCGCAAGCTCGCCCGCAAAAAGCTGCAGCGCGAGGGTTTGCTGCCGATGAAGCCCAAGGCAGTTCCCGGGACTCCCGGACGAGGTGGCCCCGCGCGCGTCACCCGCCTCTGATCTTGGAACAACCGGAATCGACATTTTCGCCGAGTGAGAATGTTGACCCAAAAGCTTCGGCACCGTCGTCCGCAACATCTTGGGATGCATGGAAAGCAAGATGAAGATGACGCCGCACAAGAAAGAGTTGCTGGTGAAGGAGGGTCCTGAAATCCGATCCGATAACTTTTCTGAAGCAGCCGTCCAGCAGATGATCGGCAGCGCCAAGAAGCGCGGCTACGTCACGTTTGATCAGATCAACGCCGTGCTACCCGCGAAGAAAGCCAATTCGGAGCGGATCCGGGATATCCTGTCGATTTTCGAAGAATTGGGCGTCGATTTGATTGAGGGCGACGAGACCAAGCCTGACGAGACCAAGCCTGACGAGACCAGGCCTCATGCAAAGGGGACGACCGGTGAGGACCCGGAGCAGGAACCCGAGGGCGACCGCGAGCTGGTTGAGGTCCGGCAAGGGCGGGTCCCGGTCAAGACCGGGCCCAAGGAACCAGCTCAGCGCAGCGACGACCCGGTGCGCATGTATCTCCGCGAAATGGGCTCGGTGGAACTGCTTTCGCGCGAGGGCGAGATTGCCATCGCCAAGCGTATCGAGGCCGGCCGCGAGACGATGATCGCCGGGCTCTGCGAGAGTCCGCTCACCTTCCAGGCCATTATCATCTGGCGGAATGAGCTCAACGACGGCAAGGTCTTGCTGCGCGACATCATCGACCTCGATGCCACCTATGCCGGTACTGGCGCCACTGCGACGCCTATGCCGGCGATTGGGCCTGACGGCCAGTTGACGGTGGGCGTCGCCGTTCCAGACCAGGCCGGGCCGCCGCAGATGCGGGCGCCGGCCACCGCACCGGCCGCTCCGACGCCCTTCAAACCGGCTGGCACAAGCTCCGCCGGCGGGGAGACCGCCGGCGGGCCGATCAGCGAGCGAAACTTCGATGATGACGACGACGATATGGAAAACTGGCTCTCGGTCGCTGCAATGGAGGCGGAGCTCAAGCCCAAGGTAATCGAGACCTTCGACACCATCGCCGACACCTATAAGCGCCTGCGCCGGTTGCAGGATCAGGATATCCAATTCCAGCTCAAAAGGCAGTCGCTCTCGCCCGCGCAGGAACGCAAGTATAAGAAGCTGAAGAACGAGATCATCGGCGAGGTGAAATCGCTGCGGTTGAGCCAGGCGCGCATCGATGCGCTGGTCGAGCAGCTCTATGACATCAACAAGCGCCTGGTCGGCTGCGAGGGCCGCCTGATGCGGCTCGCCGAGAGCCATGGCGTCGCGCGCGAGGATTTCCTTAAGAACTACCTGGGTTCTGAGCTCGACCCGCTCTGGCTCAACCGCGTGTCGAAGCTTTCGGCCAAAAGCTGGAGCAGCTTCGCCGCCAAAGACAGGGACCGGGTCAAGCAGCACTGCCACGAGATCCACGCGCTGGCCGGCGAGACCGGGCTAGAGATCGGCGAATTCCGCAAGATCGTGCAGATTGTGCAGAGGGGCGAGCGCGAAGGGCGGCAGGCCAAGAAAGAGATGGTGGAGGCGAACTTGCGTCTCGTCGTCTCGATCGCGAAGAAATACACCAACCGCGGCCTGCAGTTCCTCGACCTCATCCAGGAAGGCAACATCGGCCTGATGAAGGCGGTCGACAAGTTCGAGTACCGGCGCGGCTACAAGTTTGCGACCTACGCCACCTGGTGGGTCCGTCAGGCGGTCAGCCGCTCGCTCGCCGATCAGTCGCGCACCATACGTGTGCCCGTTCATATGATCGAGACGATCAACAAGATCGTGCGCACCAGCCGGCAGATGCTCGGCGAGATCGGCCGCGAGCCGACGCCGGAGGAACTCGCCAGGAAGCTCCACATGCCGCTCGAAAAGGTCCGCAAGACCTTGAACATCGCCAAGGAACCGCTCTCGCTCGAAACGCCGATCGGCGAGGAGGGCGACAGACA
>VFSW01011660.1_pt1 | contig 12319 bp, 6 predicted proteins | sample 5358111 | NCBI WGS metagenome assembly VFSW01 (sample SAMN11554181, study PRJNA540505) | mine drainage metagenome | isolation source: sediment from site ElyBrook_90M | place: USA: Ely Copper Mine, Vershire, VT | collected 2017
TTGAAAGCATAGAAATAGCGTATTTATTTAAATAAAAATTCAATAAGAATGAAAAAACTACTATTATTAATTATCGGTTTGGCCGGCATGAATGCGGCAATTGCGCAGTGCAACGCATACTTCACCACCTCGCAAAGCTCCATCTGCAACGGCGGCCAGGAGACCTATACCGATTTAAGTTCGGGCGGCATCGGGCCGTTTACATATAACTGGAATTTCGGAGCCAACGCCGTACCTGCTACATCGGCCCTTCAAAATCCGCCTGTGGTTACCTATACACAGCCGGGGGTAAAAACTGTTTCACTAAGCTACCATTCAGCCGGCGGGTTTGGATGTACCAGCACCTATACCACAACAATAACCGTAAATGCCAACCCTGTTGCAACCTTCACCTCCACCGCGCCCCAATGCGTAGGCAACGGAGTAAACTTTACCAACACAGGCAGTTCGGGACCGGGAGTAACCTATAACTGGAATTTCGGCGCCAATGCCACGCCTTCCGTCTCTACTGCCCAAAGCCCTTCGGGAGTGGTCTTTTCAGCTTCCGGGCCCCAACTCATCACCTTTGCGGTGGACAACGGTTTCTGTACCACCGTGGATACAATGACCATACATATAAGCGCCACACCGAGCGCAAGTTTTGCAAGCAATGCCCCGGCCTGCATGCGCGGACCGGTTACATTCACCAATACAGGATCGGTAGGAGGAGGGCTAACCTACCTCTGGAATTTTGGTGTTGCCGCCGTACCGGCCACATCCACATCACCGGTACCGCCCCCTGTTTCCTACACCTCTCCCGGAGTAAAAAACATAACCTTTGCCATTACCAACGTGGCCACGGGCTGTACCTCGGTGGCTACCGGACAAATAACCATTTATCAGGATCCTGCTGCCAGTTTCACTTCGAATGCGCCTCAATGCACAGGTAACAATGTAAACTTTACCAATACCGGAAGCAATGGTCCGGGCATTACCTATTCCTGGAATTTCGGCGCCGATGCCACACCCGCCACCTCTGTTGCCGAAAGCCCGTCGAATGTAACCTATTCTACGGCCGGACCGAAACTTATAACCTTTACCGTGGATAACGGCTATTGTACCACTACCGATACTACTACCATCCATATCAACCAATCGCCCTCGGCAAGTTTCACCTCCACAGCGCCTCAATGCACAGGGTTGCCCGTTAACTTCACCAATACCGGAACCCCTCCGCCGGGAGTAACCTATTTATGGAACTTTGGACCGGGTGCCGTGCCTGCCACATCGGTGCTGCAAAATCCGGCAGGAGTTACCTTTTCCATACCCGGTTCGCAGCCGGTAAGCCTTACCATTACCGAAACGGCTACGGGATGCACCTCAACCGTTACCCAGTACATCAACATAAACGCCAGCCCGTCCGCAAGCTTTACCTCCAATGCCCCTCAATGCAACGGCAGCCAGGTTAACTTTACAAATACCGGAAGCAGCGGGCCCGGCATAACCTATAACTGGAGTTTCGGCGTAAACGCCACCCCGCAGAACTCCGGCGCCGAAAGCCCTTCAGGAATTGTTTATTCTTCGCCCGGTCCAAAGCTTGTTACCTTTTCTGTAACCAACGGTTCATGTGTTACAGTTGATACTGCCACTATTATAATAGACACTACACCGGTAGCAAGTTTTACATCCACCGCACCTAAATGCCAGGGCGATTCGGTAGCCTTTACCAATACCGGCTCCATGATAGGCGTAACCTACAATTGGAACTTCGGTTCGAACGGGCATCCTGCCACATCCAGCGCTCAAAACCCCACAGGCGTGTCGTTTTCGGCATCAGGGGTGCAAAGCATATCGCTCACCGTTACCGATCCTGTTTCGGGATGCAACGCCACCACCGTACAATACATTACAATCAATCCCACGCCGTCGGCTTCCTTCTTCTCTAATGCGCCTGTATGCGCCGGCACGTCTGTGAGCTTTACCAATACCGGAAGCAGCGGACAGGGATTAACCTATAGCTGGGATTTCGGCGCAGGCTCTACCCCGCAAATCTCCTCAACCGAGAGCCCCACAGGCATAACCTATAGCAACGGCGGCAAAAAACTTGTAACCTTTACAATAGACAACGGCATGTGCAGTGCAACCGATACGGCAAGTATAGCAGTAGATTCGCTGCCCATAGTGCTGGCAGGCAACGATACAACCATCTGCGCCTCGGACAGCGTGCAGATTGGCGGAACACCCATTGCAGGATATAAATACAGCTGGTTCCCGTCGTCGGCGGTAAACAACGCCCACCTTGCCAACCCCGAAGCCAAACCCATAGCCCCTGTTACCACTTATATTGTAACTGCAACAAGCCCTGCCGGATGCGTGAACAGCGATACGGTGATTGTTACCATGCTTGCACCCCTTGTTGCCAATGCCGGACCACCTGTAACCATCTGCCGCAACGACAGTGTTCAGATAGGCGCCATGCCGGTTAACGGAAAAAACTTTGTTTGGAGCCCCGGAACCGGTTTGAGCGACTCAACCATTGCCACGCCTTATGCCAAACCCGACTCCACAAAAATTTATACCCTTACCGTTTCAGGATGGGGCTGTACCCCTGCCAAAAGCAAGGTAACGGTTACGGTGAATCAGTTACCTGTGCTTATCCCATTGCAGGAAGACACCATAGCGGCCGGACAGCAGGTGCAGCTAACCGCTTCCGGAGGCCTGGAATATAGCTGGATGCCTGTAACCGGACTAAGCAACCCGCAGGTGAATAACCCCTTTGCCAGCCCCGACAGCACCACCAGATATGTGGTATGGGTAACCGATGTTCAGGGATGCGTGAACACCGATACCGTAATTGTGAATGTTATGAAATCGAACTATTGGGCACCTACCGCGTTTACCCCTAATGGCGACGGCAGAGACGATATTTTCTATATCCACGGGCAGTTTCAGCAATTTGATTTTGGCGTTTACAGCCGCTGGGGCGAACAAATTTTCCATACCAACAACCCTACACAGGGCTGGGACGGCACAAGCCAGGCCAGCGGAGAAAAAATGCCCGATGGAGCATATATATACTATGTGAAAGGCAAGCTTAGCGACGGTACCACTGTCAGCAAGCAGGATATGGTTAATCTGATACGGTAACAACAAACACAAAACAGCAAAAGAAAAAACTCCCAACCATGAAAAAAATATTAGTAACACTTGCACTCGGCTTCCAGTTGCTGGCTATCAGCCATATAAAGGCACAGGACCCTGCCTTTAGCCAATTCTATGCCTCGCCCCTGCTCCTAAACCCAGCCATACTGGGCGCCAGTGACGACTGGAGGACGAGCCTGTGCTACCGCAACCAGTGGGGTAGCGTAAACAGCGGCTACACCGATTACGATTTTAACACCAGCTACCCTATTTACCTGAAAGACGAGGGCAGCAAGATATTTGTGGGTCTCGCCCTGCTCGACGATAAAGCGGGCGCCTACGGACTGATGAACGGTTACCTGTCTGTCGGGTATAACAAAGAACTCGGCGACAACCAAAATGTGTGCCTTGCCCTGTACGGCGGATTAGGACAGTTGGCAATTAACACAAGCGGACTCACCTTCGACGACCAATATGTGAACGGAAGCTATAACGCCAACACACCCACCGGCGAAATGGGATTGAGCCGCAGCGTAATGTACCCCGATGCCGGTTTTGGATTTACCTGGTATATGAACCCGCCCCGTGAAAAATCAAAGTTCAATGCTTATGCAGGAATATCCGGTTTCCACCTGAATGAGCCCAACCAAACCTTGAATGGAGGCGTAGCTACTCTGCCCATAAGGATGAACTATATAGCCGGAATAAAGATATTTGAATCGGAAAAGGTGGAACTGTCGCCCAATGTAATGGTATGTACACAGGGAGGCAACGTAATAGCAGCAGTCGGAGCATATTGCTATTATAACTTAAAAGATGATTTTAAACTGACCCTCGGAATGTGGTACCGCGCCAACGATGCAATTCCAATTCTCATAGGCGTGGAGTATAAAGGATTTGAGCTTGGCTATAGCTATGATATGGTTACCAGTACGCTGAACGCTTATGCCACAGGGCTTAACGCAAGCGAAATTACGCTCGCTTACAACTTCGCAAGAAAGAAAAAAGATGATTCAGCACCGATGATTGGCAGCAATACAGCCAATAACACCGGAAGCCAAACTACTACCACACCCGGTACTTTTCCATTTCCGGAGTTGTAAAACAATCGGGCTGCCGGCGCCTATCCCATATTTTATGGACAGGGCTTATCATATCTAACACTCAATTTACAGCATGAAAATAATATCTGTTCTGTTATCTGTATCATTACTCGGCATTAAACCCACCAGCGCACAGAAACGACATATAATACAGACCGGCAGTCATGATACTGGCGCCAAAGCCGAAAGAAACGACACCGCGGTTATGCCTCCGGTAATCACGCACCACCATATTGTATTGGACGGAAAAACAATTAACTACACCGCCGCCGCAGGCTATATGCCAATAAAGGATGAAAAAGGAAAACTTTTGGCGCGTATCTTTTATGTGGCCTACACCGCCGACGGCGAACCTACCGGAAAGCGGCCTGTTACCTTTGCATTTAACGGTGGCCCGGGCTCGGCGTCCATCTGGCTGCATGTAGGGGCCATAAGTCCTGTAAGGGCCAATTTCGGAGATGATCAGGGCAACCCGCCTGCGCCGCCATATACTTATAGCGATAACGAAAACTCATGGTTGAGTTTCACCGACCTGGTTTTTATCGACCCTGTATCAACCGGCTACAGCCGTGCTGCAAACGGTGTTGAACCGGCCAATTACCACGGCTATTCGCAGGATATTGCCTCGGTAGGCGATTTTATCAGGCTTTATATCACACGCAATGAACGATGGGGAAGCCCTAAATTCCTGACAGGAGAAAGCTACGGTACGGTAAGGGCTTCAGGTCTGTCGGGTTATTTGCAGGATGCATACGGTATTTATCTGAACGGCATAACGCTTATCTCTTCGGTGCTTAACTTTGAATATATCGACTTTAACAGGGGAAACGATTTGCCTTATATCCTGTACCTGCCCACCTACTGTACCACCGCACAGCATTATAAAAAGCTGGCCCCCGCATTGGAAAATTTGAGCCTTGAAGACCTTTCCAAAAAGGCAGAAACCTTTGCCGCAGGCACCTACAACCTTTTTTTAATGAAAGGCGATAAGGCATCGGAACAGCTTACCTCGCTGGTGGTGGATTCATTAAATTACTTTACCGGATTATCCAAAGACTATATACGCAGCTGCCGCGAACGTATGAACGACAACCGGTTCTTTAAGGAACTATTGAAAAGCGAAGGCAAAACCATTGGCAGGTACGATACACGCTATACGGGCGAAGATGCCGACGATGCAGGATCGGTGCCGACGTATGATCCGAGCTACAGCGCTGTTCTGGGGCTGTTCAGCGGCGTGTTCAACGAATATGTGCGCAAAGACCTGAACTTTAAAAGCGACCTGCCCTACGAAGCCCTTACCAATGTGTACCCCTGGCCTACCACCGACAACCGTTACCTCGACGTATCTGAAACTCTGCGCAGCGCCATGACCCAAAACCCTTACCTGAAAGTAATGGTATGCTGCGGTTATTACGACCTTGCCACTCCCTTTTTTAACGCCGTGTATGCGGTGAACCATCTGGGCCTGCGAAGCGATGTAAGCGGCAACATCTCGCTCCATTTTTACAATGCCGGCCACATGATGTACGTTACAAAGGAGAATGACGCAAAACTGAAATCGGACGCCGAAAACTTTTACCGTAGCGCCATAAAATAATTGGAGCGGCTGCCCCGCAGTGTTTTTTATTTCACCCCTACAACAAGCTCATACAGGCTGTCTTCGTTTAAATATTTGCCTGCAATACGGAGCAATTCATCGGCCGTAATGCCCGACAGGGCCTGCATGTACTTCTCGTAATAAGAGTAGTCGAGGTTGCACAGCCAAAGTTGTTTGAACCGCTCGGCCAGGGCAAAAGGCCCATCCATGCTTCGCATAAAGTTGCCCGACAAGTAATTTTTTACCAGCTGAAGCTCGGATGAAGCGACCGGTTCCGTGCGTAGCCTGGCTATTTCCTTATATACTTCGGTAAGGGCTTTGGAACATACATCGCTGCCTACTTCGCTCGATATTTGGAAAAAGCCTGCATTTTCCAGGAATATAACGCCCGACGAAATGCCATAGGTGTATCCTTTGTCTTCCCTTATGTTGCTCATCAGCCGCGAGCCGAAATAGCCTCCGAGCACAGTATTCAGTATTTGGAACGGAATGGCATCGGGGTGGTTTTTAAGGAAAAGCGGCATGCCAACCTTTATGGCAGATTGCACAACGCCTTTTCTCTGTATAATATTTTTTTTCTCGGCGGATGGCTTTATTTCAGGCATTTGGGCTTTTCCGGCCGGTTTGCTCGCTGTGGTGCCAGCCCAGTTGTCTTTTCCGAAGAATTCTCCTGTCAGTTTTAAAAAATCGTCGCTAACCCGACCCGAAATGATCATTGTACAGCTTCCCGAATGGTAATGCCTGCTGTGAAATATAGGCAGGTTTTCCCTCTTCATGGTGTCGAATTCTTCTAATTTAGGGATATGCCCGTAGGGATGCTTTTCGCCGAATAGGAGAGCGGGAAAATTGCGCGCCGCTACTACACGCACCTTTTGATCGTCTACCAAAAACCTTTGCTTTTTATTGGTGCGGTTCACTTCAAACTCCTGCTCCGGAAACGAGGGCTCTTTTATCAGTTCCTTCAGCATGGGCAATACCCTTCCGGCGTGTTTGCCGAGCGTATAAAGGGTTACCGCAGCGTAATCGTGATATACAGCCGTTTCGAGGAACGAGCCGTAATAGTCGAGCTGGGAAGCTATTTCTTCGGCGCTGTGTCTTTTGGTACCCTCCTCCAGCATTGAATTTGTAAAATCGGCTACGGCAGGCTGCCCCGATTCCCTTGTGCCGGCCCGGAACAGCAGTTCAATTTTGAGTACATCCTGAGTGCCGGCATTAACATAATATACCGGTATGCCGTTTGTAAATGTAAGTTTCTGCGCCTGTATTATCTCCACTTTGCCTGGTTTGGCAAGCGCAGGCATGGTTTTGCGGTCGAGCATGGTTCTGGTAATGTTTGTGCAAAGTTAGCAGAATATTCAGGGTTGCTGTTAGCAAGGGGCATTGCCACGGCTTTCGGCAATTCTCCTGCACCGCTTTTAGCAGGGGAGAGAAGGGATTACGTGCCGTGTTCCCTACTTACCGGTATTGCAAGAGCGCCATAAGAGCTTATGCTTTTTTGTTTGCGCAATAAAAAAATCCCCAAGCAAGCTAAGGGAATTTTCTTTTCGTAAATCTTTGCATTACGTTTTTATCAGTGGAGCCGGAGGGATTCGAACCCTCGTCCAAACAAGGAAACAACGGGCTTTCTACGTGCTTAGTCTTATTTGGTTGTAGGGAGGCAACTGCCATAAGACAGGGCTATTGCCAACTTAGTTCCTTTAGTTTTGCCCCGTATCCGGAACGTATCCGGAGCTATCCCGCCATTTTCGATGCTTCGGTCGGGACGCCGGCAGGAGTGGCTTCCCGGGAAACATGGCCGGTTAATCCTTAAGGATTAAGCAGCCAAAGCGTAATTAGATTCGCCTTTTAGATGTTGAGAACTGGTATTAACGAGCCACATTCACGACGCTCGGCATGCTTACTCGCTCTTTCTGCCTGCTGTCAAAACCTGTCGGCCCCAAAGAGTTTATAATTCAAACGTACAAGTAACTAATATACGCTGCAAATTTACGAAATAATGTTGAATGGGGAGGAATGCCAATGATTTCAGGCGTTGTTGCTGTTATTACCAGTGCCGCCTTGAGTTTCCACTCCTGCATTTTTAACCGTTTCGGGCAATTCTGCTTTTGGCTGCTCCGGCAAGGGGCGGCTGCCTTGGGGCGTGGCAGAACTATTGCTGTTAAATGACCTGGGCTGTTCATTCAGGTCAAAATCTTTCAGGTTAAGGTTGGCGCTCTCTTGTATCTCACGCTGTACGCTTCCTGCTGCATCTCTGAACTCCCGCATTATTTTGCCCAGAGTACGGGCAATTCCGGGTATGCTCTTTGAGCCGAAAAACATCAGGAATACAACAGCTATGAGCAGGAATTCGCCTCCGCTGAAATCGAGAAAGAGAGGTATAAAGCTTATCATTTCCATACCGGAGGCAAATTTACGAGGATTATCCAATATAAAGAACTGATTAATGTTTATTATTCTCGGCTATGCAAGCGCAGTGATATGATATACTGCTATACAACCCGTATTTATGAATACGATTGGCCGCCGGAATTACCTTATTATTGCAACGGTTGATTCATGCCTGCAAAAGTTATTAATTACCTGCCATTTAACCCCGCTATATTCAATAAGCCCTTATGCAGATATTTCTTGAATAAGAGCCAGGTAAGAAGAACAGTCTGTGAAGGGTATTATTCCAGATCAGGCAATAACCTTCGCCGGCTCCGTTTTCTTTTTCCTGTCGAAGTCGATAACTATGGGAGTTGCAATACAGATGGATGAATAGGTTCCCACAACAATACCGATAAGCAACGCAAAGGCGAATCCCTTTATAGTTGTTCCGCCAAAAATAAATATAGCCAGCAATACAAAAAAGATGCTTAACGAGGTATTGATGGTCCGGCTCAACGTTGCATTCAATGCGTAATTGATTACCATTTTCTTATCCTCCGAACCTTTATCCAAATCTCGTTTATGCCTGTCGGAGAGGTATTCACGGATCCTGTCGAATACCACAATGGTATCGTTCATGGAGTAACTCATTACGGTAAGTATGGCGGCAATAAAATCCTGGTTCACCTCGAGGGAGAAAGGCAGCACGCCCTTGAACAAAGTAAATGCAGCCATAATCATAAAGGCATCGTGGAAGAGCGCCACCACGGCGCCCAAGCCATATTGCCAGCCGCGGAACCTGATGAATATATAAATGAACATGAGAAGGCATGCGAACAGTACGCTCCACACCGCCTTCGATTTAATGTCTTGCGATACGGATTCGCCGACCAGTTCGGAACTCATCACCTGGTAATTATTATTGAGCGGAGCCAACCCTGCTTTCAACGCTGCTTCCACATCGCTTTCGGCATTTTTTGAAGGATCGTCTATTTTATAACTCGTAGTTATCTTCAATTGCGTAGGTTCCCCGTAAGTCTGCACTTCGGGCGCAATACTTCCGAAACTCCTGGTAAGGGCAAAGCGCACCTTGTCAACAGAAGGCACCTTATCGAACCTTACCACATAAGTACGTCCTCCCTTGAAGTCAACGCCCATTTCAAAACCATGCATGAAGTATGATATTGCCCCTGCCAGCAATACGCTGCCGGAGATGAAGTAATAAACATGCCTCCTCTTAACGAAGTTGATATTAATTTTCTTGAAGGCATTACGTGTAAAAGACCTGTCGAAGGAAATGTTCTTGTTTCTCGTCAGCATAGACTCGAACATGAGCCGTGTAATGAAAATTGCGGTAAATAGCGAGGCAGGGATACCGATGATGAGCGTGGTGGCAAAACCCTGGATGGGTCCGGTGCCGTAAATGAACAAAATGATACCGAGCAAGAATGTTGTAATGTTAGCATCGAGCACCGAACTCATCGCTTTGCGGAAACCGTTCTTTATGGCGTTTCCCAGGGAATTGCCTGCTGCAAGTTCTTCACGGATACGCTCGAATATCAGAATGTTGGCATCCACGCTCATGGCAATGGTAAGCACTATGCCCGCAATTCCCGGAAGTGTAAGCACAGCGCCCAGCGAAGCAAGAATACCCAATACAAAGAAGACGTTCACCAACATGGCAATATCGGCTATAACACCGGCCATGTTATAGTAAACTGCCATGAACACCAGAACGAGAATGAGCGCAGCAACAAATGACACGAGCCCGGAAATAATCGATTCTTTACCCAGGGTTGGACCGACTATGCTTTCCTGCACAATATGTGCGGGAGCGGGCAGCCGCCCTGCTTTCAGGATATTCACAAGGTCATCGGCTTCGCGTACGGTGAAGTTTCCGGTTATAGAAGACCTTCCTCCGGAAATTTCATTCTGAACCACGGGGAATGAGTAAACGCTGTTATCCAGAACAATGGCGATACTCTTTCCGATGTTGTCTGCGGTAAGGCGTTTCCATACCTGCGCCGCCTGCGGGGTCATGGTCATGGAGATGCTGGGATGACCGCTGCCCTGCTGTTCAAATTCCTTACGTGCATCGGTAATTATATCGCCCGATAGAGGGGCTTTGCCGTCGCGGGTGGTAACCTTAATGGCCACCAGCTGGAGCAGGGTTCCTTCCTTGTTAAATGGCTTCACCGTCCACAAAAACCGGAGGTTGGACGGGAACAGTTCAGCTATGCCCGGCATGCGCAGGTACTCATTCACTTTTTCGGTATCGGAGATAAGGCAAAAACCCACCACCGGTCCCTTGGCATGAACTTGGTTGCCTTTACCGTCGGGTTCCGATGCCTCCTGGAATATTGAAAGCAAGGGGTGTTGCCTCTTGCGGGCTTCCATGCCTGTATCCTTTGCATTCAGTTTGCCTGCCAGTTTACCGTTAAGTGAACCGGAGTCTTTCGATGACAAACGCAGTTTTTGCAATGCGGAAAGAGTATTTTGCTTTCCTGTGTCATTTTTGGCCGAATGGGTCAGGGTATCATGTTTACCGGTTGAATCAATTTTACCTGCAAGTGAGTCGGATTTTTTTGCTGTATCGGCTGTAAAAAATAATTTGGCGGAAAGCCTTTTGTCGGCTTCTTCAAGGTCTCTCCATACGTCAAGGTTGTCGTAGGTGCACCAGAATTCGAGGTCGGCGGTTCCCTGAAGGAGTTTACGCACCCTTTCTTTGTCGCTTACGCCCGGCAGTTCAACAAGAATTCGTCCTGAACCGGGCAGCATTTGAATATTGGGTTGTGTAACGCCAAATTTGTCGATACGTACGCGCAATGTTTTTTCGGCCGTGGCGATGGCGTCCTGTACGCGTCCTTTAATAAAGTCGATAACTTCCTGATTGGTGGCTGTGTATTTAATATAATCGCGCAGTTCTATCGTTTGGAAGTAAGAGGCAAGCTTGCCGTCAGGGTTCAGTTGCTGGAATGCTTCGCCGAACAGGTCGACAAAATCTCTGGTTGAAACCATGTGCCGCTGCTGCGCAACATTCAGGGCTTTGTTAAAAATTGGGTCGTTATTATTGTTGCTAAGTTTCCTGATAATGTCCGCTTCCGATATCTCGAGGGTTACGTTCATCCCGCCACGAAGATCTAATCCAAGATTGATGCTTCTTTCTTTGCAGTCTTCATAAGTAAAATCAAAAACCGGGTAAACAGGCTTCCCTTTTATGGAATCCATATACGTATCGTTTTCCCTCAACTGAATTGAGTCCAGGAAGAATCTTTGTTTTACCGTATCGCCGTGGGCAAACTTTTTAGCCGAATCCAGTATTGAATTTCTTCCGGCATATGCTTTGGCGTATTCTTTGGCATCATTCTCTGTTTTTACCGAAAAATATGTGAATGAGAAATAATAAATACACGCTAAGGCTAACAGAATAGCAAATAACCGTATAATCCCTTTGTTTTGCATTTTTTTTGATTTTGGCTCGCAAATTTAACAATTAACCATTAAGAATGAGAATTAAGAATCAATAAATCATTTAAGTCCGAGAAAGTCAGTGCAAATAAGGCTCCATAACAGCCCTCCCACCCCCAAAGGGGGGATTAATTTCGAAGCTATATCCTTATTCCAATCACACAAACATCGTCGGTTTGTTCTAAAGCGCCTTTCCAGTTTTCAAATTCTATTTCCAGCTCCGCTTTTTGTTCAGCCAATGGCCGATGGCTGATTGCCAATAGCTTTTCCTGAAGTTGCTTGTATTTAAACTTCTTCCCTTTCGGTCCTCCGAACTGGTCGGCAAAACCGTCGGTAAAGAGATAAACCGCCCTCCTGCCCCCCGAAAGGGGGTTCAAAGTTAGTGTGTGTGTAGTAAAGGGCTTAGGGTTATCGCTTTTCCCTATGGGTTGCTTATCAGCAAGAATTTCTTTCATCTCTCCCCGTCCGAACGGTTCATCCGGGCGGGCATTCTCCAGATACCATAACGAATTATAAGCGCCTGCCCATTGTATTGTAACACTATTAGCTATTGGCTGATGTCCGCCTGCCATTGCAGTTCGGGCAGGGCTGATTGCCAAAAGGGATATATCCATACCGTCTTGTATGTTGCCTTCGCTTTTGTCGAAGGTCTCCAGCA
>VFSW01011661.1_pt1 | contig 12318 bp, 8 predicted proteins | sample 5358111 | NCBI WGS metagenome assembly VFSW01 (sample SAMN11554181, study PRJNA540505) | mine drainage metagenome | isolation source: sediment from site ElyBrook_90M | place: USA: Ely Copper Mine, Vershire, VT | collected 2017
GCAAGCAGCAGCAGCAGCGTCTGCGCCTCCTCACGTGTGATGCGGTCGCGCGCCTCCAACTCACCAGAGTAGCGCATCAATTCGGCGATGGCGGTGTTGTACTTCAGCGCGGCGGTATCGTCGCCAACCTTGCGCATCGCCAGATGCATGGCGCGACGCGCGGCGGCTGGCGGCGGCTCGTTGCTGAGCGTGGAGCCGCGCTCGGCGCCGATGCGCCAGACACGCTCCAGAAAGCGCACAACGCCCGCGATGCCCTGATCGTTGAAGTCGCCGCCCAGCTCATATGGCCCCATGAACATGAGGTAGATGCGCAACGTATCGGCCCCATAGCGGGCGATATACTCGTCGGGATTTACGACATTCCCACGCGACTTGGCGATTTTCGCGCCATGCAGCGTAATCATACCGTTGGCGCGGAAGCGCTTGAATGGCTCTTCGAAGTCGAGCAGGCCAGCGTCACGCATCGCCATGACGATGAAGCGCGAGTAGAGCAGATGCAGCACACTATGCTCGGCGCCACCGACATACATATCCACCGGCAGCCACTTGCGCGTGCGCTGTGGATCCCAGGCGTGGGCGCTCTCGTCGCTGGAGGGATAGCGCAGGTAGTACCACGCCGAGTCGAGGAAGTTATCCATCACATCGGTGTCGCGTGTGGCGGGCTGTCCGCAGACAGGGCAGGTGGTATGGACAAAGCTGGCAACCCGCGCCAATGGTGAATCGCCGGTTCCCTGGGGCTGGTAGTCCTCCAGGTCGGGCAGACGCACCGGAAGCTGATCATCGGGAACAGCGACAGCGCCGTGGTCGGGACAATAAATGATGGGGATCGGTGGCCCCCAGTAGCGCTGGCGACTGATCAGCCAGTCCCGCAGGTGGTAGCGCGAGATACGCCGCCCCAACTGGCGCTCCTCGAACCAGGCGACGATGGCCTCGCGCGCCTCAGCGGAGGGCTTACCGCTGAATATGTCTGAGTGCGCCAGCGTCCCCTCGCCCACATAGGGCGCGTCGCCGGGAGCGCCTCCCCTGGGCTGCACGCCGAATCGCACAGGCAATCCCATGGCGCGGGCCAACGCCCAGTCGCGCTCCTCATGCGCTGGAGCGGCCATGATGGCGCCAGAGCCATACTCGATCAGAACGTAGTCAGCGACCCAGATGGGAACTTGCTCACCAGTGATGGGATGGATAGCGTAGGCGCCGGTAAAGACGCCAGTCGGCGCGGTGGACGCATCGCTGCCAGCGCGGGCGCGCGCGTGTCGGGCGCGTCGGGTGGCCGCCCCAGCGCGATAGGCGCTGACTGCGGCGCGACTCTCTGGCGTGGCGATGCGCTCGGCCAGCGGATGCTCCGGCGCCAGCGCGACGAAGGTGACGCCAAAGACCGTATCGGGGCGCGTGGTGAACACACTCACCTGCTCGTCAATGACTCCAGCGATGGCCAGACGAAACTCCAGACCCGTCGAGCGGCCAATCCAGTGACGCTGAGCGGCTTTGACACGCTCTGACCAGTCGAGCGTCTCCAGATTGTCGAGCAGACGATCCGCGTAGTGGGTGATGCGCAACGCCCAGTGCGGTAGCTCGCGCCGCTCGACCAGCGCCCCGCAGCGTTCGCAATGGCCATCAATCACTTGCTCGTCGGCCAGCACGGTCTTGTCATTGGGACACCAGTTGACGATGCCCGTTTTGCGTTCGGCCAGGCCCATCTTGAAGAGTTGGATGAAGATCCACTGGGTCCAGCGATAGTAGGCGGGGTCGGTGGTGTTGACCTCATGCGACCAGTCGAAGCGCGCGCCAATGCGCTTGAGCTGGCGCTCGCGGAAGTTCTCGACGTTCTGGGCGGTCAGCGCCGCCGGATGCACGCCGCGCTTGATCGCGAAGTTTTCGCTGTGGATGCCGAAAGCGTCAAAGCCCATCGGCTCGAAGACATCGTAGCCGCGCATCGCCATCAGCCGCCCCTGAATATCGGAGCCGACATAGGCGTAGACGTTCCCGACATGCAGTCCTTCAGCGGATGGATAGGGAAACATCATCAGGTTATAGAATGGTCTGGGCGCGTCATCCAGATTGACGCGATAGATGCCGCTGCTCTCCCACTCGGTACGCCAGCGCTCCTCGAAGGCGGCAAAGTCATAGCGCGGCGGTCGGGCGCCGCTGCTGATGGCTGAGCCGGGCGGGTTGGGCGCAGCGCGCTTGCGCCGTGAAGCGCGGCTACTCTCTGCGGACGAAGGGTCGCGGGCTACTCGCGCGGGCTTTCGTGGTGGTGATGGTGTTCGCGCCATGTCGGTCACGTCCTCTCGTTGATCGCACACCTGCGTTACCAGAAAGACAGAGGCGGGCGGAAGGACGTTGACGCTGGAGCGAGCGAGCGCATTCAGCTCAACAAAAAGCGCCATCCACCCTGACAAGGGCGAACGACGCACATGCGCATTCGCGGTACCACCTTGCTTCGTCGCGACCTCGCGGACGCGGCCTCTGAGGGCGCCAGCACGCCCCGACTCGCTAACGGGAGTTCCCGTCGCCAGCTAGCTCAGCGCCGCGTTGAAGGCGGCCTGTTTCACTGACGAGGCTCACGAGGGAGCTTCAGCGCGCATCACAGATCGGCTCGCATCATCCGCCGACTCGCTGTACTGAACGCGACGCTTACTATCCTCGCTCAACGCTTTCGCGCTCTGCAATTGTATGCGCCAGCGTATCACGCCAGAATGACGCTCGCAAGGGTGGCACACGCGATAATTGCCCTGACCCACACAGAAGGAGCGAACGGCTCTTTACCCCTTTCGCGCGTCCCGGCGAAACAGGCGGCAAAAAGCCCCACCGACTCAGCCGGTGGGGCTACCTGGTGTACCCGAGAGGACTCGAACCTCCGATCTTTGGTTCCGCAAACCAACGCTCTATCCACTGAGCTACGGGTACATGCGCCGACGGTGTGTCACCGCCGACAACACAGCTATCGTACCCCACGGCGCAGCGCGCTGTCAAGCAACGCGCGACCCGATTCGCACAGTCTGCCTGTTCCGTGCGACATGCGCTGACGCCAGCCGATGAACCGCCAGCGCATGTCGCCGCGATCAGGCCAGATGGCGCTCGAAGAAATCCGCCGTCAGCGAGTACGCGCGCAGCAGATTCGCGCGCTTGGTGAAGCCGTGACCCTCGTCCGCAAAAACGACATACTCCACATCGCCCCCGATGCCCCGCAACGTCTCGACCATCTGGTCAGACTCGGCCTTCACCACGCGCGGATCATTCGCTCCCTGCAACACCAGTAGCGGCGCGCGTATCTGCTCGACATAGGTGATCGGCGATCGCTCGCGCAGCAGGTCGGCATCCGCTTCAGGGTCGCCCACCCATGCGGCCATCATGCGGCGCCAGGTCGGCGGCACACTGCGCACGAAGGTCAGCAGGTTGCTCGGCCCAACAATATCTACGGCAGCCGCCCAGTAATCCGGCAGGCGTGTCACGGCGGAAAGTGTGGCGAAGCCACCGAAGCTGCCGCCATACACCCCCAGCCGACGCGGATTGACCCACGAAAGCGAGCGAGCGAAGTCTGCCGCCGCCTGGATGTCCTTCAGCTCGGCGCCGCCCCAGTCGCGGTGGATCAGTTTCTGGTACGCCTTGCCATAGCCCGTGCTGCCACGGATGTTGGGCGCCAGTACGCCGATGCCGCGCGAGAGCAGAAACTGGTAGAGCGCGCGATATTCGACACGCTCCTGCGCCTCTGGGCCGCCGTGAATCGAGAGCACCAGCGGCGCCGGGCGCGCCTCTGAGGCGTCGCGCGGACGATACAGCCAGGCGGGGACCTCGCGCCCGTCAAATGTCCGGTAGCGCACCAACTCAGGCGCGATCAGGTCAGCGGGGCTGAGGCCGCCCAGCATGCCAAACGTCAGCCGCCGCAGATGGGGCGTGCTGACCATGCCGACGGCGCCGAGCGTCAGGATGTAGACCTCCGCCGGAGCCGTCGCCGAGTTGATGCGCAACGCCAGCGTTTGCCCGTCCGGCGAGAGCTTCATATATTCGATCACGCCGATGGGCAGCCCTGAGACACGCAGCGACGCCTGCTCGTTATCGCGCAGGTGCAGCTGGCTACGACCGCTCTCGTTCAGCGTCCACAGCAGGCGGCGGCCATCTGCGCTGAGCGCCACCTGCTCGACATCCCATTCCGGCGTCAGCACCCACTCCATCGTCTCGTCAGCCAGCATGTAGCGGGCGATTCCCTTGAACTCACTGCCACGATCGGTGATCAGGTATAGCCCAGAGCTATCGGGCAGCCACGGCCCCGGCGCGAGATAGCACTCGTCGTCGTGGGGCAGCAGCTCGCGCGTCTCGCCAGTCGCCGCCTCCAGCAACCAGAGATGCATGTCGGTGTTGCTGCGAACATCCATAACAGTGATATACCGGCCATCAGGCGACCAGTTGATGGCGACGTTGTAGTGGCCATTGGCGAGCGCGCGATGTGTTTCACCTGTCCGCAGGTCACGGATCAGCACATCGCCATCAGTGGGCGTGCGGTCGTTGCCTGAATAGACGAGATAGCCGCCGTCAGGCGAGAGACCTTCCTCAGATAGCTCATACTGCGCGTCAGGCTGATTCGTCAGATAACGCACGACACCGCCCTGCGCGGATACCGTGAAGAGATCGTACTGCTCGCCGCCCGCATGATCCGCTGCGCCGAGAATGTCGCCCGCAGGCGACCAGATCAACGAGCGCGCGGACTCATCCTCGAAGGTTGTCACCTGCGAGGGCCAGCCACCATTGATACTCTCGCGCCAGATATTGAACTGGCCAGAGGTGTTTGTGATGTAAGCGACCTGCGCGAGATCGGGCGAGAAAGCGATTGGCCCGATGTGCGTGCGGACGGCGTAGTAGCGCGCGAACTCAGCGTCGCGGGCGCGATCAGACGCCGTCGCAGCCGTCGCAGCCGTCGCAGTCGTCGCTGGCGCCTCCTCGGCAGTCATCGCTGGCGCCTCCTCGACGGGCGGCTCGAAGTACTCCTGTGACGCCGCGAAGGCCGCGTCAGCTTCTGGCGCCGTATCGTCTGTAGCAGGCGTCCAGGTAGCGGCGGCGCTGACATCTGGGGCTGTCGCAGGCTCATCCGCTGGCAAGCGCACAGGCTCTTCAGCCGCTGGCGTGGCCTGCGGCGCCATGCCGGAAGTCTCGGCGTCCGCCTCCGCGCCAGTGGCGGCGTCATCGGGCGCGGATGGCTCCGGCTCCATCATGACATGCTGCGCAGCGAGAACGGTGTCGCGCTCACTCGCGGAGAGCGGCGCCGTAACGGCGGCGGCGCGTCGTGGAGCCGCTTGGGTCGCAGATAGCTCAGCCGCATCAACCGGGCCATTGAGCATCCCTGCGGGTGTACGGTCAGTTTGACTGTCTTGCCCCGCCTGAGGCGTGACGGGCGTCTCGTCTGTCACCGATCTACTCCCTCCGTATCCATCGTACTGATGTCTGTATCATACCGCCTGTCTGTGCGGCGTGTCGTATAACCTTTAGCGTATGTTCTTCTATTGTACGCCATCACTCACGCATCGGCCTGAGCGAAGCGCCATAGAACACTGACGACGATGCTGTCGCGCGAGCGTGAAGGAGTCTGAGAATGTGGTCAGCAGGGCGCGCTCATACGGGATGTGATCATCATCCACATGCCAGACGCCCACGCGCAGGCGTCTCAGCGCATCTCACTGGCGCAATATGCGCGCTGAGCCTGCTCTGCCTGATGCTGGCTGGTTGTGCGACCAATCTGACCCTTCCGGTGGCGCTGGCGAACACGCCCACACAAGGCATCACCATTCCAGCGGATATACGACATGGTGATCAGGGATCAATTCTGGTCGTCGTAGAGGCGCTCATTCAGGGTAAAGGCCCCTATCCTATGGCGCTGGACACCGGGGCAAGCATTACACTGATTGATCGCCAGCTTGCCATTCGCCTCGGCCTTGCCGATAGCGGCCCCGCTGAGCAGATCACCGGTATCGGTGGCGCCGAGCGCATCATCCCCGTCAAGGTGACACAATGGTCGCTGGGGAAGGCGCAATTGCCTGCGATGACGGTCGCCAGCGCATCCCTGACACAATTGAAGCGCTCGGCGGGTGTGGATGGCCTGCTTGGCTCGGATGTCCTCGACCGATTCGGCGCGATCACCATTGACTACGCCGATAGCCAGGTCACGCTCTACCAGATCAACCCGGGCGCGCCCACCTCGTTTCGCTTGCCAGAATCGGCGTGACCGCTGGAGTGGCGCCGTCAGGCGAGCATGTGGGCATGCTACAATAGCGCTTGCATCGCCTGCGGAGTAGGCTGGCGCAGTCGCGTCGCGCGAGAGCATAGTGACATGGAGGAGTGGTGAGAGATGGCGAAGCCACGCAAAACGGTCGCGGCGAAGGGGAGTGGCCAGCGAGCCGCTCCGGCTGCCGTTCCTGTGGTGAGCGCGACGAGCGACTCATCCTGGTTTCGCATGGCGCTGACAATCTTCACGCTCTTCTGGGTGCTCGGCGCGATTCCCGCAGCGCTCGGCGGTGAGGCGCTGGGCTACTGGCGGCTGCCGAGCGCGGGCTTCCAGCTGGGAGAGCCACCGTGGGCGCTCAGCTATGACACCCCACTCGCCAGGCCTGCGCCGATGCTCGCGAACGCGACCTTGCGCATCACGTCATCGCCCGGATCCTCCAGCGTCATCGCCACACTCGAACCTGGATTCGCGGCGCAAGTGACCCAATACGCGACGCGCCAGGGCGTACGCTGGGCGAAGGTCTCCTGGGGCGGCCCTACCCACTCGGCGGGCGGCTCCGGCTGGACGCTCGCCAGCGGACTCATCCCATTCTCAGCGAACGCGGCGAGCCAGGCGCGCGACATCGGCGATATGGGCGCGCTCTCGCCAGCGTTCGGGCAGTCGGTGAGCGCGCTAGGGCCGGGCTTCTCCGCTGCGCTCTCCTTCTCCAACAGCGCCAGCTATCACACCGCCAACATTGACCAGCTCACGCCATTGGGCGGGCAGATCGTCCCGCTGACACTGACGGCGCTCTATGCGACTGGCATCGTCGCGGCGCAACCCAACCCATCCAGCGGGCCGCCACAGATTGCGCGCGACCTCGTTGCGGGCAACGCGCAGGCGCTCACCTTCGACTATGAACTGGTCGGCGATGCGCATGGCATGGACAGCTTCCTGACGCAGCGCCACATCACGGGGTTCCAGTTTGCGACGCAGCAGCCATTGCAGGCCCAGGGAACGACGCGCAGCCTTGCGCTGTTCTACACGGCGCTCGCTGGCGTCCAGTTAGCGGACGCGCATGACACCGCCGAGATCATCGGGCTGCTCGCGGGCGCGAACATGAGCGCGGCCACCGCCGTCGCGCCACAGAGCGTTATCGGCGCAGGCGCGCTCCAGGTGACGACAGTAAATGTGAGCGGCGGTGTCGTCACCATCGCCGCTGGCATCCTGACGCCCGCCAGTGGCCAGTCGGTGGTGGTGGTCGCTATCGCGCATGGCGCATCAGCGGCGGCCACACAAAAGACGATGCAGACCTACTTTGGGCGACTCATCGCGATCATTCAGGGCTGAGCCATGCGGGCAGGCGCCTCAGGGGACGATCATCCAGTCGGCGGGCAGTTGGTAGGGCAGCAGGCGAATGCTGAGGAAGCGCCCATTGTGGTAGTTGACCTCGCCCGACCGCGCCAGTGGCTCATAGGTATTCTCGATCTGGACGATCCGCCGCGCTGGCAGATTGTATAGCACGGCGCCACTGCGCACTGGACGCAGACTCGCCTCACGGGTGATGGAATCCAGCACGCGAAAGACGGGGGTTTTGCGCGGTGGGAGCTGATCGAGCTGGGTGTGGATGTCGCTTAGCTCGTCAGGCAGGTTATGCTCATCGAAGACCGCCAGCCCCTTCAGCACTGTGTCGCGTAGCGCGCGGTCGTAGCGCTGCGAGGCGTCGAGTAGCTCGCGCAGCGTCGCGGGGTTATGCGAGCAGGCGGCGGTTAGCGCCACCGCCGCCGAAGCATGCGCCACAAAACTGACTGTTCCCTGCCCATCCACCACGGTCAGCCGAATATCATCGAGTCGCACAACATCCATAGGGAACAGACCGCCTTCTGGTGAGAGGATCGAGGTTCGTCGCGGGCGGCGCGCTAGCTGGCAGGCGCCGTCGTCTCCATCTTGCGCACACTCTCGGCAATCGTCACGGGCAGGTTGGCGCGCGCCGCCTGACGCGCGACACGGATGGCGTTCTTGATGGCTTTGGCTTTCGAGCTACCGTGGGAGATGATGCTGACGCCATTCACGCCCAGAATCGGCACGCCGCCATACTCCTCGTAATCGAGCTGCTTGCGCACGCGGTCGAACGCTGGCTTGGCGAGCGCCGCGCCGATGGTAGTGATGGGGCCAGCCATCAACTCGCGCTTGATTGTGTCGAGCAGCATCTTGCTCAGGCCCTCCGCCGACTTCAGCACGACATTGCCGACGAAGCCATCGCAGACCACGACATCCACACCGCCCGCGTTGATGTCGCGCCCCTCGATGTTGCCGATGAAGTTGAGGCCAATGCCAGGCGCAGCGGCTTTGATGAGTTGGTGCGCCTCCTGCGTGAGCTGGTCGCCCTTGGTCTCCTCCTCGCCATTCGCCAGCAAGCCGATACGCGGGCGCTCCAGCCCAAAGACCGCCGACATATACGCCGACCCCATCAGCGCGAACTGGAGCAGCCATTGCGGCTTGCAATCGGTGTTGGCGCCCATATCCAGCACCATCACCTGCTTGCCACCCGCCGCCGGGAGAACACCACCAAAGGCCGGGCGATCTATCCCCTTGATACGCTTGAAGGTGAACATCGCGGCGGCCATCACGGCGCCACTATTGCCAGCGGAGACGGCGCCGATCGCCTTGCCATCGCGCACAAACTCATGGCAGAGAGTGATGCTGTTGCGCCGCTTCGAGCGCACGGCTTCGGCGGGATGCTCGTCCATGCCGATCACTTCATCGGTGTGGTAGATGTCCAGGTCGAGTCCGGTGACATCGTGCCTGGCAAGCTCAGCCTTGATGAGCGGCTCCGGGCCAACCAGCGTCACGCCCATGTTATACTCGCCCGCCGCCTGCACGGCGCCTTTGACGATCTCCGCTGGAGCGAAGTCGCCACCCATCGCGTCGAGCGCTACCCGGTTCAGCGCGTCGCTACCCGCCTGCGCATTCGTCTCCGCCACGCCGTCGTTCTCCTCTCCTCCGCCCTGAGCGTCATGCGCTCGTCAGGCGGCCTAGCCAATCGTCCGCTTGATAACACTCACCAGGTAATCCAGATCGAATGGCTTTGTGATGATCTCGACGACCCCCAGTTGGCGATATTTTTCGACTTCATGCCGGGCTTCCTGCACCGCCGTGACGACGATCACAGGGATACGCTGCGTCGCGGGATTCATCTGCAGCAGGCGCAACTCATCCTCGCCTTCCAGATACGGCATCATCAGATCGAGCAGAATGAGGTCTGGCTGGCGCTCGATCACCGCGTCATAGAAGCGCAGCGCCTGCGTCGCCTTGTAGGTCTCATATCCCTCGGCTTCTAGAGCTTGTTGGAGTAAATCGGCAATCGCCGTGTCATCGTCAGCGACGAGAATCTTTTTCATGCCGGCGCCCTTCATTCCCTTGCGCGATTCCCGCACGACGCCGTCGCGGCGCCGCTAGCCTGCATGTCCCCCGCTGAGTGCGATCAGGCCACGCTGGTAGCGCCGCTGGCGAACATCCGCAGCGTAACGCCATTGTACACCGGCTGCGCACTTTCCGTCCACGAACCGGGAGATAGGGGTCTAGCAGGCTGGCGGTATGCGCGAGTTCAGCCGATGGCGGCGCGAAGCGCGGCGATGCCCGCTGCGACACCTCCCGGCGCGCCGTAGACCGATGAGCCAGCGACCAGCGCATTTGCGCCTGCGCGTGTGACGATTGGAGCCGTCTCGGCGCTGACGCCGCCGTCAACTTCCAGGTCGCAGGTCGCATTGTGCTGCTGGATCATCGCGCGCAGTCGTTCGATCTTGCTGACCATGCTGTGGATGAACGCCTGCCCACCAAAGCCAGGGTTCACTGTCATGCAGAGCGCGAGATCAATATCGCCGAGGATCTCTTGCAGGCTAGCCAGCGGTGTCGCGGGGTTGATGGCGACACCCGCGCGCCTGCCCAGCGCATGGATCTGCTGCACAGTCCGGTGCAGGTGCGGCGAAGCTTCCTGGTGGACGATGATGATATCGGCGCCCGCATGCGCGAAGTCGGCGACATAGCGCTCTGGCTCGACGATCATCAGGTGCGCCTCGATGGGGAGTGTGGTATGCCGCCGCACCGCCTCCACAACCATCGGCCCGACGGTGATATTGGGAACGAAGCGCCCATCCATCACATCCACCTGGATGCGGTCGGCGCCCGCCGCCTGCGCCTCTTCTACCTGCTGGCCGAGCCGCGCGAAATCCGCTGAGAGAATCGAAGCAATGATCAACGTCATGCGCGTATGCCTCCACATCTGAGGGTGAACATTCGCAAGGATGCCTCGCATAGCCTTGCATAGCCCTGCATAGCCTACCACAGCCGCCCAGCCAGAGGACTGGCCAGGCGGCGGCAGATCGGCGCGTCACAGATTCGGCGGCGTGAGTGTGAAGGGTTCGTCAGCCCGCGCGAGCGCCTCCTGGCGAGCGGCGTGGAGTCGGGCGACCACCTCTGGTGGCACGAACCGCCCACCAAATGGCGTGGGATGCATGTTGGGACCGTGGTAGTCCGAGCCGCCCGTCGCGATCAGGCCAAAACGCTGCGCCAGCGCCAGCAGACGCTCCACGGTCGCCTCATCATATGGGCCATAGTAGCATTCCAGCCCTTGCAGGCCTACCGCGACGAGCCTGGGCAGCAAGAACGTTTCCAGTTCAGAGATCTCTGCGGGATGCGCTAGCGATGGAACACCACGGGCGCTGCGAACGACACGAATGGCATCCTCTGGGGAGAGCTTGTAGCGTGGCGCATAGCCAATACGCCCCCGCGAGAGGTACCGCTCGAATGCGTCAGGGACATCTTTCGCATAGCCCGCATTGATGAGCGCGCGGGCGACATGCGGGCGCCCCACCGCGCCTTTGGCGATCTGGCGCACCTGCTCCCACGAGATGTCGAAGCCAGCGTCGCGCAGCTTCTCGACCATGCGCTCGCCGCGCCGCTCGCGGGCATCGCGCAGAATCGCGAGATTGTGCGCCAGCGAAGCGTCATCAGGGGTAATCTCGTAGCCCAGCAGATGCGCCTCGCCGCCGCCCACGATGTCAGTGTTGATCTCGACGCCGGGCATCACAGCCAGGCCGAGCTGCGCGCCTGCCGCCTGCGCCTCATCCAGGCCAGCCGTCGTATCATGATCCACCAGCGCGATCAGATCGAGGCCAGCCTCACGCGCCCGCCGAACCAGCTCGGCGGGCGCGTAGAGGCCATCGGATGCGTTCGAGTGCGTGTGCAAATCAATCCGCTGGAGCGCGGGCGCAGTGGACGGCTCACTCATTTCGCGAAATCCACCACGCGCGTCTCACGCACGACACAGACACGAATCTGGCCGGGATAGTCCATAGATTCCTCGATGCGCCGCGCAACATCGCGCGCAAGCTGACTGGCCGCCGCTTCATCCACTTCTTCCGGGCGTACGATGATGCGCACCTCACGCCCGGCCTGGATGGCGAAGGATTTCTCGACACCTCTGAACGAGTTGGCGATGTTCTCCAACGCCTCCAGCCGCTTGATGTAGAGGTCAATCGTCTCGCGCCGGGCGCCGGGACGCGCCGCCGAGATGGCGTCCGCCGCCTGGACGATGGCTGCCTCCAGCGATTGTGGCTCGGCCTCGGTGGCATGGTGCGCCACGATGGCATGCACGATCTTGGGCGAGCGGTTGAAGCGCCGCGCGATCTCACCGCTGATGAGCGCATGCGGTCCCTCGACCTCCTGATCTATCGCCTTGCCGAGATCGTGCAGCAGGCCAGCCACCTTGCAGACATTGACATCCGCGCCCAGCTCGTGGGCCATAGACGCCGCCAGCACAGAGACTTCGATGCTATGATTGAGCACGTTCTGGCCGTAGCTGGTGCGGAAGTGCAGCCGTCCGATCAGCTTGACCAGTTCTACCGGGAGGTTGGTGACGTTGGCCTCCATGCAGGCGCGCTCGCCTTCCTCCTGGATGCTCTGCTCGACCTCCTGCCGCGCCTTCGCCACGACCTCCTCGATACGTGCGGGATGGATGCGTCCATCGAGAATCAGCTTGGTCAGGGCGATGCGCGCGACCTCGCGCCGCACCGGGTCGAAGCCAGAGAGGATGACAGTATCGGGCGTATCGTCAATGATGAGGT
>VFSW01011662.1_pt1 | contig 12318 bp, 11 predicted proteins | sample 5358111 | NCBI WGS metagenome assembly VFSW01 (sample SAMN11554181, study PRJNA540505) | mine drainage metagenome | isolation source: sediment from site ElyBrook_90M | place: USA: Ely Copper Mine, Vershire, VT | collected 2017
ACATCACGGCCGAACACGATCCGCGGCCGGAGACTCTGCGGCAGATCGGCATCGAGGTGGAGCTGCTGGACGAAGTGGCGCTGGCCTTCGGCGACCTCCGCCGCTACGACGCGATCGTCGCCGGCATCCGCGCCTACGAGCTGCGCCCGGATATGCCGCGCTCCAACGCGCGCCTGCTCGATTACGTCCAGCATGGCGGCACGCTGCTGGTGCAATACGAACGCGACTTCGCGTGGAACAGGCTGCTGCCCGCGCCGTTTCCGGCGAAGATGGCCGACCAGGCGGCGCGCGTCACCGATCCCCATTCGCCGGTGCGGTTTCTCGCGCCGGGAAATCCGCTGCTCAATACCCCGAACAAAATCTCGCTGAAGGACTTCGATGGCGGGGTGCAGGAGCGCGGCCTCTATTTCTGGGGGACGTGGGACGCGCGCTACCAGGCCGTGCTGGGGCTGACCGATCCGGGGGAGACTGAAGCCACCGGCGGGCTGGTCTACGCGCGGGACGGCCAGGGCGTGTACATCTACACGGGGCTGTCGTTCTTCCGGCAATTGCCCGCGGGCGTGCCGGGGGCCTACCGGCTGTTCGTCAATTTGCTGAGTCAGACGCGGCACGCCGCGGCGCAGCCATGACGGTAAGCGAAAAATGGCGATTCCTGTCCTGTAAAATCCGGTCAAGGAGGAACAACTGCATGAAACAAATTCCGGGGCGCTTGGCGCCGAATCGTGGCTGGACCTGCGTGGCGGCCGCCGCGCTGATCCTGGCGGTTTCCTGCGTCACCTGGGCGGGACAAAAGAAGAAGCATGCGAAAGAACCGGAGCAGCCTGCCCAAGCGCAGCCCCGCGTGTCGCTATCCGTCGCCGACCAGATCGACCACGACATCGGCGACATGCTGGCGGGCTTCGAGCTCGGCGATATCGAGCTGATGCACAAGCACTATGCCGAGAATGTGACGTTTGTCCGGGGCACGTACGACCCGCCGCTGGTCGGCTGGCAGAATTACGTCACGGCCTACAACCAGCAGCGGGCGGGGTTTCAGGGCATGCAGTTGATCCGGCGGAACACGTTCATCTTCCCGCACGGCGACACGGCCTGGGCCTGCTACCAGTGGGAGTTCAATTCGGAGTTCAACGGGCGCCCGTACAGCGAGCACGGGCAGACCACGCTGGTGTTCACCAAGGTGGGCGAAAACTGGCTGATCGTGCACAACCACACGTCGGAGGTTCCCGCGCCGGCCACACCCGTCCTGCCGGCCACGCAGCAACCTTCGCCGGCCCAGACGCCCGCGCCCAATCCATCCAGACCTTAGGGCCGAGGGCCTGCGCCGAGAGCTGGGGGCCGTTCAGAAATTCTGAAAGCCCCGCCAGACCCACACGCCGGCAATCACCGCGAGGAGCCCGCCGGAGAGCACCCACAAAGCGGTGATGGGCCGGCTGAGCTTCTCGATCTTGGATACCAGAGCGCGTTGCTCGTTGGCCATGGCATCTCCGGCCGCATCCAGGAAAATCTGGTCTTCTTCGCGGGTTTCCAGCGCACTGCGGTAGATGAGGGCGACGATGAGTACTGCGGTCACGGCGCCCCAGAGAACCAACAACATCTCGATCACGTCCATAGCTACCTCCCCGTCCGCTCGGTGCGAGGGGTGTGCGGATGGCACATCGGCCCGGGCGGGCACGTCAGGTAGACACCTGCCGGGGATTATAACACCCTCTGGACGAGGGATGTCCAGCGGGTCTAGCAGGGCGGTGAAGATGTCGGAACGAGCTTCAGGGGTTAAGATCCCTGGGGCAAGCACAGCATTTGCGGCGGGGTTGCAACCCCGCCGTTCCGTCCTGCAGCATTGTTCAGCATCCTGCTAGCGCTCGGAGGTGAATTGCGCGCCCCAGAAATCCCGCTCGGGGTAAAGAATTTCGGCGCCGATTTCGGACAGGCCGCTCTTTCGGGGTGCGGAGATGCGGGTCACGCGGAACTCGCGCGCCTCGCCCGAAATACAGTGGACGACGGTGATGCGCGAGCCGAGACTGGGTGACACCGACGTGCGCAGAAGCACGCCGCATTGGCTGGCGGAAACCGCTTCGGCGGCCGTGTCGGTCTGATGGCCGTCCTCTTCGCAGGTGGAAACCTGGACGGGGATGTGAATGGGGATGCGACGGGCGCGGCGGCGTTCCAACATCGCGCGGGCACTGGCCATGATGACGCCGTCCTCCTTTACCCGACAGGCTCCCCGCCACTGTAGGGCGGAGCGGGACACGGGGTCAATGGTACGGGGCCCGCGGGTTGCTTCGTTGACAAACCAGCGGCTGCACGGCAATATGATCTAGCCTCGTTTTTTGCCGCATGATTTGCCCAAGTGGCGGAATTGGCAGACGCGCTAGCTTCAGGAGCTAGTTCCCGCAAGGGAGTGGAGGTTCGAGTCCTCTCTTGGGCACCATCATCTAAAATCCGAAGTCGCGTCACGCACGTAGCAGAAAATGCGGCGGCCAGCCGCCGCGCTCCAAAGGGGTTGCATGCCGGCATCACCGGCTGCGCACGCGCATGCCTTCGCGGAGAGCGTTGGGGGGATGAAGAATGACTTCCTGTCCTTCGGCGAGGCCTTGCAGAACTTCGGCTTCGTCCTCGTTGCGGTGGCCGGTCTCCACGCGGCGCAGTCGGGCGCGGCCTGCCTCGACCACGTAGGCGGCCCATTCACCCCGGTCGCGAAAGGTGGCGCTCCCCGGAACCTTCAAAGCCTCGGCGGCCTCCCAGACGACGATGCGCGCCTCGACGCGATATCCGTCGCCGAGAGATCCAGGAGGCTCAACAAAGTCGGAAATCACGTTGACGCGCTTTTCCTCGATGCCCAGGGCGGAAATTTTGGTGAAGCCCCAGGGTTCGACCAGCCGCACGCGGGCGCGCAGGGGGTGATCGCCGCCCCAGCCTTCCAGAGAGACTGGCGCGCCGGGATGAATGTTCACCGCGTCCGTGGTGAGGACATCGGTGACGATTTCGAGCTTTGCCGGATCGCCAATCACCACAATGGGTTCGCCCGCCTGCACGACGCGCTCGCTTTTTTCCGCCACGCGCAGGATGCGCCCGGCCACCGGCGAGCGCAGCGTCAGTCTGGCGGGACTGGCGCCTCCATTGGCGAAGCCCAGCAGGCCGGAGCGGGCCACTTCCAGTTCGGCGGCGGCGCGGCGCGCGTTGAACTGCGCGGCGCGCAACTCCTCCCCGCTCGCCTCGTGGGCGGTGCGCGCTTGCTCGGCGGCTTGGGCGGAAACAATGCCCTGGCGCGCCAGTTCGCTGGCGCGGGCGAGATCGCGGCGAGCCTGTTCGTCGGCGACCCGCGCATGGCGGACACGAGCCTCGGCTTCGTATTCCGCACTCTCCGCGGCGGCGATTCTGCCCCGCACCTCGGCGCGCTGTTGCTGGCCCAGCGGCAGGGGTTGGATGGAAGCGACGACGGCGCCCGCCGGCACGGCATCCCCTTCTTCCCACTCCACGCGCAGCAGGCGGCCCGGAACCGGCGCGGCCACGACGAAGCGGTCATGCGCGCGCGTCTCCCCGTCTTCGTCCACGGTGACCCGCATCGGGCCGCGGCGCACGCGTCCGGTTTCAACCAGAACGGGCGTGGGCCGCAGAGCGAACACCACCGCGACGGCGATGGCGAGAATGACCACCGCCAGTACGGTTCGGCGAAGAATTTTTGGATTCAAGACCTATTCCCTCGTCTTCAGCACGGCGATCAAGTCCATGCGCCGCAACCGGCGAAAAATCAGGACACCGGTGAAAACCGATGCCAGCGCCACCACCGAAAAAGCGATCACATAGGTCTTCGGCGTCAGTACGAGCGGCATGCGATACAGTTCCGTCTGCATCGCGAGCGTCAGCGCGTAGCAGATGCCGTAGCCCATCGCGAATCCCAGGGGCAGCGATACCAGCATTAGAAACGCCTGCTCTCCCAGCAGCATGACGGCGATTTCGCCCCGCGTGAAGCCCAGCACCCGCAGCGAGGCGAGTTCGTGCCCTCGCTCCGATAGAGCAATGCGGGCGCCATTGTAGACCATCGCGCCCGCGATCACGCAGGCAAACAAGACCAGCGCCATCGTTGACGTCGACAGGCTTCTTGCGATCGTCTGCCGGAAACTTTCGATCATTGCTTCGCGAACCTGCACGCCGCTCACCGACGGCGTTTGCTTCAACAGCGAGTACAGCGCCGGAGTCGCCGCGGAATCCACGGCCAGGTTCGCTCCGGAAATCGATCCCTCCTCGCGCAGCAGGCGGTGGAGCCCGTGAATGTCCATGTAGGCGGAGAGCCCGATCAATTCGTCAACCAGACCCGCCACCAGCACCTGGCGCACCGGCCGGCTCCCCTCGAGCACCTCCACCGTCACGGTATCTCCCGGCGCAACGCCGAGAATCTCGGCGAGCTTTGAGGAAAGCAGCAACCCGTCGGCAGGGATGGTGATGACCTGCAATTGGCGGTCGATGACGCGCCGGAGTTCGGCGTTCCGGGAAAACCCCACGATTCCAATGCGCCGCGAGCGCGAACCGAATCGCAGCCGGGCCGGAACCGTCCGGAACGGCTCGGCGCGGAGCACGCCGACCAGATGCTCCACGTCATGCCTCGCCTGCGTGCCGCGGGGTTCGTTAAATGTGATCGTCACGTCGTCCCGTTGCGCGGTTTGAAATTCGACCTGCACGAGGTATTCGATAGCATCGTAGAAAAAGAAGCCGACGACCAGAATGGCGACGGCGCAGGCTATCCCCAGCGCCGATAGAGCCGCCTTCCACGGCCGCCGCTCCAGGTTTCGCAGGGTCATCCGGCCGGAGAGGGAGACCAGTCGTTCCATGCCGAACGGCCCGGCCAGACTTCGGCGGAAACGCGGCGGCGACTCCGGACGCATGGCTTCCGCGGGGGGCAGCGAGATGGCGGAGCGCAAGCCGCCCAGCGCTCCCAGGCAGGCGGCCGCGGCGCTGATCCCCACCGCCCAGAGCAGAACGCTCGGGCCGGCGGAGAATCGCAGCTCGGGAAAGCGGAAGAAATCCTGATACATTCTCGCGAGCCCTCTGCCGAGCCAGATTCCCACGGGGATTCCCAGAGCCGTCCCGGCCAGCACCGCGACCAGCGCGAATTCCAGGTAGTGAAGGCCCACGGAAGCATCCGAGTAGCCGAACGCTTTGAGCAGGCCGATGTAGTTGCGTTGCGTGGCGATCAACCGCGACAGCACGATGTGAATCAGAAAGGCGGCGATGCCGAGAAAGATGGCCGGCACGAAAATGCCCGTGACGCGATCCTGGGCGATCTCATCGGAGGTGAAACGGTGCGAAATCTGCTCTTCGCGGTCGTAGGCGCCCAGGCCTCCGTAGGGAGCCAGCAGCGCATCCAGACGCTCGATCACGCCGGCCTGGCTCGCACCCGGGGCGAGCGCGAGGGAAACGTCGTTGAACGCCCCTTCCATATTGAACATCGGCCCGAGCGCCTCGCGGCTCATCCACAAGACGCCGAAATGCCTGTTATCGGGAAAGATCTCGGCGCCCCGAATTTCGTAGATATATTCCGGCGAGAGCGCGACCCCGACAATCTTCAATTTTTCCCAGCGCCCGTTGATCACGGCTCCGAGGGTGCTGCCGGCGCCGAGCTTGTTGGCGGAGGCGAAAGCGGCGCTCACGAGCGCTTCCTCGGGCCGCCCGGGCTCGATGTATCTCCCTTCCACGAGAAACAGATCGTTGAGGATGGGCCGGCGGTGCTCGGGAATCGAAATCACCCGGCCGAGCGCCGGATCGGCCAGGCCGGGAACATCCAGATTCACTTCCACGACAATGCGAGTCTGCACGCTGGCCACGCCGGGGATCATGGCGATCTGCCTCGCCAGCGCGTCGGGAGCGCGCTTGAGCTGCGCGAAAATTCCGGCGAAGCGGTAGCGGGCGTAATAGTCTTGCTGGGCGCTCTCGATGGCGCCCCAAGCGCCGCGCATGGTGACCCACGTGGCGATCCCGCAAGCCACCACCAGGGCCACGGCCAGCATCTGGCCCCGCAGGTGCCAGAGGTCACGAAACAGCTTTCGATGGAGCGAAGTCACGTGCGCCTCACCAGGCGATCTGATCGGGCGAAACCTTCTTCTCGTTGCGGACCATGCCCGCGATCTTGCCGCTGCTGATACGAATCACGCGGTCGGCCATGGCGGCGATGGCCGCATTGTGGGTGATGACCACGGTGATGGTGCGCAGCTCGCGGTTGACTCGCTCCAGTATTTCCAGCACGAGTTTGCCGGTCAGGTAGTCGAGCGCGCCGGTCGGCTCATCGCACAGGAGCACTTCCGGACGTTTCACCACCGCGCGGGCAATCGCCACCCGCTGCTGCTCGCCCCCCGAAAGCTGGGCCGGAAAATGATGCAGCCGCTCGGCCAGCCCGACGAGGCGAAGACACTCACCGGCATCGAGCGGGTTTTCGGAAATGTCGGTCACGAGCTGGGTATTCTCAAGCGCGGTCAGGCTGGGAATCAGGTTATAGAACTGAAACACGAAGCCGACGTGTTCGCGGCGATAACGCGTGAGCTCATCGGCGGGCGCGGCGGTCAGGTTGTGGTCGCGGTAATAGACTTCCCCGCTGGTGGGTACATCCAGCCCGCCCAGGATGTTCAGCAGCGTGGACTTGCCGCTTCCCGAAGGGCCCAGCAGGACGACAAATTCTCCGGGAAGCAGATCGAGGGTGACGCCGCGCAGCGCAGGGACTTCCACTTCTCCCATGCGGTACAGCTTGGTGACCTCGTGCACGTGAAACACCGCTTCCGGCGAGGTCTCCGCGCGCGCGCCATTCATGCCACCGACTATACACCCGCGAGATCTCCGGCGCGCGCGGGCTGGCGCGGCGCCGGGCTAGCGGCGGCGCAGGAACCATTTTTCGAGTTCGACGGCCCAGAAGATCACCATGCTCGCGGCCAGACTCAGAGCCAGATCCGGAGCGGGAAGGGCCACCGTGTGGAAGACGCGCTGCAGAAACGGGACGTAGATCAACGCCAGTTGCAGCAGGACGGTCAGCGTGACCGCTCCCAGCAAGGGCCGGTTGGACCACAGGCCGATGCGAAACAGCGACTGGCGTTCCGAGCGGATGGCCATGACGTTGGCCATCTGCGACAGCGTGAGCGTGGTGAACAGCACCGTCTGCCACTTGGGATCGTGCGCGCGCCAGTAGCCGAGGCCAATGGCGAGCGACACCAGGCCCATCAGGAGTCCCACCCAGATGATGTGGAGTCCCATGCCGCGCGCGAAAATACTTTCCCGCGGAGGGCGCGGCGGCCGGCGCATGGTGTCCGCTTCCGGGGCCTCGACGCCCAGGGCCAGCGCGGGCAGGCCGTCGGTCACCAGGTTCATCCACAGGATTTGCAGCGGCCGCAGCGGCAACGGCATGCCCAGCAGGGGCGCGGTGAGCATGAGCCAGATTTCGCCGGAGTTGGTCGCCAGGATGTAGCGGATGAATTTGCGCATGTTGTCGTAAATCACGCGGCCTTCTTCCACCGCGGCGACGATGGTAGCGAAGTTGTCGTCGAGCAGGACGATGTCGGCGGCCTCGCGGGCCACGTCGGTGCCGGTGATGCCCATGGCCACGCCGATGTCGGCTTCTTTGAGCGCGGGCGCGTCGTTCACGCCATCTCCCGTCATCGCCACGATCTGGCCGCGCCGCTGCAGGGCTTCGACAATGTTGAGTTTGTGCGCGGGCGAAACGCGGGCGTAGACCGGCGTGGATTCGGCCAGACGTTGCAGCTCCTCGGTCGAAGTTCGCTCGAGCTGCGTCCCGGTGACTATTTCTCCATCGGCGGCGATTCCCACTTGAGCGGCGATATGCCGTGCCGTCAGCGGATGGTCCCCGGTGATCATCACCGGGCGGATGCCCGCCATCTTGCAGGTGGCCACGGCGGCGGCGGCCTCGGGCCTTGCGGGATCGATCATGCCGATCATGCCCACGAAGGTCAGGTCGCGTTCGATGGTTTCCTCGGCGCCCTTCGGCGGCGGCGACTCCAGGGCGCGCACCGCGACGCCGAGCACGCGCATGCCGTTGCTCGCGACGCTTTCATTGGCGGCCGCCAGGCGGCTGCGCCAACTTTCGTTCAACGGCTCGCGACGGCCATTCACCCACACGGTGCTCGACAGGTCCAGCAGGCCATCCACCGCGCCCTTGGTGAAAACCAGAAGCGGCGGAAGCGGGCCGGCGCAGGCGATCCGCACGCCCTCGGGAATCAAAGCGGCGTCGGAGGGCAGGCGGTGAACGGTGCTCATGCGCTTGCGTTCGGAGGTGAAGGGCGCCTCGGCGACGCGCGGGAGCGCGCGTTCGAGCTCCGATTTCCGCAAGCCTCGCAGCGCCGCGGCCACAACCAAGCACGTCTCGGTGGGATCGCCCAGCGGCGCGGGTGAACTGGATTCGGCAGCCGGGGCTTGCATCACGGAATCGTTGCACAGCGCGCCGCCCGCCAGCAGAAGATCCAGTCCGGCCTGCTGGAGTTGGGGTGAGGGTTCCGGGGGATCGCGGAAGGCCGGGCCGGACAGCTCGACGGTGTGACCGGCGAGCTCGAAGCGGACGGCGGTCATGCGGTTTTCGGTGAGCGTGCCGGTCTTATCCGAGCAGATTACCGTGACCGATCCCAGCGTCTCGACGGCCGAAAGCTTGCGAATCAGAGCCTTGCGCCGGAGCATGCGCTGCGCGCCCAGCGTCAGCGCGATGGTCATGACGGCCGGGAGCCCTTCGGGCACCGCCGCCACGCCGATGCTCACGGCGGTCATGAACAGCAGCTTGAGATTGTCTCCCCGGAGCCAGCCGAGAACAAAAATCAGCGCCACGATGCAGAGCACGGCGGCGGCCAGCGTTTTACCCAGCTGGGCGAGGCGCCGCTGCAGCGGCGTGGGCTCGCGCTTCACGGTCTGAATCATTCCGGCGATGCGTCCGAGTTCGGTGCGCATGCCCGTTTCGGCCACCATCGCTTCGGCGCGTCCCGCGGCGATGTAGGTGCCCATGTAGGCCATGTTGCGGCGGTCGGCCAGGGGCAGATCGGCCGGTGCGAGCGCGTCGCTGGTCTTGGGAACCGGCAGGGATTCGCCGGTAAGGGCGGACTCCTGCGTTTGCAGATTGGCGCTTTCGAGCACGCGGCAATCGGCCGCTATCAGGTTTCCCGCTTCGAGGAGAACGATGTCGCCCGGAACTAATTCGACCGCGGAAATCTCCCGCACGCCGCCGCCGCGCCGCACGCGCACCGAGGGGACCGTCAATTTCTTCAGCGCGGCCATGGCTCGCTCGGCGCGGTATTCCTGGCTGAAACCCAGCAGGACGTTGAGTAGCACGATGGCCGCGATGGCGATGGCGTCGCGGTAGTCGGTGAGCGCCGCGGAGATGGCCGCCGCCGCGATCAGAATCACGACCATCAGCTCGGTGGCCTGCTCGCGCAGGATCAGCCAGGGACTCTTGATTCCGCTGCCGGTCAATTCGTTGCGGCCGTATTGCTCGAGGCGCCGCGTGGCTTCTGCCTCGCTGAGTCCGGCGGCGGCGTCGCTGGCGAGCTGTTGCACGGCGCCGCGCGGGTCGAGTTGATGCCACTTGATGATGAGATCGGGATGCCCGGTTTCGGGGGACGGTTGAATGGGAGAAAACCCTCCGTCCGAGGATACAAATGATTAAGGCGGATTCCAACCGTTAGAACGCGATGGTGGTTTTGCCCCTCGGGCGAGGGTTGGGGCGTATCGGACCGGGCAACGGGTGCGCTGCTGGCTCGTTGACTTCCTCGGCGGCCAAAGTAGAATAGCGGGAGCGGCGATGGAGTTCGCCCTATAACCGCTGTCCCTCTTGTGCCGGGACAGATGATGACTCCTGACAGAGATCGTGTCGCGGAGTCATGTCCCCCGGCCACGATCCGCGCAACGAGAATTCAACGAGGTCAGGCAAACTCGCGCCATGACAAAATACTGGCTGGTCGGCATCGGCGGATTTTTCGGCTCCATTCTGCGGTTCTGGGTGGGCGGCTATTTCGGCTACCGGTTCGGGAGCCGCTTTCCCTACGGAACATTCGTCATCAACTGCACGGGATCGTTTCTGATCGGGCTGCTGGCCACGCTGCTGGCGGAGAAGGGCCATTGGAACCCGAATTGGCGCTACCTGATCCCGGTGGGTTTCATCGGCGGGTACACCACGTTTTCGACGTTCGAGTACGAGACGTTCCGCAGCTTTCAGGATGGCGAACTGCTGATGGCCGGATTGAATGTGCTGCTCAGCGGGGCGGTGGGATTCGTCTCCGTGTGGCTGGGCGTGATTACCGGGAGAAGTCTTTCGTGAGCCGGGGAAATGCCCGCTCGTTTTGCGCCGCGCACAGGGATATGCTGCACGGGCGGGGCGATGCAAGAGGCGCCGCAGGGAACTTCAGCGGCTAAAGCCGCTCTCAATCGGCGGTCTTGCTGTCGCGGCTGAAGCCGCGACCCACAGAGCGCTCGCAGTTGTTCCACGCGCTGCCAGGAGGCCAGATGCTCCAAGCCGGGCCAGCGAAAAAAGTCAGCATCTACGTCGGCGAGGACCACCAGTATCACGGGCAATCGCTGTACGCCGCGATTCTCGACTTCCTGTTCTATCGCGGGATTTCCGGAGTGACGGTGGTGCGCGGCATCGCGGGATTCGGCGCCGACCATCATCTCCACACCACGCGCATCGAGCGCCTCACGGAAAATCTTCCCGTCAAAATCGAGTTCCTCGAATCGGCCGAAAAGACGGCGGAAGTCCTGCCCAAGCTGTACGAGATGGCCGGGACGGGGCTGATTGAAGTGCAGGACACCCTGATTGTGAAGCCGTCGGAAACATCCGCGAAGCATGAGCCCCAGGTCTCCGCGCTGCCGCTCAAGCGCGAAGGAAAAGCCAAGCTGATGCGGATCTTCATCGGCGAAAACGACAAATGGCACGGCAAGCCTCTTTATAACGCGCTGGTCGAAGCCATGCGCGCCAACGACCTAGCCGGCGTAACGGTCTATCAGGGCATTCTCGGCTACGGCGCCAACCGGCGCATCCACCGCGAGGGCGCGCTGCATCTTTCGCACGACCGCCCGGTGATGCTGTCGGTGGTGGAGACCGAGGAAAAGCTCCGCGCGTTTTATCCGATTCTCGACCAGATGGTGCAGCAGGGGCTCGTGGTGGTGTCCGAGGTGGATATCATCAAGTACACGCACGACTCCCATGCCGGGGAGCGGGGCAAGGAGGCGCGGCCATGAAACTCGAGGGCCGCGCCAAAATGCTGCGCATTCATTTCGGCGAAGACGACCAGTGGGAGGGCCAGCCTCTGTACCGCGCCATTGTCGAAAAATGCCGCGCACTCGATCTCGCCGGCGCCACCGCCTTCCGCGGGATCGAAGGCTACGGCGCCAGCACGCTGATCCGCCGGCCGCATCATCTGTCGTTTTCGCACGACGCGCCCGTGATGGTCAGCGTGATCGACTCGGAAGAAAAAATCCAGAAGCTGATTCCCTTCCTGGACGAAATGGTGGCCGAGGGATTGATCGCCATCTCCGACGTCGAGGTGATCAAGTACGTCCACCAGGACGGCGCGCGATCGTAGCGGCGCTCGGCCGGGATTTCCCGTTTCCGCGCGACACCGGCGCTCGCGCTGGCCTATAATTAAAGCGCTGGCAATCACGTTGTCCGGGACGCCACCGATGCTTTCGATTCGCCCTGCCACACGCAACGACGCGCCGCTGCTCACCACCTTGATCCACGAACTGGCGGAGTACGACCGCCTGGCCCACGAAGCCATCGCCACCGAAGAGGACATCACGCGCGATGGGTTTGGTCCCACGCCGAAATTTCGCGCCGTCCTCGCGGAATGGAACGGGCAAGTGGCCGGCTACGCGCTGTTCTTCGATTTTTATTCCTCGTTTCAAGGGCGCGCGGGATTGTTTCTGGACGACCTGTTCGTCCGCGAGGAGTTCCGCAAGCACGGCATCGGCAAGGCGCTGGTCGGGCACGTGGCGGGCATCGCGTGGAAGGAAGGCTACTTCTGCATGCGCTGGGAAGTGCTGGACTGGAACACGCCGGCGATCGATTTCTACCGCAACCTCGGCGCCGTGTTTCTCGACGAGTGGAAGGCCGCCTGCCTGATCGGCGACGCCCTGCAGGCCGTGGCCGAAGAAGCGAAGTAGGAAAAATATCCCGCGTCGCGGAGACGCCACCGCCTATCGACAGCGCGGCGGGGCGCAGCAAGCAGCGCCCCTACAGCGGATTGCGAGCCGCGAACTATTGGCGTTTCTTTGCGGGCCGCGACACTCGTATGCTGAATCAGAAGTTCCTCGCATAATCCGACGGAGCTTCAGGGGCTGAAGCCC
>VFSW01011663.1_pt1 | contig 12317 bp, 17 predicted proteins | sample 5358111 | NCBI WGS metagenome assembly VFSW01 (sample SAMN11554181, study PRJNA540505) | mine drainage metagenome | isolation source: sediment from site ElyBrook_90M | place: USA: Ely Copper Mine, Vershire, VT | collected 2017
TGCTCATAGGCCGAGGAACATTACGCAAGATGCGCCAGAACATCGCATGGGCGATTGGCTACAACGCCATCGCGTTGCCCATCGCCGCTGGGGTTTTCGAACCGTCCTTGGGCCTGGTGCTACGCCCGGAAATCGCCGCGCTCACCATGGCCGGTTCTAGCATCATTGTGGCGGTCAACGCCCTCTCCCTGAAGAGACTTCGGCTTCCTCGCCCTGCTCAAGTCCTCCAAGCGTCCGCAGTTGACCCGGTGATACCGGAGGTCGCGATCGCCGTAAACAAGTCCGTCGGTGACGAGAACTTGCAGCATGCGCATCGCGGATCGCAACGAGTGGCCGGTGACGAATGAGGAGGTCATTGCATGATGCTTCACCGGCAAGTCATTGAGGAGCTACGGGTGAGTCCGGGTAAGTCAGCCGACCTCGGACGAAGGAGTACCAATGAGACGTCGACGAACTGGCTGGGGTCGATCGGCAAGTCGCACCCCCGAGATATGGCTGAACACGATCTTGAGGGATTCAAGGAGGAACTGGCCTCAACTCAAGAGCTACTCTACGCCAGTGATCGCTACGCGGTGCTCATCATCTTGCAGGCATTGGATGCTGCTGGCAAGGACGGAACGATCAAACACGTCATGTCGGGGATTAACCCTCAAGGATGCACGGTCGTCTCTTTCAAGCAACCTTCCACAGAAGAACTCGGCCACGATTTTCTCTGGCGGGGTTCGAAAGTGCTGCCCCAGCAAGGACGGATTGGAATCTTCAATCGCTCCTACTACGAGGATGTCCTAGTCACGCGGGTACATCCCAACCTCCTCGTCGATCAACACCTTCCGCCAGAAGCGAAACGCGCCACGCGCCTTTGGACGAAGCGCTACGAGGACATCAACGCCTTCGAGCACCACCTACATCGCAACGGGACCCGCGTCGTCAAGCTGTTCCTCCACGTCTCAAAAGATGAGCAGAAGCGGCGATTTCTGCAAAGACTCGACGACCCAGCGAAGCAATGGAAGTTCTCGGGTGCCGACCTGGAGGAACGATCTCACTTCGACGAGTACCAGCGGGCCTATGAGGATATGATCACCGCGACTTCGACGCGGTGGGCCCCCTGGTATGTCGTACCAGCTGATCACAAGTACGCCGCCCGTGCCCTCGTGGGGTGCATCCTGGTGCACGCGGTCGAAGAGCTTGAATTGCAGCTCCCTGAGATCACCGTGGAGGGACATGCTGCACTGGATGAAGCGCGCCGGATCCTTCTCGGCGAGTGAGCGTGCGCTTCCAGTGCTCCAACTAAGAAGTCGGAGCCCGAATACAGGCGCATCGGAAATCAACGGGGTGTGACGGTCGCGAGCCCCACAAGGACTTGCCGGCCTACAAGCGCCCGCATCCGCGAACCAGGGTACTGGGGCGTCCGAAGAAGACGAAGCGGGCCCCCAGCACGACGACGACCCAGATCATCCGGAGGCTAAAGGGTCGGGCGTCGCTGGCGACCAAGGACTGGTGCACCGCCGCCGCTAATCACGTCTTCATCGCGAAATCTCGGTCGAGTAACGCGCAAACCCCGCGTCACGGTGCAGCGGACTCACGCGATCGCGCCAATGCGGGACGACACGCTTGCATCGGGCCACTGAAGTGGATGTACACGATCAGGCTCAAGACGGCGGCGTAGAAGCACCATACCGATACGAACGTATCGACCGAAACCCGGTAGGCGACTACGGCAAGCACGAAGGCCAGCACTCCGAACACGTTGATGCACCAGTGGCTGGAGAATAGACCGCTCGCGCAGGTGGCCAATAGGTAGACGACGAGCACTCCGACGATGTAGAAGTGTCGCGACGCGTAGACGATGCTGTGGCCGTGGACGTATGCGATGACCGGGAACCGGAGAATGAAATAGAAGAGGTAGAGCCCGACGGTCACGCCTAAAATCTGGAAGACGCCGATGGCGGTCTTGCGCCATCTTTTGGACTCGACCAGCAAGATGGCGAACGGGACGAAGATCGGCCACAGCACGTGCGAGAACATAGAGTAGACATAGGTCGCCACCAACTTAAGCGTCGACTGGTCATAGTGAATGTTCAGCCACAGCACGCCTTCGGTAAGTTGCTGGATCCCGAACAGCAATGGGATCAGGGCGAGTGGAAGCTCGGTCTTACCCCGTGACTTGCGCACCGTCAAACTCCCTAATGCGCTCAGCGTGGCACCAGCCGAGAAGCTCGCTGCTGCCGAAAAACACATGTTCAGGCTCTCTCAAGAGGAGGTCGAGCCGGGTCGTAACACCAAAGCTGAGCGCGGTCGCCGCGGCTGAAGTTACCGATCTCGCCGCCAAGCGGCCGGGGCCGCCAAAACCGCTGCAATACTTGTATATCGCGCGACCGCGAGTCGAGCACGTCCGCCCCGATTCGGCCATTGGTAGCAAATTTGGTGGTCCCTCGGTCCTGCTTCATGGCCTCGCCTTTGTTTTCCTGTCATGGGCCAGTTCATTTAGAACACTCACACAAACATATCCCTCCGGACCGAAGACTTGGCGTACGAATCGGATTCGCGAAACTCTTTGGGTTGGTCGAAGAATCTTGAACACTCGCTATGGGCGCCCGAGATTGCGGTTGCTGCCTGTGCGGCAGCAACCGTCCGTCTTATTTAGTACGGGCAAGCTTGTCGCCCGACGTTCGTTGAGTTGCTCGCGTGCTTCATCAGTCGACTGCTCGGACTCACAGCAAGCCGATTGGGGTTGCAAGATTTCTCCGACGAGATCCGCTGAAGCGCGACGGCGTCGGCCGCGACGTCACAACATACAACGCGCTCGGTGACGACGTCGACCAGTTTCGGGCTTTCGACGTCCTTGACCACAGGCGCGCACCCGCACCTTGAATCGCGTATCGCTCGGACATCCTGCGCCACGGTGTCCTGGGACGTACAACACGATAAGACCTCAATCGAATCCATTACATCTTTACAGCAACTCATTTTCTATTTCCTCTCAAGTTGACTACCGGTCTATGGTGTGTAGTCAACTCGCGCGCTGTCGAACCGCTGGAGAACGATGGCGCAGACCGTCGCCAATCGTTTTCGCTGAACCAAAATTCAAGTATCGCGGTTCATGCCCCTGGGTAGTAGGGCCATGCGTCCCCTCGCAACTTCTTATCTTCAAGTCGTTGCGATGACCACTTGAATCCGCCCAATACACAAACGAGGTCTTCGCCCGTCTCACCTAATCGTGGCTATTGTTTTTGTTCCGACACGTATTGACTGGGCTCCCCCTCAAATCGCTCTAGGCATGCGATCGAGCAGAAGTAGTAGACGGTACCTTCATGGGTAATGTTGCCCGCGGCGGCGGACTCTTCGATGCTCATGCCGCATACCGGGTCTTTAGTCATTGCCATTGGTTCTCTCCTTTTGATGGTGTTGGTGTTCGACAAGTGTTTATCAGAGGCTAGCCCTACGGTCGACCGCGAGCACGAGCGTGAGCGGCGGCGCGCCACTGAGCGTGAACGCAACAGTGATCTTACGGTGATCAACCATGACCTCGAGCTGGTGACTGCATATGTGAGGGTGAGGTGAAGGCTCGTGAGCTCGAAGGGGAGCACGGGGTCGAAATTGAGTATCCCGTTCCGTGTCTCGAGACCGGTATAGCAGCGCTAGAGCACGTCGGCGGTGCCAGCCATGGCGCCGGGGTGGACGCCCCTCTTTCGGGCAGCCGCCCTGCGTGTCGGCCATGTCAGCGGCGAGCGCCTCGGCGCGGTGCCATGAGGTGCGCCGGTCGGCTCGGGCGGCGATCCAGGCGTCGATCACCCGCGAGAGTGTCGATCCACGGGTTACTCTTGCACCGTAGTAGTCGATCGTCTGTCTGAGGCGCTCGTCGAACAATTCGTAGTCCAAGTCGCTGAAGACTTCTCGCAGTTCTGTCAGTGAGAACAGGTAGACGAACATGAAGGTGTCGGCCCGCTTGGCGAACTGGTAGCGACGCACGGCGTCGCCCTCGGCGTCGGCCTCCAGAATGAAATCGAGGCGCCCGATGTTCCCGTAGCGGGCGCAAAGGCGTCGAGGTCGATCGGCTTGAGCACCTCATAGCCAGCGAACAGGCTGATCACGGCCTCGTGGAACGGGACGTAGAGGCCGGGCCACCTCGTCGAATCGAGGACAGTTCGACCTTGCCGATGCGAAAGCGTCAGAGGAAGTCCGCGCGTCGCTCGCGGGTGGGCGTCTCGGCAAGTTCGGTTGCTCGGGCAAGTATCCGCAATGCGAGCATGTTGGTGTACACGTTGTCGTCGATACCGGTCTCGTCGGTGTCGGGATAGTCGTAGTGGAACTCGTCGGGGCCATGACCCCTCGGATCCGGTGGTACCCGCAAAAGCGACGAACACGAGCCAGAAGGCGGCTTGATCGGCGAGTTTCTGGACCAGGGCCTGGGAGTTCTGCGCAGATTGCATGGGGGCCACGATCTGGGCGAGCGCAGAATCCGCGCCGACCTTGGTGGCACGCACACGCAACGAGCTGTTCATGTTGATGGTCGAGCCAATGACCGAGGCGCCGACGCCCTTATGCTCGGTAGGATCTCGCCGGTCACCGTCGACTCGCGCCATCGGACTCCCCGTCCTCGACGGTGTCGTCGAAGGCGATCTTTGCTCCCCGTTGCAAGAGGAGGAGGTCGCCGACCACGATCTCCGAAGTCGCAATCTCGACGGATTGACCGCGGCGGATCACCGTTGTCTTGGTTGGCGAAAAGTTGAGCAACGTGCGAATGGGATCGTTGGCGCCACCTCGGGCTCGAATCTCGCAGTAGTGCCCGAGCCACACGAACGACGCCAGCACCGCGGCGGCTTCGTAGAAGACTTCGCCGCCACCGGTGGCGGCGACCGGCGGTGCGGCCATAGGTGGCTCGAGCATCGGGTCGCAGAGGTGGGCCGACACGGAACGACCGTACAGTGAAAGCGGCATTCACGCACCCATCCGGCGATCTCTGCGAGCGACGTGCGATTCGAGTCGTAGGTGACCAACGCGGTCTGGGCACTGGGTTAGCCTCGACGAGGAGCATGCCCGGGCGACGATATAACACCGCATCAACGACGTGACTCTCCGCTGCCCAGCTCATCCCCCAACTTCAAGCACGACCGTGCTCATTGCTTGATTATGGTCCATCTGCACCATCTCCTCCGACGACCATCCGCTGCAATCTCATGAAGCTCGAACGGCCTCGGAGCTCAGACCGCCGAAAATGAACAGCACAGGCCACGGCACAACTCGACCTGGCGTCGATCTCGCCATGCATGCGGGAACGGGCAGCGGCTCCGGCTCCGTCATCGCTCCTCCCGCGTGGCCTCTGCGCCATTGACAACGTTGATGCCCATCGGATGCCCATCGCTGTGGTCCCGCGTCAACGTGGGCGTTTCCTTCGACATATCGGCCCTCCTGGAAGCGGCTGCGACACGCCGCGGAGCCATCGTCGCCCCGCCAGAGCTGTCCGTCGGAACGGGCACGCCAGCCAGGCCGTAGACCGCGGTGCCGTCAACGGTCTCTTGCTCCAAGAGCAGGTCGACGAGTCCCTGAAGTTCGTCCCGATGGGTGCCAAGTAGCACGGTGGCGCGCTGCTCGGCCTCTCGGAGAAGATTGGCGACCTCGGCGTCGATGATCGCCTGGGTAGCCTCGGCGAATGGTCGACTGGACAACCCGGCGCCGCCTCCCCCGAGAAACACCGAGCCGCCTTCGGGATACCCGACCGGACCGAGAGCTGGCGAAAGGCCGAATTCGCGCACCATCTTTGTGGCGAGCTCCGTCGCCTGGGCGAGGTCGTTGGACGCCCCAGTAGATCCCTGACCTAGTTCGACGAGTTCCGCAGCGCGCCCCCCGAGTCGCACGGTGAGTGCGTCCAGGAGGTAGTCCTCGCCGTAGAGGTGGCGCTCGACTAAGGGTAGCTGTTCGGTCACGCCAAGGGTTTGGCCGGCGGGGAGGATCGTGACCTTTGCAACCGGGTCAGCGTGCTCGCAGAGGGCGGCGACGAGTGCGTGGCCCGCTTCGTGCACAGCGACGGCGTACTTTTCCTCGGGTAAAAGGACGTTCGAGCCCTCGCGGCGCCCAAGAAGAATCCGGTCGCGCGCCTCTTCAAAGTCTCCGGCCGACAACACCTCGCGGTCCCCCCTAACCGCGCAGATAGCGGCCTCGTTCGCGAGGTTCGCGAGATCTGCTCCAGAGAAACCGGGCGTTCCTCGTGCCACAACTAGCAGATCGACGTCGGGGCCGAGCCGCTTGGTCCGGCAGTGCACCGCCAGAATGGCCGCGCGCTCGACGAGGGTGGGAAGTGGGATCGTCACCTGGCGGTCGAATCGGCCAGGGCGTAAGAGGGCCGGATCGAGCACCTCGGGGCGGTTCGTCGCGGCGAGCACGACGATGCCCGAGGCGGGGTCGAATCCGTCCATCTCAGAGAGCATCTGGTTGAGGGTCTGCTCGCGCTCGTCGTTGGCGACCATCGCACCCGAGCCGGCGCGGCGTTGACCGATGGCGTCGACCTCATCGACGAAGACGATGGCCGGTGCACGCTTTCGCGCCTCCGCGAACAGATCGCGCACGCGCGCCGCGCCGACGCCGACGAACATCTCGACGAAGCTCGACCCGGCGACCGAGAAGAACGGAACCTTTGCCTCCCCAGCGACGGCCCGGGCGAGGAGGGTTTTGCCCGTCCCTGGGGGGCCGATCATGAGCACGCCACGAGGTGCGATCGCTCCTGCTTTTGCGTACCGCTCGGGGTTGCGCAAGAAGTCGACGACCTCGGCAATCTCGGCCTTCGCGCCTTCGTAGCCGGCGACATCGGCGAAGGTCGTGTTCGGGCGCTCGGCGTCGAACACCTTGGCTTTGGACTTGCCCACGCCCATCGCCCCTTGGAGTGCGCCGCTTGCCCCTTTCGACATCCGTCGAATAAACCAGAAAACGAACAGGAACGGCAGAAGAAGGAGCAACCACGAGAACACCTGGGATCCGAACGACGCTCTCGGGCTCGACGCGACGATCGACACCTTGTCCGCTTCCAGGCGGTCGAGCAGCGAGGAACCGGCGAGCTCGATGGGAACCATCGTCGTAAAATCGTGCCCGTTGGTGAGCGTACCGCTCGCCTGGCCGCTCGTCTGAATAGTGACCGACTTCAACTTATGGGAACCGGCGTCAGTGAGAAACTGCGAGTAAGTGAGGTTATGATTCGGGACGTTTTTCGTGTGCAGCGTCGGCAGCCACACCCACATGAGGAAGGTCAACCCGATGGCGAGCGGCCATAGCCAATGCCGCCACCCCGGCGGAGGTGGTGGAGCGGTCGGGGTTGGTCGATCACCGGGCGGTGGGGGCAGTGCCTGCTTGGTCATTATCCTTCCCTTTCGTCGGAGTTCTCTGCGGCTCCGCCTCCAACGGTAGCGCCCGGCGTCGGACAGGTCCTTGGCCGTACGATCACCGGTGTCGTCGGTGCGGACCGGTCGCCATCGTACGTGGCGTCAACATCTTCGCGATTGGCCCGCTTGGCGCGTTCGTGCTCACCCTCGGGGTGGCCGACCACGACCGTGAGGGTCGCATCGTGCGGGCGAAGGCGGCCAACCTCGCGGCCTTCTTCGACGAGTTGGGGACCGAGCGGGTAGCGAAACTCGAGGCCATCAGCCTCGATATCGGTGGTCGCCTTCGCGAAGGCGACCACCGAGAAAGCACCGGACGTGCGTCAATGCGTCGACCCCTTTCATCTCGTCGTCCTCGCCAGCGACGCAATCAACCAAGCCCGGCGCTGGGCATGGAGCGAAGAGCGCTGCGTGCTCCCCAAGGGGCCCACAGGTCGTCCGACGTTCGAGGAAGCTCGGCCCCACGACCACGCTCGCTGGACCAAACACACTCGCTGGGTGCTGTTGAAGCACCCCGCGAACTTTAGCAACGATCAGCTCAACGTGTTGCACGAACTGGGGCGGAACAACTCGGTGCTCCATCGCAGTTGGCAGTTGAAGAAGGTACTGCGCGACCTCTACCGCCTCGCCAATCCCAATGACGCGCCCGGGCATCTCGAGTGGTAGTTGCGCTGGGCCGGTAGTTCACGCATCCCGGCGTTCGTCAAACTGGCGACGACCGTGCGTAAGAACCGCGAGAGCATCTTGGCCGCAATTGAACTCAACCTCTCGAATGCGCTCGTCGAGTCGTTCAACCCGAAATTCCGTCTCATCACTCGGCGGGCCTTCGGGTTCCACAACGTGAAGGCCCTCATCGCATTGGCTCGACTCACGCTCAGTGGTCAGCGACCGCAACTACCCAATTGAACGGCAGGAGAGCCCTGTGTTGCAACTTCGGTAAAGGTCGGGGCTGATGAGGCGACCGCCAGACTCGATGAAGTTTCGATGGCGATTGCTTGATTGGTTCACTCGTGACGAGCCACGCCAGTGCGAACGTAATCTCTCCCGATCTTAGGAGGCAATCGAATGACTGACTCAGCTTTGCGTCGGTATCGGCTCGGACCAAGCCGAGAATACGTGGGAGTTAGTCCATCACACGAGACTCATCATGACTATCTCCACAGCATTTACACCCCAACTCCATGTGATCTGCTGCGGAGCATTTCATAGTAGGGATGTGGCAAAAAGATTCGCTCGAACAGCGAAGGAGGCGTGAGCATGATGTGGGGCTATAGCTGGGGATTCTCTTGGATGGGTTGGGCTCTTATGGTGTTACTTTGGCTGCTGCTTGGCACGGGTATCGTCTGGCTCGTGCGGGCAAGGTCCGAGCCTCGAAACGAGCGCCAAAACAATGCTCGACGCGTACTCGACGAACGCTTCGCCTCCGGAGAGATTTCGGCCTCGGACTACGAATCCCGTCGCCGAGTTCTCCGATAACTTGGGTCGAGGCGTCTAATTCAGCGTCTTCGTGTCACACGTAGTTACTTACTTGGAGGGTTCTAGTGACCGCCACCGTTTTGATTGTCGAAGACGAGAGGAAACTCCGTGATCTCCTTCGTGGAATCCTGGAGCGCGAGGGTCTTGCCGTAATCTCGACCGGTTCAGGCGCCGAGGCGATTGACTTAGCTCGCCGACTGCTACCCGATCTCGTGGTGCTGGACCTCGGCCTACCGGATGTCCCGGGCGAAGAGGTGGCAAGGGAGCTTCGTCAATATACGGAGATTTCGATCCTGATGCTTACGGCAAAAGTTGCTGAGGACGACCGCATTCGCGGCCTCGAACTCGGTGCTGACGATTACGTGACGAAGCCCTTCAGCCCTCGCGAGTTCGTTCTGCGCGTCCAGGCGATACTTCGCAGGGGACAGAATTCAACCCGAGGCGAAGGGCCCGTTTCCTTTGGCGTACACGAAGTGACGATCAATGAAGCACTGCACCAGGTGAAGGTTCGCGGCGAGATCGTCGAACTCACGCCTACCGAGTGGGGTATTTTGGTGGCGCTCAGCACGACGCCAGGACGGGTGTATTCACGATACGAACTGATCAATCGCATTCACGGGTACGAGTTCGAAGGCTACGAACGCACCATCGACTCGCACGTGAAGAACCTACGACACAAGATCGAACGCGAACCCAGCGAACCATTGATTGTCGAAACCGTTCTCGGCGTCGGTTACCGTCTCGGTCTTCCACGCGATGGCTGAACGAAGGACCACGAGACTCAGTTCGCGATTGGCGTTGGCGTTCGTAGCCGTCGCCGTCGCAGCGGTGTCGCTGCTGGCCACGTTGACCCTCCTCGCGACCAACACCCAGGTCTCGGGATTGGTCACCACCGAGCGATACAATACGACACGTTCAGTTGCTTCTGCGCTCGTTTTGGCGTACCGCGACACCGGAGGATGGGCGAAAGCGGACCTGTCTCCCGCCTACTTCCTGGCGGCTACGGATGGCGCTCGGCTCGAGGTGATCGACGGTAGCGGGCAGGCAATAGAAAATCAGAGCGCGAATTCCTCGCAAATCATGGCGTCGATGATGGGGGGCATGCCTCAAGGATCGAGCACCTCGACTCTCCTCGGAAAACCCGTGCGTGACGCGATCACCGTTGACGGTAGTCGGGTAGGCACCGCCGTCCTCCAATTCCCAATCAACGGCCTCTCCGTCGCCCAGGAGCGCGTGCGCAGCACGCTTGAAGGTACGGTGCTACTCGGCGCGACGCTCGCGTCGCTCCTCGCACTCATTGTCGCCTGGTTCGTGTCGCGGCGCATTACACACCCACTGGCCACTCTCACAGCGACTGTTCATTCGATCGAGCTCGGGCAGCGCGACGCGAGGGCACAACAGTCTTCGGCACCGGGCGAGGTGGGAGAACTCGCCGCCGCGTTCGACCGAATGGCGGACGCGCTGGACCACGAGGACTCTCTGCGTCGCCAACTGCTCGCCGACGTTGCGCACGAGTTGCGCACGCCAATCACGATATTGCAGGCGTCACTCGAACAATTAGTCGACGGAACCGACTCGCTAGACCCGCAACGCCTGAGTTCACTTCGTGACGAAGTACTTCGCTTGGGCAGACTCATCCAAGACCTCGAAACTCTGGCCTCGGCCCAATCAGCTCGACTGCAACTTGTAAAGACGCCAATCGATGTCGCAACGGTCGCTTCACTCACTGTGGACCTGCTCCGACCAGCCTTCGAAGCCGCAAATGTTGAATTAGTGCCGCGGTTGCATTCCGCGATCATCGACGGCGACGCTAACCGCATCAGTCAAGTCGTGATGAACCTGTTGACCAATGCCCTAAAGGTCAGCCCCGAACACACACGGGTCACGCTGAGCGTTGAAGCCGGTGAAGGACTCGCTCGACTGGAGGTCTCTGACGAGGGCCCGGGTATCTTCAAGGAAGAGATATCTCACGTATTCGAAAGATTCTGGCGAGGCAGTGCTGGACGACGAACGAGCGGAAGCGGCATCGGGCTCGCGGTCGTTACTGAATTAGTCAATGCTCACGGAGGTCGAGTCGATGTATCTAGTGAACCGGGCCACGGGGCGCGCTTTGCCGTGTTAATACCCCTGCGCTGATTTTCCCCACACAATCTCCACATCGCCTTCAGGCGACGCACATCATCCCATGATTCTATGGAGAGGAGAGGTCAATGGCCAGAAGCGGTTCGACCCTAAAGGAGCAGAAGATGAGTATCAAAAGAAAGATCATTTCAGTCGTATTGGCCGCCGGTGTTGCGGGCGGCGCAACTACGGGGATATCACTAATGGGAAGTGGCACGGCTACAGCGGCGCCTCGCGCATCGGCGACCCAAAGGACCGCGGCAATATATGACTGTATCGGATTGTCCGCACTAGTGAGCAACGGCACAATCACGCAGGCTCAGGAAACCGCGATACAAAAGGCGATGCTTTCGTACACGAGTGCCATGGGGCGGAATTATGGTTCGTCCGCCACGATTCGTTCAATGATGCAGAGTCGCAGCCGAATGATGGCGGCTGTGCTCGGCCAATTGGTGGCGAACAGCACAATCACGCAGGCTCAGGACGACGCGATCATCGACTGGATGTCAAATCGAGACATGATGAACTTCGGGGACGGCTCCGCCGCGAGCGGTTACGGCATGATGAGGAATGTGAATAGCTCCGCCGCGAGCGGTTACGGCATGATGAGCAATGTGAATAGCTCCGCCGCGACCGGTTATGGCATGATGGACGAAGCCCGTTTCACGTCACCAGGCGCCACATCGTCGCCGTCGTGACCAGTAGTGAGTCTCGGGTCACGCGTGCACCACGTCGTGGGCGACGATTGCGTGACCCGAGACTCACTTCACCTTGCGTTACGGCCCCTTTTTGAAATCACGGCGCAGGACCGCGATTGACCGTCACTCGATCAGCGTTTACACTCGACCCATTTCAAGCCTCCGGTCGTCCGACTCCAGCGAAACTTGGACCGAACCAAATAGGGGTAATTTGCACGAGCGTGCCGGTTTGCTCGGCCTGTATCACCTTGTCGTTGCCTATGTACAGCGCTTCGTGCTCGTCACCGTTCCTGCCCCAAAAGAGGATGTCGCCAGGTTGAAGATCGTAAAGCGGCACCCGAACAGTATCGGCAAACTGGTAACCCGAATAATGCGGAAGGATAATTCCGGCGGCCGCGTAGGCAACCAGGACCAGTCCTGAACAGTCCACTCCCCGTCGTGATGCTCCACCCCAGGCGTAAGGAACTCCGATGAGACTGAAGGCAGCGCGGATGGCGATGTTGGCTCGCGAATTGGCCGGAGGCACCGGGTCTTCATTTTGAAATATGGACGACCGGAGCTCACGAGCCGCCGCGGGGGCGCCGCGCGGGGCGGCGGGGGGGGTTTTTTAAAGGGGGGGGGGTTGGTGTTTGGAAGAAAAAGAAAGGAAGTAGCG
>VFSW01011664.1_pt1 | contig 12317 bp, 13 predicted proteins | sample 5358111 | NCBI WGS metagenome assembly VFSW01 (sample SAMN11554181, study PRJNA540505) | mine drainage metagenome | isolation source: sediment from site ElyBrook_90M | place: USA: Ely Copper Mine, Vershire, VT | collected 2017
GGGTTGTTGGGTCTGCTGGCGGTGGCGGCGGCGCTTGCGGTACAGGCACAAGCGGGCGCACCAAAGCAGATTGAGGTTTGTGCGTCTTGCCATGGCGAGCGCGAAATGGGTAGCCAGGATTCCGGATATCCGGGCATTGCCGGGCTGCCTGCTTCCTATATTCGGGCGCAATTGAAAGCGTTTCGGCACGGAGCGCGCGATAATGTGATGATGGCGGCGGTGGCGAGCGGGGTTGATGCGGCGCAGCGGCGGGATTTGGCCCGCTATCTGGCGGCGCTGCCGGTCGTGGTGACGGCCGATGCCGCGAAGTCAGCGCCGCTCAATCCGGTGGGGGCGGCGCTGGCCGTGCGCGGGGCGGCTGGAATCCCCGCTTGTGCATCGTGCCACGGTGCTGCGGTGTTGGGATCAGGGTCGTTTCCACGACTGGCGGGGCAGTCGGCGGATTATCTCGCCGCGCAGCTGCGCCATTGGGCCACCGGCCAGCGTCCGGCAGGCAATCCGCCGGTGATGCCCGCCATCGCCAAGCGGCTGAGCCGCGCACAAATCAAGGCGATCAGCGCCTATTATGCGGCGCTCCCGGCTGGGCCGACAGGCTGATCAGGATTTGCTCGGCGCCGCCGCTTGGCGTTGCGCCGCCTCCGCCTGATCGATGGTTTTGACCAAATGGGCGTAACTGATTGAACCGATGATGCGCTGATGGCCGATATACCAGCTCGGCACGTATTTCAGGCCGAGACCATGGCCGCGTGCGAGATTGGCCTTGAGCCGGGCGGTGACGGCGGGGCTGTTCATGTCGGTTTTCAGCGTGGCCCAATCGAGGCCGACTTTTTTGGCGTCGGCTTTCAGGAGCAAAAGCGTGGGTTTGCGTTTTTGGCGCATCAAAATATGGCGCAGTGGGCGATATTTATGCTTCAAGGCGGCGGCGAACAGCGCCTTGGTGCCGAGCGTGCTGGGCTTGCCGAGAATAGGGTAATCGACCGCGACATAGCGAAAATTATGGTTGGTCAGCATCAGCCGGTTGAAGCGCAGATTCATCCGCCGACAGGGCGGGCAGCGAATATCATAGAAATCAACGATGGTGACCTGCGCTTGCGGATTGCCATAGACCGGATCGCCGGGCTGGATCAGGCTGGCGGCGGTGAAGGCGGTTTGCACAACGGGCGGGTTGTCATTGGCCGCGGCTTTGGATTTGCCGTGATGGGTCAGAAAATGCGTGCCGAGTGCCGCGACAATGATGCCACCGCCGAGGGCCAATAGGTTCAGGGTCCGAGATCTCATTTTTTGCTCCCTCCAGCCGGTTCGCGCCCGGCAAAATACAGCATCGGTCGGATTTGGCCAGCAATTTTGCGGGCGCGGGCGCCGGTGCAGGGCTTTCGGCGACCCGCTACTCTAGTGTCCTGCCTCTGAAATTCATTAGATGAATTTCAGGGATAAGCAGGCCACTAAATCAGTGAATTTTCTAGTGTCCACTCTGATTCCGAAATCCAACGGATATCAGAATCGGGACCCTAGTGGCGGCGGGTGATGGCGGCGGTGAGTGTGTTTTCGAGCAGGCAGGCAATGGTCATCGGGCCGACGCCGCCGGGGACCGGGGTGATGGCCCCGGCAATCGGCAAGGCTTCGGCATAGGCGATATCGCCGACCAGGGTGCCGGCGTCGGTGCGGTTGATGCCGACATCGATGAGCGTGGCGCCGGGTGCGATCCAATCACCGCGAACCATTTCGGCGCGGCCAACCGCGGCGATGACGATCTCGGCACGGCGGCATTCGCCCGCAAGGTCACGGGTGGCGGAATGGGCGATGGTGACGGTGGCGTTTTGGGCGAGCAGCAAAGCGGCTACGGGCTTGCCCACGATGTTCGAGCGGCCAATCACCAGCGCCTTAGCTCCCCGGAGCGGGATCTGCGCGTGTTCGAGCAGGCGCAAAATGCCGCGCGGGGTGCAGGGCACGAGGCCGGGTTCGCCGAGCGCGAGGGCCGCGACATTATCGGGGTGGAACCCATCGACATCCTTCGCGGGGTCGATCGCGCGGAGCACGATGTCGCTCCGGATGTGCGCGGGTAAGGGGAGTTGGACCAAAATACCGTCGGTCTGCGGGTCATCATTGAGGTTTTTGATCAGCGCCAGGAGCGCAGCTTCGGTGGTATCGGCTGGCAACGCGATGGTGCGGGCGTGCAGCCCGGCTTGCAAGGCTGCCTTGTCTTTATTGCGGACGTAAACGCGGCTGGCCGGATCATCGCCGACCAAAACCACCGCAAGGCCGGGGCGATACGGCAGGGCGCTGGCACGCGCCGCGACATTTTCGCGCAGGACGGCGGCGACGGCGCGGCCATCGATGATTTGCGCCGTCATGCTCAATTCAGCCCGGCTGCGAGCAGGTGGCCATAAAGCCCGCCCAGAAAAATTTGCAGCGCCCGGCAGAGCAGGAAAACAATGATAAACGAGATATCGATCCCGCCGATCGAGGGCACGAGCCGACGCACCGGGGCGAGCACCGGGTTGGTCAATCGGTCCAGCACGTCACCGATTTTATAGACCGTGCGGTTGCGGGAATCGAGCACGCCAAAGGCTTCGAGCCAACTGAAAATGGCGGTCGCGATCAACACATAGATAAAGAGTTCGAGGATCTCGTTGAGGAACCAGAACACCGAATATAGCATATTTTCGCTCCTGTTTGGGACGGGGTTACTCAACTGGCGCGTTCGGCGCAATGCACGGGTGCTTGACTAGGCGGCGCGGTTGGGCGATGCGGTGCGCAGGGATGGGGCTGTAGCTCAGTTGGGAGAGCGCCTCGTTCGCAATGAGGAGGTCAGGGGTTCGATTCCCCTCAGCTCCACCATCCCTTTTCTCCGATCACGATGGAATGAAGCAAGTCCCGATGGATCCGACCCGCGCGATTGCGTTTGATATGGTGGCGGCGGTGCTGGATCGGCATGTGACACTGGATGCAGCGTTGGACCGGGTGCGTCTGGCGGCTGAGCCGCGTGATCGGGCGGCGGCGCACCGGATTGCGGCGACGGTGCTGCGGCATTTGGGCAGTTTGGATGCGATGATTGAGACGCATGTGCAGCGCGCACCGCCGGTCCCGGTGCAGCATGTGTTACGGATTGGCGCGGCGCAATCGCTGTATTTGGGCACGGGGGCGCATGCGGCGGTGGCGACGGCGGTGGATTTGGCGCGGGCGCGGGGGCTCACGAAATTTGCCGGGTTGGTCAATGCGGTGCTGCGCCGGGTGAGCGAGGCTGGGCCGGCTGGGCTGGAGGCGCTGGATGCGCCGCGCTTGGATACGCCCGCTTGGCTATGGGCAAGTTGGGGCGCACGGGCGCGCGACATTGCGCTGGGCCATCGCACTGAGGCGCCGCTTGATGTGTCGCTCAAACCCGGCACGCCAGCGCCGGAGGGCGCGCGGCTCTTGAGCACCGGCACGGCGCGGCTGCCTGCCGGGAGCGATGTGACGGCGCTGGAGGGTTTCCGTGCGGGGACGCTCTGGGTGCAGGATGCCGCGGCGGCCCTGCCGGTGCGGCTGTTTGGCGCGGTGGCGGGGCAACGGGTGCTGGATATGTGCGCGGCTCCCGGTGGCAAAACCATGCAGCTTGCCGCGCTGGGCGCGCAGGTGACGGCGTTGGACCGCGATGCGCAGCGGATGAAGCGGCTTGCTGAGAATATGCAACGGCTGGGCCTCGCGGCTGATTTAAGGGTCGCCGATGCGCTTGCCGTGGCGCTTGAACCATATCCGATGATTTTGCTCGATGCGCCCTGCTCGGCGACCGGCACGATCCGCAGGCATCCGGAGATTTTGCATTTGCGCCGACCGGCCGATGTGGCGGCCTGTGCCGCGCTACAGGATCGGCTGATCGATGCGGCGGTGGCGCGGTTAGCACCGAGCGGCACGCTGGTTTATGCGGTATGTTCGTTGCAGGAAGAGGAAGGGTTTGCCCGCGTCAAAGCGGCGATGGGGCGGCATAATTTGGTTATTGACCCGATACGAGCCGATGACATGCCGGATCTGGCTGACGCGGTGACTCCCGAAGGGGCTTTGCGCACCGACCCGGGGCTTTGGCTTGACCAAGGGAGCATGGACGGATTCTTTACGGTGCGGCTGCGCCGGGGCTAACAATAGGCCGAAACGTTAACTACAAACGTTTGTAATCGGCATTATATAATTTGGTAGAATTTGGGATTTAGAATGATATTCGAGAATCGGACAAAAAACATTATTGACAATTAAATAAACATGACAAACCAGCTAAATACCAGCAATTTATTGAATGGTTGGCTACCAATGGTTGATTTAATCTATTGCGTCCGGCCGTTTAGGTAGAGTAAATTACCAAAAATTATATTCTCGTTAGACGACAAAATATCGAAAATAGATCTAGATTATCGGATTTGAGGCATCTATACCATCTTTATGGTTACGAAAAAAAATCCCAGCCTTGAATCGGTCGGTCAACGCATTCGTGCGCTCCGGCTCGCCAATAATCTGACCCAAGACGAGTTTGCCGGTCAGTTAGGGGTGTCACGTTCGGCGATTGCACAATGGGAAACTGACCGTGCAGGTCAGGTGCGCGAGAATCTTGAGCGAATTGCAAAGGTTCTTGGAACATCGCTGGCCTATCTGGTGTCCGGTGAGACCGGCACCTTGCAGGGCGACGAGCTCGCATTGATGCGGCTTTATCGATCCTGCGCCACGGAAGATCGCCAAATTTTGTTGCGAACCGCCAAGCGTTTAGCGCGCGGTTAGTTAGCTCCGCTCCCGTTGGCGGCGCCGGTTCAAGCGGCGCCGCCCTTATCGTGTGCGTTTGTTGTGACAGGATTTGGTTATGACAAAGCGGCGCGCTGATATTTTGCTGGTCGAGCGCGGACTTTGTGACACGCGCAGCCAAGCTGCCGCCTCGGTCATGGCTGGGCTGGTGTTTTCCGGCGAGCGGCGCATTGATAAGCCAGGGGATATGATCGCTGAGTCGGCGCCGCTGCTGGTGCGCGGCAAGGCGCATCCCTGGGTGTCGCGCGGCGGGCTAAAACTGGTGCGCGGGCTGGATTATTTTGGCGTTGATCCGAGCGGCGCGATCGCCCTCGATCTGGGTGCCTCGACCGGCGGCTTCACCGATGTTTTGCTCAGCCGCGGTGCGGCCCGCGTGCATGCCGTCGATGTGGGTCATGGGCAACTTGCTTGGAAATTGCGCGATGATCCGCGTGTGGTGGTGTATGAAAAGACCAATGCGCGGCATTTGACGCCCGCTTTGATTACCGACCCGATTGATATTCTGGTGTGCGATGCGAGCTTCATAGGTCTGCGCACGGTGCTGCCGGCGGGGCTCGACTTATGCCGTCCGGGTGCGCGCGCCATCGCGCTGATCAAGCCGCAATTCGAAGCCGGGCGCGATGCCGTTGGCAAAGGCGGGGTGGTTCGTGACCCGGCGGTGCATCAGGCGGTGTGCGCCATGATCGAGGATTGGTGGCGCTCACTCCCCGGCTGGACCGTGCGCGGCATCACCGAAAGCCCGATCACCGGCCCAGAGGGCAATATCGAATTTCTGATCGGCGCCGAAAAAACCTGAGGGAAGTTTTTGGTTCTTTTTCCAAAAAGAACCCGTCTTACTTCGTCGCTCCAACCACCAAGGCTGCAATCACCGCATCACCCATCGCGGTCGTGCTCACTGATTTTGCTCCGACCTCGGCGATATCGGCAGTGCGATAGCCCGCATTCAGCGCCGCCGCGACGGCGGTTTCGACCTGGGTGGCGGCGTCGGGCAGGTGTAGTGAGGTGCGCAGCAGCATGGCGAGGCTGAGGATTTGGGCGAGGGGGTTGGCCTTGTCTTTCCCGGCAATATCGGGTGCGGAGCCATGGATGGGCTCATACAGGGCGTGGCGTTTGCCGTTCGGCAGGGTGGCGCCGAGGGTGGCGGAGCCGAGCATACCGAGCGAGCCGGTAAGCATCGAGGCTAAATCGGACAGAAGATCGCCAAACAGGTTGGAGGTTACGATCACATCGAACTGGCGCGGGTTGCGAGCCAGCTGCATGGCGCAATTATCGGCATACATATGGTTCAGCGCGACGTCCGGATACTCGGCGGCGAGGGCGGTGATGGTTTCCCGCCAGAGCAGGCCGGATTCCATCACATTGGCTTTTTCGACGCTGGTGAGACGCTTATCGCGCTGGCGGGCGAGATCGAACGCCACACGGCCGACCCGGATGATTTCGGCGGTGGTGTAGATTTCGGTATTGATGCCGCGCTTGGAGCCATCGGGCAGGGTTTCGATGCCGCGCGGCTCGCCGAAATAAATGCCGCCGGTCGCTTCGCGCACGATCATCAAATCAAGCCCGCGCACGAGGTCCGCTTTCAGGGGGCTGGCCTCGATCAGCGCCTCAAAAACCGGGGCGGGGCGCAGATTGGCGAACAGGCCGAGCTGTTTGCGCAGCTCGAGAATCGCGATTTCCGGGCGGTTATCGAACGGCTCGCGATCCCATTGCGGCCCGCCGACGGCGCCAAACAGCACGGCATCGGCAGCGCGGGCTTTGGCGATCACAGCATCGGTAATCGGCGCGCCAAAGGCCTCGATTGAGGCACCGCCGACCAAATCGGTGGTGATCTCGAAGGTGGCCAAGCCGGATTGGCTGAGAAAATCGATCACTCGGCGCGCTTGGGCCATCACTTCGGGTCCAATGCCATCGCCGGGCAGGAGCAAAAGTTTTTTGTGCGGAATCGTCATGCGGGGCCTCTTTGCTGGTCAGAGGGCCGGGATCGCGGGGCGCCAGGGCGCGGCGTCCAGGCGGGCTTCGTAATCGGTGATGGCGGCGGCGTGTTCGAGGGTCAGGCCGATATCATCGAGCCCGTTGAGCAGGCAATGTTTACGAAATGGATTGATCTCGAAAGCGAAGGCTTCGCCATCCGGGCGCGAGACGGTTTGCGCGGCGAGATCGACGATGATGCGGGCATTGGCGCCGGTTTGCGCATCCGCCATCAGCGCCGCACATTGATCGGCGGGCAGCACGATGGGCAGAATGCCGTTTTTGAAGCAGTTATTATAGAAAATATCGGCAAAGCCGGGGGCGATGATGCAGCGCAGACCGAAATCCAGCAGCGCCCAGGGGGCATGTTCGCGCGAGGAACCGCAGCCGAAATTTTCCCCGGCGATCAGGATTTGCGCGTCGCGATAAGGTGTGCAGTTCAGCACAAAATCGGGATGTTCCGCGCCGTTTTCATCATAACGTAGACTTGCGAACAGATGCACGCCAAGGCCGCTGCGCTTGATGGTTTTTAAAAAGCGGGCGGGGATGATTTTGTCGGTATCGACATTGGCCATCGGCAAGGGGGCGGCGATGGCTTCGAGGCGGGTGAATTTGTCCATCAGGCGAGGCTCCGCACATCGGTGAGCGCGCCGGCGATGGCGGCGGCGGCGGCCATGCTGGGCGAGAGCAGATGGGTGCGACCGCCCGGACCTTGGCGGCCCTCGAAATTACGATTGCTGGTGCTGGCGCAACGATCACCTGGCTTGAGCTTGTCCGGATTCATGCCCAGGCACATCGAGCAGCCAGCCTCGCGCCATTCAAACCCCGCCTCTTTGAACAAAGCGGCGAGCCCTTCGGCCTCGGCCTGCGCTTTGATCAGCCCGGAACCGGGAACCACCATCGCGCGCACATGCGCGGCCACCCGGCGGCCCTGGATGATCGCAGCGGCGGCGCGCAAATCTTCGATCCGCGAATTGGTGCAGGAGCCGATAAAAACGGTGTCGATTTTCAGCCCGTCCAGCTTCTGTCCGGGTGTTAAATCCATATAAGATAACATCCGCTCAAGCTGAGCGCGCTTGGCTGGGTCGGCTTCATCGGCAGGGTTTGGCACCGCGCCGGTGATCGGCACGACGGCCTCGGGGCTGGTGCCCCAGGTCACTTGCGGCGCTAGATCACTGACATCAAGCGTGACCGCCCGGTCATACACCGCATCGGCATCCGAAACGAGGCTGCGCCAATAGCGGATCGCGTGCTCTAACGCCTCGCCTTTTGGGGCGTGCGGGCGGGTGCGGACATAATCGAACGTCACGTCATCGGGCGCAATCAACCCGGCCCGCGCACCTGCCTCGATCGACATGTTGCACACGGTCATCCGGCCCGCCATGTCGAGCGCGCGGATTGCCGGGCCGGCATATTCGATCACATGGCCGTTGCCGCCCGCCGTGCCGATTTTGCCAATAATCGCGAGAATAATATCCTTGGCGGTGCAGCCCGGCGGTAGTGTGCCGGTCACCTCGATCAGCATGTTCTTTGCGGGCGCCTGCAACAAGGTTTGCGTGGCCAGCACATGCTCAACCTCGGACGTGCCAATCCCGAACGCCAGCGCGCCGAGCGCCCCATGCGTCGATGTATGGGAGTCGCCGCACACCAAGGTCATGCCCGGTAGCGAAAATCCCTGTTCCGGGCCGATGACATGGACGATGCCCTGACGCACATCCGTCACTGGGATATAGGGCACACCAAAAGCCGCGACATTCTGCTCCAGCGTTGCCACCTGCAAAGCCGATTCCGGCTCGGCAATCGAAGCGGCGCGATTTTCCGTGGGAACATTATGATCGGCGACCGCAATCGTTGCATCGACCCGGCGCACTGGCCGGCCCGCGAGGCGCAGCCCCTCAAACGCCTGTGGCGACGTGACTTCGTGCACCAAATGCCGATCGATGTATAAAATGCACGTGCCATCGGGCAGGCGATCAACCACATGGGCCGCCCAGATTTTATCAAACAATGTTGCTGCCATGAGAACCTCCGACAATTGAGGATTTAGGCAGGCCAAGAATGCTGGCCCTGGAACTCAGTTCCGGGAGGGGCCTCAGGGGGCAACGCCCCCCGAACTTCCCTAACCCTTCAAGCCGCCGGTGTTTCGCGGGCTGCTTCAGCGATACGGGCGGATTTGCCACGGCGGGTGCGCAGATAATAGAGTTTCGCACGGCGAACATCGCCCCGGCGGGTGACGGTGATATCGGTCACGTTGGGCGAGTGGAGCGGGAATACGCGTTCGACGCCTTCGCCGTAGGAGATTTTCCGGACGGTGAAGTTGGAATCGATCCCTTTGTTCGAGCGGGCGATGCACACGCCTTCGAAGGCTTGGATACGGGTGCGTTCACCCTCAGTCACCCGAACCGAGACGCGCAGATTATCGCCCGGCTTGAAGCTCGGGGTGGCGCGGACGGCGGTGAGTTTGGCGATCTGTTCAGCATCGATCGTTTGGATCAGGTTCATCGGAAAAATCCTTTCGCGGGTGCGTTTTAGGGTGTGGGATGGGTTGTGGCAACATGGCGGGCCCAGAGGTCGGGTCTGCGTTGTTGGGTGATGGTTTCAGCCGCTTGTCGGCGCCAAGCGGCGATGGCTTGATGATCGCCCGAGAGCAGGGTGGGCGGCACGGCGCGGTCCTGCCAGATGGCGGGGCGGGTATAATGCGGATATTCGAGCAGCGGCAGCGAGAAGGATTCTTCCACCGCGCTCTCGGCGGCGCCCATCACGCCGGGCAGCAAGCGGATCGTGGCATCGAGCATAGCGAGGGCCGCGATTTCACCACCTGAGAGAATATAATCACCAACGCTGATTTCTTCGGCGGCATGACGATCCAGCACGCGTTGATCGATGCCTTCATAGCGACCGCAGAGCAACACCACGCCCGGCCCAGCGGCGAGGCTGCGGATACGGGCTTGGGTGAGCGGCGTGCCGCGCGGGGTGAGGGCAATCAGCGGGCGGGGCGCATTGGATTGCGCGGCGGCAATTGCCGCGTCCAGCACGTCCGGTCGCAGCACCATGCCCGCGCCGCCGCCAAACGGGGTGTCATCGACACTGCGATGCACACCAAGGCCGAACTGCCGGATATCAATGGTGTCGAGCGACCAGATGCCGGTATTGAGGGCGCGACCGGCGAGGGATTCGCCGAGCGGGCCGGGGAACATGGCCGGAAACAAGGTGATGATGGTGGCGTGAAACCCGGTCATGCGCGCAACTCGGTCATGCGCGCAACTCGGTTTCGGCGGACCCGGTTTTGGTCGGGTTGGCGTCCGCTTGCTGCGCTTCGCCGATGATCTCGGTGGGCGGGACGATGGTGATCCGGCTGGTCGCGAGATCGATCTCAGGCACGGCGTCGCGGGTGAAGGGGATCAATGTGCCATTATCGAGTTCGAGGCTGGCGCCGGCACGGTAATCATGCACGGCGGCGACCAGACCGGCCTTGCGGCCATCAGTCAGATAAGCAGTGATGCCGATCAGGTCGGCGAGGTAGAATTCATCCTCCGCTGGCGGCGGCAGATCGGCGCGGGGGAGCAAAAGCTTGGTGTTGGTTAGGCGCGCCGCACCATCGCGATCAGTCACCGCGTGGGGCACGCCGTTTTTGTGCAGGGTGATGCGGGCGATGCCCTCGCTGATCCAGGTGAGGGTGACCGGCTGGCCGTGTTCGTCGCGCAGCTTCAGGCTGGCGAGGGCGTGGAGATCCTCGCCATAGCCATGCACATGCACGGCCCCGCGCACGCCATGCGGCTTGCCGATCACGCCCATCAGGATCAGGGAATCGCTCATCGACCAACCAAATTAGGCGGCGGCGGCTTTGGCGCGCTCGGCGGCGCGTTCTTGCGCTTTCTTTTTCGGCGCGGCCTGGATCGGCTGCTCGCGGAAAGCGGGCATTGGCGCAAGACCGGCGCGGCCCAAGAAGCGGGCGACGCGATCGGTGGCTTCGGCGCCCACGGAGAGCCAATGTTTCACCCGGTCTTCCTGCAGCCGCACGCGCTCCGCATGGTCGGCGGGGAGCATCGGGTTATAGCTGCCGATTTTCTCGATGAATTTGCCATCGCGCGGGCTGCGGCTATCGGCCACCACGATATGGTAATAGGGGCGGCGCTTGGCGCCGGCACGGGCGAGGCGAATTTTGACGGACATGGTCGAGCGTTCTCCTGGTGTTGAGGGGGGTAAGGGTTAAAAGCGGCGGCCGCCACGCGGGGCGCCGGCTTGGGGCATCAGGGCCGCGAGGCCGCCACGGGCGAGACCTTTCTGGCCAAGTTTTTGGGCGCGTTTCATCATATCCGCGATTTGCTCAAACTGCTTAAGCAAGCGGTTGACTTCCTGCACCGAGGTGCCTGAACCGGCGGCGACGCGCTTTTTCCGGCTGGCTTTGAGCAAATCGGGGTTTTTGCGTTCGGCGCGGGTCATGGAATGGATGATCGCGACTTGGCGCTTCAGGATCGAGGTATCGAGATCGGCCTCGTTCAGTTGCTGTTTGATTTTACCAACGCCGGGCAACATGCCGAGAATGCCAGTGAGTGAGCCCATTTTGGTGATTTGTTTGAGCTGTTCAGCGTAATCTTCCAGGTCAAACTTGCCCTTGGCCATCCGGGCTGCGAGTTTTTCGGCTTTTTCCTGATCGACCGTTTCGGCGGCGCGTTCGACCAGGGAGACAATGTCACCCATGCCGAGAATGCGCCCAGCGATGCGCTCGGGGTGGAAGGTTTCCAGCGCATCCAGCTTTTCGCCAAGCCCCATCAGCTTGATCGGCGCGCCGGTCACGGCCCGCATGGAAAGCGCCGCGCCGCCGCGGGAATCGCCATCGAGGCGGGTCATCACGATGCCGGTAATACCCAGGGCTTCATTGAAGGCGGTAGCGGTGGTGAGCGCGTCTTGGCCGGTCATGGCATCGACCACCAGCAAGGTTTCAGCTGGGGTAACGGCAGCGCTGATCGCTTTGACTTCGGCCATCAAGGCTTCATCGATGCTCAAGCGGCCGGCGGTGTCGAGAATGACGACGTCGAACACTTCGCGGCGGCCCGTATCCATGGCGCGGTGGGCGATTTGCACGGGGGTTTCGCCGGGAACGATCGACAGCGAGGCAACGCCTGCGCGCTCAGCGAGTTGGGCCAACTGGAGTTGGGCGGCGGGACGCTGGGTATCGAGGCTGGCGAGCAGCACTTTGCGGCGCTGTTTATCCTTGAGGAATAGCGCGATTTTGCCAGAGGTGGTGGTTTTGCCAGAGCCTTGCAGGCCGACCATCAGGAACGGGATAGGCGAGACGGCGTTGAGATTGAGCGCCGCAGCGCCTTCGCCGCCGAGCGCTTCAACCAACGCGTCATGCACGATTTTAACGACTTGCTGGCCGGGCGAAACCGATTTGAGCACTTCCGCGCCAACCGCCTGCAAGCGAACCTTGGCGATAAAATCACGTACGACAGGCAAGGCAACGTCAGCGTCCAGCAGCGCGAGACGGATCTCGCGCATGGCTTCCATGACATCACTTTCGGACAATGCGCCGCGCCGGCGGAGCCGGTCGAACACATCACCGAGTTTGCCCGAGAGGGCGT
>VFSW01011665.1_pt1 | contig 12316 bp, 11 predicted proteins | sample 5358111 | NCBI WGS metagenome assembly VFSW01 (sample SAMN11554181, study PRJNA540505) | mine drainage metagenome | isolation source: sediment from site ElyBrook_90M | place: USA: Ely Copper Mine, Vershire, VT | collected 2017
GCTCCCGCCAGGATTCGAACCTGGAACGACAGTTCCGAAGACTGTTGTGATATCCATTTCACCACGGGAGCGACAGACCTAAGGGTATACAATAACCCAATGAAACGAAAGCTCGAAATCCCAGATGAGATTGCCAGCGTCGCGAGTAGCCTGCATGCTGCGGGTTTTCAGTCATACCTGGTCGGCGGCTGTGTTCGCGACCTTCTACTCAAACGAGAGCCAAAAGACTGGGATTTTACGACCAATGCGAAACCGGACGAGATACAAAAGGTGTTCACCGAAACATTCTACGAGAACGAATATGGGACCGTCGGCATTGTCACACAATCGGAGGATCCTCGGCTTAAGGTGGTCGAGGTCACGCCATACCGCATTGAAGGGAAGTACTCGAACGCTCGGCATCCGGATGATGTCAGCTTTGGTGACAAGCTCGAAGACGACCTTGAGCGTCGAGACTTCACTGTAAACGCGATCGCATATGACCCGGAGACTGGTGAACTTATCGATAGGCATAACGGACTCGAGGACCTGGATCGTAAGGTACTAGTTACCGTGGGCGACCCCAACGAACGTTTCGCAGAAGACGCATTACGTATGATCCGAGCGATACGTATTGCGGCAGAGCTCGATTTTACGATAGATGCACAAACGGCATCCGGTATCGCAAAAAATGCCGCGCTTCTCGAGAAGATCTCCAAGGAACGAGTTCGAGACGAGCTTACTCGTATCCTGATGAGTTCGCAGCCTCTACAGGCACTTTTTGTGGCTCAAAAGTTAGGGATATTGCAGTATATGATCCCTGAGCTCGAAGAAGGGATAGGTTGTGCACAAAATCAAGCACACTCATTCGACGTTTTCGAGCACTTATTGCGAGCACTTCAGCATGCAGCCGATAAAAATTGGTCACTTGAGGTGCGTCTCGCCGCACTTTTGCATGATGTGGGAAAGCCGGCTACGAGAGAGTGGTCCGATGACAAAAAAGACTGGACCTTCTACGGGCATGATATGGCGTCGGCCAAAATGGCGAAAAAAATATTGGCCGAACTCAAATTCCCGAAAGAAACTATCGAGAAGGTCACCATGCTCGTGCGCTCCCACATGTTCTTCTCCGATCCGGATGTTATAACGCTCTCGGCTGTGCGTCGCCTGATCGCACGCGTGGGAACGCAGAATATTGAAGACCTCGTAAACCTACGCGTGTGCGACCGCATTGGCACGGGCCGCCCCAAAGAGCACCCATTCCGCCTGCGTAAATACCAATCCATGATCGAAGAGGCGCTGCGCGACCCTGTATCGGTCGGTATGCTCAAGATAAATGGCTCAAAGCTTGTGCAAATGGGAGAGCAACCTTCTCCACGGATCGGTTGGATACTGCATGCGCTGCTAGAGGAAGTGCTGGACGACCCGTCGAAAAATTCTGATGAATATCTTGAAAAGCGAGCGAGCGAGCTCATGAAGCTCTCCGAAAGTGAACTCAAGGAACTCGGAGAAGCCGGTAAAAACCGGAGGGAGGCTGAAGACAAAGCCGCGGTTGCAGATCTTCGCAAGAAGCACCACGTTTCCTGAACAAAGAAATAGCCGCCAAACCTGGCGACGGATTTTTTCTATTTTCAATCTGTCGCCGTCGTTTGACGGCTAATTTTTTCGTCCTCTTTATTTCCTAAAGAGCGCGAGATCCGTACCGATAAGTACTTTTGAATCCAATCGGAGAGCAGAGGCCTCCGTTACAAAAATGTAGATGTGAAGTACTTTGTACAGTATGTATCCCGTTTGTTGGGAACAAAGGGAAGACGAAGAAGAACGTCCGATAGTCATTCTATAGGCGTATTGGACACTGTAAAGGACAATATGGGGATATCTTTGTCCTTTATAAAATAGGGCTATAAGTCTAGCTCCAGAAGAATAGGACAATGGTCGGAACCGAGAACATCAGGCATGATCGTCGAGCGCTTCACATGTGGCAGAAGTCTTTTTGAAACGAAGAAATAATCGATGCGCCACCCTACGTTCCGAGCACGTGCATTACTAAAGTGGCTCCACCAGGTGTAATGTCCCTTGCCTTTCGTGAAATATCGGAAAGTATCAACAAAGCCAGCTGCGACAATGTTGTCGATACCTTCTCGTTCCTCTTTGGTGAAACCGTGTTCGCCTTCGTTCGAGCCGGGATTGGCAAGATCATCGGGCGTATGCGCGACATTGAGGTCGCCGCAAAAAATAACCGGTTTCTCTTTATCCAATTCCTTGCAGTATGCCAAAAATGCCGGGTCCCAGTGCTTGTGTCGCAAGGATAGCCGCCCGAGATCGGGCTTCGAATTTGGGGTATATACATTCACAAGGTAGAAAAGCTCCGATTCTAGCGCTATCACACGTCCCTCCGCGTTAGGCTTTCCATACCCGTCAGGCTCAAGATGGTATTTCTTGGCTATATTGCTAGGAAATTCAAAGGTGACGTCTTCTGCTGGTTCCCGACTGAAAATCGCGGTTCCGGCATATCCCTTTTTACTCGTCGACGAGTTCCAATACTCTTCGTAACCGGACAATTCGACCTCCGATTGATGTTGCTCGGCCTTAGTTTCCTGCAAACAAACATAATCGGGCTTTTGCTTCTCGATCAAAGTGGCCAATGTGCCTTTCTTATGTACCGCACGAATACCGTTAACGTTCCATGATATTAATTTCATACTCAACGACGTTTCCCGTGAAAGGCTTTGTGAACTTCGCGCAAATGCTTATCAGTGACGTGAGTATACACCTGGGTCGTAGCGATGTTGGCGTGGCCCAAAAGGGCTTGGACACTGCGTAGGTCCGCACCGTTCTCCAAAAGATCGGTGGCGAATGAGTGGCGAATAACGTGCGGGGTTACTTTTCGGGTTATTCCCGCCTTGGTTGCATAGTGTTTCACCATCATTTCTATTGCCCTTGGACTCATTCGATGGGCATCCATGCCTTTGGCAAAGCCTTTGCCGTGTGAAACGAAGAGGGCATCGCTCATATCTGCGCGTTTCTTAAGGTATTCGGCTATGGCTTTCTTGGCTGCAGGGGAAAGGAAGACCACCCGCACCTTGTCGCCCTTGCCGCGCACGGAAAATTCGTCACGCGTGAGGTCTATGTCTGAATTAAGCGAACAAAGTTCGGAAACACGCAAGCCTGTTGAGAAAAAGAGTTCCAAGATCGCCCTGTCTCGCAGGGCTTGTAGAGAACCTCCAGTTGGAGCCTTCAACAACCTGTCGAGTTCGTTGGCAGTCATAAGGTCTAGATCGCGGCCGCCGACCTTGGCGAGTTCGATACGCTCGGGATCAAGCGATTGTATGTTCATGCGACGCAAGTACTTTAGGAATGCGCGCAGTGCTATCAGGTAATAATTCTGGGTCTTCTTTTTCATGTCGCCCGTGTTCCCGGGCTGACGGTTGAGCCATAAACGGAACTCGCGAACAAGCTGTTCGTTCAGTTTTTGAGGCGAAGTAACTTTCGTATGGGTCAAAAACCTCGACAAATAGCGATCGTAGTTCTCAACTGTCTTCACACTGCGACCCTTTTCAATCTCAAGGTATTCGAGGAATTGGGTTTTGAGGGACTTCAGATCGGCCGCCATGCTGCAAGTGTACCAGCAATATTGTGCGAAGTGACAAGGCTGGAATTCCTCATCTCGTGACCACTGGTGGCTATCACTTCGATGTTTCGCTATTTCAAATACTTTTTCTTTCTGAGCTTCTCGGGTAGGTACGATTCTTTGTCATACAACTTATATCCTTTGTGATATCCGAGTTCTTTCATCAGCTTCGTAGGTGCATTGCGGATGTTCATCGGAATGGGGAGATTGCCGAGCTTTTGCACATCGGCGAGCGCTTCGAAATATGCGTCATACGAGGCCCTGCTTTTCTTGCAGGTCGCAAGATAGGCTGCGCCGTGCGCGAGATTTATTTGCGCCTCGGGATAGCCGATCGTTTCGCACGCACGAAAAACCGCGTTGGCGACGACGAGCGCAGTGGGAACCGCGAGTCCGATATCTTCACTTGCGAAAATAACCATACGACGCGCGATGAAAAGCGGATCTTCTCCTGCATCAACCATTCTTGCTAGGTAGTAGACTGCGGCATCCGGCTGCGAAGCACGCATGCTTTTTATGAACGCCGAGATAGTGTTGTAGTGCTCTTCTCCTTTCTTGTCGTATCGAAGGTGCTTGGACTGAATGGCCTCCTTGAGCGAATCAATCGTTATCTTTCCGTACAATTTCTCTGCAGTTTCGAGCGAAGTAAGCGCTTGGCGCGCATCGCCACCGGAAAACCGTACGAGCCAGTCGCGCGCATCTTTCGGAACCTTGAGTTTCGTTCGCGCGATCACTTTCTCCATTTCTTTTTCCGATAGTTCGTTCAAGACGAACACTCGGCAGCGCGAAAGAAGGGGAGAGATGATCTCAAAGCTCGGGTTTTCAGTCGTCGCACCGATCAGCGTGATGTCGCCACGCTCCACGAACGGCAACAAATAATCCTGTTGCGCTTTGTTGAAGCGATGGATCTCGTCGATAAAAAGAACTTTCGGTTTTGCACCGAGCCGAAGCTGTTTCGTGCCGACGATCTTCCTGACGTCCTCTTTCCCTGAATCTACGGCGGAAAGTTCGTAGAAGTCCGCACCGACCTTGTTGGCATAGATCCGGGCAAGCGTCGTTTTACCGCAGCCCGGCGGGCCCCATAAAATGAACGAGAAAAGTTCTTTCTTCTCGATGGCGACCCGAAGCGGTTTGCCTTTGCCGACCAAATGTTCTTGTCCGACGAACTCATCGAGATTTCCTGGTCGGATCTTGGACGCGAGAGGCTCCATGCCCAAACTTTACTCTTTTTCCACACACTATCCACATTCTTGTACCGGCCCCGACGCTTGCAGTATTGGAATCACGGGCTATTCTTATCCGATATGTCAGGAAAAACAATCGTGATCTGGGTAATTATCATCATAGTCGTCCTCGCGGGCGGATGGTTCGTTTATTCGCACATGTCGCCCACTACTCCCTCGACGTCATCTACGGCTAGCTCAACCTCGCCGACCGCAACGTCAACGCCGCAGGTTCAGGCGCAGGATGTCACTGTCGGTACAGGTACCGCAGCCGTACCGGGAGACCTCGTTTCTGTCCTCTATGTAGGGAAACTTACCAACGGTACTGTATTTGATTCGTCCTCAGCGCATGGCAACCAGCCGCTTTCGTTCACGCTCGGTCAGCAAGGCCTTATCGCGGGCTTCCAGATCGGTGTTAACGGCATGAAAGTGGGTGGTGAGCGCGTAATGTCCATTCCGCCGGAGCTCGGCTATGGTGCACAGGCGGTGACCGATGCCAGCGGCACGGTCATCATTCCTGCGAATTCGACCCTCCTCTTCGACGTTAAGCTTGTTGGAGTGAAAGCGGGCAGCACGACCCCGGCTACAACGAAGTAAATCCTCATTCTTGGTTCACGAAGCCCTCATGTCAGCCCTTGACATGAGGGCTTGCATTTTGCCTTATAATGTGATATCCTCTGGCGGATGCTTACCAAGCGAAAAAAGGCGAACGAGATGACAAAAACGCAGCGCCACGACACCGATACGGGCTCTCCGGAGGTGCAGGTCGCTATTTTGACGCGCCGCATAGAGGAACTTTCGGCCCATCTCGACAAGAACCGCAAAGACAAGCACTCCCGCCGCGGGCTTCTTGGCCTGGTCGCGGATCGTCGCCGTCACTTGAGCTATCTTGAGAAGACCAACAAGCGTGCCTACGGCAGCTTGGTCCGCAAGCTCGGCCTCAAGAAATAGGCCTTCTCTTTGCTCCCGCCGCGGAGTACACTTGGCAAAGTATTTTAAAAGGTTAGTTGTACTTATTTTATATGGCAATTATCAAACATCCTGAACAGCGTGTCGGCGTTTTCATCGACACACAAAATCTCTATCATAGCGCGAAAAATATTTATCATGCGCGCGTAAACTTCGGTAACGTCTTGAAAGACGCGGTCGCCGATCGCCGCCTGGTGCGAGCCCGTGCATATGCGGTAACGACAGAAAGCGGCGAAGAAAAAGGCTTTTTTGAGGCTTTGGAGAAGGTCGGCATCGAAATGCGCCTTAAAGACCTCCAGGTCTTTGCGGGAGGAGCCAAAAAGGCCGACTGGGACGTCGGACTTGCGGTGGATGCGATCACCGCCTCACCGAAACTCGACACTGTCATTATTTTCAGTGGAGACGGCGACTTCGTCCCACTCGTGCACTATCTCCAGAATCACGGAGGTTGTCAGGTCGAGGTCGTTTCGTTCGGCCGTTCAACTTCGCTCAAGCTCAAGGAAGCCGCCGACGACTTTCTCGATCTCGACGAGGACCCGAAACGCTACCTAATGAACTACCGGGCAGTCCGCAGCCGCAACTTCCGTTCGCACCAGGAGCAATCAGACGACATAGACGACTCGAAAACGAGCCTTGAGGACGTGAATCGCATTACGGGAGTGGAATAACGCCTTAGTGTGCGTGCGGGCGATAGACGTAGAGAAGCCCTAGGAGAAGAATGAATGTCGACGCGGTAAGCGTTTCGAGTTCACCCCCGCCAAGGAACGTGAAATTCTGATTGACGGTCCAGCGGACATATACCTGGGCTATGATAAGGCCGAACGTAAGCACGAGAGAAAGGAGTACGCTCACAAGCGCGATCCAAAGCACGACTTTTTGGCGTTTTCCTGAAGTTTCCATGCTTGAAATGGTAGCATGGAATTCTTCACGCAAGTAGGCTATAGTGGGTTCATTAGTAAATAACCGTGACGACCGGATAGGCAGGATTATCCCGAAACACTTGAGGGATTAATGCTGAAATCCGTTCGTCACCGAATGACGAAATGCAAAAGAAAGAATATTCCGTCGAGGTAGGCGGAAAGACGATGACCGCCGAGTTCAACGATTGGGCGGACCAGACCAACGGTTCCGTGCTCGTACGCTACGGCAATTCAGCCGTACTCGCTACGGTCGTTATGGGCCGCGAGTCGGACAAGGATTACTTCCCGCTCTCCGTCGAATACGAGGAGAAGTTCTATGCAGCTGGTGCGATCTTGGGCTCACGCTTCATGCGCCGTGAAGGCCGTCCTTCGGAGGAGGCTGTGCTTTCGGGCCGTATAGTGGACCGCACGATCCGCCCACTCTTCCCGAAAGGCCTCAAGCGCGATGTACAGGTCATCATCAGCGTGCTTTCGATAGATGAATACGACACCGACGTTCTGGCGGTCAACGCAGCTTCGCTTGCGATCGCAACCTCCGACATCCCGTGGAACGGCCCAGTTTCCGCGGTGCGCATCGGACAGGAATTGGGGAACGACGCGTTCATCGTCAACCCGAATTACATCCAACGGTCAGAGGCTACGGAAAGAATGGACCTCCTTGCGTGCGGCAAGGACGGACTCATCAATATGATCGAGGTCGGCGCGCGCGAAGTATCTGAAAGCACGCTCGCGGACGGTCTCAAAACAGCCAGCGAGGAGATCGAAAAAATGCAAGCTTGGCAAAAAAAGATAATCGCAGAATTGGGTAAAGAGAAACAAATATTCGAACCAGCAAGCGCGTCGGCGGAGATCAAGGCGGCATTCGAAGAGATCGTCGTCCCTAAGCTTGAGGCAGCCGTGTTCGGATCGAACGACGGCAATGTCGGTAAGAAAAATATCGGTGCCCTTGAACACGATTGGATCGATGCAGCACAAGAGAAATTGCCGGAGGCGCCACTAGCAGTCCTCAAATCGCTCTTCGAAGAGAAGGTCGACGAATATATACACGCTGAAGCGATAAAAAACGATCGGCGCGCGGACGGACGCGCGATGGATGAGATCCGGCCGCTCTACGCGCAGGCCGGGGGCCTTTCGCCGATCGTACATGGGGCTGGCATCTTCTATCGAGGTGCGACGCACGTTCTCGCCGCACTTACCCTGGCGGGACCAGGGGATGCGCAGCTCGTTGACACCATCGAGTACCAGGAGACGAAAAAGACATTCATGCTCCACTACAATTTCCCGCCGTTCTCGGTCGGAGAAACAGGACGCGTTGGCGGCATGAACCGCCGCATGATCGGACACGGCGCACTCGCAGAGAAGGCATTGCGCGCGGTATTGCCGACAAAAGATGTTTTCCCGTACACCATCCGCATCGTCGCTGAATCGCTTGCATCGAATGGCTCGACCTCAATGGCGAGCGTATGCGCGGGTACGCTTTCGCTGATGGACGCAGGGGTTCCTATCACCCGGCCGGTCGCGGGCATCGCAATGGGCATGATGTCGGACGGAAAAACATACAAAGTCCTGACCGACATCCAGGGCCCCGAAGACCATCACGGTGATATGGACTTCAAGGTGGCGGGTACGAGCGAAGGGGTTACGGCAGTCCAGATGGACGTGAAAGTTGACGGCGTACCTCTGCACGTACTCACCGAAGCGTTCGCTCAGGCGAAAAAGGCCCGAATGCAGATCCTCGAAGTCATAACCAAAGAGATCATCGAGCCGCGCCCCGATATTTCACCGCGCGCGCCGAAGATCCTTTCGACGAAAGTGAAGGTCGACCAGATCGGCCTTGTCATCGGTCCCGGAGGGAAGACCATCAATGGCATCAAGGAACGCACGAAAGCCGACGACATTACGATAGAAGATGACGGGTCGGTCTTCATCACGGGCCGCAACGGCGCAGCGGAAGCAGCGCTCAAGGAGATCGTTGACCTTACCCGGGAGTATGAAGTGGGCGAGCGGTTCGAAGGCCCTGTCACTCGCCTTATGGACTTCGGAGCTTTCGTGAAGATCGGTCCGAATACGGAAGGCTTGGTACACGTATCCGAGGTCGCGCCCTACCGGATCGCGAAGATCTCCGACGCGGTCCAGCTAGGCGACATCGTTCCGGTAGTGCTGAAAGAGATCGACGAGAAAGGGAGGTATAATCTCTCTATCAAGGCAGCGGATCCGGATTTTGCTTCCCGCAAAGGAGTGAAACCGTCTTCTGGCCCTGAAAACAATGACCGAAGACGAGACGATCGTCCCCGCAGGAGGGAATAACGAACCGAACGAAACGGCTCCAACGCCGCAGGCTGCACCGGTGCAGCCTGCGGCGTTTGTCGTTCCGGAACAACCTGCACCGCAATCTACTGCACAAGCCGCGAAGGACGATCTCACTAAACTACTTCAGGATGTGAAACTACCGGAGCGACGTGACTTTAAGGGCATCGCCGATACGCCAAAAAAAGTAACGCCGAATCCCATCGCCTCGATACTCGAAGAGCACATCATAGGGTCCGCTTCTGATCGGGACCAGCAGGCCCAGCAATCGCCAGCGACAATTCCGAAGGACAAGAAAGCGAACGAAGGCCGTTCCTCATCGCTAGTCGTCCCGATCAGGACATTGAAAGACGACCTGCAATCGATCATCCGCTCGCAAAAGATATCATTGGTGCATGCGGTATCGCTCGAAGAGGAGAAAAAGCACGGGCAGGAACATCTCACGCCAGAACAGCAAGAAATAAAAAAGCGCGGCTCGCGCCGCGCGATCGGCATCCTATTCACATCCGCTATTTTCGTGCTCCTGGGCGTCGGCGCGCTTGCGGGTGTATTTTTCGTCGTGCAAGAGCAACGATCCGTCTCCACGCCGCCGCAGTCCTCCATTCTTTTTGCAGAACAGACAGAAACGCTTTCGCTCGATAACCAGCAGCCGACGAACCTCAAGGACCTGCTCGCTCGGGCGCGCGTCACGCCCCTGGGAAGTCTAGGCTCGATCACGCGAGTAGTTCCTACTATCTTATCGACAACGACAGGCACGTCCGTCGAAACAGCCGCAACCCTCTCGCAATTTTTCAACGCGATCGGCGTCAACCCTCCCCAAGAGCTGATGAGTGCTATTGGACCTGGCTTCTTCTTCGGATTCCATGTCGTGGATACGAACGCGCCGCTCCTTGTGATCCCGGTGACTTCCTATGACCACGCGTTCGCAGGCATGCTCGCCTGGGAACCGACAATGGACTCGGACCTGTCGCCGATATTCACTTCCGTCTCGATGACGGTCGTCGCGACGAGCGGGGTACCGGTCGCGCGCACGTTCAGTGACTCCGTCATGCGCAACTACGATATCCGGGAACTGACCGACGATGCTGGCAATGTGGTTCTGTACTATTCGTTCCCGACGCCGAACATACTCGTTATCGCACAAAGTCCGTATTCGTTCAGTGAAATATTGAGTCGTTTGCAGGCAGCACGGGAACTGTAACGCCTCAGCATGACCATCGCCGGGCGTTTTGCTTGCCAAAAGCGGGCAATGATATACTGTCGGCATGAAATTAAAAATTCCGCAGGACGAGTTAGAAGAATTGCGCGGGCAGCTTGAGGCTGAGCGTGACTCGCTTGAAGAAGAGCTCGCTTCGCACGGGCGTGTGCAGAACGACTCCGGCGAATGGGAAGGCGCTTCGGTGGGTTTTGAAGGGGAAGAATCCGACCCGAATGATGTTGCCGACCAGATAGAGGAGCTCGCGACGAACGTACCGCTCGTAAAAGAACTCGAGGAGCGCCATACGGACGTGATCGATGCGATCGAGAAGATGGACGAGGGCGTCTATGGCATCTGCGAGGAGTGCGACGAGCCGATCGATGTTGATCGATTGAAGGCAAATCCCGCGGCGCGTACTTGCCTTCGACACACGGAAGTGTAGTTTTCTTGCGGATCCAAGAGACCTGGTATACTTACCACGTTATGGGGTCAAGCTTCGCACGCGTGTTCGCGGCGCAGCCGGCTTTGCCGCGCGCCAATTTAGTCTCGGTCGAGGCCGACCTTGCGCGCGGGTTGCATGCCTTTTCGATAGTCGGACTTCCGGATAAGGCGGTCGAAGAAGCGAGGGATCGTGTCGCGAGCGCAATAAAAAATTCGGGCCTTACATCGCCAAAAAGCACGAATAAAAAGATCGTCATTTCCTTGGCGCCCGCAGAACTCAAAAAAGAAGGTTCGGCTTTCGACCTGCCTGTCGCACTTTCGTACTTGCTGGCGGCCGAAGAGATCGAATTCGAGCCGCAGCGTCGGCTTTTCGCCGGAGAGCTCGCGCTCGACGGCGGCATGCGACCCATCCGCGGCGCGCTATCGATCGCATTGCTCGCAAAACAAGAAGGTTTCACCGAACTTTTCATACCCCAAGAAAACGCAGAAGAAGCGTCCCTTGTTTCAGGCATAACAATAGTACCGACGCGAACGCTCGCCGATGTCCTTGCCCATCTCGACCGCAAGGATGAATTCTCAATACCGGCATACGTTGTTTCACGGAGGCAAACTGATGTGGAAGATACTGAATTCTCATTGAGTGAGATTCGCGGACAGGAAAGCGCAAAGCGGGGCCTGGAGATCGCAGCGGCTGGGCGTCACAACATCGCACTGTACGGACCGCCAGGCACCGGCAAAACAATGCTCGCGCGCGCTGCATCGGCACTTCTACCGCCGTTACACGAAGACGAGGTCATCGAAGTCACGACCATTCACTCGCTCGCGGGAACACTGATGAGCGGCGCGATGTACCGGCCGCCGTTCAGAGCTCCACATCATACGTCGAGTTATGCATCGCTCATCGGCGGTGGTGCGATACCGCGCCCCGGCGAGGTGACGCTCGCCCACCGCGGCTTATTGTTCCTCGACGAATTTCCGGAGTTTCATCGTGACGTAGTGAATGCGTTGCGTGAACCGTTGGAAGATTCCAAAGTTTCCGTGGCGCGGGCACGCGGCAGTGCGACGTTTCCCGCGAATTTTATGTTGATCGCGGCTCTCAATCCGTGCCCATGCGGAAAATACGGCACACCGCAATGCCGATGCTCGCCGCTGTCGATCGAACGGTACCGTCGTAAGATATCCGGCCCAGTTGCCGATCGCATTGATATGTGGGTCCACGTCGGTGAAATGCCGCCAGAGAAACTCGCTCAGCGCATAAAAACGAACGACCACGAAACGCAGGAGGTGCGCAGCAGGATCTCCGATGCCCGTAGGCGACAATCGGAGCGTTTCAAGCATGCAAAAAACGTTTCGACCAATTCCGACATGGGCCCGAAAGAAATAGAAGCACTCGCAGAACTTTCAGAAAAAGCGGAAGAAACACTCATGAGCGCCGCACGGCAAATGAAACTTTCCGCGCGCGGCTACCACCGCACCATCAAGCTCGCGCGCACGATCGCGGACCTCGCTCAGAACGATACGATCGAAGCCGCGCACATGCTCGAAGCGCTGCAGTATCGCCAGCGGGAGATGTGATCTCTTTTGAAGTTAGCCTACGAGGAACCGCACGAATTGCAGGAGGCTGCGCAAAAAATGTATGTCGAACATGGAT
>VFSW01011666.1_pt1 | contig 12316 bp, 9 predicted proteins | sample 5358111 | NCBI WGS metagenome assembly VFSW01 (sample SAMN11554181, study PRJNA540505) | mine drainage metagenome | isolation source: sediment from site ElyBrook_90M | place: USA: Ely Copper Mine, Vershire, VT | collected 2017
GTATATCAAACGACTGCGCTATAATTCTAAAATGTCCTGGGCATCGCGCCGTCGCACGACGGGCAATACCATGCGCTGACCGTCGAGGTGCGCGAAACGGCGGGCGCGCCGCTCAATGCTGCGGCAAAACGAGGCCCTTATCGCGTCCTCGTTCGCCAGGGATATCTCGCCCCGGCGCAGTAGAGCCTGTCTCACCGCCCACTGGGCGGAACTTCGGCGGCTAAACCGGAGTTCCGGAGTAGAAGAGCGATTCCTCCGCTCCGGGACGGCAATAGGCGCCGTCCCTCCGGTCGGAATGACTACATGGTTTTTGGGGGCGAAGGCCCCACCCTCAAAAATAGGAGGGCGGGCCACCCGCAAGATCAAAGGCGAAAGACGCGGCCACCCGCCCCGGTCACCGTGGATTTGATCGAAGGTCAGGGACGGGCATTACAAAACTTAGTTAGTTCTTCTTGAACGACCGGAGTGTCCGAGTTCCCCCCCAAAATCGAGGGCTTACAAGCTTCCTTCTTGAAACGATCTGCGCCGCCCCACGCCCGCACAGCACGCGCAAGCCCATCCCTCACTAAAGCTCTCAACAAACCTTCCTCCTCGGCCGACCGAAGAACATAATGACAGTTCCCCATTTGATCACACACATCCGGAGCTCCCAGCCCGGGCAAGCTTGTTTCCGTTCGCTCGGAACCGTAGCCGCCTTTGGGGACGAAACCGGACATCATCCCCTTGGAATCTTCTTCCGTGCAATCGGAGCCCTCGACGGCAGCTGCTGCCCCAAACGAGTCACCGTCTTGGCCGGGTCTCACGCCCATCACAACAAAGTAGTCGACCGATTCCCGTTTCACGTGCGCGTACGTCCAGAAGGTGCCCTTCCGATAGTCCGGACAAAGGTGCTGCATTGAGGCCGGCATCGGTTCGTAATGCACCTTTGTGTAGTCATAAGAAACGCCAAACATGGGTTCATCCAGCAGAGTAAACCGCTTTGAAACGCGGCCTTGTCCACCCGCTCCAACCCCGCAGATCTGCCCTAGGAGCAGCACCGCCATCAAGGTTGAAATTCTTGTCCGCATTGATCTCCTCACCCGGGAATCACTTGCATGTGCACCCACGTCGATAGATCGTCATGGCACCAGCAGAAGACGGTATCCTAAACGGATCTTGATGATTGTGGCGGGTGGCCCACCCATTTGCATCTGTTCTGTTGACGAACGCGCACGGTCGAATAGTACCACTGCTGTACGTCCACGCCGAGGGACCGGTTTAGCTTTTCAGGGTGCCCCTCGTTCTTTTCGAGAGGCGCCCGCCACACCTTGCAACGCCGCAGGGCGCAGCAAGCAGCGCCCCTACGGCGGATTAGGAGCGGCCAGCAATGGGCAGTTATCTGCGGGACGCAATACTAGATGTTCTCCGGGTCTTCGTCCCAGCGAATTGGGTTTTCGAGAATGTACTTTCGGATCTCACCGTATTCTTTGCCGGGCCGAATGACGCGCTCGTAATAGTTCCTCTGCCAGACGGAATGTCCCGCGTGGCCGAGCGCGCGGTTTACCGCTATGGCGGAGAGCGACTTGAAGGCGCGCATGATCTTGCCGAGCGTCGGATATGCGATGGCAGATGTTTCGGTCGTAGGGGCGCTGCTTGCTGCGCCCCTTGCGATTGCGCGGATAGGTTGGGTGAGTCCGAGGATTGCGTGGACATGGTTGGGCATCACGATGAATTCACGCAATTCGGCCGACGGAAATCGTCGCGGCAGGCCGAACCATGTTGCCCGGACTGCGTCACCAGCAGGGTTCAAAATCATCTTTCCGCCGGCTATCGCACCGAAGATGTGTTTTCTGCCGTGGGCGCAGATGGTGATGAAATAGTTCTCGGGCTGGGAATAATCGAACCCCCGCAGCCGAAGGGCGCGGCGGCGTTGTTCGATCGTGTCGTCCATATTGAACGGCGCCTCATAAGAGGGCGCAGCAAGCAGCGCCCCTACAAGACATTGCGATACGCGAACCATTGACGGCTATTTGCTGGACGCTACACCAGTTTCGCGGGCCTCGCTGTCATCGCTTGGGCAGTTGATCGCCGGGGACCCAGGAGCCGTGGACCTGGCTGGGGCTGCGGAACGGCAAGCGGATGGTCGCCACGGGGCCGTCGGCCATGTGCTGCGTATCCACGATCACGAGGTCCGCGCGTCCGCCTTCGAGCAGACGGTTGGCGACGCCCACCAGATAGCCGTCGCCTTCGGGCGCGCCGTTGCGGCGGGGCACGAAGCAGGCTTCCTGCAGGCCCGAGTCGTCGCCGACAAAAAACGACGCAGTGCGGCGCGTGGCGTGGTCGAAGTGCGTGTAGCAGTTGGTGGGACGGAAGGGAAGGCCACTCAGTTTGGGGTTGAGCGGCCGGCTGGCGTCGGTGGTGGGCATGTAGCCGTGCCGGTAGTGGACGGTCTGATAGCGGTCGTCCTGGCGCGGCAGAATCCCCACCTCGGGGTAGAGCACTTCCATGTTGTAGTCCGAGATATTTTTCTTCGAGAGATCCACGGACAGGCGCGTCACGTGCCCGGTGAGGGATTGGGGATCGAACGGCTCGCCGTGAAGATTGGGGAAGAAGGGGAACTGGTTCTTCATGGCCATGTCCACGTCGGCGTACAGTTTGTCTCCGTCGGAAAACGCGCCCATGACGTGCGTGGCGCAGCGCTCCGGGCCCTTGAACCAGCGGATGTCCTTGCCGTCGCCGCCGCGCAGCATCACGCCGAACCACGTGGGCAGTGTGGAATCCCAGGCGTAGTGCACGTGGCCCTGCTTCATCCGCTCGACGTTGGTGGCCATGGGAATGATGAGGAACGCGATGTATTTTTGGGTCACCGCGAAATCGTGCACCATGCCGACGTAGGGAACTTTCACCCACGCCTCCCAGGTAATGTTTCCCTTGGCGTCCACGGCGTAGACGGCCATGTCGTCGGTGGCCAGGCCCTTGGCCTCGTAGCCGAAGGCCAGCATTTCGCCGGTCTGCGGGTCGAACTTGGGATGCGCGGTAAAAGTTTGGCTGGTGAGCTTGCCGTGGAATGTGTGGTAGTCGTCCAGGGTCTCCAGGGTGAGCGGGTCCACGGCCACGGGCGGGCTGTCTTCCTTGAGGGCGAAAAGTTTTCCGGCGTGGAAAACGACGTGGGTGTTGGCCGTGCCGCGGCTGACTTTGGCGACGCTGGGGTCGTCGGTGAACGGATTGCGGTAGACGCCGAACAGCCGGCGGTGCGCGGCCAGTTGCGCCTTGTATCGCTGCGTCCGCACGTAGCGGGATTTGAACGAGGCGCGGCCATTGGCGATGCGGAACATGCAGAGGTGGCCCTCGCCGTCGAAGGGGATGTTGCCGGGCGCCGGAGGATATTGGAAGTCGGGTCCCACGCGGTAGAACGCGCCGTCCATGTTCTCGGGAATCAGCCCCTCGACTTCGCAGTCCTCGATGTCGCACTCGGCGCGGAAGGGCGGAAACCCTCGCAGCCCCCCGGCTTCTCCAAAATTGACCCTGAGCGCCCTGGCTTGGTCGCTCTCAGGATTGCTCGACTTGCTGCTCATCCGATTTCCTCCGTACGGCGGTGGTGGCGATGAAGTGCCAAATACGCTCTCACGGGGCGCGTTCGAATGCAAGAGCGTCCCTCAGCGGCTAACACGATGCTGAAAAACCCCAGAGCTTTGTGGGTCGCGGCTTTAGCCGCGACATAAGCGCCGTAACATCCGTGGGGCTTTAGCCCCTGAAGCTCCCTGAGGCGTCTTTTCAGCACCCTGCCAAAGCCACATTCAGGTTGCCGCTGTTGCGGCACGGTCCCGACGGCTGTCCGGGGCGCACACGGCGCGCTGAAGCCTTGCCCTGACGCAAAGCGGAGTTTGTCGCGCGGCGTGAGTTGGTTGCAAAATCCTGGGGCGAACATCGCGCTTGCAAACGGTTTCCGGTCATGCCAGCTTGGTGGGCGGAGGTGCGCGGTGCCAACGGTGAGCCGGAACACATTGAAGAGATCGCGAAAGCCCGGAGCGCCATGGCGCGCGGGCTGGCGGAGGGTTTTGCAGGCGGCCGGGCTGCTGGCGCTGGCGTGCGCGCTCGCGGCGGCGGCGCGTCCCGCGCCCCGCGCGCAAGTCAACGTGCCCCCGCCGCCACCGGCTTCTTATGCGCGCTTCGCCTTTGGCGGAAACGCGGCCGAGATTCCCGCGCAATTCATCGGCAACCTGGTTTTCCTGCCCGTGCGCGTGAACCAAAGCCAGCCTTCCCTCTACCAGCTCGATTCGACGGCCGCCGTGTCGTCAGTGGACCCGAATCGCGCGGCGGAGCTGGGCCTGCCAGGCAACGCCCCGGTGACGCTGGAGCTGGAGGGAGTCCAGATGCATCTGCCCGCGCTTCCCGCCATCGCCAAGAAGAATTTCGCCGCGCAGGTGGGCCGGGCGTATGAAGGCACGCTCGGACAGGATTTTTTCGCCAATGTGGTTGTTGAGGTGGACTACGCGCGGAAAACGGTCCGGCTGTACGATCCGGCCGATTACCAGTATTCCGGCCGGGGCCAGAGCCTTCCGCTTACGTTTTCAGGCGGGCGGCCGGTGGTGTCCGCGAAGTTCAGCCTGGGAGCCGGAAAACCCGTGCAAGCCGGTTTCGTGGTGAACACGGCGCTGGACGCCTCGGTTTCGATTTCCAGCCGCTACGCGAAGGCGCACAACCTGCACGCCGCCCATTCCAAAAAAGTTTCCGCGGAGGAGCAGCGGATGGAAGGCGAGGGAGACACCGTCCTGGGGCGGCTGAAGGTTTTCCAGATCGGCCCGTACGAGGTGGACGCGCCGATCGCGGAGTTTTCGCACAGCGGCGCGCCCGCGGAAGGCGACGCGCGGATCGCCGGAGAAATCGGCGGAGGGATGCTGCGGCGTTTCACGGTGATTTTCGATCTTCCGCACCACCGGATCATTTTCGATGGCAACAGCAACATCCGGGAAGAGGACGAGGGAGACATGAGCGGGTTGTACGTGGTCGCCGCGGGGCCGGGATGGAAACGGTTGGAAGTCGCGTCCGTGCGGCCCGGCGGCCCCGGAGCCGCAGCCGGCGTTCATCCGGGCGATGTGATCGCCGGCATTGACGACGAGCCCGCCGCCGACTTTTCGCTGGCCGAGTTGCGCGCCCTTTTCCGCGAGCCCGGCCACCCGCACAAGCTTCTGCTCGAACGGGATGGCCAGACCATCACGGTGAACCTCCGGATGCGGCGTCTCCTCTGAAGCGCATATCCTAAGAGATTGTTGAAGAACCCCGTGAGATTGTCATTCCGAGGAGCGGAGCGACGAGGAATCCCTCTTGGTGCGCGCGTTGCCGGGGCTGGCCGAAGAGAGATTCCTCGCTCCGATCGGAATGACAGGAACAGAAGCGTTTTTCAACAAGCTGCTAAGTTGAGCCAGTGGAGCGAATTAGGATTCGCGTCGGGCGGGTGCCGCGCGGGGCTACTAGAAGCGGCGCAGCGTGGACGCCATCTCGCGCCGGCGCGCGTCCACGCGGCCGAAGACGCTGCCGGGCTCGAATTTGGGGGAAGGATTGCGCCGGCCCGCGCGCACGCCGGTGAGAATTTCGATGCCCTGCTCGATGGTGGCCACGGGATAGATGTGGAAGCGGCCCTGGGCCACGGCCTCGATCACTTCGTCGTGCAGCATGAGGTCCTCGATGTTTTCGGCGGGGATGAGCACGCCCTGCGTTCCGGTGAGCCCCTTGATCTTGCAGACGTCGTAGAATCCTTCGATTTTCTCGTTCACGCCGCCGATGGGCTGGATGTCTCCCTGCTGGTTCACCGAGCCGGTGACGGCGAGATCCTGGCGGATGGGAAGATCGGCGAGCGCGGAGAGCAGGGCGTAGATTTCGGTGGAGCTGGCGCTATCGCCGTCCACCCCGGAATAGGATTGCTCGAAGCACAGGCTGGCGGAAAGCGACAGCGGCTTATCCTGCGCGAAGATGCGGCGGAGATAGCCGGAGATGATCTGCACGCCCTTGTCGTGGAAGCGTCCGCTGAGGTTGGATTCGCGCTCGACGTTGATGATGCCCACCTTGCCCAGCGCCGTGGACGCAGTGATGCGCACGGGCTTGCCGAAGGCGTAGCCGCCGATTTCCGCGACGCTCAGGCCGTTCACCTGGCCGGTGCGCCCGCCCGACGTATCAATGAAGATGATATTCTGCTCGATCATCTCGCGGATTTTTGTTTCCACCAGGTTGTGCCGCTCGATCTTGGCGTCCAGGGCGCCCCGCACGTGCGCCGACGTGACCAGGCCGTGCCCGGCAAGCCGCGCGGCGTAGGAAGCCTCGCGGGCCAGATCGGCCAGGCTGAAAAACCGCGCGGTGATTTTGCCGCGCCGCCCGGCCAGGCGGACGCCGTGCTCCAGCACGGCGGCGACGGCGGAGCGGTCGAAATGCAGGAGTTTTTCGTCGTCCACCAGCTTGCGGAGGCGCCCGCCGTACTGGCGGAGAACGTCGTTGCTCCAGATCATCTCCTCGTCGAACTCGACGCGCACCTTGAAAATTTTCTTGAAGTCGTCCTCGTAGTTGTAGAGCAGCTCGTACATGTCGCGGTCGCCGATCAGGAGGATCTTCACGTGAATGTCGATCGGCTCGGGCTTGAGCGGCGAGGTGCTGAACGGAAAAAACATGTCGATGGGCTGGATCTCCAGCTTGCCGTGGTTCAGCGTGCGCTTCAGCGTGCGCCACACGCCGCTTTCGGTGAGCGTGTCGAGGCCGTACATCACCAGGAAGCCGCCGTCGGCGCGCAATAGCGAGCCGCCGCGCAAGTCCATGAAATCGGAGTTCCAGCCGCCCCGCGTGTCGTAGCTGCGGTGCACCGTGCCGAACAGATTCGTGTAGCTGGGAATCGTCTCGAAGATCACCGGGCACTTGTCGTCTTCCCCGTGGGCCAGGATGACGTTGACGCCGTAGGCGCGGAATGGATCGCGGTCGGGGCGTTCCAGGCGGGGCCCGCCGATCTCGGGAGGGGGCTGCTCTTCCTCGCCTTCCCGTTCCTTGAAGGCGTCGAGATTGTCGAGGATGTGGTGGCGCACTTCCTCGAGGTATTCGGAGATTTGCGGGCCGGCATATTTTTCCTTGAGTTCCTCGATCACGCCGTCCACCAGGACGGACGCGGCTTCCTGCTCGAGATAGCTCATCTCGCTGGCCAGCTCGCGCGACAGCGCCAGCGTCCGGCGGTAAACGACCGTGAATTCCTGCCGGAACTGGTCGTACTTCCGCTCGATCTCCTCGGCGGCGACGGTTTCGAGTTTTCCTTCCTGGACCATTTTGGGGACTTCCTCGATGGGCACCATCTGGCCCTCGAGCACGGGAAAAATCTCGGGCAGGGCCACGGCGCCCACCTGCATGCGGCCGAGCGCGAACTGTTCGCGGGCGATGCGCCGGGTGAAATCGTCCATCAATTCCTTCTCGCGCTGCGTGAAACGCTCGACGATGCGCGTCTTCTGGCGCTGAAAGGGGTCGCCTTCGAACACCTGGGGAATGCGCCGGCGCAGGAAGTCGATGCCTGAATCAACTTCCTTCTTGAAGGCGTTGGCCAAGCCGCGCGGGAGCGTGAGCAGGCGCGGCCGGTCGCCATTCTTGAAATTGTTGACGTAGCAGCGGTCCGGCGCGGGCTCGATCTGCGGATGCAGGTCCTCGATCATGCGCACGATCATGCCGCCGCGGCTGGTGCCGGAAAGGCCGCACACAAACAGATTGTAACCCGAGGCGGTCATCTCTACGCCCATGCGCAGCGCCCGCATCGCCCGCTCCTGCCCCATGTCGCCGGAGATCGGCTCGACTTCGGCCGTGGTGGCAAAGGGCACGAGCGCGGGATCGCAGCTCCACCGGAGTTTTTCCGGCGCGAGGCCCGCGTGCTGCGGTTTGGAGTTCCTGGCCATGGTTCCCTTCTTGACGTTGCGAGGACCGCTACTCTAGCACGGCGCCGGCATTTTTCGCACCCGCCGGTGGCGACGTGTTTCCCGCCGGCGGAGAGGGCTGATACAAATCCAGAAGCGCGGCCGCCATGGCCACGATAATCGGCCCCAGGACCACGCCCAGCAGTCCGAAGACGCTCAGCCCGCCCAGCAAGCCGATGAAAACCAGCAGCCCGTTCATTTGCGCGCGCCCGCTGATGAACCACGGCCGCACGACATTATCCACCATCCCTACGATGATGGCGCAAAAGGCGCCGAAAAGAATCCCGCGCAGAATGTGCCCCTCGAGCATCAGTCCGATCGAAGCCGGCACCCAGATCAGCGCCGAGCCGAAAAAGGGGACGAGCGAGAGGAAGCCCATCATCACGCCCCAAAAAATCGGCGCGGGGACGCCGGCCACCGCCAAGGCCAGTCCGCCGAGAGCGCCGTGCGCGGCGCCCGCCACGAAATTCGACGTGACGCTGGCGAAGATCAGTTCGCGCGCGTGCGCCAGCAAGCCGTCGCGCTGGACCGCCTCGAAGGGCAGCAGTTGGCGCAGCCGCTCCATGATCGCGTGACCATCGCGATACAGATAGTACATGGCCAGAATGGTCACCGTGAGATCGAGCAGGAATTCGGCGGTGTGCCGGACGATGGTTCCCAGCCGCCCCGCCAGGAACTGCGCGGCCTGCTCGCCGTAGCCCCGCAACGACGCGGACAGTTCCGCCGGGCTCAGCTTCGGGAAATGACTCTGGATTTGCGTCCAAAGGCGACTGACCCAGGCGAAGTGGCCGGCCGCCACCTGGAGTTGCAAGGACTGCGCGGCTTGCAGACCCTGGCGGACGAACACGAAGCCGATGACCAGGGCCGGCACGATTAGAACCAGCGTCACGCCGATCGTGCTCGCCAGCGCCGCCGTCGAGGGGCCCCAGCGCCGCGCCAGCCGCTCGTAGACCGGATAGGAGACCACCACCAGCACCCCGGCCCACGCCAGCGCCGCCAGAAACGGCGCGAAGATCACGTAGACCAGATACACCAGCAGCAGTACGATGCCGTACAACAGCAGCGCGCCGCCCACCGGCGTCCGCGAATTTTGCTCGGTTGTCAAAAAGGCCTGCTTCCGCCATTCCGGCTCGTGCCGCTCCGGCTAGGTGAATCGAACTTGAGAATCTCTTCCGTCTGCAAATTCGTTGAACAACCGCGCCGGGCCTCGCCGCAACAAGTGGGAACGGCACTAGGAGACTGATAATTGCAATTCGCGCGTTTGTCAACTGTGCAGACGCGCGGCGCGGCCGCCTACGCCGCGCCAATGTTATACTGGGCGCAGCTTTTGACCAGGGGGTGGCCATGCCCGATCCAACTTGCCGGCACCCGCGCACGCGCCTGATCGCCCGCGACGACGACGCGCAGTATGTCGAGTGCCTCGACTGCGGCAAGATCCTCGAGGCCGGAGAACTCAAGAAGAACGAAGGCCCCGGCTTCGGCGAATCCCTCTCCGACGCCTGACAGGCCGCGAAAGAAGCCAATACAAGGCCTCACGGGCTGAAACCCCTCGCGACAATGCCGGATTTACGCCGCACTGAAGACCCACCCTTTCACCCCCAAGCATCTTGTCAGAGAGCCACGTTGTCGCTTCATCCTGAATCCCAAGTCATGTTGGGGACGGCAATTTTCGAGGACGATCTGGAGTATCGCTAGCGTGAAGTGGCGTTTTGAGTTACGCTCGGCGACTCTAGGCGGGAGCGTTAGCCAGAATGCTCTTCAAGACATACAGCGCCGCGGTGTTCGGGATCGACGCCTACCTTGTGGAGGTGGAGGTGGACGTGAGCCCGAGTTTTCAGGGCAGCTTCAACGTGGTGGGCCTGCCGGACCTGGCCGTCAAGGAGAGCCGCGAGCGCATCAAGTCGGCGGTGCGCAACTGCGGCTTCGATTTTCCCTCGCAACAGGCCGTGACCGTCAATCTCGCGCCCGCCGACATCCGCAAGGAAGGCTCGGCGTTCGATCTGCCGATGGCGCTGGGGGTTCTGGGATGCCAGGGAACGTTCTTCGGTAAAATTCCCGGCGACTACGTGTTTCTGGGGGAGTTGTCGCTCGATGGAGGCGTGCGGCCGGTGCGCGGGGCGCTTTCGGCGGCGCTGGCGGCGCGGGAGCGCGGCATCCGCAACGTCGTCGTGCCGGAAGCCAACGCGCGGGAGGCCGCGGTGGTCGAGGGGATTCAGGTGTTCGCGGTGAAATCGCTGCCGCAGGCCACCGACATGATCAACTCGCCGGAGTCGTTCCGCCCGGTGGAGGTGGACGCGTCAGAGATGCTGGCCGAGGCCAGCCAGTACGCCGTGGATTTGCGCGACGTGCGCGGGCAGATGGCCGCCAAGCGCGCGCTCGAAGTGGCCTGCGCGGGCAGCCACAACATCCTCCTCATCGGTCCGCCGGGCGCGGGCAAGACCATGCTGGCCAAGCGGATTCCGACGATTCTGCCGCCCATGTCGCTCGAGGAGGCCATCGAGACGACGCGCATTCACAGCGTGGCGGGGCTGCTCGACCATGCGCGCGGGCTGATCGGCACGCGCCCCTTCCGGTCGCCGCACCACACCATCAGCGACGCCGGGCTGATCGGCGGGGGCGCCATCCCGCGTCCCGGGGAAGTTTCGCTGGGGCACAACGGCGTGCTCTTCCTCGACGAACTCCCGGAATTCGAGCGCAACGTGCTCGAGGTGATGCGCCAGCCGCTGGAAGACGGCTGCGTGACCATCGCCCGCGCGGCCCTCTCGGTCAGCTTTCCCTCGCGGTTCATGCTGGCGGCGGCCATGAATCCGTGCCCCTGCGGCTTTTTCGGCGACCCCACGCGCGAATGCCATTGCTCGCCCACGCAGATTCAGCGCTACGTTTCGAAGATCTCCGGGCCGCTGCTGGACCGCATCGACATCCACATCGAAGTGCCGGCGGTAAAGTACAAGGAGTTGCGCGGCGATGGCGAAGTGGAAAGTTCGGCCAGCGTGCGCGCCCGCGTGCTGCGCGCCCGCCAGACTCAACTGGCCCGCTACCAGGGGGAAAAGAACCTCTACGCCAACGCCCAGATGCCCCCCAAGCTGCTCCGCAAGGCGTGCGCCATTTCCCCCGAGGGCGAAAAACTCCTGGAGACAGCCATCCAGCGCCTGGGCCTTTCCGCCCGCGCCCACGACCGCATCCTCAAGGTTGCCCGCACCATTGCCGATCTGGAAGACGCCGCCACCATCGCGCCAAAGCACCTCAGCGAGGCCATCCAGTACCGCACGCTGGACCGCACTTACTGGGCGTGAGCCGGCAGAAGACGCTTCGCGGAAGGCCGCAGGGCATCGACCGAGGCCGGTCCAAGCCGCAGGGATTGCTTCTGCCAGCCAAGCTCCCGGGCACGATGATGGCTTGACGGGGTGGACGGCGGACGTTAGGCTTCCGGGGACTCGGCTGGGACTCGACAGCCGTGCCGTGCGGCGATGCCTGAAAACAACCAAGCCCAATCCCTGGCGGCGGTGGTCGGCGAAGCGCTGAAGCGGATGCTCCTGTCGGTACAGGAATATTCGCTGCTGTCGCTGCGGTCGCTGGGTAACGTGGTCACGCCTCCGCAGTACTGGGGCGACACGCTGGAGCAGATGGACTTGATCGGCGTGGGATCTCTGCCGATCATCGTGGCGGCGTCGCTATCGATCGGTGCCGTGCTGGTGCTCCACCCGGCCGCGCAATTCCAGCGTTTCGGGATGACGGCGTTGACCGGAGACGCCGTGTCGCTGGCGCTGGTGCGCGAGCTGGGCCCCACGATCACGGCGCTGCTGGTGGCGGGGCGCAACGCCTCGGGGATGGCGTCGGAGCTCGGGTCGATGGTGGTGACCGAGCAGGTGGACGCCATGCGCGCGCTGGGCACCGATCCGATCCGCAAGCTGATGACCCCGCGGGTGGTGGCCACCATCCTGGTGATGCCGCTGCTGGTGGCGGTGGCGGATTTCGTCGGGCTGGTGGGCGGGTTCGTGGTGGCCCACTTCACGCTGCGGCTGGGCGCGGTGCAGTTCTGGACGCGCGCGGTGAATGCGCTGGAGTTCGGCGACCTGGTGCAGGGGATGGTGAAGCCGCTGATCTTCGCGTTCATCGTGGCCACCGTGGGGTGCTTTCAGGGGCTGCGCGTGAGGGGAGGAACGCAGGGGGTGGGGCGCGCCACCACTTCGGCGGTGGTGATTTCGTCGGTGATGGTGCTGCTGAGCGATTTTTTTATCGCCAAGCTGCTGCTGTACCTCTTCCAGACATAGCGTGCGGCGCGGAAACGGTTTGCGGAAAAAGTCAAAGTAGAAAGAGAAATTCCTCCTCGCCCCGGCAAATGCGCCGGGGCGCAGACCCCCCGCTTCGCGCCACGGAATTCCAACCCGACGGAGTTTTTCAACAAG
>VFSW01011667.1_pt1 | contig 12315 bp, 8 predicted proteins | sample 5358111 | NCBI WGS metagenome assembly VFSW01 (sample SAMN11554181, study PRJNA540505) | mine drainage metagenome | isolation source: sediment from site ElyBrook_90M | place: USA: Ely Copper Mine, Vershire, VT | collected 2017
CCGGCGCAGGGCGGTCTCAGCGAGTTTCGGGTGATGCCGCGTATGGGAAACACTCCATTCGCTATGAGTTAATCCGGCGCTGAGGCTTGTTGATCATCGCGATCGCCGTTTAGGAGACGACCATGAGATTCATTACTAAATTACTTACCGCAACAACATTCGCTGCATTGCTACTTCCTGCGTTGAACTTGAGCGCCAACGAAGTGGCAAAGCCTTCAGTTGGCACCTCAACCGATAACGGTGCCGAGTCAAGTTCTTCCTCTTATGAAGCCACATCATTGCCGCCTGCGCCCATTCCCGCGGACGCAAGGGCAGCTTCGGTGGGCGCGAAAGCGCCGAACCACCGCCGTACTCCCAGGGCCGAACTCTTTCTCGGTTACTCTTATATTCGAGCCGTGCCAACACTCGCTGAAGGAAACCGGATAATGTGGCTCAACGGCGGCAGCGCAAATCTCGCATTCAACTTCAATCGCTACCTGGGAGTGGTTGGTGATTTCGGCGCCTACAAAAATTCTGAGCTGCGGCTTTCGACCAGCCCTCATGCGACCGTGGCGGATTCAGACGGCATGGTCTACACGTATCTTGCCGGACCGAGACTGTCGTTCCGCAATGACAGCAGGTTCACGCCGTTTGCTCAAGCGCTGTTTGGCGGTGCAAGCGCAAACCAGGTAAAGCTCTCAGGGTGCGCGAGCGATGCGTGTACGCTGCTGCCAAAGGAGACGAGGTTCGCCATGACCGCGGGCGGCGGCCTCGACATGAGAGCTAATCATGTCCTCGCCATCCGCCTCGTACAAGCCGAGTACCTGATGACGCGCTTTGCCAATCTCGATACCGGGAACAAAGCATCCCAGAATGACATGCGTCTCTCTTCAGGAATCGTATTGCGATTTGGCGGACGTACCGAACTTCCCCCGCCGGCTCCGGCTCCGTTGTCTTATTCCTGCTCGGTGACTCCGTCGTCAGCGTATTCCGGAGATTCCCTTGCAGCATCGGGAACGGCGCTTAATGTGAACCCGGACAAGACCGCAACGTACACTTGGGCCACCGATGGCGGAACCGTATCAGGGACAACCGCCTCCGCGCACATTGACACAACGAATGCCGCGCCGGGAACGTACACTCTCAAAGGTCACGTCTCAGACGGAGATAGACCGGCAGAGAATGCGGATTGTTCAGCGACTTATACGGTAAAGGCAAACGAACCGCCCACCGTGAGTTGCTCTGCGAGCCCTGCCACCCTTTCACAAGGTGGTTCGTCAACGATCACCGCGACAGGCGTAAGTCCCCAGAATCGTTCTTTGACCTACAGCTTTGATTCTTCTTCTGGCTCCATAAGCGGATCCGGTCCAACAGCCACTCTTTCCACCGCCGGAGTCTCAGCCGGAGACATCACAGTCACGTGCAAGGTTGCCGACGACAAGGGGCAAAGTGCTTCGGCCTCCACCCCGGTAACCGTTGCGGCGCGTGTTGCCGCTCCAATGCCTGCGATCAGCATGCTGTGCTCTGTGCAGTTTGATCGGGACCGGCGCCGTCCGACGCGCGTCGACAATGAAGGCAAGGCGTGCCTCGATGAAGTTGCGCCCAACCTTCAGCATAGCTCTGACGCAAAACTAGCCATCGTCGGGAGTGCTTCAAGCAAGGCGAAGGGCGGCCGCAAGCTTTCCGCCGAGCGGGCCGCCAACACTGAGGCTTACCTGGTGACCGAGAAAGGTATTGATGCATCGCGGGTAACTCGCTACACCGGTTCTGAGGATAGTGATAAAGTGAGCATTATTCTGATCCCTTCGGGCGCAACGTATGATTCCACGGGTAACACCCCGGTGAATGATCGCGCCGGTCACTAATATCGTCGCGGTCCGGGGGGCAGGGTTTTAGCGCACTTGCCAAAAGGGATGTTGATGGATAACGAACTCGGCCGTATGCGCACTTCTCAAAGCGCATACGGCCATCCTCTGTGCGATTGCCAATTTGCTTACTCGAAGGCCGGGCTCCAGCGCAGGGTCTGCTGCGTCTTTAGCCACTACAGTTCAGAGCCAGAGCCCCACTGCGGCGTCTAACACCAACATTCTCCACGAAATTAATCCTCGCACCCTCACGCTCCGTGCCAGCCCATGGAGCAGAAAGGGGGGCCTTGTTTGTCTGCCTCGTCGATCTCAAGACCAGCCGGTTCACAGCGAGGACTTCCGCGAATCTAAATACCTGTTCTACTCCTCCGTTGCGAGCGGGTGGTCGGCTACGCTTATCTTTGACCATTCCTAGCCAGGCCAGGGCCGGCTGTGATCCTTCGTCCATGGCCGGTTATTGGACCGTACGATTTCTGGCTCGGTAAGCGCAAGGCGGTTGCGCAATGCGAGAGCTTTCCGCGAGATATTTCCGGGTATGGGAACGTATCGAGGACCCTTGGCCGTTTTAAGCGTCCACCACCTTCATCTATTCCCGTTCATGCCACCGTCTCACACCGTGAGCCGGAAAGAGCGCTGTTGATCTTGTCTAGCTCTTCCGTGCTCATTCAAAGTTAGTTGCCTTGATGTTCTCCTCAAGGTGCTTTACGCGAGGCGAACACACCGGAGGAGCCGCACGTGGTGAGCTTTTTGCGGATTAGTAAAACCGGTTTCCAGCGCATTCAGGCAGGCACGAATGCCCCACATATCTCCAGACGATCTGCTGCTCGAGCAGATTCCAGCACTTGTCGCCTGCTTCGATCAGGACGCTGTTCACCGGCGCATGAGTCGCTCCTGAGAGGAGTGGTCAGGGATCAGGCGCACGGAATTTCTTGGCAAGCCCATGCAGGTTGTTGCGGAGCGGATCTTCGGTGCGGAGTACACTCGCAGAGCACAGCAACAGCTTGAGAAAGCCTTAATTGAAGATCGTGAAATAGACTGCAGCATGAATGCGTTGTGAGTGGATTGCCGGATTATCCGATCTGTTGCGGAGAGACTCGGGATCAAGAAGCGGATTGGCTGGCACACATTTCGGCACACCTGCTCGACGCTGCTGAGGAGCGTAGGGACGGAGTTCAAAGTCATGCAGGAGCTGAACAACCGCTCCGACATTTCCAGTGCTAATCAGCCGTCGAAGAGACATTTGGCGATCGTTCGTCATTCGAAGAGTAGTAGGCCGCCGAGAACACAAAGACAAAGGATTATTCACGGCGGAGGGCCACGAGCGGATCGACGCGCACTGCGCGGCGTGCAGGAAGATAGCACGCGATGGTCGTCACAATCGTAACCAGCATCGCCGCTCCTAGGAATATAGCGGGATCTGTGCTGCTTACCCCATACAGAAGGCTGGACATGAGCCGGGTCATGAGCAACGCACAAAGCAGGCCGGCCGCGACGCCGAGAAGAGTAAGCGTTGTTGACTGACGTAGCAGCATGTACAGAATGGCATTCGGCGGAGCGCCGAAAGTCAGTCGCACCCCAACCTCCTGCGTTCGCTGGCCGACGTTATACGAGGTCACGCCGTAGATTCCGATCGCAGCCAGCACCAGAGCAACGACCGCCAGAATATCGAGCAGAATAAAAGCAATTCGCGGAGCCGAGGTCATATTCCCCATGATCTCCGGCATCGATCTGATTGCGAAGACAGGCTGGTTCCTGTCCACCGACCAGATCGCGTTGCGAATTGCAGGAAGGATCGTGTCCTCCGGCAGCGCTGTACGAACGACCATGCTCATGGTTTGGTCCGGCCCCTGCATATACGGAAGGTAGATGGTAGCCTCAGGCGCCCCGCTCAGCGATGAGTCGCGCACCGCGCCGACAACTCCGATGACCTCCCGGCCAACGCCTGAATCGTTCGGAAGAACAACGTGTCTTCCTATTGAATTTTCGTTTCCAAAATACTCTCGCGCCAGAGTCTGATCGATGACGGCCACTCGCGGATGCTTTGCGTCGTCGCTCTCCGCGATACTCCTTCCTTGCAGCAAAGGAATTCTCATGGTTTGAAAGTATCCAGGGCTGATGTCCCGATAATCGGCAGAGGGTGCGATGTCGCCCTCTGGCTTTTCCTGGATGGCGAAGGGGCCGCGGTCCATATCGTCCTGACTGAGCGGCACGATCTCAGTCAAAGCAGCAGACTGCACGCCCGGTATGCTGCGAACCTGTTCCAGGAAGTCATGAAACGCCGCGCCTCGCTTCCAGGGATCTCGATAAGGAGAACCAGTGGCATCCTCGGACAGTTTGATCCGGAGGGTCAGGAGTTTGTTCGGTTCAAAGCCCGGATTGATGGACAATAAGCGCGAGAAACTTTTGATCATCAGGGAAGCGCCAACCACCAGGACGAGTGCGAGCGCTCCCTCCACAACCACCAGGACGGTGCGTGTTCCCCGTCCCCGCACTTCGCCGATCGTTCCGCGTCCTCCATTCTTCAGAACATCCTGCATATTGCCGCCAAACAGCCGGAGCGGAGGAATTAACCCAAACAGCATGCCCGTCGCGAGCGATACAACCAGCGTGAATACGATCTCGCTCAGCCCGAGATGGACCGCTGACAATCTCACTTCATAGGCCGCATTGGGAACAGGAATCTGGGTCGGTCCATAGCGGACCCACAAATGTACGCTTCCCAGCGACAGCAGCAGGCCCAGCATTCCTCCAAGAATCGCCAGCAAGGAACTTTCCACAAGGAATTGCCGGAGGATCTGCTTTCGCGTGGCCCCAAGCGACATGCGCACTGCCATTTCCTGGCGTCTGCTCATGCCGCGCGACAGCATTAGATTGGCGACATTCGCGCAGGCGAGGATCAGAATGAATCCCACGGCGCATTGCAGCACCAGCAGCGCCGGCCGAATGTACTCCATGCGCACAGATTCCAGCGGTACCAGAACTGTGCCGAACCCCTTGCGGTCGGGCCGCTGTCGGGCAATGCGCGCCACTGTCTCGCTCATCTCGGCCGCCGCCTGGCGGACGCTCGTGTGCGGGCGCAGCCGGCCGAAGACGCCAAGATCGGAATCGGCCTTATGTAGCCATCCATCGTCAAAAGGAACCACGACATCCAATGGGAATAGCTCATCGAAGGAAGCTGGCAACACACCGATGATGGTGTAATCCTCCCCGTTGAGTGTCATACTTTGCCCGCAAACAGCCGGATTTCCCTGGTATCTCCGCTTCCAGTAGCGGTAACTCAGGATAGCCAGAGTGTGTCGGGCATTTTCCTCTTCGGACAGAAATGTTCTTCCCACCACCGGGACGACTCCGAAAAAATCGCCCAAATTGGTGGTGACGCGCAGTCCTGCCACCTGTTCCGGCTCCCCGATCCCCGTCACCGTACCGGTGCCGTGCTCGAACAGAAAGAGATCCTCAAACGCGTGGATCTTTTGGTCTCTCCAGTCGAGGTAGTCCTCTCCGCTTGGCCCAACCCGGCTTAACCCCGCTCCTGGATTGCTGTCCCAGATCACCACCAGGCGGCTGGCGGCACGCACCGGCAATGGACGTAGAAGAACTCCGTGCACCAGCGAAAACAAGGCGGTATTCGCTCCGATGCCCAGCGCCAGAGTTATGACTGCGGCGGCGGTAAATGCCGGCGACTTCCTCAGAATCCGCAGACCAAGCTGTACGTCCCGCAAAAGCGTTTCTGCCCAGTGCCAGCCATGGGCCGCGTGCGACTCTTCCCGGTAGTGCTCGAATCCGCCAAACTCAATACGTGCCTGCCGCTCTGCTTCCGCCCGTGAAATCCCGCTACGTTCGAGATCGTCTGCGCGATGCTGAAGGTGGTCCCGCAGTTCTTCTTCGAGTTCATTCCTCATTGCCGATCGGTGCACAAGGGCAGACCAACGGGCACGCACTGCGTCGAAGATTCTCATAGCTCTCCCGGTTGCGCGGAAAGAGCGCTGGCAATGGCCCCTACCAGCCGATTCCAGCTTTCTGTATCATCGTGCAGCCGTTTTCGTCCCGCCGCCGTCAGTTCGTAGAACTTGGCGCGTCGATTCGCATCGGAAACACCCCATTTCGTCTTCAGAAGTCCCTGACGCACCAATCGGAACAGTCCTGGATATAGCGCGCCTTGCTCGACCATTAGAGTCTGGCCTGAAATCTGCGCGATGCGCAGGAGGATGCCGTAGCCGTGTAAGGGTCCGAGCGAGACCGCCCGCAGGATGAGCAGGTCGAGAGTGCCTGGAAGAAGTTGGGCCATATCGGGCATGCAGAATCTCTCCTAATCTATTTAGGAAGGTATGGTTTCTCTCCTAAGCTGTCAAGGGGAGAGATTTTTCGCGGTTCTACGCCGTAAAATCAGTAAGCATTCGCCGAGGCAGGGCACCCGCGGGCATCCAAACCACGTCAAGTGACGACTTCAGGGACATAACGGTCCGTCGAAGATAGGGCAAGCTCGGCATCTGAAAGTGCACTTTCCAGACACATCAAAATAGGCACTCTTTTGGCCGGTTAACAGCCCAAATCACTCTTCCAGAGTGTTTTGAGCCGCGAATTCCCGGATAGGAACCAATATACGGGATTGTTCCCAACTACTATGGCGAAGTGGACGATCAGGCCAATGCGAAGCCGTGCAGTCTCTGCGCAGCGTTTTCGTCGAAGGTGAGGGTCGCGGAACACCCCCTCTAAATCCCCAAGGCTCCGATCAGTGCATCTTCGAAGGGTCCGGTTCCATTCCGTAGCGCGACGACGGCATGGTAAACCTCCTGCTCGTTTTGAACCTCGTGCGTATCGGCCGCCAAAACCATCTCGATGTCGGTTGCGATTTCCTGCCGCGAACGCTTGTAGAGGCTCTTCAAGACCCAAAAAGACTGTACTGTAGGATCCGACGGCTGCAAGCTCGTTCCACTCGTAGCTGACCAAGCAAAATCTACGAGAGCTCACGCGCGACGCTATTGCACCTGTATCGCGTAGGCAATTGCGTCTCCTTTGGTAGGTCTGAAGGTCAAGCCCCCGGCCATTCAATCAACTAGGCCGAGAACACTCGCGCTGCTGGAATTAAGAATCGGCACTCAACACCGTGCATGATGACAGGCCCTCTGGTGCTTCAGGTACATTGGAATCAGGCGTAAGCGGCCGCACTTTCCTTTCCCTTTCCGATGGAAGTCAAGCACTATGAAAAGAACATGCCTGGCGGACAGTCTTCAAATCGCGGGGGTTGCCTTATTATCCGGGATCTGCGGGGCGCAGGCCGTACGGGCTCAGACTGCTCCTCCATCGCCGACGCAGGTATGGCGTTCGCCTTCAGAGCAGAAGCTGAGCCGCGAGTCGGCAACTCCGCAGAAGCCAGCGTACGCCATCGACGCCACGAGGGTCTACACTCTTGCGGAACTCATAGACCTTGCCCAGTCGCACAATCCTGAAACGCGCGTGGCCTGGGAGACAGCAAAGAGCCGAGCCGCGGGACTGGGCATTGCGCGCGCAGCGTTTCTTCCCACAATCACGGCGGTAGCGCTGGCGGAAACCATTCGCCAGGCCTCGCTCATCGGGGAATATTTCCATCGCCAGACGCTGGGAGTCTTCGAGCCCGTTTTGCACGTGGAGTACCTCGTCTTCGACTATGGCAATCGCAGCGGCGGCATTGATGCCGCCAAAGCGAAGCTGCTTGCTGCCGATCTGGCATTCAACGACACGCATCGCAAAATCATCTTCCAGGTGGCATCCGCCTACTATAGCCTTCTGAATGCTCGCGGGCAGCGAGAGGCCGCTGAGGTCAGCCTGAAGAATGCGCAAATGGGGGAAGAGGACGCGGAGAATCGGCTGGCCAACGGGCTGGCCACCAAGCCTGACCGGTTGGAAGCCACGGCGGCCCGCGCCCAAGCCGATTACGACCTCCCGGCTGCGCTCGGAGCCCAAGAAATTGCGGCCGGAAATCTGGCCACGGCGATGGGACTTCACGCGGACACTCACCTCGAGGTGCAGCCGATCGGCGAACTTCCCCTTCCTGCCGAAATGAAAGATTCCGTGGACCGCGAGATGGACCGTGCATTTGCCGAGCGGCCTGACCTGCTGCAGCAACTTGCGCGGGTGCGCGCCGCGAATGCTTCCATCCAGCAGGCGCGGTCGAGTTATTTTCCGACCCTCCGTTTTACCGGTGACGGTGGCCTGGCCCGCGCCTACGGTCAGCAGGATCTCCTGCCCGGCAGCTACGCGCAGGGCGAGGTCTGGAACGTGGGCCTCGACCTCCGCTGGACGCTCTTTGACGGCACCCGCCGGGAGCACGAAGTGGCCCAGGCCGTGGCGGAGAAGCGGGCCGCCGAGGCCGAAGTGGATGCGCTGCGCGACCAGATTGAAAACGAAGTGTGGGCCGCGTATTCCAACATGAAGGTCGCGCTCCGGCAGCAGCAGTCGGCAGCCGCACTGCTGGCAGCGTCCGAGCAGTCTTTTGAGGCCGCGCATGAGTCCTACGGTTACGGTGTCCGTAGCCTGCTGGATGTTGTGTCTGCGCAAAAAGCGTTGGCTCAGGCACGTTCAGAAGATGTGTTGGCACGCACGCAACTGCTGTTACAACTGGCAAATCTCTCTTTCAGAACGGGAGACCTGATTCAAAGCCAACCGCCGAAGGTGGGCCAGTGAGAAAGGCGCGCGCGATGAAAGCAAAACGGCAGTTAGTTGAATGCATGAGCGCCGCCGCACGATGTGCGGGCGCATTGCTGGCCTCCGCCGGATTATCAAGTTGCGGCCGCGCGCCGACCTTCGACATTCTCGGCTCGTTCTTTCCCGCTTGGCTGTTGTGCATGGTCACGGGCATCGTCTTGGCAGTGGTCGCGAACCGCCTTCTGGTTTGGCAAAATCTTGACAAGGAGATCATATGGTCCATCGTGGTGTATCCATGCATCGCCCTGTTTTTTGCCTGCGTGCTGTGGCTGGTCTTCTTTAGTTAGTGGAGGGAACAATGGCGCCCGACGGAAAGGAACAGAGACGCCGCTTCTTTGGCCGCACCATCAGTGCTTCCGCAATGGTGTGCGCCGCCGTCGCCGGAATTCTGGTGATCGCGCAGGTCAGTTCCAATCCTCGCACCGACGATGCGGAAGTGTTTGCGAATTACATCGGCATTGCACCCGTAGTCAACGGGCCCATCACCCATCTCTACGTTGCTGACAATCAGTTGGTGAAGCAGGGCGATCCGCTCCTGGAGATCGACAAACGGCCTTATGAGTATGCGCTCGCGCACGCGCAATCGGATCAGCAGGCACTCCAGGGAGAAATCGGTGATGAGCGCCGCATTATTGCCGGCAAGGAAAGCGCGGTCGATGTCGCGAAGTCAAGCGAACTGAGTTCGGAGGCCAGCCTGGCGCGGTCCGCGGCCGTCATCCAACAGGCCACGGCGGATGTGGCGAATGCCAAAGCCGCGGTTGAACGCGCGGACGCTGAACTGAAGTATGCCACCGACAACCTGCATCGCCTTGAACCTCTGCTGGCAAAACAGTTTGTCACCGCGGACCAGGTGGAACAGGCGCGCACTCTGGTCGTCTCGCGTTCCCAGGCGGCCAACCAGGCGCGTTCGCAATTGGAACTTGCGCGGGCGGGGCTGACCGCGGCCGAAGCGCAATATAAACAGGGCCAGGCTGGGTTGGTTCAGAGCCATCAGCAAATCCAGCAGGCCACGCATAACGTGACCACACTCGATCCATTGGTGGGACAACTGGCGGGCAAGCAGGCCGCGATCGATTCAGCAAAGTACAATCTGGACAACTGCGTGATCACTGCGCCCTTCGACGCGCGGGTCACCAATCTCACCATTTCGCAGGGCGCTTACGCCAACGCCGGCCAGCATATCTTCACGCTGATCGATACCCGCGTCTGGTGGGTCATAGCCAACTTCCGCGAGACGCAGATTCAGCGCATCCGGCCGGGAATGCGCGTCGACGTCTATGTGCTCTCCCGGCCGAACGTGCGCTTTACGGGAGTGGTCGACAGTGTGGGATATGGCGTCACACCGGATTCCGAACTGGTGGGCCGTCTTTCTCCCCAGGGTCTGCCCGATGTGCAGCGCACCCTCAACTGGGTTCATCTCGCTTCTCGCTTTCCGGTGCGCATTCGCATTCAATCGCAGGCTTCGGATATGTTCCGTCTTGGAGAATCGGCGGTGGTGGTGATTCGCGGCCATGGCTCAAAGGCTGCGGGAGATTAGGCATGGCAAGCGCGGCAGTTCGGATTCCGCACGCCAACCGATTCACGGTGTGGTTCTCACAGTTTCTGCGCAGGGAGCTTGCGCCCTATCCGGGACGCGGTGCGATGGTGGCGCGCACCGTGATCGCCGCCACCATCACCATGATCGTGATCGTGACGTTCCGCATACCGGGCGGCGCCATCGGCGCGTTATTCGCCTTTACGCTCTCCCGGGAAAATCTGGGATCGACAGCCCGATCCGCTTTTTCGCTTATCGTTGCCTTCATTATCGGCGGACTCTTCATTCCCATCGGCGCTCGCATGTTTGCTTCTGAGCCCATCACCCATTTTTTGTGGGAAGGAGCCAGTCTTTTCCTCGTATTTTTTCTTCTGCGCACCCTCACGGATTATTCGGTTGCCGTCGGGCTCACGCTGATCACCACCAATATCCTGGCCATCTGGTATCTGCCCGGTCCCGTGGAACGGAACATCGAACTTACTCTCTGGCAAGTCGCGGCGGCCGTGACCGGTGCTTTGATTACGTTCTCAGTGGAAGCCGTCTTCCACGCGTTTTACCCAAGCAATGAATTGATAGAAGGGCTCGATGCACGGTTGGCCCTCGTGCAGAAGCGTATGGAACTTTACCGCGCGGGCGTTGTCGCGGACGCTGCAATTGAGAATTTGCTGGCGCAATTTGCAACGGTGGGCGTGGGCGGCCTGCGCCGTCACCTCGCGCGCACCAACTATGAACCTCTCTATCGCACCCGCATGAGCACGCTGGTGTCGTTGACGGGCCGGTCCATTGACTTCGCCGCAGCGCTCTCCGGTTCGGTGCCGTTGGCTCCTGCTGAAATGATTCCGCGCACGGAGCGGCTGGCCCGGCAGATCGCGGACATTCGCCACTGCCTCAACACGCGGGGCGAACCGTGCGAATCGGAATTTGAGCCGGAGCCAAATGCAGCCACACCCCTGATGTTCGAGCTCGAATCCATGATCTCCATGATGCCCGCTGTGTTCTCGAGCAAGATGGACATTGATCCGCGGCTAGAGCTTCTGGAAACGCCGGAATCATCGCATCGTCTTTTTGTCGCCGATGCATTCACCAATCCCGAACATCTGCGCTTCGTCCTCAGCGGAACGCTAGCCGCCATGCTCTGCTACGTCTTGTATGTGTCGCTGGCGTGGCCCGGCATCTCAACGTCGGTCACTACCTGCGTGCTCACCGCCCTCACCAATGTGGGTTCGTCGCGGCAGAAACAGATATTGCGGCTGACGGGAGCCGCGCTGGGCGGGTTTGTCTTTGGCCTGGGCGCGCAGATCTTCGTGCTGCCCTGGATCGATTCCATTGCGGGTTTTACCGTTCTGTTTGCGGCCGTCACCGCGACTGCAGCGTGGATCGGCACCTCCAGCTCGCGGCTTTCGTATGCCGGCGTTCAAATGGCGCTGGCTTTTTACCTGGTCCATTTAAGCGAATTCAGCATTCAAACGTCGCTCTCGTTGGCGCGTGACCGCACCATCGGCGTGCTGGTGGGCACGTCGATGATGTGGGTGGTCTTTGAGCGCTTCTATCCGCGCTGGGCAGGGGATGAGATGGTCCGCGTCTTCGTTGGCAATCTTCGCCTGATGGCGGAGCTCACAGCAGACACACCGGCGAACGCTGACTCTCAGGCCATTTTCAAAATCCGTCGCCAGCGCGAACAGATCTATCGCAACTTTGGCGAGGTCAACGCGCAGTCCGATGCGGTTCCGTTTGAGACCGGAGACCGGCGTGCAGGGGACATGTCGGCTCGCGATCGCATTCGCCGTTGGCAGGCATCCCTGCGCACCTTCTACCTCCTCGAACTTCCGCTGCTGCAGTTCCGCGTGTCCGGCGCAGCGACTGATAGATCAGAATCTTTCCAGAAAATTGAGGCAGAGTTTCGCCATGCCAGCGGAAAGGCACTCCTGCACATGGCGGAAGACATTGAGATGCAACTGAAAACACGGCGGCACGAAGTTCACACCGAACCAAGGCTCCGGAAGCTCCTGGGGAGGTTGCAGGCCGAGCACTCCGCCGGAATCTCCGAACGCGAGAGAGCCCTGCTCGAGATTTCGAGCAGAATAGCTTCGCTGCTTGACAATCTCTCAGAAGAGATAGGCGGTGAACATCTGTATCGGGCATCTAATCCAGACACTCCGGAAGGATTAACAATCGGCTCACACACTGCCGATTGCGCATGAATGGGGTTGCCCCCTTAGCTGAGACAAACAGTTAAGACTTTATTTGCCGTTCGCT
>VFSW01011668.1_pt1 | contig 12313 bp, 12 predicted proteins | sample 5358111 | NCBI WGS metagenome assembly VFSW01 (sample SAMN11554181, study PRJNA540505) | mine drainage metagenome | isolation source: sediment from site ElyBrook_90M | place: USA: Ely Copper Mine, Vershire, VT | collected 2017
CGCCCGGCCCGTGAACGTGGGCCCGGGCGCCTCGGGTCAGGCTCAGGAGAGGCCGGTCGCTGCGCACCCGCGATCGAAACCGCCGGCCTCGTCGAGGTCGATGGCTAGATCCGCCCGAGCGCGCGCAGGATCTTCTCGGGCGTGATGGGCTGCGAGGCCACGCGGGCCTTGAACGGGGCGAGCGCGTCGTTGACCGCGTTCATCACCGCGGCCGGGGCGCCGGCGGTGCCCGCTTCGCCCGCGCCCTTGGCGCCCAGCAGGCTGCTGCGGGTGGGGGTCTGCACGTGCGCGATCTCGATGTCGGGCATCTCGCCGGCCATCGGCACCAGGTAGTCGGCCAGGTTGCCGTTGCGCAGCGTGCCGTCGCTGTCGTACAGGCATTCCTCGAACAGCGCGCCGCCGATGCCCTGCACGATGGCGCCGCGCATCTGCTCGTCCACCAGCATCGGGTTGATGACGCGGCCGCAGTCCTCCACCGCCCAGTGCTTGAGCAGCTTCACGAAGCCGGTCTCGACGTCGACCTCGACGTGGCTGACCTGCACGCCGTTGGTGAAGGTGAAGGGGTAGTCGCGCTGCGCGTAGTGGCGCGTCACCATCAGCTCGGGGGTGAAGGTCTTGGGCAGCGTGTCGCTGCGGAAGTAGGCGATGCGGCCGAGTTCGGCCAGGTCGAGCAGCGGTGCCGAGGTGGCCGCATCGAGCACCGCGCCGCGCTGCAGCTTCAGCGTGCCGGCCTCGCGCTGCAGGATCGCCGCCGCGGTGGCCAGGATGTTGGCGCGCAGGGCCAGGCCGGCCTGCAGCACCGCCTCGCCGCCGATGCCCGCGCCGCGGCTGGCCCAGGTGCCGCCGCCGTAGGGCACCGTGTCGGTGTCGCCGGTGACCACGCGCACGCGCTCGAGCCCGACACCAACGGCATCGGCCGCGATCTGGGCGAAGATGGCCTCGGCGCCCTGGCCCTGCTCGCCCACGCTGGCCAGCACCGTGACCACGCCGCCGGGCTCCAGCCGCAGCGTCGCGCCGTCCTGGCTGGCGATGCGCGCGCCACCGACGCCGTAGAACGCGGCCGACGGATTCGTCAGCTCGATCAGCGCCGCGATGCCGATGCCGCGGTAGATGCCGCGCTCGCGCAGCGCGGCCTGCTCGGCGCGCAGGGCGTCGTAGTCGATGAGCCGCTGGGCCTCGCGCAGGCAGGCCTCGTGCGAGAGCTGCTCGAGCCGGATCCCCGACGCGCCGGTGGCCGGGTAGGCATCGTCGCGGATCACGTTGGCTAGGCGGATCGCGAACGGGTCGATGCCCAGTTGCGCTGCGACACCGTCGACCAGCGCCTCGGTCACCGCGCAGGCGATCGGATGGCCGACGCCCCGGTACTGGCACATCGGCACCTTGTTCTGGAACACCACCTTCAACGCCGCGCGGTAGGCCTTGTGGCGGTACGGTCCGCCCGTCAAATTCACGACCTGGTTGCCTTCGATGCCGCTGGTGCGCGGGAACATCGAGTACGGGCCGATGCCGGTGAGGTCGTCGATCTCGAAGGCCAGGATCTCGCCGCTCTTCGCCGCCGCGATGCGGGCCTGGATCACGTGCTCGCGGGCGTGGATGTCGCTGACGAAGCTCTCCAGCCGGTCGGCGACGAACTTGACCGGCCGGCCGAGCATCATCGACAAGGCCACGGTGGCGAAGTCGTCCGGGTAGGCGTGGACCTTGATGCCGAAGCTGCCGCCGACGTCGCGGCAGACCACGCGCACCTGCGATTCCTGCAGCTCGAACTGGCGGCAGTACAGGTCCTGCATCATGTGCGGCGCCTGCTGCGAGTGGTGGACGGTGAGCTTGCCATCGGCCAAGGTTCGGCCCGGGTTCCAGTCGGCGATCTGGCTGCGCGGCTCCAGCGTCACGCCGGTGTGGCGGCCGAAGACGAAGGTCTCCTCGAACACCGCATCGGCGCGCGCGAAGGCCTCGTCCACCCCGCCGGTGTCGAGCCGGCGCGAGAAGCACAGGTTGTCGCCGAGCTCGGGGTGGATGAGCGGCGTGCCGGGGTCGAGCGCCGTGGCGGTGTCGAGCACCGCGGGCAGGTCTTCCCACTCGACCTCGAGCAGCGCGACCGCGTCCTCGGCCCGCGCCCGCGTCTCGGCGACCACCGCGACCACCGGCTCGCCCTGCCAGGTGGCGCGGTCGATCGCCAGCGGGTATTGCGGCGCGCTCTTGATGCCGGCCAGGTGCGCCAGCGTCGCGACCCAGGGCTTGCACAGCGCCGCGATCTCGGCGCCGACGACGACCGCGATCACCCCCTGCAGCGCCTGCGCGGCGCGGCGCTCGATGCGCGTGATGCGCATGTGCGCGACCGGGCTGCGCCAGAACACCACGTGCGCCAGCCGCGGCAGCTCGATGTCGTCGATGAACTGGCCGCGGCCCTCGGCGAGCCGGCGCACGCGCTCGCGCGGGAAGGCGACGCCGATGTGGCGCTGGTCGTCGGTCAGCGCCGGCAGGTCGGTGCCCAGGTCGCGCCGGGTCGGCGCTTCGGTCGGATGGTTCATGCCACCCCCTCGGCGTCGAAGCGACCGGCCCGCTGCTGCGCCAGCACCGCGCAGACGGCATCGACGATCGCGTGGTAGCCGGTGCAGCGGCAGTAGTTGCCGCTCATCCAGGCCCGCACCTGCTCGCGGTCGGCCCCGGGCCGCCGCTCGACGAGGTCGAGTGCCGCCATCAGCATGCCGGGCGTGCAGTAGCCGCACTGCAGCGCGTTGTGCTCGATGAAGGCGTCCTGCAGCGCCTTCAGCCGCGCCGAGGGCGTGGGCGTCTCCACCGTCTCGACGCGGCGGCCGTCGGCCTGCGCCGCCAGCACCAGGCAGCCGCGCACGATGGCGCCGTCCAGCCGCACCGTGCAGGCGCCGCACACGCCATGCTCGCAGCCCAGGTGCGAGCCCTTCAGGCCGCAGTCCTCGCGCAGGAAGTCGACCAGGTGCTTGCGGCACTCGACGTCGCGCACGACCGGCGTGCCGTTCACTTCGACGTGCAGGCGGCGGGTCGGGGCGTCGGTGGGCGTGTTCATGGCGTCGAGCGCTTCAGGCCATCAGGCGCGGCAGGGCGCGCTGCAGCAGGGTGGCCGCGAGCTGGGTCTTGGCGGCGGCCGAATGGGTGAGGTCGGCGAAGGGGGCCAGTTCGGCACGCAGGGCGGCGTCGGCGGCGGCGATGCGTGCCGCCGTCAGCGGGCCCGCCTGCAGCGCGGCTTCGGTGGCCGGGGCACGCAGCGGCCGGTCGCCCAGGCTCAGGTATGCCAGCCGCACCTCGTGCAGGGTGTCGCCACGGCGCAGCGCGCGCGCAGCCAGTCCGGCCACGGCGTAGTCGCCATGCCGGCGCGCCAGCTCGCTGAAATCCTGCCGTTCGCCCGCGGCAGCGACCGGCAGCTCGCAGGCCACCAGCAGCTCGTCGCTGCGCAGCGCGGTGGTGTACAGGCCCTGGAAGAAATCGGCGGCGGCGACGCGGCGCTCACCGGCCGCGCTCTGCAGCACCAGCGTGCCGCCCAGGGCGAGCACGCAGGCCGGCCACTCGGCGGCCGGGTCGGCGTAGGCCAGCGCGCCGCCGAAGCTGCCCAGGTTGCGGATGGCGCGGTGCGCGATGTGCGGCGCCGCCTGCGCCAGCAGCGGCGCATGCTGCGCGACCAGCGGCGATTCCTCGATCTCGACATGGCGCACCAGCGCGCCGATGCGCAGCGCGCCGCCGCGTAGCGCGATGCCGTGCAGGGCCGCCAGGCCGTTGATGTCGATCAGCAGCGCCGGCTGCGACAGCCGCATGTTCAGCGTGGCCAGCAGGGTCTGCCCGCCGGCCAGCAGCCGCGCGTCGTCGCCATGCTGCGCCAGCAGCTCGAACACCTGCTGCGGGGAGGCGGCGCGCACGTAGTCGAAGGCGGCCGACTTCATGGCCGGGCGCCGGTGCGGACGACGGAGCAGGCGCCCGAGCGGGTGCGCCAGGGTTTGTGGGGATGCGGCTCGTTGAACATGCGCTCAACAATTTCAGCAGAGTTGAGCAGATGGTCAATACCGCACAAACCCGGGCCCGGCCGGCCGCGCTGCCCAAGGCCGCGCCGCTGGTGCTGCCCCGGCGCCGGCTCGATGCCCGGGTGCGCGAGCAGCAGATCGTCGACGGCGCGGCCGAGTTCTTCGCCCGCCGCGGGCTGGAGGCGCAGATGCGCGAGCTCGCGGCCGAGCTGGGCATCGCGCACACGCTGCTGTACCACTACTTCCCGACCAAGCGGGCGCTGATCGAGCGCGTCTACGAGCAGACCATCGCCGGCCGCTGGGACGCGCGCTGGGAGACGCTGCTCGACGACACCACGCTGCCGGTGGCGGCCAAGCTGCAGGCCTTCTACCGCGAGTACCTGGCCGCCATCCTCACGCCGGTGTGGCTGCGCATCCTGGTGCACTCGGGCCTGAGCGACGGGCTCATCCCCAACCGCTACTTCGCGCTCATCCGCGACAAGCTGTTCCCGCGCCTGCTGCGCGAGGCGCGCCGCGGCGCCGGCAGCCGTTCGCGCGCGAAGGCCACGCCGCGCGAAGAGGCGCTGCTGATGGCCTTCCACGGCGGCCTGATCTACCACCTCGGCATCTGGCCGCTGGTCTACCAGCAGCCCTACACCGGCGCCGGTGACGCGGCGCTGATCGACACCTTCATCGCCGACCGCATCCGGGGCTTCCTGGCCCAGATGCCCGAGGTGATGCCGCCGGCGGCGCGCCCGCGCGCCGCATCCCGCGTCCGCGCCTGAGACGACCTGAGAGGAGCTTCGACGATGGCCATCTCGCTCAACCACGTCTCGATCCGCAGCCTCGACCTGCCGGCCTGCGAGCGCTTCTACGCCGGGCTGCTGGGGTTGCAGGTGGGGCCGCGGCCGCCGTTCCCGTTCCCGGGCCTGTGGCTGTACGCGGGCGACACCGGCGACAGCGCCAACGCCGTCGTCCACATCATCGGCGCCGACCGCAACGACCCGGAAGGGTTGAAGCGCTACCTGGGCGACCGCGACCCGGACAGCCTGCAGGGCACCGGCGTCGTCGACCACGTGGCCTTCGCGCTCACCGGGCTGGCGGCGATGCGGGCGCGGCTCACGACGCAGGGCGTGACCTTCCGCGAGCGCACGGTGCCGAATCTCGGCCTGCACCAGGTCTTCGTCGACGACCCGAACGGCGTCGTCGTCGAGCTCAACTTCCCGGCCGCCGAGGCCTGAGCCCCATCGCGATGGCCCGCATCCTCGTCGTCGGCGGTTCGCTGGGCGGTCTCATGGCCGCCAACCTGCTGCTGCGCGCAGGCCACGACGTGCAGGTGCTCGAGCGCTCGGGCCGCTCTCTCGAAGGCCGCGGCGCCGGCATCGTGACCCATGACACCCTGCGCCAGGCCTTGCGCGAGGCCGGCGCGGTGGTCGACGCCGGCCTGGGCGTGGCGGTGCGCTCGCGGGTGGCGCTGGGCGTGGACGGCGAGGTCGTCGGCCGCTGGGACTACCCGCAGGTGCTCACCTCCTGGGGGCGGCTGTACACGCTCTTGCGCGACGCCCTGCCCACCGACCGCTACCGGCTCGGCGCGCAGGTCGTGCAGGTGACGCAGTCCGACGATCACGTCGACGCCGAGCTCGCCACCGGCACGCGGCTGCACGCCGACCTGCTGATCGCGGCCGACGGCGTGCGCTCGGGCGTGCGGGCTCAGCTCGCGCCGGCCGTGACGCCCGTCTACGCGGGCTATGTCGCCTGGCGCGGCGTCTGCGACGAGGCCAGCCTGTCGCGGCGCACGCGCGAGACGCTGTTTCCGCATTTCGGCTTCGGCCTGCCCGAGCGCGAACAGCTGATCGGCTACCCGGTGGCCGGCAGCAACAACCGGCTGGGCCTGGGCGAGCGGGCCTGGAACTTCGTCTGGTACCGGCCCGCGGCGCAGGGCACCGAGCTGGCCGCGCTGCTCACCGACGCCGACGGCGTGCACCACCCCGAGGGCATCGCGCCGCAGCAGGTGTCCTGGCGCCAGATCGCGGCGATGCGCCAGGCCGCGCGCAAGCGCCTCGCGCCGCAGTTCGCCGAGATCGTCGAGAAGACCGCACAGCCCTTCGTGCAGCCGATCGTCGATCTCGTCTCGCCGCAGCTCGCGTTCGGCCGCATCGCGCTGCTGGGCGACGCGGCGATGGTCGCGCGGCCGCATGTCGGCATGGGTGTGACCAAGGCCGGCGACGACGCGCGGGCGCTGGCCGCCTGCATCGCCGAGTTCGGCGCCACCCCGGCCGCGCTGGCGCGCTACGCCGCGCTGCGCCAGCCGATCGGCGCGGCGGTGGTCGAGCGCGGGCGCCAGCTCGGCGCCTACCTGCAGGCGCGCAGCCACACCTCGTCCGAGCCCGTCGCCGACCGCAGCGTCGAGGCGGTGCTGCGCCAGACGGCGGTCGACCCGCTGCTGTTCGGTCACGCATTCGAGAGTCCCGCCCCGCACGCGTCGGCCGCCTGAAGCCGACCCGGTCACAACCCGAAGGAGACCACCCCGATGAGCACCACCCCCCGCAACCCCGGCCGCCGCCGCCTGATCGTCGCCGGCGCCGGGCTGGCCGCCGGCCCGGCCCTGTTCGGCATCGCGCGCGCCCAGGCCGCGACGATCAAGATCGGCTTCCCCACGCCGCTGACCGGCCCGTTCTCGGCCGAGGCGCAGGACCAGGTGCGCGCCGCCGAGCTGGCGGTCAAGGAGTGGAACGCCGCCGGCGGCCACAAGGGCCAGCTGGCCGAGCTGCTGGTGCGCGACGACAAGCTCAACCCCGGCGAGGCCGCCACGCGCACGCTGGAGCTGATCGAGAAGGACAAGGTGCAGCTCATCGTCGGCTCGCTGTCGGCGGCCACCCAGCTGTCGATCAACGCCGTCACGCGCGAGCGCAAGGTGCTGTTCAACAGCATCAGCCAGTCGGACGCCATCAACGAGGCCAAGGACGCCGGGCCCTACACCTTCCACGAGGCGCTGAACCCGCACATGACGGCCGGCGCGGTGGCGCGCTACGCGTTCCCGAAGTTCGGCAAGAAGGTGGTCTACCTGACGGCCGACTACGCCTACGGCCAGGAGATGGTGCGCGGCTTCGAGCGCGCCGGCCGGGCCTACGGCATGCAGACGCTGGCCGACATCCGGCATCCGCTGGGCACGGCCGACTACTCGGCCTTCCTGCCCCGCATCCAGGCCCTCAAGCCCGACATCCTGGTGCTGTGCAATTTCGGCCGCGACCTCGTCAACAGCGCCAAGCAGGCCACCGATTTCGGCATCAAGGCCACGACCAAGATCATCACGCCGGTGCTGCTGTACACGGCCCGCCAGGCCGGCGGGGCCGACGCCTTCGAGGGCGTCCTGGGCGGCACCTCGTACTACTGGGGCCTGGAAGACCGCATCCCCAGCGCGAAGCGCTTCAACGACGCCTTCCGCGCCGCCTACGCCGGCGCCGTGCCCTCGGACTACGGGGCACTGGGCTATGCCGGCATCAAGAGCGTGCTGCAGGCGGTGAAGGACGCCGATGCCACCGACGCCACGCGCGTGGCCGCAGCCCTGGCCCGGCTGAAGTACGACTGGTACAAGGGCCCGCAGTTCTACCGCGCCTGCGACCACCAGTCGGTGCAGTCGGTGATCGTGGTGGAGAGCAAGTCCAAGGGCATGAAGGACAAGTACGACGTCTTCAACGTGCTCGAGGTCGAAGCCCCCGACGAGGCCCACCTGCGCAGCTGCGCCGAGCTCGGCCTGAAGGCCTGACCCGCGGCCCGGGACTGCACGCGCGATGGAGATCACCCCCCAGCTGCTGGCGCTGCAAGGGCTGACCGGCCTGGCGCTGGGCGCGGTGTACGCGCTGCTGGCGCTGGGCCTGAGCCTGATCTTCGGCATGCTCACGGTGGTGAACTTCGCCCACGGCGCGTTCTTCATGGTGGGCGCCTTCCTCGGCCTGTACTTTCTGGGCCTCACGGGCAACTTCTGGTTCAGCCTCGTGCTCACGCCGCTGGCGGTGGGCGCCGTCGGCCTGGTCACCGAGCGCTTCCTGGTGCGGCGGCTGTACGGCCGCGGCATCGACGACCCGCTGCTGCTCACCTTCGGCCTGAGCTGGGTGCTGATCGAGGCCATGCGCATCGCCTTCGGCATCGGCGGCCTGCCGTCCACCACGCCGGCGGCGCTGCGCGGCGCGGTCGACCTGGGCTTCGGCTACTTCCCGAAGTACCGGCTGTTCCTGATCGCGGCCACCGCGGTGGTGGTGGGCGCGCTGTGGCTGTTTCTCGAGAAGACGCGCTGGGGCCTGGTCATCCGCGCCGGCTCGCGCGACGGCGAGATCCTGAAGGTGCTGGGCGTGGACGTGGCGCGCGTGTGGTGGCTGGTGTTCGGCCTGGGCACGGCCATCGCGGGGCTGTCGGGCGTGCTGGCCGCGCCCACCCGCGCGGTCAACCCCGAGATGGGCATCCCGGTGCTGGCCGAGTCCTTCGTCGTCACCGTGGTCGGCGGGATGGGCTCGCTCGTGGGCGCGGTGGTGGCGGGGCTGCTGGTGGGCGTGGTGTTCGCACTGACCTCGCTGTTCGCGCCCGATCTGGCCGACCTGTCGATCTTCGTGCTGATGGCGCTGGTGCTGCTGGTGCGGCCGCAGGGCCTGTTCGGCAAGGCGGGCTTGCTCGGATGAGCACGCCGGGCCGGCCGGGCGCCCTGCGCGCCGCCATCGAGGCCGTGCGCGCGCACCGCGTGGCCGCGGTCCTCGTGTTCCTGCTGTTCTTTCCGCTGCTGATGCCGTACCAGGCGCTGGCGATCAACATCCTCGTCTTCGGCCTGTTCGCGGTCGGCTTCAACCTGCTGTTCGGCTACACCGGGCTGCTGTCGTTCGGGCATGCGGCCTTCCTGGGCGTGGGCAGCTACGCGACCGGCATCGCCATCGTCAGCGGCGGCTGGCCCTGGGGGCCGGCCGTGCTGCTGGGCATCGCGGCGGCGGCGCTGGCGGGGCTGGTGATCGGCTGGCTCGCCATCCGCACCCGCGGCATCTACTTCTCGATGGTGACGCTGGCGCTGGCGCAGATCGTCTACTACGCCTTCTACAAGGCCGAGCGCTGGACCGGCGGCGAGAACGGCCTGCGCGGCATCCAGGTGCCGCCGGCGCGGGTGCTGGGCTTGACCTTCGACCTGCTGGACCCGACCACCAAGTACTACGTGATCCTGGCCTTCGTGGCGGCGGCGCTGTGGTTCGTCTCGCGCCTGCTGGCCTCGCCCTTCGGGGCCGTGATGGAGGCGGTGCGCGAGAACGAGCAGCGCGCCGCGGCCTGCGGCTACGACGTCGCGCGCACCAAGCTGCTGGTGTTCGTGCTCTCGGCGGCCCTGTGCGGGCTGGCCGGCGCGCTGCGCGCGCTGCACCTGTCCATCGTGCCCATCGATTCGCTGCATTACCTGCTGTCGGGGCAGGCCGTGATGATGTGCCTGCTGGGCGGCATGGGCACCTTCTTCGGCCCCTTCGTCGGCGCGGGCGTCTTCCTGACGCTGGAAGACGTGGTGACCAACCTCACGCCGCACTGGATGGGCGTGGTGGGCCTGGTGTTCATGGCCTGCGTGCTGTTCCTGCCGGCCGGGATCTGGGGCACGCTGGTGCAGCGGCTGGAGCGCAGGCCGTGAGCGCCCCCATGGATGCAGCCCCGCCGATCCTGGAGGTGGACGACCTGGGCAAGCGCTTCGGCAGCTTCGTGGCGCTGCGGGGCGTCAGCGCGCGCTTCCCCGCCGGCCAGCTGAGCGCCATCATCGGCCCCAACGGCGCCGGCAAGAGCACCTTCTTCAACGTCGTCAGCGGCGCCTTCCCGCCCAGCAGCGGGCGCCTGCGGTTCCAGGGCCGCGACATCACCGGCCTGGCGCAGCACGAGTTCGCGCGCATCGGCATCGCCAAGAGCTTCCAGATCACGAACGTCTTCCCGCGCCTGAGCGCGCACGAGAACGTGCGCGTGGCGGTGCAGATGCGCCATGCGCGCTACCGGCTGCTGCAGCCGCGCGCGGCGCTGCGCGAGGTGAGCGAGCGCGCCCAGGCGCTGCTGCAGCGCGTGGGCCTGGGCGCGCTGCGGCACCGCGCGGCGGCCGAACTGGCGCATGGCCAGCAGCGTGCGCTGGAAGTGGCGATGGCGCTGGCCGCCGAGCCCGCGCTGCTGCTGATGGACGAGCCCACCGCCGGCATGTCGCCCGAAGAGACCCGGGTGATGATGGACCTGATCGTGCAGCTGGCCGCCGAGCGCTCGGTGATCCTGGTCGAGCACAAGATGAAGCTGGTGATGGGCATCTGCCAGCGCCTGCTGGTGCTGCACCACGGCGAGTTCCTGGCCGAGGGCACCCCCGACGAGATCAAGGCCAACGCCGAGGTGCGGCGGGTCTACCTGGGGCAGGGCTGAACATGCTGACCGTGCGGGGCCTGGACGCGTGGTACGGCCGCAGCCATGTCGTGCAGGGGCTGGACCTGGAGGTGCGCGCGGGCGAGATCGTCACCCTGATGGGCCGCAACGGCGCCGGCAAGACGAGCACGCTGAAGGCCCTCATGGGCCTGATGGCGCGCCGCGCCGGCAGCGTCGTCTTCGACGGCCGCGAGATCCTGGCCCTGCCGGCGCACCGGCGCTTCCACCGCGGCCTGGCCTACGTGCCCGAAGAGCGGCGCATCGTGCCCGGCCTGGCGGTGGGCGGGGACCGGCGGCTGGGGCTGATCGCCGGCGCCGAGCGCCATGCCGAGGCCGAGCGCATCGCCGAGATCGGCGCCACCTTCCCGCGCCTGGCCGAGCGCATGGAGCAGGAGGGCGCCTCGATGTCGGGCGGTGAGCAGCAGATGCTGGCGATCGCGCGCGCGCTGATGGCGCGGCCGCGCATGCTGCTGCTGGACGAGCCCTCGGAAGGCATCATGCCGCTGCTGGTGCACGAGATGTTCGAGCTGTTCGTGCGCCTGCGGCAGGCCGGCACCACGATCCTGCTGGTGGAGCAGAACGTGGAGCAGGCGCTGCGGATCAGCGACCGCGCCGTCATCCTCGACCAGGGCCGCATCGTCCACCAGGGCGAGGCCGCGGCGCTGCTGGCCGACCGCGAGATCCAGGAGCGCTACTGCGCCGTTTGAGGCCGGCGGGTACCGGACTGTGCCGTTCCGGCCCATTTCCTGCCCATTTCCGGCCGCGCCAGGCAGGCCGCAGGCGGCTGTGGCATTCTTTTCGCCCCGTTCGTGAAAGGACCCGCCCGATGAACAGCATGGATGTCGAAGTCATCCGCAGCGCGATGGACTGGATGAACCGCGGCCACCGCGTCGTGCTGGGCACGGTGGTGCGCACCTGGGGCAGCAGCCCGCGCCCACCGGGCAGCCTGATGATCATCCGCGACGACGGGCAGGTGGCCGGCTCGCTGTCGGGCGGCTGCATCGAGGACGACCTGATCGAGCGCGTGCGCCGCGGCGAGCTCGCCAGCCGGCTGCCGCAGAGCACCACCTACGGCGTCACCGCCGACGAGGCGCAGCGCTTCGGCCTGCCCTGCGGCGGCACGGTGCAGATCGTGCTCGAGCCGCTGTCGGCCCAGAGCCTGCTGCGCGAGATGCTGTCGGCGATCGAGGCCCACCGCGTGGTGCGCCGGCGCCTGGAGCTGGCCACCGGCCTGGTGTCGTTGCGACCCTGCGACGACGGCGACGCGCTGCGCTTCGACGGCCAGGTGCTCGAGACGGTGCACGGCCCGCGCCTGCGGCTGGTCATCATCGGCGGCGGCCAGCTGAGCCGCTACCTGGCCAGCATGGCGGTGATGCTGGACTACCGCGTCACCGTGTGCGACCCGCGCGAGGAATACCACGAAGGCTGGGCCGCCCTCGAAGGCGTGACCCTCTCGCGCCTGATGCCCGACGACCTGGTGATCGCGATGAACCTCGACGCCAACAGCGCGCTGGTGGCCGTGACGCACGACCCCAAGCTCGACGACCTGGCGCTGATGGAGGCGCTGAAGACGCCCGCCTTCTACGTCGGCGCCCTGGGCTCGCGGCGCAACAACGAGGCGCGGCGCCAACGCCTGCTGCAGTTCGACGTCAGCCAGGCCGAGGTGGCCCGGCTGCGCGGCCCGGTGGGCCTGAACCTGGGCGGCAAGACGCCGCCCGAGATCGCGATGAGCGTGCTGGCCGAGATGACCGCCGTGCGCCGCGGCGCCGCGCTGGACGGCACTCTGGCCGACTGGAGCGGCTCGACCACCGCCTGCCGGGTGGGCTGAACCCGCAGCCTCCCGGCCGGGCCCCCGCCGGGCCGGGCGGCCGCCGGGCGGCGGCGGGGCGCGGCGCCCGGGGCCGGGGGGGGGGGGTGAGACAGGGCCCCGCCCCGGGCGG
>VFSW01011669.1_pt1 | contig 12312 bp, 8 predicted proteins | sample 5358111 | NCBI WGS metagenome assembly VFSW01 (sample SAMN11554181, study PRJNA540505) | mine drainage metagenome | isolation source: sediment from site ElyBrook_90M | place: USA: Ely Copper Mine, Vershire, VT | collected 2017
AGTTGGTAGGCGCGGATGAGAATTTGAATGAATCGCGACATTTCTGAACGCTCTGAGCCAGTATCTCAAATTCTGTCGAGAGTAAAACGAACGTGCCTGGCATGAACTGCTTCTTGTGGAGGATGACCACATCCAGTCCTGCAAGCCGGTCCACGTATCGCCGAAACAACTCGCGGCACACCCGTTTCATGTAATTTCGCCCGACGGCCGTTGGGCAAACCTTGCGGCCTACGACCAGTCCCAGGCGAGCATAAGGCAAGCCATTGGGGCGCGCCATCATGCGCAAATAATCCCCTGAACGTCCACAGCGTCCGTTCAGGACCGCCTGGAAATCGCGGCTATCGGAAAGCTTTCCGAAAGCAGGCTGCTTCAGGGAACAGCCTTAAACGGCTAGGCGAGCCCGGCCGCGCGCCCGTCGTGCGTTGATGATGGCACGACCCCCGCGGGTTTTCATCCGCACCCGGAACCCGTGCGTGCGCTTGCGCTTGGTCACTGACGGCTGGTATGTACGCTTCATGATTGAACTCTCGAACCAAATGACAGAACCCGCGATTTAACCCTGAAACGCCATCTGCAGTCAAGAAATTTATATCCACAAGGCAATGAAATGACAGTGGATAAGTTATTCATGGAGCGCTAGAATCGCTGGTGGATAAGTATTCTGCTACCGCCCAAAAAATTATAAATAACCATAATAATCAGCGTACTAAAATATGAACGACTTTTGGGGTGAAACACTCGACCAAATCCGCTCCGAGCTTCCGGAGCAGCAATTCACGACCTGGATCAAACCATTGCAAGCAGAAATGGGCGATGGCTTCGTCACGCTGTCGGCGCCCAACCGGTTCATCCTGCAGTGGGTCAAGGATCGCTACCTTTCACGCATCGAAAGCATGGCTCGGCTCAACGGCATTCACGCCATCAAACTGGTTCAACGCAACGAAGCGCCACCTTCCAGCAATGAGAAAACCAGCCACGCGTATGCGGAACCTCTCGATGAAACCCCAAGGCAGGCGGACAACAGACACCGCCTCAACCCAAACTTTACCTTTTCCACATTCATCGGCGGTAAAGCCAACCAACTGGCAAGGGCGGCAGCACTTCAGGTCGCTGAAAACCCCGGCGCCGCCTATAACCCCCTCTTTATTTATGGTGGGGTGGGGTTGGGGAAGACGCACCTGATCCAGGCCATTGGCAACCAGATCCTGGAACGGCAACCCAACGCCAAGGTGCGCTACATGCACGCTGAAAAGTATGTCTCGGATGTGGTCCGGGCCTACCAGCACAAATCCTTCGACAGCTTCAAGCGCTATTACCACTCGCTCGACCTGTTGATGATTGACGACATTCAGTTCTTCGGAGGCAAGGCCCGAACGCAGGAAGAGTTCTTTTTCGCGTTCAATGCCCTGGTGGAGTCACACCGACAAGTCATCATCACCTGCGACAGCTTCCCGAAGGAAATTGCCGGCATGGAAGAACGGCTCATTTCCAGGTTTGGCTGGGGGTTGACCGTTGCCATCGAGCCGCCTGAGCTGGAAATGCGTGTCGCCATCCTGATCAATAAAGCCCGCCTGGAGGGCCTTGCCCTCGACGAGAATGTCGCGTTCTTCATCGCCAAACACATCCGCTCGAATGTGCGCGAACTGGAAGGGGCGCTCAAGCGTGTCCAGGCCTACGCGCGCTTCACGGGAGACGCCATTACCCTGCAATCGGCAAGGGAATCGCTCAAGGACTTGCTGGCGCTGCAACACCGGCAGATTTCCATTGAAAACATCCAGAAGACCGTCGCCGACTATTACAAGATCAAAGTGGGCGACATGTTCTCCAAGAAGCGCACCCGCGCCCTGGCAAGACCACGTCAAATGGCCATGGCCCTGGCCAAGGACATCACCAACCTCAGCCTTCCGGACATCGGTGAAGCCTTTGGGGGACGGGATCACACGACGGTGCTGCACGCCTGCAGAAAGATGCAGGAACTTTGCGAAAACGACAACACCATTCAGCGTGATTTTCTGGCGCTTCAGCAGATTCTCAACGGTTGATAAGTCTGATGATAACCTTGGGATACTTTGGGGACGGTTTGTGGATAAATCGGGCCATTCAAAAAAATGAAAACTTATCCACAATTCGTTCAAATAATATACCGCGGTTACCCCAAGCGATGGCCGATACGCAATATAATGTTTCGCTAGGGATTTTCCGGTTGTTCCACCGCAAGAGCCCCGCTCCAATCTATTAACTATCAGGTTTATTTCATGATCATCATTAAGACCCAACGTGAAAAATTACTGGAACCACTGCAGTCCGTGATTGGTATCGTTGAACGTCGACACACGCTCCCCATTTTGTCCAATGTGTTGATTCAGTCATCAGGAAACGAACTTGCGTTGACCGCAACCGATCTGGAAGTGCAGATTCGCACCAAAACCAGGGTTGAGGAAAGCCGCGAGGCGCAGTCGGTCACGCTGTCAGCCCGCAAGCTTTACGACATCCTCAGAAGCCTGCCGGGCGAATCGTCGGTTGCGCTGGAATCGAAGGAAAACCGCCTGACCGTAAAGGCCGGGAAAAGCCGCTTCAGTCTGCAGACACTGGCGGGGCAGGACTTTCCAACGGTGGCTGCCAGCAGCGATCAGGGCGTTGTACTGAAACTGGCACAGAAAAATCTGAAAGCCCTGTTGGAACGCGTGCAATACGCCATGGCACAACAGGATGTGCGTTATTACCTGAATGGCACCCTGTTGAGCGTCAGCGGCAGCCAGTTGACGCTGGTGGCCACGGATGGACACCGTTTGAGCTACACCACCGAAACGCTGACGGATGAATACGACAAGGCCGAAGTCATCCTGCCCAGAAAATCCGTATCGGAACTCATCAAGTTGCTGGCGCCTACGGATGAGCCCGTGACGGTGACGCTGCGGGCAAACCAGGCAGAGTTCGTTTTTGGTTCGATCGAACTGCTGTCCAAGGTCATTGACGGAAAATTTCCGGATTACACCCGGGTCATTCCCACCACCTACAACAAACACCTGACGCTCAATCGCATGGACCTGCTGCAGGCACTGCAACGCGCAGCCATTCTGTCCAATGACAAGATTCACGGAGTGCGATTGCTGCTATCGAAAAACAACCTTGCCGTGGTTTGTACCAACAACGAACAGGAAGAAGCCCAGGAAGACCTGGATGTTGAGTACAACCAGGAGGCCATCGATATCGGGTTCAACATCACCTATCTCATGGATGTGATGAACCACCTGACTTCCGAAACGGTGGTTTGTTCGTTTGGTGATGCCAACAGCAGCGTCCTCATCACGGTCCCTGGGGCTGAGGACCGCTTCAAATACGTCGTCATGCCAATGCGCATCTGACCCTATTTTCAAAACCCGTGAGCAGCACCCTTCAGGAAACAAACAGCGTGGAACAAACCAGCACGACACCAGAAAGCTACACCTCCGAAAACATCAAGGTTCTCAAAGGGCTCGAAGCGGTTAGAAAGCGTCCCGGGATGTACATTGGCGACACCAGCGACGGGACAGGGTTGCACCACATGGTGTTTGAGGTCGTGGACAACGCCATTGACGAAGCCCTTGCCGGCTATTGCAACGAAATCAACGTCGTCATCCACCTTGATAATTCCATTACGGTGACGGATAACGGTCGCGGCATTCCTACGGACATCCACCCCGAGGAAGGGCGTTCTGCAGCCGAAGTCATCATGACGGTGTTGCATGCGGGCGGCAAGTTTGACGGCAACAGTTACAAGATTTCCGGGGGCCTGCATGGGGTGGGGGTTTCAGTGGTCAATGCGCTGTCTTCCTGGCTGAGGCTGACCATTCACCGTGATGGCAAGATCAATCAGATGGAGTTTCGTCATGGCGATGCCGTGGCCCCCCTGGCAATAACGGGAGAAACCGACAAGCGCGGCACGGAAGTTCATTTCATGCCCAGCACGGAGACGTTTGGAACCATCGAGTTCCACTACGATATCCTGGCCAAACGCTTGCGTGAACTGTCGTTTCTGAATAACGGCGTCAAAATCGTCCTGACCGATCAACGCAATGGCACCGAAGAAAACTTTTCCTTTGCCGGTGGCGTGCGCGGTTTCGTAGATTATCTCAATCGCAACAAATCCGTTCTGCATCCCACCATATTCCATGCTACCGGTGAAAAGGACGGTATTGGCGTAGAGGTTGCCATGCAATGGAACGACTCCTACCAGGAGTCCGTCCTGTGTTTCACCAACAACATTCCACAGCGCGATGGGGGTTCGCACCTGACGGCGCTGCGCGCGGCCATGACGCGCACACTCAACCAGTACATCGAGCAAAACGAGCTGGCGAAGAAGGCCAAGGTGGAAACCACGGGTGATGATATGCGTGAAGGACTGATGTGCGTCCTCTCGGTCAAGGTGCCTGATCCCAAGTTTTCATCGCAAACCAAGGAAAAGCTGGTTTCTTCAGAAGTACGCCCGGTAGTGGATGAAGTGGTGGCAGAGAAGTTGAGTGAATTCCTTCTGGAAAAACCCAACGAAGCCAAAATCATCGTCGGAAAAATCATTGATGCCGCGCGTGCCCGTGAAGCCGCCAGAAAGGCGCGCGAAATGACCCGCCGCAAGGGCGCCCTGGACGGTCTGGGGCTTCCGGGCAAGCTTGCTGATTGTCAGGAAAAAGATCCCGCGTTGTGCGAGCTCTACCTGGTGGAAGGGGATTCTGCAGGGGGCTCGGCAAAACAGGGGCGCGACAGGAAATTCCAGGCCATCCTGCCGCTGAAGGGAAAAATCCTGAATGTGGAGCGCGCACGTTTTGACAAGCTGGTTTCTTCCCAGGAAATCGTCACCTTGATCACCGCGCTGGGAACGGGCATCGGCAAGGACGAGTATTCGCCAGAAAAGTTGCGCTACCACCGCATCATCATCATGACGGATGCGGACGTGGACGGCTCGCACATCCGCACGCTGTTGCTGACATTTTTCTATCGCCAGATGCCCGAACTGGTGGAGCGCGGCCACATCTACATTGCCCAACCGCCGCTCTACAAGGTCAAGCACGGCAAGAGCGAACAATACGTCAAGGATGACTTTGAACTGAATCAATACCTGCTGACCCAGGCACTCAACGGCGCGGAACTCAGGAGCGGTGAAACGGTGGTCAGTGGCCCTGCCCTTGAAAGTGTCGCGCGCGAATACCTGCTGGCCGAAGCGGTGATTGATCGCATTGGTCGTGTCATCGAGCCCGTGGTGTTGAATGCCTTGCTGCAAAACCCCATCGAAAACATGGACAGCCTGGAGACGGCCCAACAAACGGCAGACCAGTTGCAACAGCAACTGGCGTCAGCAGGAATACAGGTCACAGCCCAACCCGATGAGCGTCATGGCGGGTTCAAGCTCGTCATTGTGCGTACCACCCACGGCAACATCCACACCAGTACGCTGGATCGTGATTTCCTTGGTACGGGAGACTATGAGCAGATCAAAAAAACGGCGCGCGTGCTGCACGGTTTGATCGGTAAGGATTCGGTCATCGCCCGGGGCGAGCGGAAAGTGGCCGTCACCACCTTTCAGGAAGCGCTGGCCTGGCTGCTGGGAGAAGTCCGAAAAACCATGGGTATCCAGCGCTACAAAGGTCTGGGCGAGATGAACCCGGATCAGTTGTGGGAAACGACCATGGATCCAAACACACGCCGGTTACTGCGGGTACAGATCGAGGATGCCATTCGCTCGGATGAGGTGTTTACCACCCTGATGGGAGACGAGGTGGAACCCCGTCGACAGTTCATCGAGAAAAATGCGCTGGGTGTGACCAACCTTGACGTGTAACGCGGCCGACTGATCTGAGGAAAGCCGCACCGGCCATGCTTTCCATCATCATTCCTACCTGGAACAACCTCGGGTTGTTGAAGTGTTGTATTGCCAGCATCCAGCGTTGCACCACCCTGCCCTTTGAGATCGTCCTGCATGTCAACGATGGCAGTGACGGTACGCTGGAGTGGGTGCGTTCCCAGGACATCCTGCACACGCATTCACCAGAGAACATTGGAATCTGCCTTGCCATGAATCAGGCTGCGGCGCTTTCCACGCAGCCTTATCTGGTATACCTCAACGACGACATGGTGTGCTGTCCGGGTTGGGATACTGCATTGATGGCGCGGATAACCGCGCTCGGCACCGATGCCTTCATGGTTTCAGGAACCATGATCGAGCCGCGCGAAACGGGCAATCCTTGCGTCATCGTTCGGGATTACGGCAACGGCCCCGAGAATTTCAGGGAAGAGGCCTTGCTGCGCGACCTGCCAGGCCTTCACAAGGACGACTGGTATGGCGCCACATGGCCGCCCTCCATCGTGCACCGCGATTGGTGGGCCAAGGTGGGGGGCTACAGCCCCGAGTTTTCACCGGGCATCAGTAGCGACAATGATTTTTCCATGAAAATGTGGCATGCGGGCTGCCGGATCTTTCTGGGCGTGGGCGCCTCGCGGGTTTACCACTTCATGTCCCGTTCCACCGGCAAGGTGGTGCGTAACGATGGACGGAAGCAGTTTCTGCACAAGTGGGGCATGACGCAGTCCACCTTTGACAGACATTTCCTGCGGCGCGGCCAGCGTGCACGGCAAGCCAGTCTCCCTGAGCCCGTCAAGTCCGCCCGGTATTACTGGGATTTGCTGCGAGGAAAAATCAAGCTGATCTGGCGCTGAGCACTCAGGCCCCTGCGGCAGGGGTTGTCTTCTTTTTGGCTGCCGGTTTTTTGGCAGCAGTCTTCTTCACGGTTGTTGTTGCGGCTTTCCTGGCGGGCGCTTTCTTTGCCGCGGGTTTTTTCGCAGCCGCTTTCTTGGGGGCAGCGTTCTTTTTGGGTGCGGCCTTCTTCTTGGGCGCGGGCTTGCCGCTCTTGGCGGCCTTCTCTGCCAGCAGGGCCAGGGCCTCATCCAGCGTCAATGTTTCCACCTCAACGCCGCTGGGTATCGTGGCATTGACCTTGCCGTGTTTGACGTAAGGTCCGTATCGTCCACTGTAAACTCCCACGGGTTGCTGGTCCTCTGGGTGGGGCCCCAGTTGCCGCAACGAGCCGCGTCCCGCACTCTTGGGTTCAGCCCAGATCTGCAAGGCGCGCTCCAGTGCGATATCGAATACGTTGTCGGATTTCGGAATGGAACGAAAGGCCCCGTCATGTTGAATGTAGGGGCCAAAGCGTCCAATGTTGACGGTGACTTTTTTGCCGGTATCCGGGTGGATTCCAAGCTCGCGCGGCAGTGACAGCAGCCGCAAGGCGATATCCAGGGTGACCTGGGTGGGCAACAGGTTTTTGGGCAGCGAGATGCGTTTGGGCTTTTTGCCTTCGGGAGCCGTGTCTCCCAGTTGCAGGTACGGTCCGTAGGGACCATTGAGCAGCAGGATGGATTGGCTGCTTTCCGGGTCTGTCCCCACAACGACGGGCTCTGCCAAGCCGGTGGCGCCATCCAGGTTTCGGGTGAAATCGCATTCGGGAAAACCGCTGCACCCCACAAACTTGCCGCGTCTCCCCAGGCGAATGGACAGGGGTTTGCCGCACTTCGGACAGGCTTCATCCAGGGATTCCTGGGTGACATCTGCACGCGAAACGGAAGCCTTCTCTTCCACCTGGCTGGAAAACCCTTCCCAGAACTGGGCAAGAACCGGAATCCACTCCAGCTTGCCTTCAGAAATCAGGTCCAGCTGGTCTTCCAGACGCGCGGTGAAGTCGTAATCCACATAGCGTGAAAAATGTTCCGTCAGGAATTTATTGACCACAACACCCACATCGGTGGGCGTAAAGCGCTTTTTATCCAGCAGAACATATTCGCGGTGAACCAGCGTACTGATGATGCTGGCGTACGTGGAAGGCCGCCCGATGCCGTATTCCTCAAGGGCCTTGACGAGGCTGGCCTCCGAGTAGCGGGGTGGGGGCTGGGTAAAGTGCTGTTCACCCCATAACTGGTCAACGGGTAACCCTTCTCCTTCCTCCAGCTGGGGCAGCCGGGCCTCGTCATCCGATTCTGCCGAAGGACCCTTTTCGGACACGTCATCCTCATCTTCCCGGTAGACCGCGATGAACCCGGGGAAAACCAGGGTTTGCCCATTGGCACGAAACAGGTTTTGCGCACCACCCACGCTGATATCCACCTTGACCGTGTCAAACTGTGCCTGGTTCATCTGGCTTGCCACAGTGCGTTTCCAGATCATTTCGTAAAGTCGAAACTGATCGGGGTTGAGGTGTCCCCGCAAATTGGCCGGGGTCCGCGCGATGGAAGTGGGGCGGATGGCCTCATGCGCTTCCTGGGCGTTTTTGGACTTGTTGGCATAGAGTACGGGCTTTGATGGCAAATACTCGCGATCAAAATTACTCTGGATATGTGAACGGATATCCTGCAGGGCCTCTTGCGACAGGCTGACCGAATCCGTACGCATGTAGGAGATCAGGCCTACGGCGCCGCCGCCGATATCGATCCCCTCATAAAGCTGTTGCGCCACCTTCATGGTGCGATCAGTGGTAAACCCCAGTTTGCGCACAGCCTCCTGCTGCAAGGTGGATGTCGTAAACGGCGCGGCAGGGTGCCGCTGCTTGCGCTTCTTCTCCACCTGGACGACTTTGGCAGGTTTGCCCTTGAGCGCAGTGAGAATTTCCGTCTGCCGTTCTTCTGTACCCACGCTCATCTGCTGAACTTTCGTGCCTTCAAACTGGATCAGGCGTGCTGTAAAGGGTTGTCCGTCCTTATGGCTATCCAGGTGAAGTGACCAGTACTCTTCGCTTTTAAAGGCGGCGATCTGGTTTTCGCGTTCCACGATGAGACGCAAGGCCGGGCTTTGTACGCGTCCAGCCGATAGTCCGCGGCGAATTTTCTTCCACAACAGGGGCGAGAGGTTGAAGCCCACCAGATAATCCAGTGCGCGTCGCGCCTGCTGGGCATTGACGAGCGGCATGGAAATTTCGCGCGGATGGGCTACGGCCTCCTGAACGGCGTTCTGTGTGATTTCGTAAAACGTGACGCGCTGCAACGACTTGTTCTTCAGCAGCTTTTTGGACTTTAAAATCTCGGCCAGGTGCCAGGCAATGGCTTCGCCTTCGCGGTCCGGATCGGTTGCCAGATAGATGTGATCAGCGGCCTTGACGGCGCGGGTGATGGCATCAACGTGCTTTTCGTTGCGCTCCACCAACTGATATTTCATGGCGAAATGATCGTCAGGGTCCACCGCGCCTGATTTGGGTACCAAATCGCGCACATGGCCGTAGGAAGCCAGGATTTCAAATCCCGGGCCGAGATACTTTTTTAGAGTCTTCGCCTTGGAAGGCGATTCGACGATGAGCAGGTTTTTGGACACGAGAAGGTGAGCGGTTATTGCAACATCCAGTCTTGGTAGTGAATCAGTTCTTCAACCAGCAGCGCATCCATCGGGTGCCCCTGACGCCAAAGCACCATCAAGACGATCAGCTTCAGGCGCTCCAGGTCGACTTCGGGCTCATCCAGCGCCATGACTCCGGCAAGAATCCATTCCCGCTGGCGCGGCGCCAGAATCTGGTTATTCTCAAGAAAGGCCAGGAAGCCCCAGCCCTGTGAGCCAATGCGTTCGTATTCCGACGGGTCGAGGCAGCGTTGTGATACCGAATGGGTGAGTGCGCCACCATGGTCGGGTTGACCGATTTGATCGATGTCGTCCAGCCAGGCCAGCGCCTCTTCAACCTCGGTTTCTTCAAAACCTGCCGCAAACAGCCGGTTTTGCAGCACGGTGTGCGTGGGATAAATACCGCTGGCAAAAAAATTTTCGTAAACGAAAATAAGAATGTCGACCATGAGTACCGCCCCTTAGAATGATGAATCACTTCAGGCGGAGTGCGGTCAACGCCGCCCGAAATCCAGTCGCTGATAACGGCCGCCCGGCAATACTGCAATCTGGCCGAAGAGCTCAAGCGAGGTCAGCATGAGGGATACCTGTCCGGTCGTCAAGCCGGTACGGTGACAAATTTGGTCCAGGGACAGGGGACCCTGAATCAATTCATGGAGTACGGATTGCGAATTTTCAGGAAGTTCGGCAATCACGGCGGGTGGCTCTGGCGTGTCCGGCGCAAGGTCAGGTGTCTGGTAGCGCAGCTCCTCCAGGATGTCCCGGGCCGTTTCCACCAGTTTGGCGCCATCCCTGATCAGGCGATGGCAACCCTTTGAGAAGGGGGAGTGAATCGACCCCGGAATGGCAAAGATTTCACGCCCTTCCTCCAGCCCAAGACGGGCGGTGATGATGGAACCACTGGTGAGGCTGGCCTCGACGACCAGGCAACCCATGGAGATTCCGGCAATGATCCGGTTGCGCTTGGGAAAGTGCCATTTTTGGGCTGGCGTGCCCAATGCAAACTCGCTGATGATGGCGCCCTGGGCTGCAATATCCTGCGCGAGGTTTTTGTTGCGGGCGGGATAGACGCGGTCGGCTCCGGTCCCGATCACGGCGATCGTGCTGCCCTTCCCTCTTAACGCTCCGCGATGTGCGGCGGCATCGATTCCCTCGGCAAGCCCGCTGACAATGGTGATCCCGGCATGGGAAAGCGCTTCGGCAAAGGCTTCGGCGTCGAGGCAGCCCTGTCGGGTGGCATTGCGACTGCCGACGATGGCCAGCATGGGGCGGGACAGCAAGGCAGGGTTTCCCTTCACGAACAGGTAATCCGGACGATCCGAGAGCTCCTTCAGTAACGCGGGGTAGGCCTGCTCGTCGTGAAGCACGAAATGGTTTTCTGGATGCACCAGCCAGTCCCTGGTCTCGGCAGCTTGTCCGGAAGTAAGCCAGCGAAGCAAGGGGTCTGGGCCTGGGGGGGTGACAGCTTTCAATGGGGCTCTCCGGTCAGGACCGCTATAATAGTATCCTTGAGGCAGGAACACTGTCGGAAACAGACTTTAATTATGGCGCTTCTCCCCATACTTCATTATCCAGACCCTCGTTTGCACACCCGCGCAACGGAAGTGACCGAGGTGGACGCACAAATCCGAAAGCTGGTGGACGACATGGCCGAAACCATGCGTGCCGCAGTGGGCATCGGCCTTGCCGCAACCCAGGTGGATGTGCATAAGCGTTTGATTGTTCTGGATGTATCTCAAGATCAGCAGCACCTGCAGGTCTTCATCAATCCGAAACTGGTTTCAAAGGACGGCATCCAGGAGCGCGAGGAAGGCTGCCTCTCGGTTCCCGGAATCTATGACAGGGTCACGCGGGCGGAACGCATCGTCGTGGAAGCGCTTGATCGTGAAGGAAAGCCCTTCACGCTGGAGGCCGAAGGCTTGCTGGCCACCTGCATCCAGCACGAAATGGACCATCTGGATGGCAAGGTTTTTGTAGAGTACCTGTCCCAACTCAAACAAAACCGGATTAAAACCAAGTTACGAAAACGAGCCCGGGAAACCTTGTAATGCGCATGGTCTTTGCAGGAACCCCGGAGTTTGCTGCGCGCAGTCTGGAGGCGTTGATTGCTGCAGGTCACGACGTGGTTGCGGTCCTCACCCAGCCCGACCGCCCAGGCGGTCGGGGGTTCAAGGTCCTTCCCAGTCCGGTCAAGCGCGTGGCTTTGGCGGCCCATGTGCCTGTGTACCAGCCAGAAACCCTGAAATCTGCTGAAGCGCTGGCACTGATCCAGGGTTTTGCCGCGGAAGTCATGGTGGTCTCGGCGTATGGCCAGTTGCTGCCCGGAGAGATTTTGCGCGCAACCCCTCGTGGCGCCATCAACATTCACGCCTCCCTGTTGCCGCGCTGGCGCGGTGCAGCACCCATTCAACGCGCACTCCAGGCGGGTGACGCGGTAACCGGCATCAGCATCATGCAGATGGACCCGGGGCTGGACACTGGCCCCGTTTTGCTGGAACGGCCCTGTCCCATCCTGGCCCTGGACACGTGTCACACCCTTCACGACCGATTGGCCGATCTGGGCGCGCGAACCATCATCGAGGCGCTTGAGGGCATACGGTCAGGCCAGTTGAAACCGGTGCCCCAGCCGGCTACAGGGGTGACCTACGCACATAAAATCACGAAGGCAGAAGCATTGCTGGATTGGACAAAAACTGCTGAACAGCTGGCGCGGGACGTGCGTGCGTTCAACCCGTCGCCGGTATCCAGAACGTTTCTGCATGGCGAATTGATCAAGGTTTGGCAGGCCCGGGCAGTGCCGGAACCGCCAGGTGCCGCACCGGGAACGGTGCTGGTTGCGAATGATGACGGCGTTGACGTGGCGTGCGGCGAGGGGCGGCTGGCGTTGCACATGTTGCAACGCGCGGGGGGAAAACCCATGACTGCAGGTGAATTTATCAAAGGCTTTCCAGTGATGCTGGGCGAGC
>VFSW01011670.1_pt1 | contig 12312 bp, 13 predicted proteins | sample 5358111 | NCBI WGS metagenome assembly VFSW01 (sample SAMN11554181, study PRJNA540505) | mine drainage metagenome | isolation source: sediment from site ElyBrook_90M | place: USA: Ely Copper Mine, Vershire, VT | collected 2017
CCCCCCGGCCCCCCCGGGGGCCGCGGCGGGCCCCCCATGCCGGCCGGGGGGGGTTTAAACCAAACCAACATGTCCCCCCCGGGGCACGGGCGGGGCCCTCAACGTAGCCGCGACTTGCCTCGATCAGATCGGAGCTTCGACCTTGTTAGCCGGGTCGTTGATGTTGGTGATATCCATGGTCATCTCGAAAACGTCCGAGCCGCCCGATGACTTGATGGAGACGCCCACCGGATAGCCGCCATCCTTGGCCACCCACGCGTCCGCCGACCAGGTTCCGCCGGTCACTCCGAGCATGCTGCCGTAGGTGCCGATGATGCTGGCATCAGCCTGGTAGTGGATCGTGGCCATGCCGTTCCGCTGTTCCTCACCAACGGCCTTGTAGCCGCTGGCCGCGCTACCCACGTACGAGCCGAAGAGCTTGTCCGGGGCAAAGCTGTCCGCCATCGCCGTGCTCGACGTGTCCTCGGACTGTATCCAGGAGGTGCCGAGCTTGGTGTAGGTCTTGCCGCCGACCTCGATGATCTCCATGCCCATGAACGACATGTAGGCTGCCTTGGTGGGCTTCATGACCACGGTGCCCTTGATCGGGTCGGGGCCGAGCATGGAGCCGTACGTCCCGCCCTTCATGACAAGGGTGAAGCGATAACTGGTGATGTCCGAGAGCTTGTTGACGGATCCCGCGAGATCGCCGCCGTTGTTGCCGGCAGGCGTGGCCTCGGAGCCGCCCCCTGCGGAAGAGGCCGTGACCTGGGGTGCGTTGGTCTTGTTGCCGTTGTTGGGAGCCTGGGTGGACGAGCTGCTCGAGCAGGCGCCGAAGGCGACTGCAACCCCGAATGCGAGCGCGAGCGGGCCGGCCAGGCGGAGGTTCCGGGTGAAAGAAGGCGCCATGTGTCTCCTCGTGAACAAGCGCTGGACCCGTGACGGCGGGCCTTCGGCAGCCACCGGATAGGGTAGCAAAGACGCCGCGGTTCCTACCCTGAGGCACCAGTACCATGACGCCCGGACATCTGCGCGGCCTTCCTCGGTCTCGACGGACCGATCGCCTTAGGAGGCGGCCACGGCTGAGGGCGGGCGCTGCGGATCCGGGCTGCGGCTCAGCCCGAAACTTGAACAACTTCCGCCACACGTATGTTGTGCGAGATCTGCTGGCTCGGAGCGGGGCTCCGGGACCTCGAGCGCGTGTTGGCAGTTCATCGCCACGCACTTCCACGCGGTTCGGCGCGGCGCTGCCGCCTCCCGGGACTGCCGAGCGGGGCTGATTCCTCGCACAACTTTCGCCTCATGGAAGTTGTTCAAGAACTGGGCAAGCGAGCCGCGCGCCGGCCACGCCACGCGGCCACGCCACTCGCCCACGCCACGCCGGCCACGCCGCCACGCGGCCCACGCCCCGAACCCAGGCTCTACCTCAAGGCGTCGCGGTAGAGCCTGGCGGTCAGAGCGCCTCCGGCAAGCGGCTCCACGACCGCAAGATCGACGGCGAAGGGCAGAGCCGGCAGGGCCGTACCGTCGGGCAGGCAGCCAAGCTCGAGCAGTCGGGCGATTCCGGCGCGCAGGTGAGCCCGCTTGCGGAAGTCGAACGTCTCCTCCACGAGGCCGAACTCGCGTGAGCTCCGGTAGCGGACCTCCACGACGACGAGGCGAGGCGGCGGACCCGGATCGACGGCGAGGATGTCCAGCTCGCTGCGGCCGGCGTGCAGGTTCCGGGCGAGGACGCGCCAGCCGCGCCCGGCCAGCCGGTCCACGACCAGCTGCTCGGCGGCGTCGCCGACCTTCTGCCTGGCCGTTCGCTCGTGAGCCTTCTCGACCGTCATGCGCTCCTCGATCGGCCGAGCAGCCGGTCAGCCGAGGAGTTCGACCGCCTCGAGCAGGTCCGGCTCTTCGGCATCCTCGGTCGCCGCGTCGGCACCCGGGTCGGCGGATTCGCCGCAGGGCGGCTGCCCGATCGCCTCATTCTCCCAGAGGCTCATTTGCTGCCGATCACGGCACGGGGCGAAGGAGATCCGGTGGATGGGGCTGAGGCCGAGGGCCTCGAGGCCGGCCCGGTGCTCCGGCGCGGCGTAGCCCTTGTTGCTCGCGAGGTCGTAGCCGGGATACAGCGCGTCCATCTCTTCCATCAGTGAATCGCGGGCGACCTTGGCCACCACCGACGCGGCCGCCACGGAGGCGCACAGCCGGTCCGCCGAAACGAGCACTCGCTGGTAGACGGGCACCTCCGGAAGGATCACCGCGTCCAGAAGGAGCGCGTCCGGCCGGATCGAGAGCCTCGCGGCGGCGAGCGTCTGGGCAAGCAGCGTGGCCTGGAGGATGTTGATGCGGTCTATCAGCTCCGGGCTGACGAAGGCGATCGACCACGCCACGGCATGCGCCCGGATCTCGGCGTCCAGGCGGCGCCGCTCCTCGGGCTTGAGAAGCTTGGAGTCGCGGAGGCCGCGGGGCTGCCAATCGGGCGGGAGGATGACCGCGGCGGCGGTCACGGGGCCGGCGAGACAGCCTCGGCCCACTTCGTCGATGCCGGCCACGTGGCGGTAGCCCCGTTCCCACAGGACTCGCTCTTCCACGAAGTCCGGGTCCAAGCGGGCCTTGTGCCAGGGCTCAACCTGGCGGCGGCCGCCGGCCGCCGCGGCCGCGCACCCCGTCGGACCCCGCCACGGCCCGGGGGCCGTTCGGACGGGGTCCTCGCCTGGAGTGGCTGAGCGACGGGCTGCCGGCATGTCGCTCCGAGTATCTAGCTGTTGGGCGTCCGCCGCTCGCGGAGCGTCGCGGCCTTGCCGGATCGACCGCGCAGGAAGTACAGCTGGGCACGCCGGGCCTGGCCGTGGCGGACGACTTCGATCTTGTCGATGCGCGGGCTGTTGACCTTGAAGGTCCGCTCCACTCCGACGCCGCTGGCGACGCGTCGGACGGTGATGGAGCGCTGGATTCCGCCGCCCCGAAGGCGCATCACGGTGCCTTCGAAGACCTGGACGCGCTCGCGGTTGCCCTCGACGACCTTGGCTGCGACGCGCACGGTGTCGCCGGGGGCGAGCTCCGGAATATCGGTCCGGATCTGGTCCTGGGTGATCTCGTCGAGCACGTTCACGGCTGGTCCCTACTCTTCGTCAAGCGGCGCGGCTGCGCTCATGGTCGTGTTTTACGCAGCGCGGCTGCGATGAAGACACATGGAACAGGCCACCATAGTCAGCTTGCTGACTCGCGGCCGACGGCGAAGGATAGCACAACTGATGCCGCCGGCTGCAGCTGGCCGTGGCGCTGAGGAGCCCCCTACTCCTCGGTTGGCGACCTCTCGGCGCCGACCGACGATTCCGCCGCCGCATTCTCCGCCGCTTCCTCGGCCCGGACTTCCGCCAGAAGCTTCGTCTCTTCCTTCGTGGGGGCGCGACCCTCGAGCAGGTCCGGCCGCCGTCGCAGGGTCCGCCGTAGCGCCTCCTTCAGGCGCCACTTACGAACGGCCTCGTGGTTGCCGCCCGTGAGCACCGTCGGAACCGTCATGCCGGCGAACTCCGGCGGCCGAGTGAACTGCGGATACTCGAGAAGACCAGTGGTGAACGACTCCTCGGCGGTCGATTCGGCGTCGATGGCCCCTGGGAGCAGCCGCAGGATCGTGTCGATCATGACCATCGCCGGGATCTCTCCGCCGGAGAGCACGTAGTCGCCGATGGACAGCTCCACGTCCACCAGGGAGCGGATGCGCTCATCCACGCCCTCGTAGCGCGGGCACAGGATGACGATGTGGGGGCGCAGTGCAAGGTCGTGGGCGCGAGCCTGGCCGAAGACCTCGCCGCCTGGGTCCGGGAGGATCACGGTCGAGCCCGGGCGGCGCACCGCGTCGAGCGCCGCGGCCACGGGCTCCGGGCGCAGAACCATGCCCGCACCGCCGCCGTAGGTGTAGTCGTCCACCGTCTTGTGTCGGCCCAGACCCCATTGCCGCAGGTCGTGGACGCGGACCGTGGCCAGGCCGCGCGACTGGACGCGGCCGGGAATGCTCTCGGCAAGCGGCCCCGCGAACATGCCGGGGAACAGCGTCAAAACATCGATCTCGATCGGTGAGCGCGCGGGTGCGGCCTCGACGCTCGCCCCGGCACTCCCCTCGACGTCCTCGCCTTCGAGACTCATTCGGCCGCCCCGTCCGGTTCCGCCGCCTCGCCTGGCTCAATCGCTTCGTCGCCCGGTGCGTCGTCGACCGGCTCGTCCGCCAGGCCCAGTGCCTCGACGTCCACCACGATCTCGCCGCGCGAAGGCGCGAATATGCGGACGACCGAGCGCACGAGCGGAATGTCCAGCTCGCCGGCCGGACCGCGGGTCACGGCCACCTCGGCGCCTCCGGCGCGATAGAGATCCACGACCTCGCCGAGGGGCGCCCCGTCGGTCGAGACCACCTTCGCGCCGACGACCTGGTGCCAGTAGAACTCGCCACGGGGCAGCTGCTCGCCGGGGGCAACGACGGCCTCGAGGTACGCGTCCCGGAGCGTCTCAGCGGCAGTCCGGTCGACCAGCTCGGCGAAGCGCAGCCGCCAGCCGACCTTGTCCTGCTCGGCTTCCACGATTGTCAGGGGCGCTTCGGACCCCTCGACGTACAGCGAACGACCGACCGCGAACCGTTCGTCGGCGCGGTCGGTCAGAGACTCGAGTCTGACGGTGCCCTTGAGTCCGTGGAAGCCGCGGACACGGCCGACTACGAGCCGCTCGCCAACGCTCACGGCCGGCGGCCGCTAGCACTCATGCAACGCTCAGCTGATCTCGAGAGAAACGGACTCGCCGTCGCGTGCCGACATGACCTTGAGCAGAGTCCGGAGCGCCTTGGCAACGCTGCCGTTGCGCCCGATCACCTTGCCCATGTCGTCTTCGGCGACGTGAAGCTCGATCACGGTGCCTTCGGGCCCGTCGTGAACCTCAACTACCACCGAGTCGGGATCGTCGACGAGATTCTTCGCGACGTACTCGACCAGATCCTGGGCTGCCATGAGCCTCCTTTTGCTGTGAACTCGGGAATTGCGCCGTTCGATCGCCACCGGCGGGACCGGCGCGGCGCCCAGACCCTATTTGGCCGCGGCCTTCCTGGTCTCGGTCTTGGGGATGACGCCGGCGCCCTGGAGCAGCCTGGAGACCGTGTCCGACGGCGACGCGCCCTGCGCGAGCCACTTCTTGACCTTGTCGGCGTCCACCACGAACTCGACCGGATTCGTCCGAGGGTTGTAGTGGCCGAGGGTCTCGATGGCCTTGCTGTCGCGGGCGCTGCGTCCGTCCATGACGACCACCCGATAGGCGGGCTGCTTGGTTGCCCCAACGCGGGTGAGGCGAATTCGAACTGCCATGTGCGAGCTGCTTCCTCCTAGAGGGTTCTTCCGTTCGTGGTGCGCGAGTCTACCTTGCCATGAGCACGACTCGCACCGTCGTCGTGTCGCCACCGATCACCGCATAGCCGATGCCGCCGAAGTGATCGAAGTAGGGCTTGTAGTTGGTGGTCCAGCTGGCCGAGCTCATTGCCGCCTTGCCGATCTGGTCTTCGAGGGCCGGAACGTTCAGGTAGAACGAGCCCATGTTGCTGGATCCGACCGCGTTCATGACTGCGCTGTAGTCCGACTGGGCCGAGAGCGCGTTCGAGGACGTGGTGTCGATCACGGCCTTGGCGAAAGTGTCCTGGTATCCGGCCACGATGAGGTTGTCCTTGACCGTCAGCCCGATGGAGATCGCCGGAGTGGCCGGCAGGGCGGCGGTACCGGTGCTGGTCTGCGGGACGGTGATGACCGTGATGGTCTGACCGTTGTAGGTCTCCGTGCCGCTCTTGAGCCCGGTCGAACCGCCCGCGAGGGCCACGAAGTTGGTCAGCATCGCCAGCTTGGTCTTGGCCGTGGTCGCGTCGGGGGTCTGGACGACGAGCCCGCCGCCGAACGTGCCGTTGGTGTCCGTGACCGCGACAGCGGCGTCCTGGATCCAGTCAACGCCGCCGATCAGCGCGATCGCATCCTTGACCTGCTTGATCTGATCCGCGGCGATGCCCGTGCTCGAGCCCGCCGACGAGAGGCTGTCCAGCAGCTTGTTGACCTGGCTGCCGAGCGAGTGACCTTCGATCACCGCAACGGTGTCGCCGGGCAGGCGGGTTGCGATCTGGCTGGTGTGGTTGTCGGCCGCCGCGCTGGTGCCGCCGGCCATCGTTTCCATCACCATCCGGTCCGACTCGGCTCGAACCGATCCACCGATCCAGCTGGGCATCTTGCTCAGGTCGATCGCGGGCGCCGCACTCGCGCCGAGCATCGGGGCAAGCATGCTCAGGCTGTCCACCACGCTTCCGACGTAGACCTTGGGATCCATGTAGAACCGGGCGAGGGCGTCGCCCGAGAGCGACTTCATGGCCGCCTGGTAATTGGCGTTGTCGGCCAGCGAACCCTTGGACTTCGTGTCGAGAGCGGCCTTCACCGCAGTGGGCGTGCCCAGAATGAGATCCTGGTTGGTGAAGGCGTAGGCACCCTGCTCACCCGAGTCGGCAAGCGTGTACATCGTCTCGCCGGCGTAGGTCTGTGAGGTGGCGGTGACGTGGTTCCGGCTCAGCTCGTCGCTGACCCAGGACTCCGCCTTGGCGCGGTCCTTGAGGGCCACCAGGGCCACCGCGTCCGGAACCATCGCGCTCATCGGCGCGGTGCCGCCCATCATCGGAGCCAGGCTCGGCAGCGTCATCGACTGGCCCCCCGGCAGCACAGCGACCGAGACCTCGCCTTCCATCCATGGTTTGAAGGCGGAGGTGTAGGCCAGATCCGGCGAGATGCTGCCGGTGATCCGGTTGAAGATCTCGTCCAGGGCGTTGTCGAACTGGGCTCGATCCGCGAAGCCCGGGAAGTGGCTCAGGAAGTCGGCGAGCTTCTGATGCTGGTCGCCCGGCAGGTCCGTCCGCAGCTCCACGAACATCCAGGTGTTCTTGGGCGCCATGCTCGCGGTCAGTGACTTGGTGCCCGAGGCGCCGGAGAGGACGAATGCGCCCGCGGCCGTGACCAGGGCGACGCTCATGACGATCGCGCCCGCGATTGCCCAGCGGAACTTGTGCGTCCGCGACTTAGCGACGACCGGCTGGAGAGGCAGTTCCGAGCCTGCGGGTGCGTACATGCCAGCCGGGTAGGGCTGCTGATATTGCGGCGCGTACCCCTGGGGCGGGTAGGCGTAGCCCTGCGGCGCGGCCTGCTGGTCGTAGGGCGGCTGGCCGTAGGGCTGCGTCGGATACGGCTGCGCGGGATACGGCTGCTGGGGATACGGCTGGCCCTGGGCGGGCGCTTGCCCGTATTGAGGCTGGCCGTATACGGGCTGAGCCCATTGAGGCTGAGCGTCTTGAGGCTGGACCGGTTGCGGGGCCCAGGCGGGGACGGCGGGCTGCGCGGCCGTCTGGTTGTCATCAGCCGGCAGACCCGCCGGTCGTTCCTGGCCTTCGAATGGATTCATGGTCTTCCCTCTTTACCTGCCGAGCATGCCGGGCATGCGCCGGATTCCTCGGGCTCCACCCATCTGCTTCATCATCTTCTGCAGTTCGCTGAACTGCTTCACGAGCTGGTTGACATCCTGCAGTCGAGTGCCCGAGCCCTGCGCAATTCTGCGCCGTCTGGCCCCGTTCAGGATGTTCGGATCGCTGCGCTCGGCCGGCGTCATCGATCGGATGATCGCTTCGACCCGCTTGAGATCGCCCCTGTCCACCGACGCCTGCGCCTGTTTGGCCATTCCGCCGAGTCCCGGGATCATCTCGATGAGGCCGCCGAGCGGGCCCATCTTCTGGAGCTGCTGCATCTGGTCGAGCATGTCCTGGAGAGTGAAGCTGTTCTTGCGCAGCTTCTCGGCCATGCGCGCGGCCTGCTTCTCGTCCAGTGTCTCCTGGGCCCGCTCGATGAGCGTCAGGACGTCGCCCATGCCCAGAATGCGGCCGGCGAGGCGGTCCGGGTAGAACGGCTCCAGGGCGTCGGTCTTCTCGCCCGTGCCCAGGAACTTGACGGGCAGCCCGGTGACGGCGGAGATGGACAGGGCCGCGCCGCCGCGTGCGTCGCCGTCGATCTTCGTCAGGATGAGGCCGGTGACCGGGACCGCGGCGGCAAATGCCTGGGCCACGTTGACGGCTTCCTGGCCGGTCATCGCGTCGACGACGAGGACGGTCTCCGAGGCCTTGATCCACGTCGAGAGATCCGCGATCTCCTTCATGAGCGGCTCGTCCACGGTCAGGCGGCCGGCCGTATCGAGGATCACGGTGTCGCGGACGAGCCTGCGGGCGCCATCGAGCCCGCCTTTGGCGATGTCCCTGACGCTCGTTCCGGCGGGCGCCCGGTGGACCGGCATGTCGAGCGCTTTGCCGAGCGTCTCGAGCTGGTCCGCGGCCGCCGGCCGGTACGGGTCCGCGGCGACGAGGAGAGGCCGGCGGCCCTGCTTGTGGAGATACCGCGCCAGCTTGGCGGCGCTCGTGGTCTTGCCCGAACCCTGCAGTCCGACGAGCAGGACGACCGCCGGGTTGCCCGTGAGGTGGAAGGTTCGATCCCCCGCCGAGAGGAGAGCGACGAGCTCCTCATTGACGATCTTCACGACCTGCTGGCCGGCCGTCAGGCTGTCGAGTATCTCGGCGCCGGTCGCTCGTTCGCGCACGCGAGCCACGAAGTCCTTGACGACCTTGAAGTTGACGTCCGCTTCGAGAAGCGCCAGACGCACTTCGCGCATGGCCGCGTCGACATCGGCCGCGCTCACGCGGCCCCGGCCGGTGAGTGTCCCGAGGGTCTTACGCAGCCGCTCGCTCAGAGCGTCGAACATGGGTGGTTGGACTCCCGATCCGTATCGCCGCCACGGTAGCTTGAAGCGGCGTTGGGCCGCGGATTCTGGCGGCACCGAAGGCGCGGGGAGCATACCGCATCGACGTGGCGAACGACAGATGGCCCACCCGGCCTATCGTCGAGCGACCGATATCCGCTCGGCCGGGCTCGGTCCGGCGGGCGGGACCACACGGCCGGAGCGGCCCACTAACGACCCATCGCGCCGGGCCTGGTGGTGGGTTAACGTTCGCCCGTGGACGTTCGACCCGACTTTCCGCGCCGGAGCAGCGCCCGGACCGACCCCGGGGATTCGAGGCTCAAGCACGGCTCGGACCTCCTCGCTCGGAACAAGCCCGAGACCGCCGAGCAGGTCTTCCGTACGGTGCTCGAGGAGTTCCCCGATTCGGCGATGGCGCACGCGATGCTCGCGATGGCGCTCTCCGATCAGGGCCGCGGCCGCGACGCCCTCTTCAGCGCGGACTTTGCCGTGGCCCGCGACCCGAACCTGTCCATGGCCCACGCGGCCCGCGCCTGCGCTCTCGAGACGATGGGCATGACCTGGGAAGCCGAGATGGAGAGCCGCCAGGCCGTGGCCCTAGCGCCCACGGATCCCAATCGCCACTCGGACCTGGCCGGCATCGTCGGCCGCGCCGGCAAGTACCAGGAAGCGCTCGAGATCACGAGCCGCGGACTCTCCCTGAACCCGCAGCACCTGCCTTCGCTCCACTGCCGCGCTTTGGCGCTGGTGTCTCTCGGGCGTACCGAGGAGGCCGGCCAGGTTCTCTCGTCGGCGCTTCTCGAAGACCTGGACCTCGCCCAGCTGCGCGCCAGTATCGGCCTGGCCCTCGAGAGCAAGCACGACACGAAGGGCGCGGCGGCCGAGTATCGCGAGGCCTTGCGCCTCGATCCATCCGTTTCCGCGGCCCGTGACGGCCTGCGCCGTCTCGAAGGCCGCTACCAGCGACTTCTTCCGGCCAGACTCAAGCGAAGAGATCGCCCGTGACGCCGGAGGGGGCGGATCGCAAGCGCGATGAGCGCGATCATCTCCGCAAGGATGGCTTCGGCAGAGACGGCGATCGCAAAGGCAGCGGGAGTTCCGGCACGGGATCGGGCGAGCGTGCGAACCGGCCGGCCCTTGCTCGAATCGCCCAGGCCGCCGATCTCTACACCGCCGGCCGGTACGACCTGGCGGAGCAGTCGGCTCGTGCCGCCCTGCGTCAGGAGCCCGAGGGCGCCCAAGCCCACGCCCTGCTGGCGATGTCGCTGGCCGCGAGTGACCATGGCAGGGAAGCCCTCGACGAAGCCGACATCGCCATCGGGCTCGATCCGGACAGCGCCCTGGCGCACAAGGCGCGGGCGGAGGCCTTTCTGGCGCTTCGCTACAGCTGGTACGCCGAACAGGAGGCCCGGGAGGCCCTGCGCCTGGACCCCAGCGACATCGACCTCACGATCGACCTGGCCACGATCGTCTTCGGCAGCACGCGGTTCGACGACGCGCTCGTTCTGACCGCCCAGGCGCTCTCCCGGAGGCCACAGTATTCACGGGCCCTCAACATCCACGCGCTGGCCCTTGCCTTCACCGGACGACCCGACGAAGCCCTGGCCGTCCTGGCCACGGCGCTGGCCGCCGCGCCCGAGAAGGCCGGCCTGCACTCAGCGCTCGGCCTGGCGTTCGAACGGTGTGGCGACCTCGAGCACGCCGCCGTCGCCTATCGCGAAGCCTTGCGCCTGAGACCCGACAACGATGCTGCCGCAGACGGTCTGCGCAGCTCGACCGCCTGGTATCGCTGGCTCATCCCGGGCCACGTCATCGGCAGGCTCCGCCATTTCCGGCCGCGCCGGCGAAGCTAGTCGGTGCCGACATCTGCCTGCGTCAGCACGAACGGCCCGAACGAGGCCGGCGTTTGGGATAGAGTCCACGCCACGACCACGGGACGACAACGAGCGGAGGGACTGGAGTCCGGCGATGGCTGACCCCGCGATTGACAGCCTGCGAGCAGCTCTGGCCGTGGCGCCCGAAGACACGACCCTGCGCCAGCTTCTCGCTTCCCGCCTGGCCGAGCGCGGCCGGTTCGACGAGGCGGCCGAGGAGTATCGGGCGGCCGTCAGGCTCCTTCCGAACGACGCCCAGGTCAGGCTGGCGCTGGCTCGCGTCTTCCTCGATGCCGGCCAGGCGGGAGCTGCCGAGATGGCTGCCGGAGACGCCCTCCGGGTGGACGCCTATCTCGGCCCCGGCCACCTGCTCCGAGCCCAGGCGCTGCTCGCCCAGGGCCGGCCGTCCGAGGCCATCAGCGCCTACAGCGTGGCCGTCACGATCGATCCGACCCTCGCGGACGATGCCCTGGCGGTCCGCCTGGGCTTCGCCGCCCCGGCCGCGGGCACGGCGCCGGTCCAATCGGAGCGGCTCAAGAATCCCGAGTCTAAGTCCAACCGGTCCGACACGCGAACGACCCCACCGGCCGACCACCGCTCGAGCGGAGCGCCAGGACCGCAGCGGTCGGAACCCGAGCCCTTCCCGGACGAGATCGACCCGGACGGAATGGCCCGAAGCCATGCCGGCGCTACCTCGCGGGGAGGCGAGGACGAGGAGCAGCCGGATCCGTCCGATTCACTCGGGATCCTCGAGAGGCCGCGCATCTCGTTCGCGGACGTCGGCGGCATGGAACCGCTCAAGGAAGAGATCCGGCTCAGGATTCTGTACCCGCACCTCCACCCCGAGCTCTACAAGGCCTACGGCAAGCAGGCCGGAGGCGGCATCCTGCTGTTCGGAGCCCCTGGCTGCGGCAAAACCCACATTGCCCGGGCAACCGCCGGCGAGCTCGGCGCGGCCTTCATCTCGGTCGGCATCGCCGACGTGCTCGATATGTGGGTGGGCTCGTCCGAGCGCAACCTCCGGGCGATCTTCAACGTGGCTCGGAGTCATGCACCGTCCGTCCTGTTCTTCGACGAGGTGGACGCCCTCGCCGCCTCCCGCAGCGACTTCCGCAGCAGCTCCGCAAGGCATGTGATCAACCAGTTCCTCGCGGAGATGGATGGCGCGGACGCGTCCAACGAGGGTGTACTGATCATCGGGGCGACGAACGCGCCCTGGCACATGGACTCCGCATTCCGGCGACCGGGCCGCTTCGACCAGATCGTGTTCGTGCCGCCGCCGGACCGCGAGGCAAGAATCGAGATCCTGCGAGTGCTGCTGCGAGGGCGCCCGGCACCCGACGCGGACCTGGCCCGCGTTGCCGACGCCACGGACGGTTACTCGGGTGCGGATCTCATGGGCATCGTCAATCGCGCGGTCGAATCGAAGCTCGCCGCGGCGCTTCGGGACGGGATCCCGCGGCCGATCGTCACCGACGATCTCCTCAAGGCCGCCCGGTCGCTTGCCCCCACCACCCGAGAGTGGTTCTCCACGGTCCGCAACTACGTCCTCTACTCGAACGAAAGCGGGATCTACGACCCGGTCCGGCCGTATCTCAAGAACCGCTGACCGACGTGGCAGAGCTGGCCGGCCAGGCCGCCGGCCTGCGCCGTCTCGAAGGCCGCTACCAGCGAC
>VFSW01011671.1_pt1 | contig 12312 bp, 11 predicted proteins | sample 5358111 | NCBI WGS metagenome assembly VFSW01 (sample SAMN11554181, study PRJNA540505) | mine drainage metagenome | isolation source: sediment from site ElyBrook_90M | place: USA: Ely Copper Mine, Vershire, VT | collected 2017
CGCCTTGCACTGCACCCCGCAGCAGTCCGGCGCGCGCGACGAATTAAGTCCGACAAGCCCCTAGTATGGCGGCACGTCGTCAGCCAGACTGGCGGCAAAGGTGAGCATCGCGACGTTGTCATGGGTAAAAAACCCCTGGAAGTCGCCGAAGCGCTGAACGTATTCGAGAATGAGCGACGAATACGCCGAAGCGGCAGAGAATATCTGTTTTAAACCTTCCTCGCGCGAGCCGATGGTATCGAGCAGAAAGCCCTTGCCCTGCGCCGCAATGGCGGCGACGACGAAGTCTATATGTTCCTTGCCGCTGCGCTCGCCGTCCTTGACCGCCAAAGCGATGTGATGCAGGCGCGGGCCGTAATTGCGGACGAAGGTTTCGGTCGGGCTGGGGAGACGGTCGAGGTGATTGACGCAGTACGGCAGATTGCTCGCGGTAAAAACCTTGGCCGGGCTGGCGGACTCGGGCGCGTGACGAACGTTTTTGGTGACGTTGGTCGAGGAATTCTGGTCTTTGATGTCATAGCTGCCCCAATAATAATAGCTCGACAGGGCCAGGTACTCCAGCAATGCCGCTTCGCGGTTCTGGCTGTAGACGCGGGTTGCCAGATGGTCTATGGGCAGGATCAGGTCATTTATCGCGAGCCGTTCCTGCATTTCCTTGCCGCGCTCGTAGGCAGCCTGCATGGGGCCTAGTATGACGGAGTCGCCGTGCTGGTAGACGCGGATCTCGTTGTCGGCGCGCTCCATGTAGCCGACCACGTTCTGGGTATATGCCGAAGGTCTGGAAATGCTGACGTTGATGGGCAGGTCCAGCTCGGCCAGTTGCCCGATAGAAAAAAAACGGAATTCGCGTGCCTGCTGCTGCGCGACCACCTCGTGGCGGTCGGTCGCGAGCAGGATTTCGCCGAGGTAACGGCTGTGATGACGATGCTCGCCTATCGGATACATGTCATTGAGATTACGGAAAATATCACTGTAATCCGGGTCTTTGACTTCGCGCAATAAAATGTCCGGTGAATTCATGTCGATACGCAGTACATGGGTCAGGTGTTTCGGGCTATCGAGCGTCACCAGGTAGTGGTAAGGCGTCATGAGCGAGAGTTCGCTGACGTATTCCAGTGAATTGCCCGGTTCCACCGTAATCATCAGCGCCTCGATTCCGCCTATCATGTCAGTGAGGCCGCAGCGGTCGCGTTCGTCGAGCAGGCGTTGCAGGTATTCTTCAAAGAATGCAGAATTCTGTTTGTCGCCGAAACGCTGAAATCCGGTGGAGTTGATCATGGCTAATCCTTACTTGTTTGGTTGCCAGCGCAAGTCCAGTGTCATGGGGAAGCGGGGGTTGACAGGTTCTTCCGCTGCGCCGGCTGTGCCGGGAGTGTGGCCGTAGCCCCAGAACCGGCTGCGCCGACGCGCTTCGGCTTCGTTGGCGTTGACGGGAAAAGTGTCGTAATTGCGCCCGCCCGGATGGCTGACATGGTAGGTGCAGCCAGCGATGGCGCGCTGGTTCCAGCTATCGATGATATCGAACACCAGAGGAACCTGGATGGCGATTGACGGATGCATTGCGGAATGCGGCGCCCAGGCCTTGTAGCGTACGCCGGCGACGAACTCACCAGGCGTGCCGGTAGGGTGCAGTGGCAGGCGGCGCCCGTTGCAGGCGATCTGGTAGCGATCGCCGGTCATGCCGCTGACCTTGATTTGCATACGTTCGACCGATGAATCGACATAACGCGCGGTGCTGCCGCCGGCCATTTCTTCACCGAGCACATTCCACGGTTCAATAGCCTGCCGCAGTTCCATTTGCAGGTTATTGGTAATCAGCACGCCATGCCGTGGGAAACGGAATTCGAGGAAAGGGGCGAACCAGGCCCCGTCGACGGAGTATCCGGCCTGCTGCAATTCGGTGCAGACTTCGTGGAGGTCGTGGGCAACGAAATGCGGTAGCATGAATTTGTCATGCAGGCTGGTATCCCAGTAAATCGGCCTGCCCTGATAAGGCGTTTTCCAGAAATAGGCGACCAGTGCGCGCAACAGCAGCGCCTGCACCAGGCTCATGCGGTAATGCGGCGGCATTTCGAAGGCGCGCAGTTCAACGATCCCCAGGCGTCCGGTGGCCGAATCGGGGGAATAGAGTTTGTCGATGCAGAATTCGGCTCTATGGGTGTTGCCGGTCAGATCGACGAGCAGGTTGCGCAGCAATCGGTCGACCAGCCAGGGCTGCTGGCTCTCGACGCCGGGCGGGAGTCGGGCGCGCATTTGCTGAAACGCGATTTCGAGCTCGTAGAGGTTGTCGTCGCGCGCTTCGTCGACGCGTGGCGCCTGACTGGTCGGGCCGATGAACTGCCCCGAAAACAGATATGACAGGGCCGGGTGATGCTGCCAGAAAGTGATCAGGCTTTGTAACAGATCGGGGCGACGCAAGAAGGGGCTGTCGACCGGGCTGGCGCCGCCCAGCGTGATGTGGTTGCCGCCGCCCGTGCCGGTGTGGCGGCCGTCGAGCATGAATTTTTCGGCGCCGAGACCGGCGAGCTTGGCGGCTTCGTAGAGGATTTGCGTGCGCGCGGTCAGCGTATTCCAGTCGGACGAGGGATGAATGTTGACTTCGATGACGCCAGGGTCCGGCGTGACCGAAAAAGACTGCAGGCGCGGGTCGCGGGGCGGCGGGTAGCCTTCCAGCCGTACCGGCTGTCCGCACAATTTCGCGGTTGCTTCTATCGCTGCGAGCAGCGCGAGGAACGCTTCCGGGCGCGAAACAGGGGGCATGAAAACGTATAAAAAGTCGTCGCGCATCTGTAGCGCGAGCGCCGTGTGTATCACTTCGCCGGAGCGTTTGAGCGGCATGGGCGGCACTGGCGCTACCACCGCGACCGCCGCTGCGGCTGTCTCGACGAACGCCTCCCTGGGCGAGTAAGGGTCGGCGGGCGGGGCGATATCGCGTTCTTCAGGGGCGACCCAGGGCAGGCTGTCGAGCGGCAGACGGTATCCCAGCGCCGAGTCGCCGGAAACCAGATAGAGTCGCGATTGGCGCAGCGGCCAAATGCTTGAGCGCCAGAGCGGCGCATCGCTGTCGTCGGCTTTGAGAGGAAGCACATACCCGGCAATCGCGTTGTTGTCGAAGCCTTGCAACTGCGCCAGGCGCCGTCGTTCGTCCGGATTGTGAATATCCATGGTCGAGGGATCGAGACTGGCTGGTAACCGGCTTGCGCTATCAAGTGCATCCCATGGATCCTCGTAAGCCGGTATCAGATAATCGGTATGCAATCCGAGTTGTGCGCATAAACGCGTGGCGAAATTAAGTATTTCAGCCTCGCCGATAGCCTGGGGTTGTTCCGCCAGCAACGTCGGGTCGTGCCATAGTGGTTTGCCGTCTGTGCGCCATAGGCTGGTTAGCGCCCAGCGCGGCAGTGCCTCGCCAGGATACCATTTGCCCTGGCCGTAGTGCAGGATGCCGCCGGTCGCAAAGCGCTGATGCAGTGTTTTCATCAGGGTGTTGGCGAGTGCCCACTTTTGTTCGCCTAATGCCTCACTGATCCATTCCGGGCTTTCCATATTGTCGACGGCGACGAACGTCGGTTCGCCTCCCTGAGTCAAACGGACATCCCCCTGTGCCAGATCGGCATCGATTTTTTCTCCCAGCGCTTGTATAGCTTGCCACTGGGTTTCCGTATACGGCTTGGTGACGCGCGGGTCTTCGTGGATCCGGCTGACGGTCATGACGACCTCGAAAGTCGATTCGCACGGCGTAGTGAGCCCGCTGACCGGCGCCGCGGAGATCGGCGAGGCGGTGGCGGCCAGCGGGATGTGGCCTTCGCCGGCGAGCAGGCCCGAGGTCGCATCTAGCCCGACCCAGCCGGCACCGGGGATGTAGGCTTCGCACCAGGCATGCAGATCAGTGAATTCGGTGACCACTGCGCCGCTGCTGGTTACGGGGGCGTCGTCGGGCGTGAGCTGAATCAGGTAACCCGAGACAAAGCGCGCCGCGATGCCCAGATGCCGCAGCGCCTGCACCAGCAGCCAGGCACTGTCGCGGCACGAGCCCGAACCGCACGCCAGCGTGGTTTCAGGCGTTTGTACGCCTGGCTCCATGCGGATCAGGTAGGCCACTCGCTTCTGCACGGCCAGATTGATCTGTACCAGGAAATCGGTGCTGTTGAGCGTCTGCGGCAATTGTTGCCGAAATGTTTCGAGCCAGAGCTTGAACTGCTCGCCTTGCGCTTCGGTGGCCAGGAACGGAGCCAGATCGGTTTTGAGGTTGTCGGGGTAGCTGAAGGGAAAGTATTCCGCCCAGGGTTCGACGAAAAAATCGAATGGATTGATGATGGTCAGATCGGCGATCAGATCGACGGTGATGTGCAGCGATCTGGTGGGCTGGGGAAAATTGACGCGGGCGACGAAGTTGCCGTAAGCGTCCTGTTGCCAGTGAATGAAATGTTGCGTCGGTTCGATCGTGAGTGAATAGGCGGTAATGGGAGTGCGACTGTGCGCTGCCGGTTTGAGACGAATCTCGTGCGCAGATAAAACGACCGGACGGTCGAACTGGTAATGCGTACTGTGGTGGATGGCAGCGAGTATGGTCATGGTGAGGGCGGGGTCGGAGAGTTAGGCGAACAATTCCAGTCCGGATCGGGCAGCGAAGTGAACACTCCGCGTAGTCCTTCGCTCCAGCGCTGGCTGATATCGGCAAAATAGGGATCGCCGTTAGCGATGGTGTACTGGTGATGCAAATGCAGGCTGTTTACGTTGTAGCAGGCGAGGTCAATCGGCATGCCCACGGAAATGTTGCTGCGCATGGTGGAATCAAAAGACACGAGTACGCATTTGACAGCGTCCTGTAGCGAGGTTCGAGCTTCGATGACGCGATCGATGATGGGCTTGCCGTATTTGGTCTCGCCGATCTGAAAAAAAGGCGTCGCGTCGGTCGCCTCGATAAAATTGCCTTCGGCATAGACTAGGAACAGACGTGGTGCCTCGTCCAGTATCTGTCCGCCCAAAATGAAAGTGGCGCCCATGTCGACATTGTTCTGCAACAGAAAGGGGCCGTCGCGCTCGCGCGCTTCGCGTACGCATTCGCCTAGCAGCATGGCAACGTTGTATAGCGAGTCTGCGTTCCAGACATTGGGCGTATCGGTATGGCTGCCGCGCTGTTCAAGCAAATTGACGGCGCTTTGAGTGATCGACAGGTTGCCGGAGCTGAGTATCACGACGACGCGATCGCCGACATTGACGAAGTGATACATTTTCTTGAAATTGGCGATTTGATCCACCCCCGCGTTAGTACGGGAATCGGAGGCGAATACCAGGCCGTCGTTGAGTTTGAGCGCAACACAATAAGTCATTTTAAGTTTGGGACAGGGTTGAAGTTTTATGATTGTACTTGCATGAGGCCGCGTCGCGGGATAATGGGGGAAATTTCATCCCTGCGCGCCAGGTAGCCAAGCCGGATTTCTTGCCCGAGGTTGTCTATTTTTACAAGAAAATCAGTAAGATACTCATGCAATCCCTGTTTGAAAATAGTTTCTATGCGGGCGAAGTGCAGCGCGGCATGCAACTCTCCGGCACAGCGGCGCGATTCGCGCCCGCTGATGCCGTTGATGATTTCAAGCGTGGTGTCGACTTCATTTAAACAGGCGTGCAGTGAGCGCGGCATGTCGGCGCGTAAAATCAGCAATTCGGCGACGCGCTGCGGCGTAATGACATCGCGGTAAATTTTTCGGTAGGCCTCGAAAGCGCTGACCGATTTGAGCAGGGCGCCCCATTGGTAATAATCCGCCGCGCCGCCTACATCTTTTACGCTGGGCAGCAAGATATGATATTTCACGTCGAGTATGCGCGCGGTATTATCGGCTCGCTCGAGGAAGGTGCCCAGGCGAATGAAATTCAGCGCGTCGTCCTTGAGCATGGTACCTACAGTCACGCCGCGAAACAGATGCGAACGTTCTTTTACCCAGTCAAAAAAACTGGGCGAGCAGTCCGGCGCGGCGCTGTTCCGCATCCGGTTCATTTCCAGCCAAGTGGCGTTAATGCTCTCCCACATCTCCGAGGTGATTGCACCGCGCACTGAGCGTGCGTTCTCTCTCGCCAGCATCAGGCTGTTGTAGATGCTGGACAGGTTCTCGGGGTCGTAGGCGATGAACCGGGTCACGACTTCCTTCTTGATCAAGTCATGTATTGCCTGGTATTGTTCGGCGCAGCCGCTGATGTTGAGCGGCGCGTACCACAAGTGCGTCTCTGCGCCTTCGCTGTCGTTAGGCAATAGCGCGGTTCTGTGCGTGACGTCGAGCACGCGAGCAGTATTTTCGGCCCGCTCTATATAGCGCGCCATCCAGAATAAATGACCGGCAGTCCGCGATAACATATTAATCCTCCAGTACCCAGGTATCTTTGGTGCCGCCGCCCTGCGACGAATTGACGATCAGTGAGCCTTCGGTCAGGGCGACCCGGGTCAGGCCGCCCGGAACCAGCCGGATTTCCTTGCCGGACAGGACGAAGGGACGCAAATCCACGTGGCGTGGCGCAATGCCGGCCTCGACCAGGGTTGGGCAGGAGGACAGCGCGAGCGTTGGCTGGGCGATGAAGTTGGCGGGAGAGGCCAGGATGCGCTCGCGATAGTCGGCGATTTCCTGCGCCGTGCTGGTCGGGCCGACCAGCATCCCATAGCCGCCAGAACCTTGGGCTTCCTTGACGACCAGTTCGCCCAGATGAGCCAGCACATAGGCCAGATCGTCGGCTTTTTTCAGTTGCCAGGTCGGCACGTTCGACAGGATGGGCGTCTCGTCGAGGTAGAACGCGATCATCGCCGGAACATACAAGTAAGTGGATTTGTCGTCGGCGACACCCGTGCCGATGGCGTTGGCGAGGGCGACATTGCCGTGGCGGTAGGCGTCGACCAGCCCCGGCACGCCCAGGCTGGAATCAGGCAGGAACACGGTTGGGTCTAGATAATCGTCGTCTACCCGCCGATAAATCACATGAACCTGTTGCGGGCCTTCCGTGGTGTGCATGTAGACCTTGTGGTCATGGACAAACAAATCCTTGCCTTCGACCAACTCGACGCCCATCTGGCTGGCGAGAAAGGCATGTTCGAAATAGGCGCTGTTGTAAGGCCCGGGCGTCATGACCACAATGACGGGATCGCTGATGTAAGGCGGCGCCGATTCGCGCAGGGTGTCAAGGAGCATGAGCGGATAGTGTTCGACCGGTGCGACGGCATGTTCGCCGAACAGGTCGGGAAACAGCCGCATCATGGTTTTGCGATTTTCCAGCATATAGGATACGCCCGACGGCGTGCGCAGATTGTCTTCCAGTACGTAAAAATCATTTTCGGCAATGCGCACCAGGTCGATGCCGGCGATATGGGCGTAAACCTGATTGGGCAGGTCGATACCGCGCATTTCGGGGCGGTAGAGCTTGTTGTCCAGGATTTGGGCTGCAGGAATGATGCCGGCCTGGATAATATGCTGTTCGTGATAAATGTCGTGTAAAAAGGCGTTGAGGGCGCGCACGCGCTGCGTTAAACCGCGCTCCAGACGCACCCATTCCTCGGCGCCGAATACTCGCGGCACGATATCGAAAGGAATCAGTCGCTCCGCTCCCGCCGCTTCGCCATACACGGCAAAGGTAATTCCCAGGCGGCGAAACAGCATTTCCGCTTCGCGCTGTTTTTGCGACAGCGCGTCGAGCGGTTGCGTGAATAATTGCGCTGCGATGTCTTGGTAATGAGCGCGGACTTCTCCGGTCGGAGTGAACATTTCGTCGAAAGCAACGGGAAGCGCGGGTTTTGCACTAATGTCATTCATGTTCATGTCCATGCTCTAATTACTGTTGTATAAGGCAATCTAACGCAAATTATGTTCCATCTGATAAATATATTTAACTATATGTTTTATAGAATATTTTCTTTAGTTTTCGTCAATGCCGGACAAATGCTGCGCCAAAATGGTGCGTTCTTGAGCGGATCGGCATTCATTATGGGCGCAGCGATTCTTGTTTGAAGAAAATCAATCGCATGGCACTACGCAGGTATTCTTATCCAGGCTGCGTATTTTTTTGAGCTGTCGCGCCATCAGGTAGGCGAGCTTCTCCGCCGAGGTGGCGTTCTGTCCGGTAAAAAGCTGGCGGTCGACCACGACATGTTCCAGACCGGCGGCGGCGAAGCTCAATCGTCCGCCCAGTTGTTCCAGCCGGCCCGCCAGTCGTTGCGGGAGGTGGGTGTCCATGTCCGTCGGGTCGTCCCCCGCGCCGTTCGTACAGGTGAGACTGTAGTCCGCGAACAGCCAGCGTCCTTCGCGTTGCGCCAGAGCCAGCGCAGCACTGCCGCAACCGATTGCGCCGATCAGGCCGCGGTTAGCCAGCGTACGCCTGATCAACGTGCCGACAGCTTCGGTATGACCCGGATCTAGCACAGGTTCTTGCCAGTCCGGGAAAAACATCGCCTCGAATTTTACACCGGTGAGCGCAAGTCGTTCTACCGACAGCGGATTGCGCCAGGCTGCAATATCGTCGAGTTGCTCGCGCAGATTGAGGATGTGGCCGGCATCGTGGTCGTGATAGTGTGGGGCGAAACCGTGCTCGTCGGGAACCGCGGGTTTGCCGCGATGGGTAGCGACGCTGACGCGATGCCCGTGTTCCAGAAAAAGATGATGAGCGAGAACGAAGGTTTGCGCCCAGAACCCATTTAGCACGACTTCTCCGCCGTTAAAGCGTACACTGTCGGCGGCGGTCAGCAAGATTAGTACATGCGCCATTATTATTGTTGCGCTTCTATCATCGTGCCGAACCGCGTCGCTGGTCTGGCCGGTACAGCGCATTGTTGCGCGAGGCCGAGATTTTCAAGGTAACAAGTACTTAAAATCGGCAGATTTCCGGCGGCTGGCCCGGAGTTTAGGGCACGGACACGGGTGACAAGCGTCGCAAAAAGGATGACAATTCTGCGCATGCTGGATTCCTCAAGGAGGGTAAGATGGGTAACAAGCAATATCATAGGGTATTTTGGGTTGTTGCGCTCGGTTTCGTATTGGCGGCGGCATTATATCTTGGTTTGACGCAACGGCCCCGGGCGCCTGCGGTCGCCATGACCGACTTGGCGGGCCGGCCGATAGTTTTGAGTCAATTGCGCGGGCACACGGTGCTGGTGGATTTCTGGGCGACCAGTTGCCCGGGATGCGTTGCAGAAATGCCGCGATTAGTGGATTTTTACCGGCGCTACCATCCGGCGGGTTTCGAATTGCTCGCTGTCGCGATGAATTACGATGATCTGGCTCAGATTCATCAGTTTGCCACTGAGCGCGGCTTGCCTTTTCCCGTTGTGTATGACAGTCAGGGCGCGGTCGCGCATGCGTTCGGCGATATCAAACTGACTCCGACCGCGTTCCTCATTGGGCCGGATGGGCACATTGTGGAGCAAACCATAGGCGATCTGGATTTCGCCAAGCTGCGGCGGCGTCTGGACGGGTCGGACAGTCGGACATGAGTGAGCCCCTGGTTTCCTATACATGGAAAAGTTATTTTGTAGTTCAGGCCGATTATCAGCTGTGGGCTAACGACCGCCTGTTCGCAGCGCTGGGGCAAATGGATACGCCTTTGTTGCGCAGCGTGCAGAGCCTGCCGTATGGTAGCATTTATGGCACGGTCGAGAGTATGCTGTCTGAGAGTCGGTCATGGTTCGCCGATTTGCGCGAAGATAGTTTACCCACGGCTGGCTCGGACATTCCAGCCGACTGGGATAGGCTGATCGAGGTGACGCAAGAACTCGTGCGTGCCTTGCAACTCTGGCTCGAACAATGCGAGGATGCCTTTTTCGAGCGCCAGGTAATCTGCCGGACGAGCGACGGCGCGGCGGAGACCTTGTGGGTCCGCGACGTGTTGACCCACATGATGATGCGTCTTGCGCATCAGCGCGGACAAATCGCCGTGACTATTACGCGTCTGGGTTACCGTAGCCTGGAAACGGATTATGTGTATTACAAGCGTGAAATGAGCGCTTACCGCGCGCAGCTGGCAGCATTGCCCCTCGATCGTGTCAGCAGCTAACCGGGTTTGTTCCTGCTGGCGATCACAGGGCGACCCTGGTTGTCCGTCAATGCGTCAATGTTCCGCCAATAGTGGAGCGACCCGTTCCTCAAGTCGGCCATAGTAGACTTGCCCGCTTATTTTGTAACGGACGACGCCGCTTTTGTCGATAATGAACGAGACTGGTACCCGGTCCACTCCGCCGAACGCTTGCTGCGTTGCCGTATCTGCGAGACCCGCCGGGAAAGTGTAACCGTGCGCGCGCATGAATTGCGCCACCAGCGCCGGATCATCTTCGATGGACAATGCCAGCACCTCGACGCCCTTGCGGCGCCAATCGCTATAGAATGATTGTATTTCGGGCAATTCATGGCGGCAGTATGGGCACCAAGTGGCCCAGAAACTGACGACGACGACTTTGCCGCGTAGCGCCGCAAGCGTCACGGTTCGACCATTGTCGAGTTGTGCCGCGACATGGGCAAGCGGCCGGTGCTCGGCGCTGATCCATGCCGGCGGGCGAAACCAGAAATAAACCAGCAGCACCAGCAGCACCAATGTCCAGGGGCTGGGAGTGAGTCGTTTGCGCCAGGGATGATTGATGAATTTTTTAAACATGCAGAGGTGAGATAGTGTTGTGGATCAAGGCATTACATATCATTTTTGTGGTCAGCTGGTTTGCCGGGCTGTTTTATCTGCCGCGTTTGTTTGTCAACCATGCCATGGTGCGCGAGGCGGCGACGATCGCACAGTTTAAGCTGATGGAGCGCAAATTGTACCGCTTTATGACCCCGTTGGGCGTGCTGGCGTTGGTGTTCGGCAGCTGGTTGTGGCTCGGTTACGGTTTTGCGGGCGCATGGCTCGATCTCAAGCTGGCGCTGGTCGCCGTATTGGTGGCGTATCATCTGTACTGCGGTCATCTGGTCGCAGTATTCGCGCGCGACGAAAATGGTCACAGCCACGTATTCTATCGCTGGTTCAATGAATTGCCGGTGTTGATTTTATTTGTCGTCGTAGTGCTAGTCGTAGTGAAACCGGAGTTTGCATGACCATGAAAACAGAACAATTTTTTGCTACCTGTCCACGCGGACTGGAGGCGATGCTGGCTGACGAGCTGCGCGAACAGGGAGCGCAATCGACGACTGCAACTTATGGCGGGGTGGCGTTCTCCGGAGAATTCGAGCTGTGTTACCGCGTCAATCTGCACTCGCGGCTGGCGAGCCGGGTGCTGTGGCGCATCGCCGGCGGGGAATACGATAACGAAGAAGATATTTATCAGGGCGCTTTATCGATAGACTGGCCCACCCGGTTCGAGGTCACGCGTACCATCGTGGTCAAGATGACTGCGCAGAAATCGCCGCTCAAAAGCCTGGAGTTCGCGACCTTGCGGATCAAGGACGCCATCTGCGACCGTTTTCGCGAAGCCGTCGGCGCGCGTCCTACCGTCGATATTCGCGACCCCGACGTGCGCGTGCATGCGTTTCTGACCGACAGGGAGTGTACTTTATACCTCGATACCTCGGGCGCTTCGCTGTTCAAACGCGGCTTGCGCATACAGGCGGGGGCCGCGCCGATCAACGAAAACCTCGCCGCGGGACTGATCAAGCTGTCGGGCTGGCGGCCCGGCGTGCCGCTGTTCGATCCGATGTGCGGCAGCGCGACCATCCTGATGGAAGCTGCCCAGATTGCGCTGAATATCGCGCCTGGCAGCGGCCGCAATTTCGGCTTCGAGAAGCTCCTGCGGTTCGATCCCGCCGTCTGGGCGCCGATCAGGCAGGCTGCCGTCGCCGCGCAATTGCCCGCTACGCCGCAAGCGATTTACGGGCGCGACATGTTCGGCAACTCATTGGCCGATGCCAGGGTGAATCTCGAGGCGGCGGGTCTCGATCAGGTTATCGAGCTCAAGCAGGGCAACGTGCTCGAAGTGCCCGCTCCGGCCGAATCGGGCGTGATAGTCACTAATCCCCCTTACGGCATTCGTATCGGCGAGCAGGCAGAATTGCTGGAGTTTTATCCCAAGCTCGGCGACTGGTTGAAAAAGAAATGCGCGAGCTGGAATGCGTATATTCTTTCCGCCGACATGGAGCTGCCGAAATTGATCCGGCTCAACGCGACCAAGCGTACGCCACTGTTTAACGGCGCGCTCGAATGTCGCCTGTTCGAGTACAAGATTGTCGCCGGATCGGCGCGCAAGTGACCGTCGCGGCTTGCGCGTCGTCAAGCGATTGCGCTAAAGAATATTGAGATTGCCGATCCCGGACATGATGTCGCGGTCTTTCGATTCCTGGCCCTGCAGCTTGATTTTCAGCC